>Ga0210242_101690_pt1 | contig 15231 bp, 5 predicted proteins | sample ChrtobMeP5a_16mM_FD_155445 | JGI IMG/M metagenome (GOLD analysis project Ga0210242, IMG submission 155445) | Chrysochromulina tobin associated microbial communities from unialgal haptophyte culture, Seattle, Washington, United States - P5a_16mM | ecosystem: Host-associated > Algae > Haptophytes >... | reverse complement strand
CCCGGCTACCGGACTGTACGACAAGCTCGACTTCGAACGGCCAGGGCGCACGCACTGGGTCCTTAACATGCTACGTCAGCTCCTCGGAGAACACGAGGACCATCAGCTCCTGTCGCTCATCATGCACGGCGTTCGATGGGGCGTCCAAGCGCCGATGCAGATTCGCATCGCCGCCAACCTCGAGCGGCTCGACGAGCGTGCCCGTGGCGTCGGCGAGGCGTTTGCAAAGCTCCTCAAAAAGGGCCTATACTACAAGTACCGGCGGCTGCGGCGCGCCCACGAGACGATCGACCCGGACGGGCCAGGCCCGTTCGTCACCATCCCCGCGTACATCGTGGGCACCGGCGGCACCGACAAACCCGACAACCCGCAAGAAAAGCGGATCGTGGATGAGCGGGGGTCCGGTCGATGCTAGAGTGTGGGCCGTGCGTGCGCGGACCATGGGGCGCGAGGACGCCCACGTGCCAGCGTTCTGCGCGCCGTGTGCGCCGACGGTGGTCAGCGCCGCGATGCGCAAGAAGGCCGCTCCGACGGGGAAACTGGCGATGTGACCGTCGAGCGCGTCGAGGGTGCACCACGCCGTCCGTTGCCCGTTTGCGGCGGCCTCGTCCCGTTGCGTCGCCGACGTGAGGACGCAAGCGGGAGGCTTAGCCCAGGGGACCATAACGATGACGTCCGGCTGTCCGAAGCACTTGACGGTGGCCGCGTAGACAGTTTCGAGGCCCTGAGAGATGCCCGTGGCGAGCTCGGCGCTCTGCGCCGCCGCCTCACGATGTGCGTCTCGCACTGCGCCGAAGAGCTCCTGCGGTTTCCGTAGGGAGATCATGGCGCAAGCGCCCACACTCGGGTGGTGCGCCACTGGGATCAGAAGGATCGCCGCGTCGCGCGTCGCGACGCTCAGCCACCCGGTCGTGACCGTTGGTGCGCTGGACCCGTCGGGGTCGGTCGCGGGCGACGTCATTAAAGTGGGGGCGGCCGTATCGGCGCAGCCCGGTGGGTCGCCAGGGCTTGGCGCAACGCTGGCGCACAAGCCGCCGGTGACGCCTTCCTCTGCGACCGTTGGCGAGCCTCCTTCGGGGACTGTTGTCGCTCCGGGCTTGGCCGCGGGTGCAGGCAGTGACGTGGCCCTGATGGCCTGTCTGTCGAGCGTGCCGGGAGTTGGCGCGGCAAGTGCGCGCGTTCCGTTGGCTACGCATTTGCTTGACCCGTCAGGGACAGCCACGGGCGTTGCCCGTGAAATGCGGGCGGCCTTGTCGGCGCGGCCCGTCTGGTCGCCAAGGCTCGGCGCATCGATGGTGCGCTTGCTGCTCGTGGCGCCTTCCCCTGCGACCGTTGGCGAGCCTCCTTCGGGGACTATTGTCGCTCCGGGCTCGGCCGCGGGTGCAGGCAGTGACGTGGCTCTGATGGCCTGTCTGTCGGGCGTGCCGGGAGTTGGCGCGGCAATGGCGCACGCTCCGTTGGCGACGCGTTCTTCTGTGGCCGCGGCCGAGCCCGCCTCTGGGACTCGCGTCGCCTCGGGCTCGCCCGCGGGCACAGGTATCGATATGGCCCTAGTGGCGCAGTGTTGCGGCATGCCAGGAGTCGGCGCTGCAATAGCGCTCGCGGCGGTGTCGCACGCTCCTTTGGCAACGTCCGTTGCTGCGGCTTTTGGCGTGTTCGACCCGTTAGGGACGGCCGCGGGCTCGGGCCGCAACGCGGCCCTGCCGCTCTGCTTCCTACGCGTGCTGGGCACCGCCGCGGCGACACCGCGCGTGTAATTGGCGACGCTCAGCTCGTCGGCGGGGGGGTCCCGCGCTGACCAGTCGTGTGCGCGCCCTGCCGCCATGCGGGCCGCCGTCGCGGTGGCCGCTGCCATGGCGGTCTCGTATGGCGTTGGGGGGGCGAATCTTTCGATGCGCCGCGCCCGCTTACGTGCCTCGTCACCGTCGGTTGTCGCCTCCGCCGCCGGGCCTGGATCGGGCGCCTTCAGGGGGGTCTCGGCCCGAGGGGCGTTCTGCGCGGCGTGAGCCGGCGTCGTGCTCGCCTCGGCGTCGCGCATCCGCCGCTTGCTCGGCTGGGGGGCGCGAGTCCCTTCGACGAAATGCGCGTGCATGTCTTGGTCGCTGTCCGTGCCTCCGCCGGGCTCAAGGCCCGCCTGCGTGAGGCTGCCGGGCTCGGGTTGTCCAGGCGTCGCGCGGCCGTCGTCGGCGTTCGGCGCGGTGGGCGCCTCATTGGGCGCCTCGAGGGGGCTGGGGCTGGGCTTATGCCGCTCTAGTGCGGCTGCCGCGGAAAACCCCGGCCGCGGCCCTTGCCGCCGTTGCGTCCGCCACCCTTTCCCTTGCCTTTGCCGGCGCCTTTGCCTTTGCCGGCGCCTTTGCCGGCTTGGGGCTGTCCATCGTCCTCGCGCTCGCGTTTGCCGTGGGCGTTGCGTCCGCCGCTTGGCGCCTTGATGGTGACCGTGAAGTCGTCCCAATCAATGGGGGTCGCGAGGCTGCCGATGGATGCGGCCTTGCAGGCTTCCTTAGGGAAGTCGGGGTGCCGCTCGTGCGCCTTGTCGCCGCCCTGCGCCCAGCACCGCCCTGGGTTGTAGCACCAGGCGTGTTGGGTGCTGGCAGGGGCGAAGCGGGCAGGGCAGTGGGCCTTAAGGTCGGGCGCCGTGTCGAACTCGGTGATGACGTTCATGCCCCACGCGACGCGCTTCCCGTCGGCCGTCGTATAGATGCCGTATTTTGTCGCGTGCAATCCCCACGCGACCTCCGATTTTTGCTCCGAGCCTCGCCCCGATTTTGGGTCCGGCTTGTGCGTGGAGTCGCCGCCGTCGGACACGTTGTTTGCTACGTCGCGGGCGTAGCCGTGCAAGCCGTCCTCGATCTCCTGCATGATGCGGGAGGTGTGCGCGTCCAGCGTGTTGGCGGCGTTGAGCGCATGCCCGTCGATGACGAAATTACCGATGCGCTTGACGGCGGTGGCCGGCGTGGCCAACATGCATTCCCACCTGGACCGTGGGCAGAGCAGGAGCTTGGGGACGGTCTCGAGCAGCGCCTTGCGCAGCCCTTTGCGCGGCGCGCAGGAGACCGGCATGTTCTCGATGGCCGCGGACAGACGCATGATCGTGTGCCAGAAGGAGGCGAACGAGTGCTCGTCCGTGGACGTAAAGCCTAGGCACGCCATCACGGCGCGCACTGGCTTTTCGAGGTAGCGCATGGCCTCGGGGTCCGCGAGCACCTCCGCGTTGGTGGCCTTGGCCAGGCGTTTGTCGACCTTCTCCATCGCCGTCTTGCCCTCGCGCTTGGTCACGACGGCCTTGAAGGCGTTCCAGAAGTGGATCTCGGTGAACCTGCCGCCGATGAGCTTCTTGCTGATGCCATCAGGGATGAGGTTGGTCCACTCGTCGCACACCTCGCCCTTGGCGTTCCGCGCCACCGCCTTGTTGAAGATGGCGTTGATGGTGGCGTCCGTGCGCGCGCCCCCGCGCTCCTTGTAGAACGTGTCGGACTTGAGAAGTCCGTTGAGGAAGAGGATGCCCGCGGCGTGTGAGGCTTTCATCGCGGTCAGCGCGATGGCCATGTGGTCGTCGATGCGGTGTGCCGCGACCTCCGAGCGGAACGTCTGGTAGCCGGTGTCGGCTTGCAGCATCTTCTTGGTGTCCGCGGTCTCTTCCTTGTCGTCTCCAGCGGTCTTGTGCGCGTGGATGACTTGCGCGGTGCGCTCCTCGTTGGTGGAGCCGGTGGCGAAGGCCTCGAGGTCCTTCATCGCGATGGCCAGGGCGCGCATGCCTTGCGGCGTGACTGCGCCGCTGGCGATGTCGAGGCTGATCATGAGGCCCGCCGTGTCGACGAGGATGTCGAGCACGGAGTGCGGCCACAGCCTGTGGAGGAACGGGCAGGCAGTGCGCCAGTGGACGATGAAGATGGGCGCGTAGCGTGTCTGTTCGTCGGTGCCGGCGCGCCGCTCGATCTCCAGAGACGGGTCGAGGATGTAGAGGACCAGATCGTGCGGGGGGCACGATCTGTGGAACCATTGCGCCACGGCCGCGGCCTGCGCGATGGGCGGCAGCTTGCCGATGTCGCGTCCGACCGAGCCGAGGATCTGCGCGAGCGCGCTCTTGAACTCCTCGCTGGCGCGGGTGTCCTTGGTGTACCAATTCGGGATGATGGAGCCGAATTGCGCGACCATGTCCATGCCACCGCCGCCCGAGGTGAGCAGCTGTGGCGTGATCTTGTCGTACCACGTGCCCGTCTCGGCGTTCTTCGCGTCCGTCGAGTCGTAGAAGAGGTCGGCCGCCGCGATGACCCGTTGATCGTCCGGAAGCTTGCGGAGGACCGCCGTGATCGACGCCACGGCTTTCGGGATGGCCTCGATGTCTTCGCCCGCGATGGGCTCCCACGCCTCGCCGCTTGAGTCGAGGTCCTTGACGAACTTGGTCAGACGCTCGGGGGTAATGGAGAAGTGTATCCCCTGAGTGAAGCACGAGTTGTCCATGATGCTGCCGCCGAGGAAGATGAGGTGCAGCGCGTAGACAGGGACGCCGATCTCAGGCTTCCAGGTGTCGTGGTCGAGTGCGTCCGGCAGGAGCTTGACGAAGACGTGGTCTGGCCCGATGGTCAGCACGTCGTTCTCGACGAGCGCTTTGCGGCGCCCTGCGGCGTCGGCCGGGTTGCCGACGTACGCGAAGCCGAAGCGTGGGTCGACGGTAGCTGCAGGTGCGGTGGCGGCACGAGTTGGCATTGTGTGTGTGCGCGATTGATTGACTGAGGCGAGTGACGCTGAATGGGCTCCATCGAAAGGCGAAGGATTGTGCGATTTCGAGAGGTCCGGTTCGTCACACCCTGAAACGCCCGCGGCGTTTGGGCTTACCGTTACCGAACTTGATTGTGGGTTCATCGTTTCTCGCCTCCCTCTTCCCTCTCATAACCGCGTTAAGTGCTTAACTTTGAATTCAACGCGATGTCTGCGCGGGAGCCGATGACCTTGAATGGGCACTTCAATGTCAGCGGAGCCGACGATGTCGACCTGAGCGAGGCGGCGCCCTCCTCAGCGCCGAATTCGGAGCCGATGTCAGCGGAGCCGACGACATTGAATGGACACATCAATGTCATTGGAGCCGACGATGTCGACCTGAGCGCGGCGGCGCCCTCCTCAGCGCCGAATTTGAGCAGATCGGCGGAACCGAGATTCAAACCACTACCACCGCCGTTCCACGCCACGCTCGTTGTGCTCAGCGTCTATTTTGAAGGTACCGCCAACACATTGAAGCCGATCACGACGCAAATCGGAGTCTTTTTCGAGCTCACGAATAGCGTCGACGTGACCCTTCCGAGCACGACTCTCCCAGCCGCACCGACAGCCCTCAAGATGGGATTTGACGGTTGCGGCGTCGTCGCCGGACTGGCCGGCGTAATCTGGGCGGTGGGGCTCCGAAGTCAATGCACGACGGTTGCCACCCGCGTGCGCACTTTGCTGAAGGCGTGGCCGAATGCGCCGCTCGTCATCAACGTGCTCGGCTTGAGCCGTGGCGGCATTGCGGCGCTCATGCTTGCGCAGGAGCTCGAAAAGCTCGAGGCCGCGCAGAAGGCCCGCTTTCGCCTCAACCTTTGCCTGTACGATCCTGTGCCGGGCAACCTCGTTTGGACGGCGCAGTTCCTCGACCCGCTAGGCGCGACGACGGCCAACGGCGTGATCGATGTCTCGTCTTGCGCCTGCCTCCGCAGAGTGCTCGCGATCTATCCGCATGAGCCGTTGGCCGACCTCGCCTTCCATGCGCCGCTGCTGCCTCTCTTCCCGCCTTGGTGCGACGTTGAAGAGGATGCGACCCTCGGATGCCATCAAGGCGCCTTCTACGCGCCCATGACCATGATGCATTACAAGCCCGCGCTCGTGGGCGCCTGCATCCTCTCCTTCCTGCGCGTACACTCGTACATGGTGCGCTGTGGCACGAGCCTCCGGCCCGTCCCTCCCTCGGTCCTCGGCGATTTGGACTGCCTCGCCGACGACGAGGGCGCGACCGCAGGCTCGCCCAGGCGGCGCGTGGGCACCGATTTGAGGCGCCCATCATGGCGCCGCGGCCTCGAGGCGGAGGCGATCGGGATCATGGAGCAGGCGCTCAAGGCGGCGTGCCCGACACGGCGCGTGGCGCACCAGCGTGCTACCCCCGGCAACATCGTTCGCCACTCCGCCGGCCGATTCCTAAATCGTCATCACCTCGAGCTCGTGGCGCGCGCGGCACTCATCAGCCAGCCGTCCGCGGAGCTCTCAGAGCGGCTCGCCCACGGGCTGCGTGGCCTCGCCGGCTCGGCGGGCTCTGCAGCCTCGCCCTCCAAGGGGGCGCGCGCCGTGACGAGCGCCCTCGCGAGCGCCGACGCGAGCGCCGACGAGAGCCTGACGGACGCACCCGCCGATTTTCTTCCGGAAGCGACCAATGTGGCCGACGACGACACGCCGCTGTTCATGCTTCAGGTGCTGCGCGGCGCGGCAGAAGAACGGCGCTCCGTTCGCGCCTCCCGGCTCGTCGTGAGCACCATCGTGGCTGCTGTGAACGTCGCGAAGCCCCCTGCCTGCGTCCCATGCGTCCCGACCGCGCTGCGGCTGATTGGTCTGCCCACATCGCTCAATCTGCTCTGCGGCATGTATCTCGTGGCCAACGAGCTGCGCAACGGTCGGCCCGCGTGGATCCGGCACCGCTCCGCCGGCCTCGCCACCGGGATGCTCGCGAGTATCTATTGGGAGCCTGCGCGCTCTGTCTGGGCTCTCCGGGTGTCGGGCAGCAGCAGTAGCCTTGCGCAACCTGCGGCGAGCCCCCTCTCGCCCACAAGTGCAGTCGTCCTGGTCAGCTCGCTTCACCTGGACCGAGTGCAGTCGCAGCACGCGCATGCGACTCCGATCGGCCCGTGGACGGTGGGTGCGTCCGTCCTCGTCGAGGTGGGCGAGGAAGACGACGACCTCACGTAAATGTGGTGCGCAGCGAACGTTCGCGATGCTCAGAACTAGATTGGTGTGAGAATTTGCGTTGCCAAAAGCGGGCATCTATTTGTCCGTGACCGATCGACGTAAAATCGGAACTTGGGTGACGAAACAGGAGCTGCACTTCTCACAAGAACAGCCCAGCGAAACGTAGGGACCTATGTCACCACGTGCTGCACGATCGCCGACGCCGCCGCCGCGAGTACCGTCAGGCTCACCGCCAGGAGTATCGACACGTAGACAAAAGAGTTTTGAAAAGCTCACCGCGGCCCTAGCTCCGACCAGTGCATTTTGTCACTTCCAGAGCATTCACGACCAATGCATCGTGCACGATGATCCCGAAGGTCGATTGCGCAACAGCGACCGAAACTTCGGTCCCATCTGGTACCAGGTGAAGCGAGATAATGTCGAGGAAGTCAAGAATATCGTGGACACGACCCCGGAAGCGCTCGACAAAGCTGGACCGGTTGGAGAACGGCCGCTACATATGGCATTTCTCTACCAGCGGGACAAAATGGCGAGAGCCTTGATCGATTATCACGTCAAACATGAGGTCTCCTTGGCCACCACGTACAGGCTGGACGCCGACCCCGCAAAAGAGAAGTCGCCGTACCATGGCGAGAACTCGCTCCATATCGCCATTCTCTGGGTCGCCTCTGTGGAGGACGAGGCCAGAGCAGATGCTCTCGCAGCGGTGAGATATCTGCTCGATAAGGCCAAAGAGCAGAACACCCTCGCCGAGTTGCTGCTCTCGCCCGCCTCCGGCAGCTTCTTTGCGAACGGCGAGCCCAAGCGTGCAACGAAGCGCACCTCGGACGCGCCGTCAGTGTACTTTGGCGAGACGCCACTTGAGTTTGCCGTCGCCAACGACCAGATCGAGCTCGTGAAAATGCTGCTGGACGCGGCGCAGCAGCTCTGCAGAAGGGGCGCGGCAGGGTACAGAGCGATCAAGGAGGAGGAGCTGAGGGAGAAGGCCATCATCTGCAGTGTACCGGTTGAGGACAAGATGAAGCGGAAGGAGCTCCTCGAGCTCCTGCTCGCCGCAGTCTCGCCGCAGAGGCTGCTCACGCGCGAGACGGCCAACAAGAACAACCTGTTCCACCTGTGCGTCGTACACGGGCTCGTCGAGATGTGGAACCACGTCCATGAGTTGGTCCACGAACACACGGACGGCGCCGAGGCAGAGATCCTGAAGATGGAGACGATGGAGAATGTGCAGCATCACACTCCGCTTGAGCTCGCGGCGCGCCTCGCCGAGAAGAAGATGCTTGAGCGCATCATCGGCTGGCCCAACTATAGCGAGCATCCTTATGCGGGCTGCAAGCTCCTCTGGAAATATGGAGAGATCGAGTGCTGCCTGGTTCCCCTCAAGCTCATCGATCCGAAATTCGACCGCACCAAGCGCGACGACGGCCTCTTGTGCACCATCGACAAGTTCGACCGCTGGCAGCTGCTTGAGGACGGCCAGATTGCGTGGGAGCTGCTGCAGAGGAAGTGGCTCACGTACGGCCAGCGCGACTTTTGGAAGCGGATGATCAAATACAGCGTGCTGCTCGCCATCTTCTCGTGGTCGACCTTGAACGACTCGCCTGACCTGCATGTTGGCATCCGGCTGCTGGTCACCAGCCGGGCGTGGCCCACCTCGCCATGTGTCACCTTCTTCACCATAGGCCTGTTCATCGTTGCCTTGCAGAAACTCGTGGTAGAGCTGAGGGAGATTTTAGTGCACGGCGTCTCGATCTACTTTCGTGGCCGGAATGGGGCCCGGACGGTTGAGAACTACGCGTCGTTCTTCGGCTGCACATCCTTCCTGCTCTCCCTCCTCGTCGAGCTCGTGGCAAACACCCAGGGCCAGAGTGACTCGCCGATCGAGGTGTTAGCCACCTCGCGGCTCCTCGGCGCTGTCGCAGCCTTCTGCGCGTGGTTCTATGTCTTCTTCTTCTTGCTCGGCTTCCAGTCGTGCGGTACGCTCATCGTCATGCTCTCGGAGATGCTCTATCGCGACGTGGCACGCTTCCTCTCGGTGTACATTGCCTTACTCGCCGCCTGGACACATGCTCTCTTGATGATCGCCAACAGCGACCAGCGCACGCAGCATACGGTCTTGCACACGGTTCGCTACTGGGTGATGACGATGTTCGAAGCTGATGTCTCCGACGACGTCGAGAAAGTGGTGAAGAGAATTCGAGAATCTCCGGCCGTTGGGGGGCATCATTTCCTCTTTGAGGGAATTCTCTTGTGCTACCTCGTCGGCATCAATTTGCTCGCCATCAACACGCTCGTCGCGATGATGTCGAAGACCTACGAGCGCATTGAGGACTCCAACAAGTTACGCTGGCGACTCGAGAAGCTTCGCATCCTCCTCTCGATGGAGTCAGAGTACCAGGCGCAAGGCGCAGACGGCGCAAGATGCCGCTCGTACTTCACCGAAGGCAAAGACGGCGAGCGCTTCCTCATGGTCCACCAGAAGACGAAGAAGGGCAAGGCGTCGATGAAAGGTCACGACGACGATGCGAACGACGACGACACCACCGATCAGGAGGACAAGAACGACCCCCTTGCCGCGGCGGAAGAAGGAGGCCCCCTTGGCCCTTTCTCGGTTTATATTCTCTTCGCCTGGATTATAATCCTCGGCTGCACCGTGTTTCTCTTTCTGCCGGTCGGACGTGGTGGGTGAGTCGATCGACGAACAGGCGAGCGACTTCGACATGGAGACCCTGAGGCATCAGATTGGCAATCTGACACTTCATGTGAACGAACTGCTCAAGAAGCGCTGAATACGAGAAGAAGCGACCAAGGAGTGCAAGGAGAACCGAACCGCCGTGTCGACTGTCGCGTGTCGTGTGGGAGTAGTGTTACTACGTAGTTCACGTGGAGATTGTGGGGCGGATTGTAGGTCGCATAAGTTATACATACAGATCAATCGTAGGTCGCTCCCAGGAAGTTGTATTCTCGCGCGCCGCCCTCTCACCGGCACGAGAGTCTGCACGCTCGGGATGACGCTCGCGCGTCGTAAGATCCTCGCGTAAGGTGCTCCGCCACGCTGGCGGCTCGTTCGGCGGCGGCGGCGTGTCGATGGTGCTCAAGCGCACGTGCCTCGCAGGGCTGGGTGAGCCTATTGTCGTCGTTGCCGACGGATCGCACGTTCCACCGCTTCCGCCGCTTCCGCCGCTTCCGCCGCCGCCGCCGCCGTCGAAGGTCTCCCGAAGGCGGGCTTGATGGGCAGCAGCGCGGGCGCGTTGAAGGCTCGAGGGGACGGCGGCAGGCCGCAGCTCGGGATCAGGCGAGAGGCTCTCCTCCAAGGTAGTCGCCAGAGCTGAGGGCTGCTGCTTGAATGTCGTTCCCTCGGCGGGCGCCGCCAGCCGCTTGCCCGAAGATGGTGTTGACGAAACGTCTGGCTGCACGATCGTCCGTGTGGCCTCTTCGAAGAGCCACCAGATCGCCCTGACAAACTGTCCCCCTGGCGGCTGGCTGTGGACGGCAACCTTTGCCTCGGGCACATGTCGGCCTCGGGGCTTGGCCACAACCCCATCATCATCATCAAGATGGCCTGCCTCGGAAGCGGGCGAAGCTCCCCTCATCATCAGCATGGCCGACGCGGGAGCGATGCTGCCGAAGCGCTCGACGCTCCTCTCGATCTCGCCAAGATCGAGATCCGTTTCTTCCTCAAGGTCCTCGAGAGTCACCAGATTGCAATCTCGAGAGTACATTGGGTGCTCCTGGAGCTGTGCGGAGCGCGAGCGATGTAGCGACGGTCTCGGTGGCGTTGGCGGAGGCGACTCACTGATCGGCGAGCGCGACAGCGACGGGCGCGGTGGTGGTAGCGGCGGCGATTGACTCAGCGAGCGTTGCAGCGACGGGCGCGGTGGCGTTGGCGGTGGCGATTCACTAAACGGGCGCGACAGCGACGGGCGCGGCGGCGGCGGCGGCGGCGGCTGCACAGGTGGCGCGTAGTTCGAGATCCGCGGCACTACCATGTTGCCTCGCGCCGTCCCATCGCCTGCGCGGAGTCGTCGAGCGCCGCCGTATTGGAGCGGAGTCATCCGCCCTGCCACTGATGGCAATCGATTGCTACTGATTCCCACTGATTGCCATTGATTGTCACTGATTGCCGGAGTCATCCGCCCTGCCAAGGACGCCGAAGATGCAAGATGATTCTGCCGTGCCTTGGAGATGATTGCCGAGGACGCCGACGGGTCGCAGAGCGAGACAATGGTGTCGCTCAGCACCTCGCGCATCTCCTCAATCTGAGCCTCGAGCTCCTCGTGCCGTGCAGGCGACGAGGAGACTGACTGGTCGCAGAGCTTGCGAAGCTCCCTCATCTGAGCTTCAGTCGCCTTCCTCTGCTGCCGCTCATCTTCGAGAAGCGTCTTGAGTTGTTGGAACTCGGAGCTCAGGCGGAGCTCACCGTCACGTGCTTCACGCCGCACCAACTCGATGGTCATCTGGTTTTGGTTGAACATCTGGAGGGTCTCGAGCGGAGCGAGGGCAGAAGCTAGAGAGTTGTTGACGTCGTTGCCATCAGAGTGGGCGGTGCCAACGCCACCACCACCAACTTCGGGACGCGCCTCGTCACCAGGCGAGTGCGCGGCGATCGCATCGAGTCGCGATGCGAGAGCCTGGTTGATGTAGCCCGCATTCAGCAGCTCTTGGGTAGACCAGCCGGCCGCCATGGCATCGACCAGAGTGTAGCCAGCCGCCTTTGCGTCGGCGCACGAGTAGCCCGCCGCCCGCGCCTCAGCGCACGGCCAGCCAGCCTCCTTGGCTTTGATGAGCGCTGCGCGTCGCTCGATGAGATCGTCGCTCTTGGCGGCTTCGGGATGGGCCATCCCATCGATGACGTGGCCACTCGATTTGAAGAGCGCTAGCGGCGACTCGACAAACACAAACGACATCGCCTTCCCAATGGCCCTCCCAATGTCGGGAGAAGAGGGCGAAGTAGGGGCATCAATAGGCCCTTTGGCACCAGGGCTGGCTGCCGCCTTCGCAACGGGCGGCGGTAGCGGCAATGGTGCAGGTGTGGCGACCGCAGTCGCCGGCGCCAGGGCATCAGCGGCGTGTTGGAGCCAGACTGGTGTTGCCGCCCCCGACAAGGTCCCCGTACGCGCTGCGGGCTCTGACATACTCTCACTGCTGCAGATGCGCTGCAGGCAAAAGCCGATTCGCGACCGTGTCATCTCCATGGCTGCCGCTGCAGACACTTGTGTAGGCGATCGCGCTGCAGACCATGGACTCAGATCATCCGAGGACGACGAACACCCCCTACTCAGCGACCACGGAGACTCGAGAGGCATTGTAGCACTGGGCCGTGTCGGCGAGAGGGCTGCGACGACCGCCTGCAGCTCTTGCGCCATGCTCAGAGCTTGTGACTTGTAGATACGAGCGGCGGCAGCGTCAGCGTGCGATTGGGCAAGGGCCGCATCGCGCTCGTCGACTAGCGCCGCATGCGCCGCATTCCACTTTCGTGACGGCGAAGGATGGGGTGCCAACTTGACGGCTAATCTGTTGAAGGAGTCACTTCGGGCCAAAGCACCCCCGAGGGTTGTCGCCCCGAGCCTCGAGGCCACCCGCGCCAAGGGCGACTCTGCAGGCGTCAAAGCACGCTCCTCCGACTCTCGAAGCTTGAGCTTCCACAGCGCTGCTGCAGCCGAAGCAGCCGAGCCCGCCACCAAGTGACCCAGATGATGAGCCGTGGCCTGAGGCTGGTCGTCGAGGTTGGCGTCCAGAGCCTCGTCCACACAGCTCGCGCAGACTGTCGCATAGGCGCGCGCGCTCTCCGCCATCGGGTACGCGATGAGCTCGAAGACCGAACCTTCGCCGTCGGCCGCAAGGGCAGCTGCGAAGGCCTCAATGTCAGCCGCGGCCTGCTCGAGCTCTGCCCTTTCTCCTCTCAGGCGCAGCTCGAGCTTAGCGAGCTCTGTGCTCTTCTTCTCGAGGGAGGCGCTCGCCTTCTCGACGGCGGCGGCCGCCTTGGCCCCCTCCCTGCTGCCCGCAGCATGGCCCTCGGTAAGGCGGAGGTCGATCAGCTCGCTTAGCTCGCCCTCGAGCTTGCTCACCTGATTCGCAACCTCGTCGAGCTTCGCTCCGAGCAACCTGGCCGCCTTGTCCTTCCTCTCATACTCCTCCGCCAGTGCCACTTTCCGTTTGAGCAAGACTCGGAACTCTCCGAGCATCGCAACCAGCGCTGTGAGAGCCCTTCTGCAGGCGCGCTCGGCGGCCACATGAGCTCGCTTGCCCTCGAAAGGTACAGCGCGGAGGCTCGAGACGAGCTGTGCGCCTTCGCACTCCTGCGCGAGCGCCTCGATGGTGGCCTTCTCTTGGGCCGGTGCGAGCAGCGTCTCGAGGCTGACCTTTTTGAACTCCTCGATCAGCGCCGCGGACTCCTTGCAGCGGCGCTTGGCCAGCGTCCACTGGACCACATACACGGCGTGGCGCGCTGTCGTCTCCTGTGGCGCGGGGAGCTTGACAGCCGGGCTGTACTCTGTAGGCAGAAGGTCGCCGCAGCGCACTCTTCCCGAGCTGCTCGCCAAGGTGCCGTAGGCCGAGGCGAGCAACTCCGCCGCCTGGCGAAGGGGTCCGCTCTCTGCCTCGCGCCGAGCAGCCGACGCCAATTGCATTGTCACGGGCTGTGCGTTGGTTGCCAGCCACGCAAGCTTCGCGTCGGCATGCGCGATCGCCGCCTCGGCCTCTGTGATCGCCGCCTGTGCCTTCTCGAGCTCTGCCTTTGCTGCCGCCTCAGAGGCAAGGGTGCGCCGCGACGCGCCTCTAGTCACCGCCCCGCGCTTCGCCTCGTCTTCGTGCACGTCTTCCTCGTCAAAACCTCTCGTGTCACCTCGAGTCGCCGTGAGGTTGTCCACGTGGTGAGCCTTATTGAGCCCCTTATGGAGCCGTCCGAGCTGTGACTGCATTCTGTCTCGCCACAATCTCCCCCTGACAAGCGCCTTGTTCGCCGACTCCTTGGCGTCGCTCGCGTCGCGTACCGACAGCTCGAAGGCGTAGATGTCCCCGAGGCCTCGATTGCAAATCGCCGTCGCCTCGTCGCGCAGATAGATGGAGACGACCGCGCCAACGGCTGAGCGCTCCGCGGCAAGGAGCTCCTCGAGGGCGACCAGCTGCGACGCGGCGCGGTAGATCAGCTCACTGCTCGCATCGCCGCCGCAAAAGGCCTCGTGGAGGCACCACTCAGCCATCGCCGGGAGCACGAGCTGCAGCGCCGACCCCCTCCTTTTCGAGGTGTACATGGCGGCGGTGGCCTCGATGGCATCCCGCAGTCGACGCAGCGAGAACTTGGCGTCGGTAACGCTCGGGTCGATCGGCATACCGAGCACCTTTTTGTCGTGCGCCTTGTCGGGATCTTCGGCGAAGAAGGAGGAGACCGAGGCGGTTAGGGCCGAAGAGCACGCGATGGTCACGGGCCGAGCTCGAATCTTACGAATCGTCTCGGTGCGATGGACTAGGCGCCTCAGCTGCACCTTGCCACGTTTGCTCTGTAGGCAGATGACGAGTCGGCGTCGGCCGCACCAACAAGCGGCCGCGAGCGCCGCCAAGACCAGCGCGAGCAAGATGAAGAGCACAGCGTTGGCTGGGAGCTCGTTTGGGGCAGAGGGGGGTGGCGGCGGCGGTAGTACGACGGTGACCGTGGCGGTGCTATTTTGCACGATGGCCACGGCTATGGCTGACGACACATTGACCCCAAGGACGCTCGTGGCTTCTTCTGGTTGCAAGGCAGTGAGGCGCTGCACTCGCAACGCGATGACGTCGTACGCTGCCTGCGCGCCCGCCAGCGCCTGCGAGTTGGGGATGACCAGCGTTGCCACCACCTGAACACTCGCTGCCGTGAATGTAAGGTGAAGGTGGCAATGCGGTTCAGAGCAACTCAGATATTCTGTCAGCTCACCAGCCAGCGCCTCGCGTTCAGCGTTAGAAAAGTCTTCGAGAGTGCCCGCGATGCTAAAGGCCAATGTCACCGTAGTTGCCTGCACTCGTACGTAAACTGCGCCTCGGGGCAGTGATGGAGGTGGCGGCGACGGTGGTGGCGGCGATGGACGTGGCGGTGATGACAATGGCGGTGGTGGCGACGGCGGTGGTGGCGATGGACGCGGCGGTAACGGTGGTGGTGGTGACGGCGGTGGTGGCGACGGCGGTGGTGGCGACGGACGTGGCGGTAACGGTGGTGGTGGCGACGGTGGTGGTGGCGACGGCGGTGGTGGCGGCGGAGGTGGCGGTGGCGGTGGCGGTGGCGGCGGTGGTGGTGGCGGCGGTGGTGGCGACGGTGGTGGCGGTGACGGAGGC
>Ga0210242_101687_pt1 | contig 15280 bp, 8 predicted proteins | sample ChrtobMeP5a_16mM_FD_155445 | JGI IMG/M metagenome (GOLD analysis project Ga0210242, IMG submission 155445) | Chrysochromulina tobin associated microbial communities from unialgal haptophyte culture, Seattle, Washington, United States - P5a_16mM | ecosystem: Host-associated > Algae > Haptophytes >... | reverse complement strand
TCATAGTCACACTTGCTAAGTCCGTGTTGAGAAAAAAAAACATATGCTCAACACGGACTTAGCTCAACACGGACTTGCTAAGTCCGTGTTGAGCATGTGGTGTGACTATTAAGTCCGTGTTGAGCAATAACCTCGACGGCAACTTGTCCACAGTTAGATACTGTGAATTCACAACAGATTTGACCATCTTTTCCAGGACAGTTCAGTTCAGTTCAGTTTCTTCGCGGTCCCCCCACGCTCACTCCACCTCCTTTAACTAAATTGATACGCAGGGTGGGGGAGTGAGTGCACGCGCTCACTCGTGCGTTGCCTTGGGCCGGTGTGTGGCCTTCGGTCGGCCGAAGATGAGCGTCTGGGGACACGCTGGTGCACGGAGCCGGACGTCCATAGTCGCATGCATTTCATTCCTCAGACCCCTTTTTTGGAACCTATTTGATGTTTCGGTTGCGATTTTTCACCGTCTCGACGGACGGCTCCGCTCCCCTCGGTCAACACAAGTACTGAGTACTCGCTCGCTCGGGCTACTCAATTTCGCTAGTGAGGTCGGTCTCTCCCAGCACACAGTGTGATCTCCGGTACTCAGGACAGTATAGGATTCTAGGACCGCAGGTTACGGAGTGCCAGGTTAGAGATCCGAGTCGGGCCCAAATCTTCATGTATCAAGAGCAATGATCATCAGAGACGGGTTACGTCAAGGGTTCGTCAGGGGATCGTCAGTGTCATTAATTAATTAAAAACTCACTAACCATATACAACGTGTGTTATCGATCAGGACGGCGGTCATCGGCGATCGGGCCGCTCACCTCACGCCTCACCCGCCCGCGCGCGCCGGGCGCGCGGGCCCCGCGAGAAGTACGCCGAGATCCGGTACGGAATCGTATTAAAGTCTTATACGTAACGTTGCTTCGGAACGGTCTCGGTCATCAAAAACCGTAGCGCCGCCGCGGAAGCTTAGGGGTCGCGCCCTGAAAAAGGAAGAATTCGTGCAATGTCCAATGATGAATTATGTCTCACCGGCCACACAGTCCACACAAATCACAATCATGCACACCCGCCGATCGATCCCCACGAGGGCTGCCACCCGCCACTCTCCGCGTCCGCAGCGCCGTCGCGCGCACACTTCCTCAGAACGGTAGCCATTTCGAATTCCTCTCAGCCTGCAGGCGCAGCTGGCGTGCCAAGTCATGAAACTGCTCTGCATCGTTCGCCAGGTTCCCGGCTTTATCGTTGAGCGAGGCGAGCTTTTCGCCGCGCTCGCGCAGCGCCGCGTGCGCCTCGTGCGCCGCCGAGGCAGCGCCAATCGAGTTCTTGTACCGCGCGTCTTGAGCCGTGCGCGCTTGCTTGTACGCGGAGTCGCCGCCGCCGGCCGCGCCGCCGCTGGTGGCTGCCGCGCGGCTGCTGCTTCCGAGGAGGTCGAGGCGCGCGGCCACCTCGCGATCGACGGTGGGCTTGGTCGGGGCGCTGCCGCCGGCGGCTGGCCTGGGCGGGGGCGGCGGCCTAGCAGCGGTGGCGGCGGGGGCGGCGGTGTCGTGGGCGTCGGCGAGGCGGCCGAGGTGGCGCGCGACGTTGTACGCGGCGTCGCACACGCGCACCCCGCTCGTGCCCTGACCAGGGACAATGACGCGCTTGGTCGAGCACGCCTCGCACACGGTGATGCCGAGCATCCTGCAGTGATGGCGGCCCGACGTCATCAGCGTCGAGGTGAAGGGGGTGTTGCATCCCATGCACGCGGCTAGCTTGCTGTCCTCGACCCATGCGCAGCCGAGCTGGGCGTGCACCTTCTCCGAGAAGGCATGGTCGGCGACTTGCTGCAGACGCGGCACCGCCTTGTCAGCCTTGTACTTGGCCGCCGCCTGCTTGGCGAAGTGGGCGAGCGTTGGGTGCGTCTCGGGAGCGAGCATCGGCTTGCCGTGCACCTCGAGCCTCGCGCCGCCCGAGACGAGCGCCGTCATCGTCTCGCACAGCGCGGTGAACTCCACCCCCGCCGGTGCTGAGGGCGAGCTGGCCAGCCACGGCATCAAGGGCGCGCTGGGAGAGTTGGCCTCGCCACCGTCGTGGGCGGCGGACGCCTCGTCGCCGTCACCAGGCGGCGGCGGCGGCGGCGGCGGCGGCGGCGGCGGCGGCGCGGTCAGCACGGCAGCGGCGGCAGCGGCGGCGGGCGCGAGGAGCTGTATGGGGCGTATGCCACGCACGTCGGGCAGATTTGGCTGCGCACCGTGCTCGAGCAGCGCGCTCACGATGGCCGCGCTCGGCGGTTGGTGCGAGCATGCGAGGTGGAGGAGCGAGGGCTGGTCGGGGGAGCTCGCGACGCTGACGCCCGCGCGGAGGAGGGCGTACACCATCGGCGGCTGATGGGTGGAGATGGCCAACTCGAGCGCCGACATCCGCCGACCTCCGAGGCACACGTCGCGCGGGTAGGCCCCCGAGGTGAGCAGCATGTTGACAGCGCGCGCGTGGCCCGCGCCTAGGGCCATCAAGAGCGGCGTGTCGACGCCCGCGCGGAGGGCGTTGCCGTGCACGTTGGCCCTCGCCTTCAGCAGCAGCTGCACGATGCTCAGGCGCGAGTCGGCGCTCACTACGGTGCTCACGGGCGCGCCGGAGGCGCCGCTGCCACCCCCGGTGGCGGCCTCGGCGGCGGGGGTGACAAGGCAGAGGACGGCGACGTAGAGAGGGGTGAGGCCGCTGCTGTCGGCCTCGTCGACGAGGCTGGAGGGCATCGCGGCGAGCAGCATCTGGACAGCCTCGAACGCGCCCGCCTCAACAGCAAGGTGCAGCGGCGTCGCCCCGAGCACCGCCTCGCGCGTGCCCACTTGCTCGGGGCAGTGCTCGAGCCACCTGCTTAGGGTCGCGCCCTCGTCGTTCTCGAGCACGGCCGCGTGCCAGCCGCCACGCACGAGCGCCGCCTCGCGCGCGTAGCACGCGACGCGCGCACGGAGCTGCCGGCGTACCTGAGCGTCCGTCGCCGAGTAGCGCGGCTTGGGCGGCATCGGCGGCGGCGGCGCGGGCGCCATGGCATGCAGCACCTTGAGCAGCTGCTGTACCCACTCGTCGCGCGCACCCGCTGACTCGGCCCAGAGGGCACTCGTCTTCTCCTTCTCGGCGGCCGCCGTCTTGCGGGGGGTGGCGTCGCCCGCGCCCGAGAGAGTGCCATCGCCTGCGTAGCAGATCTCAAAGTAGCACGGTGATGGATCCGCCAAGGGAGCGATGCGCAAGGAGGCTCCCTCGAGCGAGAGCCACTTGCACTTTTTGAGCGGCGCCGAGGCCTTGGAGCTCTTGGAGCTCATGGCGCTCTTGGGAGCGCTCTCCGCCGTCAGGATGGTGCCATCGACGAAGAGGAAGTAGTGGCGCACCAGCTTGCCCACCCTGTTCGCCTTGAGCAGCACGCCCGAATGCACGAGCGCCCGCCGCGGCGCCTCATCGAGCAGCTCGTCCACCTCGCCCGGCTTGAAGCGGGCGTGCACGTTGCGCAGCGCGGTGCGCCGTGCAAGCTCCTGCCGCTGCGCGCTCATCTGCTGAGCGAGTTCGACCAGCGCCTCGAGAAGCGAGGCGATCGTCGCCCATCCTGGGTCTGCCGGCTGCGTCGCCAGCTGTATCTCGACGACGGAGATTTCATACACAGCCACGCGCTCGAGGGCGATCTCCAGCAGCGCTCGCAGCTTGGAGGTTCGCGGGGGCAGCGGGCCGCCACCGCCGCAAGCTTCGCCGCTCTCGCGCGGCGTGGCCGGCGGCCCGCCCTCGTCGTGCGCCACGTCGAGCGCACGCGAGCCGACGATGGCCACGCAGCTCGGATCATTCTCAAGTAGACGGAGCGTGTACTCAGCCTCGGCGGCCCACTGGCGCGCGTACCGCATGTACATCTCGCTCAGCTGCGGCACGAATTCCAGTAGCAACGACGCAAGCCGCCTGCGCTTCGGCGCGCCGTCGTCAGTGGCCACCGCCGTGCCGTCGTCGGTGGCGCCCACGACGGCTTCCGTGGCCGCATCGATGGTCGCCTTGAGCTCCTTGATCTGCGGCTTGAGCTCGGCCGCCTTGGCATAGTCCTCGGCCTCGACTGCCTCCTTGAGCTCCGCCTGCAGCTCGGCCAAGCGCGTCTCGTTCCCCTGGGCCACCACGGCGCTCGTTTTCCCGTTCGTCTTCCCGCTCGCCTTCGGGCGCGCCTTCCCTGTCCTCGCACCTTGCGTCCCCACTCCGGAGGCGAAGGCCTCGAGCGCGGTGACGAGCGATCGGTGGAGTCTGATGAGATTGGGCATGGCCGAGAAGACGGCGCTCAGCGTCTTCTCTGGCACCGACGCTCGCGCCAGCGGCCCCTCGAACCTCTCGCACACCTCGGTGAGCGCGTTGAGGTACTCGAGCTCGGAGCCAAGCTGCGCAGCAAGGGGAGGGCATGGCGCGCGCTGGGCGTGAGCGCACGGAAACGTAGTCATGCGGGCGTGGGCGCGGCGCGACGCTCGGAGGCAGCGCACGAGGTTCATCGCGACCAGCGTTTCCGCAGCGACGGCCTCGCGCACGCCATTGACGAGCTTCCGCGATGAGTGGCCGCGGGCGACGGCTTGCAGCTTCACGACGGCCTGGGCCGCTGCCAGCGTCTGGGCCGTCGTCTGCGTGCGCGTCTGCGCCGACACTACCGCCACCTGCTTGGGGGCCTTGGCCCCGCCGATCTTCGTGCGGCTGAACATTGTCCTCTGCAGGAGGCGCTTGCTAATCTTTCGGAAATGAATTTTACCGCGCGTGAGTGAGTGAGTACCGTTCGTCACGCCGTTCGTGAGGGCCGTGTGTCGACAATGCCCATGTACAATTGTAAGCCGAGTTGTGGGCGACCGTCCTGGCTGTAAAAGGGTTCACACAAGTTAAATGTCCTGGAGTGTCGGGTTTGGAGTGCTCTGACGAGCCGAACGTCGCCGTCACTGGGGATTCACGCGTCAGCCGCGTTCAGGCAAGTTCAGCAAGCCATGCTCAACATGCACGCGAACATGCTCATGCACGCGAAACGCGATAATACAAAACATTTCGGGCTTTGTCCATTGATTTCGGGCCATCACTGGCAGTGTGAAAGGCCACATGTGTTTCGGAGAACTTGCAGGAGGGCGAGGCACGGCTCGAACTATACCGTATCGATCACACTCTGCTGCTACACTGCCACACATGGCATAGTCTCATGCAATGCAATACAAGCCCGGCGCCGGCGCGACACCCGTCGGAGCTCAAAACGGACCGCGTGCGGCGTGCGCGCGGGCTCCCGCGGCCGCTCATGACGTTTTCTTGAGCGCGGCTTTTTCAGTGGGCGTGGGCGGCACGTGGTAGGGCGGGCAGACAGGCTTCGCGCCGCCATCCTGCTTCCCCTTGAGCAGCAGCGGCAGGAAGAGGCGCAGCATCCCAATGTGGTAGAGCACCTGTATCGCGTTGTAAAAGATGGGCGTCGTGTCGAGGAAGAGCGCGGCGATGGCGTGCGCGATGCACGAGGCAAACTGCGTGAGCTGGCACGTGGTGACCGCCTTCTTGAAGGGAGGCCGGATGTCCATCGCCGTCAGCCCGTAGTACCCGTACATAATGACGTGGATGATCGAGTTGATCCACGCGCCGTACGCGTATGCCGCCGAGCCGCCCTCCTCGGCCTTGGGCCAGGTGTTGACGACCCAGCCCCAGACGATCACGATGGTCGCGTGGTGCCACACGTGCAGGAAGGAGAGCTGCTCGTCCTTCTTGCGCAGCACGATGATCAGCGTGTCCGTGAAGTCAAGGTACTTGCACAAGTAGTGCAGCCAGACGCCGTAGCGCACCGCGGGCGAGTCGACCAAGCCGATGCCCCAGACGCGCATGCCGAGGGGCGCCGCGATCGCGTACGCCACGTACCCGTTGATTAGCACCTGCGCAAAGTTGTACACGACCATAACTGGCTTCGGGATCGCCACCGCCTTGCGCTTGCTCATGGCCTCGAAGACCAGCCACACGCCGAGGACGTAGCTGACGCCCGCAGCTATCGGCATGTTGGTCAGATGATACGTGAGCGTATCGAGCGGAGTAGCCATGACCACCGGCATCGCGACGAGGGCTTTCGAGCCCAAAGAGGGATTCCAGATCTGGAGCACCGTTCGTCGGGATTCCAAACGGACTGGGGTGTGAACGCCTTTGGTCGGCAGGTCGGCGGTCTTCGGGGGTTTGAACATCTGCACCTTGAAGGAAAGAGTAAGGTCTTTGTGCTCGGAAGAGCACCGGGTTTCGATGCTTGCTTGGGCGGGCTCGAAAGGAGGCCACAGGGGACGTGTTCGTGTAGAACTGTAGATCTGTACAAGCGCAAAGAATCTGTCACCTCTCCTCTCTTTTACAAGCGAAACGGCATTGCCCGAGCGCCTCGGGGATGTGAGTAGAGCGGAGTGTACCTTCACGATGAAGATGACGATCGCAATTAGCCAGACTACGTCGACAATGGTGAAAAGCGCTTTCCCCAAGATGCCTGCGCGCACGCGGCGGCTGCGCGTCCTCGTTGCCTGGCCGCCTGAGTGGAGCTACGCCTCGCACCGGCGAGTAGGCAGGCGCTCGTGCTCGCTCTCTCGTGGAGCGGCTTCCTGCCGCCGTCGATTTGGAGCTTCTCTTTGTGCCGCCACCTGCGTCTCTCTGGCGCCGCTGCCACCGCCGCGCCTTGTGCGAGGCTTCCTCTTGCTGATCGTCTGCTGCGCTGCACCGTATTCACGCACTCGCAGAAGACCATATTGAAGCAAACCGATGTGCCGATCCCCGACGGGGTCAAGGTCACCGTGAAGGCACGCGTGGTCGTAGTCAAGGGCCCGCGCGGCGAGGTCAAAAAGGACTTGACGCACCTGCCGCTCGACATCACGGTGACCAAGAACGATAAAGGTCAGGACATTGTCCACGTTGAGCGCTGGTTCACCTCGGGCAAGGCGGGTGCCTCCATCCAGTCTGCGTGCTCGCACATCGAAAACATGATCGTCGGCGTCACCAAGGTGCGCCAGCGGCGCCGCCCGCGCGCGTGCGCGATCTCGAACGCACGGGGCGACGGCAGTGGGTGTGGTGGCGGCTGCTGCACGGAACAGACGGCCGGGGAAAGTGACGGGAAGCTGGCAGCAGTGGCGGCGGCGATGGTGGCGGCGGCGATGGTGGCGGCGACGGAGCGGACTGCCGTGCAGCGGCTGCAGTGCGATTGCAAGGGTGGCGGTCGTTGCGGTGCGCCGCGGTGTTCGTCGACCACGGCGGTTGCACTCGCAGCGATGCTGCGGTCGTGGTGCCACACGGTCGCGGTCGCGGCAGCAGGGGCGGCAGCGGCAGGGGGCTGCCTCGAGGGGGGCGGGGTGGCATCAGAAGCATCAGCCTTGAACATCGACGTTGTTGGCCGCCGTCGCGCCTCCGACCCGCGCGTTGGCCGCGCTCCCCCGCGCGTTCGGCGACCTTGGCCCCCGCCGCTGACCCGCCCGCCCCGTGCGTGCGCGCGCTTGTCTCCGCAGGGGTTCGAGTACAAGATGCGCTTCGTGTACGCGCACTTCCCGATCAACGTGACCATGGCGAACAAGGGCACCAGGGTCGAAATTCGAAACTTTTTGGGCGAGAAGATCGTTCGCGTCGTGGAGTGCGACCCTGGCGTCACTGTCACCCGCACTGTCGAGGTCAAGGACGAGATCGTCCTCGTCGGCAACGACATCAACTGCGTCTCGCGCACCGCCGCCCTCATCCAGCAGATCTGCGCCGTCAAGCGGAAGGATATCCGCAAGTTCCTTGACGGCATCTACGTGTCCGCCAAGGGCAATGTCGTCAAGTCGTAGGTGCGCGAGGCGCAGGATGGCGAGGGGAGGCGGTGGCGAGCGCGTGTGTTTACCTCCGTGGCTCTCGGTTGGAATGTGTGTCCAAGTGTGGAGCCCGCGGGCCGCGGTGGCCTCTCATGGCCGAAATTCATATGTGATTTCATCTACAGAGTTACGGGACCGACATGGGACGAGGAGGCGGTCTTCACTGTGACACGGTGGGACGCCAGGGGGGCGCCACGGTGAGCGCTTGAGATCTTCATCTTGACGCGACCGTACACGCTGCGTACACGTCACAGGACGCAGGCGCTTATCTGGACCCTGTGAAACCGATTCGTCGTGTGTTCGTTAACTCTTCCGCGACAACATCTTTCCCATACAAGCTACAATGTATATCAAACCGTCCGCGCATGCAAGTAGATGTCGTAGTCAAAAAAAAAGGCGGTTGCGTTTTTCACTGATCCGTTGCAGAATAATTCGCGATGTCGGACGGGGACATAAAGTACATGGAGGAGCAGGGCATCCAGAATGCGCTCTCACTGGCGCTTGCCCAGGTCATTCGCGAGCAGCCACCGAATGCACTCAAGCGCATAGCGCAGATCATCTCGCCCGACACTTTTATCGACCCTGAGGCTGTAGCGGCGCTCAGAGCTGCCGACGCGGCTGCGGCACAGCCTAGTGCGCCCGAGTCGGCGTGATTACCGGCGTGAGGATGGCGTATTCTGCGGAACGGCACACCTGTGCGCTACCTTGTCGAAACAACCGCGGCGGGAACGTGCTTGTAGTGGATCGTCGTACTTGAACGGAATTCGAGAGTGCCGCCGGCGAACATCTTCCCAGACACCCGATCTGTCCGCTCAGCATCTCGTCTCTCGCCGCGATCGGCGCACCGCGCAGGGTCTGGCTCCGTTCCCCGGACCGATCGCAGCTCCGCGGGCGCGTAGCTTACGTATTTGCGCGCGCCCAACATGTTGGAGTGGTGTGAGTTCAATGTAAAATATGGTATATGCCCTTGAAAATATGTTCGACTTCAACAGCTGACGTGAACACGTGATAGTAGCCCACCCCAACGCCTCGCTCCGGCCACCGCCGCATATTAGAGGGTCCGCGGAGGACGGTCACCTCAGAGCATAAAGAGCATAGAGGCCTCAGATAGGCTACAGATAGGCCTCAGAGCCGTGTCCCGTGTGTGCCCGCTCTGCAGATTTTTCGTCCTTGTACCGTCGTACTTGTACCGGGTGTGTCCCGGCTCCTCCCGGTGTCTTTTTACCGGGGTGTCCCGTCTCCCCCCGGTGTCTTTTTACCGGCTCCCCCGGTGTCTTTTTCCCGGTACAATGTAGTCAAGTCAAGTCTTCACTTTACTTGACTTGACTTTCCTGGTAATGTGAATGCGACCGTTCTACACCACGGTGCCCAGCCAGGCGCGGAAATGAGCGCATGCGTCGGAGCCCCTTCGGGATCTTTCCTACCCACGACGCCTCAGCCCAGCCGGCGCGCATCCAGCGCGGCGCCACGTCGTGCTACGAGAAACCCGGCTCGGCCGACGCCGCGCGAGGCTTCTCCCACGCCACTGACGCCACTGACGCCAGCTGCCAGCAGCAGCCACTCGCCGCCGCGGTCGTCACCACCGCAGGCTTTGGCGCTCGATAAAGCGTTCTCGAGGCGTTCTCGAGGGGTCCTCGAGGCCTTCTCGCGGCGATTTTCGGCCTTCTCCAAGTCTCTGGACGAGGCGAGTGCTCTCGATGCATGCCTGGTGAATCAGGCAATCGCGCACGCGATGGCGGAGCGCATGCGCTCGGAGTCTCTTCGCGAGAGCCAGGAAGGCGTGCAGCGCCTGCAGGCGCAGGTGCGCATCCTCCGCGAGACAACGCAGGCGCTCTCCGAGGAGATGAGCGTGGCGACCCAACGGCAGCTTGCGGAGCACTCGGAGCGGCTGAATGCCGAGTCCGCGGCAGCTCTCGAAGAGGCGATCGGCGATGTGCGCTCGCAGATGGAGTCGACGCTCTACGCGGCCGTCGCCGCGCACGAACGATCGCGGGTGGAGCTGGCGGGTGTGCGAGCGACGCTGGCCGAGCGCGACGCGACCCTCAACGAGATACGTCAAGAGTTGACGGAGCGACGGAACGCGATGACGAAGCTGCACGAAGCTTGCCACCGGCACGGTGTCGTCGCCGCCGCCAACACGCCCGTCTCCTTGGCCATCGGCGCCCATCCCGGCGCGTGGAGCGTCGAAGCTGTCGGCAGCGACGGCGCCCATCACGGCGCGGGCGCGGGAGGCGCGATGAGCGCCGTGATGAACGCTGGCGTGATGAGCGCTGGCGTGATGAGCGCTGCTGCTGTGCGCAGTTGGTCGAGCGCGCCGGATGATTTGAGTACACTCCAAGTGGATTTGCGTACACTCCAATCGCTTGGAGTCTCGAGCGGATGTAGCCTCCTCGTCCCACCGTCCTCGCCCGTCCTAGCGCCCGTGGCGGCGCCCGACGTGCCATTTGAAGTGCTCGCGCCCGAAAAGGCGGAGCGCATTGGGATCCCCATCGAGAGCGCCGCCGAGAGCGCCCGTTACCTCGAGGCCGAGCGAATCGCGTCGCTCGCACAGGCAGAGCTTGGGCCACGGCTGGCGCTTGCACAGGCGAGCAAGGAGCTCAAGCTGGCGAAGATGCGCGAGGAGTCCATGACGCGCGTGCATGCGGAGATCGTCGCGAGATACGAGACCGAGCGCACGATCACTTTGAACGAATGCGAGGCTGAGCGCGAGGCGGCGCGCAAAAGGCACGAGGCAGCTCGTGAAGAATACGAGGCGGCTCGTGAGGAATACGAGGCAGGGCGCGAGGCAGACTTGGCACAATATGAGGCGGAACGCGAGAAATACGAGGCGGAGTGCACGCAGGAGCGGGAGCAATATGAGGCGAAGCTGCGTCTACTCGAGGAAACTACTACCCGCAGTCAGAAGGCACTAGAGGACGAGTTGCGCGAGGCGCGTTTGAAAGCAACGGGTGACCTCAGCGAGGCACGCGCGAGGGCAGAGGATGAGTTGCGCGAGGCTCGCGCGAAGGCCAAGGATGAGCTTAGTGAGGCACGCGCGAAGGCCAAGGATGAGCTTAGCGAGGCACGATCGAGGGCAGAGGATGAGCTGCGCTCAGCGCGGCGCGAGGGCAGCGAAGCCCTGCGCTCAGCGCGGCGCGAGAGTGGCACGCGCGAGGCGCTTCTTCATGCCGAGCTGCGTGACCTCGAGCAGGAGCTGACAGGGTATGTAAGCGTTCACACCCAGCTGCAGCGGGTGCATGAGCAGGTGGTGGCGAAGCTCGATCTGGCCGAGGTCGAGCTCCGCCGAGCTCAGCAGCGTGCATCAGAGCTCACTGCTCTCGCCGACGCGAAGGCTGATGCGGCGCGCGTCGCCGACCGGCGCGCTGCCGAGGTGTGCTGCGTGGCCCCCTCCGCACCTCCGCCTTCATACCTCCCTCAACGTGCACTCCTCTCCTCATCCTCTCCTCATCCCCTCCTCATCCCTTGTGTGCAGGCTCAGCGTGAGGCGGAGACGGCACGATCGCAGGCGCAGCGAGAGGTGGAGGAGGCACGTTCCCACGCAGCTGACGAGCACGAGGCGCGCTCGCACGCAGAGGCGGCGGCGGAGGCGGCATTCAGGCGTGTGGAGCGTGAGGTGGCCGCAGCGGAGGTCGCACAGGCGACGGCGCAGCGCACGGCCGACGAGATCGTAAAGACGACCAACGAGGGCGCGGCCGCCCTGACCGAGGCGGTAGAAGCACTCCACCAGTGGTTGGATGGGGTCCTCGTTCACGGCAGCAGCAACGGCGCGGCGATGGCCGCGGCGGTGGCGGCAACGACGCGCGGTGGCGTGGCAAGCCTGGCTCTGCGCGGTGCGAACGCGGGACTGCACAGCCTCCAGTCGCGCATGCAGCACGTGTGTGACGAGGCGCTCCGGCTTCGGCGGGAGGCGGTGCACAAGGAGGAGGCGATTGCGCGCGCCGAGGTTGAGCTGCGCGCGGTCCAGGAGCAATGGGCGACATCGCGTCGGCGGTGCGAGAAGCTCGAGACAGCGCTCCTCAAGGCCGATGAGAAGGTGCTCGAGGGCGGCGCTGCCTTGCAAAAGGCCGAGGCCCACGCTAGTGCGAGCGCGGCCGCTGCACGCGAGGCGGAGGCCGCAAGCGCGCGGCTAGAGGCGGCGCTCGAGCCGCGCCGGCAGCTTGTACTCTCGCTAGCGGTGCAATTGTCGGATGCACTTCGCCGCTCAGGGAGCGTCGCGTCCGACGCGCCCATGCTCATCGATGCGCGTGTGGCCACTTGGGAATGGGAGCGCCTCGCCGCCGCCACGAGCGCCCTCGTGAGCCACTGCGTCTACTGCTGGGACGCGAAGCAGGCGGAGCTCAAAGCGGAGATCATGCGTGCGCGTGCGCAGCTCGAGGCGGCGCGTGAGCGCGTGCGCGATAAGGAGGCGAGCCTCGTGCGCGTCGCCGCCGTCGCCTCGGGCATGAAGCGCGTGATGCAGGTGCCCAAGCCAGCGCGCGGCCCCGGGCGCACGGGTGAGCAGGACGTGCTCGCTGACTGAGAGGCAGGAGGAAGATGCTCCCGCGTCCCGGACGCCCAAGGTCCACGCGTGTGGACGAGTTAAGGGAGAGAGAGAGAGAGACTGAGAGAGAGAGAGTTCAGAAGCCGCGCGAGTCAAAAAAGCAGGTAGAAACTAGATTTATCGATGTATCCTTTGTAAGGGGAGTTGGGCACGTGGAGTTACAGCCCTCACGATCCTCGATCGTTCCACACGATCCGATCCGAACCGGAACCGGGCGCCGTCGGCCGGACGGCGACGCGGTGGGTTCAAATCCGGGCGGGCTGGGTGAGGGTCCCTCCGGCCCCAGCCTCCACCTCTCACCGTACCTGGTCGAGGTGGCGCGTCAGAGTTTGCCCATTTTGCCATCGTCATCCTCAACACGCCACAGCCGCAGCCGCCCATCTTCCCCCCCGCTCAACACGCGCATCCCATCCGTCGAGTACACGAGGGCTCGGATGGCTCCATGCCCATGCGCCTCGATCGTCTGCAGCACGTAGGCGTCGGCCTTCAAGCTGCGCGCCGCCTTCGCAACGTCCACAATACTGATTCCGGTGGCCGTTGCACCGACCAGCCTGTGGGCGAAAGGCGAGAGGGCGATGCGGGAGAAAGGCGTGCGGTGGGGTGCCACGCCACGTGCGGCCTCCTTGGCCTCGACCTTGAGATCGTAGCGCACATCGGTGCGCACAACGCTCCACTCGCAATCGAGGGATGCGATCCCAAGATGCACACAGTCCTTTGCAAACGATACCGAAGTGACGCCGCGCGTGTGGCCGCCCACGCAGAGTACCCGACGAAGGCCAGTAGGTTCCGCTGCGGTAGAGGTGGCCACGAGCTCAAAGATGGGCACCTGGCCATGCCGCGGGGCCACCGCACGCTGAGCACTCACGGCCGACGTGCATGCAATGGCAACGAGCCGGGAGTCCACCGAGATGGATGCCCCAAACTGCTCCACTTGCTTGGTGTTTTCACTCGCGATCAGGTCGCCGCTGAGCGACCAGAGCTTCACGGTGGTGTCGAGCTCCGAGCCGACCGTGACGATGTACTTCGAATTGGGCGCAATGAGTGCTGCGCAAATCTTCCCCGTGTGTGCCGCTGCGCCCGAGGAGGGGAAAGTGCGCTTGACCACCACCTTGGGCTCCAGAGTGAATGCGAGCACCTGGCGTGATGCGGCCGTGGCCACGATCAGATTGCGCCCGTTGGATGCGAGGCTGCAAGCGGTGCCATGATCGAGCGGTATGTTGGCCATTAAGGGGGCTGGCAGCGGCGTCTTGGTGCCTGCATGCTGCAGACCGGGGAACAGGCGAACAGTGCGGTCCGAGCTGACCGCCACGGCGAGGGTCCCATCTTGAGATAAGTCAGCTGAGGTGACTTCCTCTGCGAAGCCCTTGCAGGTGGTGAGCAGTCGTGGGTGGCTGATGAGCGGCGCGTCCGCTTTGCCGCCTCGCTTTCGACGACTGGGCCCGCCGTCGCCAGCCGTCGAGGGCTTCCCGGCGCCGTTGCCTCCATGATCAGTGCTGCCCACGCTCGCGTCTTCGTCGTCTTCTGCAGATGGCATCGGCACGTCCTCCGGTTCCGCTGCTTGCTCCCAAGTTCGCATGACCGTTCGCATGAACCAGGAAAGCAACCTCCACACGGTGCTGCCCATGCGATGCACGCTCCAAAAGGGCGCGAGCACGAGCGCTCCCCACGCGACACGCTCGTCGCTCTCGTCCCGCAGCTCGAACTCGCCAACACCACGAAGCCGAGAGCGTGAGGTCCCCACAGCCGGCTTTCCATGCATGCCGGCCTTGGCTTTCGCGGCCTCCCTAACGGCCGCCCTGGCTTCCCTCTGGCGTTCCTTTTTCGCCGCTCGAGTTGCGGACGCAGCCGCGGATTCGGCAGTCTCTTGACCGCGGCCACACCAGAAGCAGTAACACAAGCAGCGCAGGAACACGCTCGAGATGGCCACAGCCAAGAGAGCGCTGACCCACTGCAGGAGGGTGGGCAGATGCGCGTGCCCAAGCGTGGCAGCAATGTGCGGGTGAGCACGTAGCTCGTGCACACGCGCATCTGTAAGGAGCAATTCCACCTGCGGGTGGCTTGCGACCACGTCGTAGCCTGCCCTCGCCAAGTCGATCGATGCATCGCGCACCAACCCCAAGAAGACAGAGGCGGTGGCCGCGTGCGGATGTTCCATGATCGCTTGAAATGCGGCGCTCACCGAAGGATGTGTCACGACGATGGCCACACCAGCTGCGGCCGATGCTGCGAGCACTTCGGCTACGCTGGGTATCGCCATCATCAGGGCGAGGGCACTGAGCTTGAAGAAGCCTATCGGATAGATGCATGCCCGACACACGAGGAGGGCAACGAGTGCGACGATGAACATGATGCTCACTGGCACTAGCTCAGGATGGTCGAGGACGCTTGTGGCAGCATTCGTAGTCGTGCCTATTGCATCCTCATACAATGACCGCAATTTTGGCTCGACCGCTCGGCGCAATGAAGTTGCCGCAGCCTGCGCTGCAGCCGTCGCCGCCGCCCCAAGCTTCAGGGCCACGGAGCCTAGCGCGCCGGCTGCTTCTGCTGCGTGTAGCCGCGCGGCTGCCAGCGTCTCGCGAGCTTCGTGCCAAGGGTCTTCATCCGTGCGGCGCGCCATGTGCGCCAGGCACCGCGTGAAAGCGACGCGGCCGTCGTCACGAAAAGCAGTCCACTCGCGCGCCTCCACGTCGCCCCGGAAAGACCAGCTGCTGCCTGTCGAGTAAACACCTCTCCTCTCGTTCACTAAGTGAAAAGAGTCGAGCGACAAGCAGCCTGAGATCGCTCGACCCCCTACTTCGATGGACCTCTTTCTCGCGCGGACTGCCTCTCCGTCCTCGCCTGGGGGCCAGCGACATGGCGAGTCTGGCTGACTCGCCCATGGGTGAAGAGGAGCCCATCGACCTCTCCAACACATGAGGTGCGCGCGCGCTCGGGAACCTTCACC
>Ga0210242_101678_pt1 | contig 15367 bp, 13 predicted proteins | sample ChrtobMeP5a_16mM_FD_155445 | JGI IMG/M metagenome (GOLD analysis project Ga0210242, IMG submission 155445) | Chrysochromulina tobin associated microbial communities from unialgal haptophyte culture, Seattle, Washington, United States - P5a_16mM | ecosystem: Host-associated > Algae > Haptophytes >... | reverse complement strand
TAAACTCGGTTGTTGCCTCTCACTGTGATCGTGCGGTGCTCGTCGGTGCTCTCCGTCTGCACATTATTCGTGCCCCACTTTTCTGCAGTGAAGCCAGGCTCATCGTCATTATTCGTGCGCGGACCGCCGTCGAGCATGAACGGCCACGATTTGAGCACACCTGAGGCCGGAATGGGATGCGGATGAAGCAGCAGCAGCAGCGCGACGACTCGCGCGGACGTCATGAGAAACCCGGGGCTTCAGGCCTTGTGTGAACCAATGGCTGTGAACCCTTTTTTGCTCACGTACAGCCAGGTCGTCGCTTTGGGAAATTCATTCTACCGAAAGCTAAGGACGAGCCAACGCGGGCACAAGAGACAAGTCGCTTGCCGTGACATCCGAAAATTATCAGATGTCGGATTCATGTTGTCAGTGGTTGTTTAGGAGCAACGGACCGCGGCCTCTAGGGTCTATGCATGTGCCATGTCCAAACGCGGCAACGACGCGAGAAACCGCTAAGAAACCGTGGGGGCTCATTGTAGCCTGTGTGCCGACCACCTCCAAAATCGGACAATATCCCGCGCGCTTCGCCTCCAGCCGATCGCTGCCATGCCTGATAGACTCGTCGCCGCGCCTAAGGATCACTCCTCCAGGTTGAGCGCCTTTCTCGCGAAGCTCAGCTGCTCAGCGGGGGCGAGTTTGAAATAGGCGTCGAAGGCCTTCACCGTCGACGCCAGCAGCTCCTGCGCGTACTCCACGTCGCGCTGCTCGGCTGGCAGCCCGCCCTGGTAGCCCAGCTCGTCACGTAGATCGGTGAGCTGCTTGAGCGCCTCGTTACGCTGTAGGTACTGCATCGTCTGCGAGGTAGAAGGCGTGGCACCTCCTAGCAGGTACGCGTTCGCCTCGGGCGTCTCACTGCCGTAGTAAATGTTGTCCGAGAATGCGTTGAATATCTTCTTGAAGGCGACCGTTTCGAAGTTGCCTGAGGAGAGCTCCAGCCTCATTTCCGTCCACGTGGCGCCGTCGTAGCGCGTCAGCACAGGCCCAAGGGCCGCAAGCCGTTGGCGCATCTGGAGGATTGGGATGAGCAGGATGCCCGTCGCTGGCGGCGCTCCGCCGGGCGCGAGCCCTTCGCTGCCGCCGTATTGAATCGCATCGGCCTCGTCCTGCAACAAGATTCGCAGCTGCTCCAACGGGCGGCTCTTGAGGCCAGTGCGGTCGGGCGGCTTGAACGGATTCTCCCACGTGGCCGCGACTGCGGGCGGAGCGCCGTGCAGCGCTGCTGTGGCCGCGAGGATGGCAGCGCGTCGGCCGAGGTGCGCGAGGACCGCCGCCTCCGCCAGCATTGGGGCAAGGGCTAGGGCCGCGAGGACGGCAGCGCGTCGGTGAGGGTGGTGCTCCCTCATCAGATTGAGGAAACTTACGGGCACTTCCCTGCAACCAGTGCACCCGGGGGATAGGGGTTTGTACATGTTATCCGAAATCGGGGGGGGTGGCGCACGAAACTTTTCGGAATCGCGAGAGAGCGCGGTGGGTCCACTCTGGCGGCCTTGCTGCCCTCGCGGCAGAGGGTCGGACGCCCATCCAGATGAGCCATTCAGTGGCACCCGTGGTGGCGCCCGTGGCCAGCACCTCGCCATCCGTTGGGCCTGTCGGGCTGCTCGCCAGTGCAGCCACTGCTCATTGGACCGCGGAGAGCAGCTCACCCGACAGCTACACCTCTGCGCACGGCGGCCCGCCGGCCGCTGTGCCTGAGCCGTGCGTCGTGGCACCGTCGAAGAGTGATCTTCAGGTCGAAGGTGCGATGCGGCGAGCTAGCGGCCGACAGCGCGCTCCTGTAAGCCACTACGAAGCCGGTGCTGCACCGTGTCCGCGTGCGTTGCATGCAGCCGCGGCGCAGCACAGCGGCCTGAGCGTGCCGCCGTCCGAGCTGAGCACGCACAACATCGCCGAGCTAGCGCGCCTCGCCAAGTGGGCTCCGCCCGATGCTCCAGCGCTCAGGAGCAGGCAGGAAGGGCCGGAGACTGCTGCCGCCGCAGCAGCTGGCTGGGCGGCGGCCATCGCTGAGCACGCCAGCCTTGCCATTCCCGAGGGATACGCTTCGGGTGAGGGCGAGGCGGAGGTGGCCGGCGCGCTGTCTAGCGACGACGTCGAAGGCTCCGAAGCCGACAGCGACGAGCTGCCGCTCTCCGCGCGTGTCGCAAGCGCGCAGAAGCAGCAGCAGCAGCAGCAGCAGCAGCAGCAGCAGCAGCAGCAGCAGCAGCAGCAGCAGCAGCAGCAGCAGCAGCAGCGCTCCGTGTGGTCGCGGCCATGGACCCTCGGCAGCAGCAGCAATGGCGGCTGTGGCGAATCTTCCACAGCCAGGCCCGCGACACGCGGTGCGGAGCCCACACCAGCGCATCTGGCAGCGGGTGGACCCACGCCATGTGACGAACCTCTGGCAGCGGGTGGACCCACGCCATGTGACGAACCTCTGCCCTCTGCCTGTGACGAACCTCTGCCATGTGACGAACCTCTGCCCTCTGCCTCCGCCGCTGACGACGCCTCCATGTCCACCGTGGTGGTGGAAGCGGCCGTCGAGAAGGGCGCCGTGCTGAGCGAGCATGGCGCCGTGCTGAGCGAGCATGTCGCCATGCTGAGCGAGCATGACGCCGTGCTGAGCGGTATTGGCGCCGTGCTGAGCGGCAATGGCGCCGTGCTGAGCGGCAACGGCGCCGTGCCAGCTGAACCGCCGGGCGCGTCATCCAGCGACGTTGCTGCGAGCGTTGCGACGGCGGTCGGCCGAGGCGCCGTCTTGGGCAGTGGCGCGGCCGCTGCGGCCGCGGCCGCCTCGCGTGCCAGCCCGTTCGGCGGTGGCACCGGCGCGACGGCCGCTTGCTCGAGCTGTTGCGTCAGCGGTGGCACGACCTCGGGAGGAAGTTTGGGAATGAGCTCGGGGATCTCGGGAGTGAGCTCGGGAGTGAGCTCGGGAATCGAGCTGCACTTGCCTAGTTTGGGAGTGAGCTCGGGATTCGAGCTGTCCCGCCTGGCAGGTGCCCGCTACGACGCCCTTTATGGCGATGAATGATGGCCTGTGAATGATGCCCTGTGAATGATGGCCTGATGAGCCCTGATGATGGCCTCCCGATATGGCAGGTGGGCTCTTCGACGCTCTCCATAACGATGAAGGGGACTCTGATGACGATGATGACAGGGTCTTCCTGGTGGCCGACGATAGCCCGAGCCCGCTCGAGCAGCTGCCTAATATGGACGTCTCCGATCGGAGGCCGGGCGTCGTGTCGGGCGTCGGGCAGTTCTCCGTCCCGTACACAAGTACGGACGTCGGGCATGTGCCCATCGCGACGCCTGGCAGCGGCGGTGCGCCGTCTTGGGCGCCGGGGACAACGAACCAGGCGATGCCCTTCCCTCCCGGCGGGGTCGCGCACAGCCCCGCGTCGATGCACGCGCCAGGGGGCGCCTGGCCACTCACCGCCGCAACAACCGCCGCCGTGGCGCCGGCGCCGGCGCCGGCTGCGCCGTCGGCGGCGCTGCAAGGGCTGCAAGGGCCCATAGGTGAGCCATTACTTCCTACGAGCGGGCCCGGTGCCGGTGGTACCAGTGCCAGGAAGGAGAAGACAGGCAAGGAGTCGAAGAAGGCCAAGGAACCCAAAGCGCGTGCGCAGGGGGCCAAGGAACCCAAATCTGGCAAGGAACCCAAATTTGGGGCGAGCCGTTGGCATACAATGGGACCCATATTAGGCAACTGCTCGACCTTGCCCGAGCCGCCTCCAGGGCCTGCGTTTGCGTACGCGAAGCTGCCGCCGCCGCCGCCGCCGCCCCGTGCCGCGGCCCTGGCGGCGATGCGCGCCACGGCGGTGGCCATCGCGGGGCCCGTCCTTGCGCCGGGACCTATTCTACCTCCGCTGGCGCAGCAGCCGCCGCCGCCGCTGACAGCGCGCAGCGGCCTCGGCGCACTCGACGGCGCGTCGCTCATCGGCGGTGCGCATGCGGCCGCTGGCGCCCCCGCCGTTCCGGGCGGCTTGGTCCTCGAAGACGAGCGCGCACTCCGAGCGGTTGGACTAGGGCTGCGAGCCCGCAAGGCGAAGCCCGAGCCGGCCGCGCCCGCCGCCACCCCCATCGCCCCGGCTGCCCCCCCTGAAGCTGCCCCCGCCCCCGAAGACGCTTCCAACAGCGGCGACGGCGGCAGCGGCGGCAAGGGGCGCGGCAGTGGGCGAGGCCGGGGCCGGGGCCGCGGCCGCGAGGGCGCCGGGGCGACCAAGGACGCCCAACACGGCGCGACCGAGGACGCCCAACACGGCGCTACCGAGGACGCCCAACACGGCGCGCCGATGGCGACGAGCAGCAGCGGGAGCAGCGGCGGCGGCGGCGGCGCCACCTCTGGCGCTACCAGCAAGGGCCGTGGCAAGGCGAGCGCCGCCGCCGCCGCCGCCATCGCCGCCGCCGCCGCCTCCGATGCCTCGGCACCGCCACCGGTCAAAAAGCGCGGCCGCCCGACCAAGGGCGAAGCACCCGGGGATGGCGACGGCGCGCCGGCGAGCCAAGGCGCCGTCTTGGGCGCCGCCAAGGAGGCTGCGGGCGCCGAGTTGGGCGATTCGATCTCTGTGAGCCTCGCGTCGCTGCTCCCTGGGATGATGGTCGGGGAAGGTGAAGCCTCTGCCGGTGAAGGCAGGCCGCGCAAGCAAGGGAGAGGGAGCAAGGGCAAGAGCGCCGCTGCTGCATCCGCCGACGGCGCTGACGCCGCTGCATCCGACGCGCCGCCGGCCATGCTGCACTTCACCTTGGCGTCTCTCCAGAGGCTGGGGATGCCGCTGCTCGATGCGGACCTCGCGCCGGTGGTGGCCACGGATGTGGCCATGGAGGATGCGATGGCTGGCGACGGGGGCGACGGGGGCGACGGGGGCGAGCGCGGCGAGGTGGTGTTGTTGGCACCGATGGCGGAGGGCTCGGCCGCCGCCGCGCCCCTGTCCGCCGTGCTGAGCGCCCAACACGGCGCGGCGCGCCTGAGCGAGATGGACATCGAGGCAAGCGTCGTCCTGGGCGTCGCCTTGGATGGCGCTGCGGCGGGCGGCGACGCCAACAGCGATGGCGCGGGCTCCAGTACCGCGACGGCCGACGCCGCCGCGGCAGCAGGCGCGGCGTCGGCAGCTGCCTCGGCGCGCGACGCAGCCAGCGCGATTGCGCTCCTCGAGGCCGACCTGGCGCTCGCGGGCGAGGTCGCGGGAGAACGACGCTCGTCAGGTCGAGAGCGCGGAGATTCGACTCCCTGATGACGCCCTAATGACGCCCTAATGACGCCCTAATGACGCCCTAATGACGCCCTAATGACGCCCTAATGACGCCCTGATTGCCTCCCTCATCAGGTCGAAAGCGCGCCATTGGCGGCGCCAACGGCGGCGGCTACTTCACCGCGAATTACGAGGACGAGTCGTTACATATGCTCCGGTGTGACCCGTATGCCGATCTGCATCCGGGCTCGGGCCTGCCCGGTGCGCAGCCCTTCCGGGTGACGGTCGACCCACTCGTGCTCGCCGTCGTCGACTTCCACGCACACATGCTCTCCTCAGAGATCATTGGCTTCCTCGGCGGCCACTGGAACTCCGCCCAGGTACGTTGATTGCCACTGATGGCCTGCCTTGCATGCAAGCGCTCACTGCAGCGCTCGGGGTCTCCTCGCAGCGGCTGCTCCATCTACGCGAGGCCTTCCCGTGTCGCTCGATCGCCAACGATACCGGCTCAGTGCACGTGGAGCTCGATCCCCTGGCCGAGGTCCAGGTGCGCGCGCGCGCCGATCGAGGCGCGTCACTTCAAGGGAGCCGCATGCAAGTGCTCACTACGGCGCCCTCTCCCCACAGGTGCGCGCGGCGATCGAGGGGCGTAACATGAAGGTGGTCGGCTGGTACCACTCGCACCCGCTCTTCGCGCCGCAGCCCTCTATTCGCGACGTGCAGAACCAACAAAACTACCAGACGCTCTTCCATGACAGCGAGTGCCACATGTTCCCCTTTGTCGGCATGATCGTCTCGCCATACGACGGCCGCCTCTCGTCCGCCGCCTCAGCCCTCACGATGTTCTACGTGGAGGCGGCGGCGGCCTCGACCGGCGGCGGGACTCCGAAGCGATGCATCTACGAGGTGCACTCGCTGCCGCCGCCACCGACCCCCGACCAGCGACCTTCGGCCGCCGGCGCCCGACACGACGCCTTGCCGCCACCGGCCGCCGCCGACGGAAGCGCCGGCGCCGTCGTGGGCGCCGTCGGAGACGCCGTCGGTGGCGCCGTCGTGGGCGCCTGGCTGCCCGAGCGCGCGATACCTCCGATGAAGCTCGCGGCGGGAGATCCGATGCGCCGTTATTGGGAAGCCCGGCTGCTCACGGCGGGACACACGCTCTGCGCTCTGGTTCAGTACTACCGCAAGCACCGCTCGCGCACGCAGCTGCGTCAGCCGTGGAAGCGGAAGATAAAGGGTGGGGTCGTCCCGCCCGAGGGCGGCGCGGCCGGCGCGGGGGGCGCACCGCCGTACACGAAACTCGATAAGCTCATCAAGAGCGTGCGAAGCCGTATTGTACTGGCTTTTGGCGGCGAGGCGGTCGATGCCCTGCTCGGCGGCATCGTCGAGTACATTGACGCCAACGGCGAGTATGGCACGAACCAGCCCGCGCCCAACGGCAAGCACTGAGAGCCTCCCTTAGGTTCTCCCTTACTCTCTGTCTCTCTCGCTCTGGTGCGTCCAATCGTCCATGCACGCGCTCTCGCCTTCTCTTCAATGCCCATACGATAAGATCATCTTCCACGTGCCTCGGGGGTCCGTCGCGTTTGCATGTGTATACCGTAAATCATGTGGACTCACAAGGATTAATGAATCGCTCAAAGCAACGCGGCGCGGTGCTCGCCTTCCAGACAGGACGCGTCGGTCAGCACTCGTCAATGGCCTCCAGGGCGCCCGGTGGAAGTGATGCTCCGGCGGAGCCTCGCCCTCTGCGAGCGACGCCTCGTCTCTGCGGCACGGCACGGCGTGCCGCCGTCGCGCACTGCTCAGCTTTTCGAGACGGCCGCCGATGGCGACTCGAGGCCTGAGCTACAGCATCGCCACCTGCATCGAGTGCCGGCGAGCGCAAGCTGGATGGACGGCCACTCGGCACGGCACTTGAACAGAGCGATCAGAAGAGCTGTGCGCACTCTCCGAACATCGGCAGTGGCGACGGGCCCAGAGAAGATCAGCCCTGCACCCAAGGCTGCCATCAGTCCTCCGCTACTTAGTCCGAGGGCTCATTGGCTGTTGGGGCGAACGCCCTCGCACATATACGCCCAATTGACTCTGCTGACTTCCTTGTACAGCGTGCAGCAGTTTGGCGCGGGCGCGGTCGCTGCGTGCGCTCCCGCGTTGCTCACCGGCCTCGGCATGCAAGAGTCGCTGGGCTTCGTCGTCGCCCTGCCGAGCTTCGCCGGCTTGCTGTTCAACTTGCCAGGCGGCATCCTCATCGACCGTGCCGGCAAGAAGAAGCCCCTGATCGTGAGCACGTACGTGCAGGGCGTGAGCTGCATGGCGATGGCTGCCTCCCACGGGCTCATGCTCCTCGTTCCGAGTCGCTTCGGCATGGGCGTGAGCTTCTCAATCTGGTCGACAGCGATGGACGCTTACCAAGGCGACATTGTGAATCGATGCGACCCTCACTTCAAAGGACGCGCCTTGGGGATCGTGGCGATGACCTCGAACCTGGCGTATGCGGTGGGACCACTGGCGGGCGGCTGGCTCGCCAACGCCACTCCCTTCGGTGTGACGGCGCCCTTGCTGTTTGTCGGGGCGAGTTCGCTACTCACAGTGCCCATGATCAATGTGATCATGGAGGAGACACCGTCGGAGCTGCTGCGACCGACCCGGCCCGTGCCCAAGACCGTCTCCATCCCCCTCCGCCCCCTGCGCCTCTCGTGGCTGCAAAAGAGGATGAGAGAGGAACCGACGTTTGTGCTCTCTCCCCGCTCCGAACTCCCTGACGAAGCTTTCATTAGCTTCGATGAGCTGCGCGAGATCGAGCAGATTGCGAAGACCAAAGCCCAGGGCTCGTTGCTCGACCCTCTCCCCGCGGCGAGCGTCGAGGACTTCAGGGAGCTGCTCCGCGACCCGAACCAGCAGGCTATCTTCATGACGCAGGTGAGAGCCCTTGATGACCTCTCATGACCTCTCATGACGAAGGTGATCCTCCAAGTCGGCGGCGCTGATGGCCTCTAGATGGTCTCTTGAGAGCCCTTGATGACCTCTGATGGCCTCTCATGACGCAGGTGATCCTCCAAGTCGGCGGCGCTGATGGCCTCTAGATGGTCTCTTGAGAGCCCTTGATGACCTCTGATGGCCTCTCATGACGCAGGTGATCCTCCAAGTCGGCGGCGCTGATGGCCTCTAGATGGTCTCTTGAGAGCCCTTGATGACCTCTGATGACCTCTCATGACGCAGGTGATCCTCCAAGTCAGCGGCGCCGCGTACCTGACCATCGTGCCGCTCAGCGCCATCGCCGCCTTCGGATCGACGCCCCTCGAATTAGGCTCCCTGTACGCTGATGACCTCTGATGACATCTCGAATTAGGCTCCCTGTACGCTGATGACCTCTGATGACATCTCGAATTAGGCTCCCTGTACGCTGATGACCTCTGATGACCTCTGATGACATCTCGAATTAGGCTCCCTGTACGCTGATGACCTCTGATGGCCTCTTGATAGCCTCTTGATGACCTGCTGATGAGCGCGGATGTCGAATTGGGCTCCTGGTACTGGAACTCAATTGGAACTCAATTGGAACTCAATTGGAATTGGAACTCAATTGGAACTCAATTGGAATTGGAATTAATTGGAACTCAATTGGATGTCGAATTGGGCTCCTGGAACTCCGTCCTCGTGGAACCATGATCGCCTCTTGATGACACTTGATGGCCTCTGATGGCCCCTGATGACGTGCGGATGACCCCTGATGAACCTGATGACCTATTGATGACCCCTGATGACCAGTGATGACCTCTGATGATTGCCTCCCTCCCAACAGGTACTCGGTCCTCGGCGTCATGGGCATCATAGGGGGCCCCGTCGGTGGCCTCCTAACCGATACCATAGGGCGCAAGCGCACCATCTATCTTGGCGCCGCAATGATGGGCGTCGCGTTTGGCTCGATGCCGTTGTGCGGTTCACACATGGGCTTCCTCCTGGCTATGTCCTTGTCTGGGCTCGGGGATTCGATCCTTGGGAATGCATCGGCGGCGATGGTGGTGGATGTGACTCCCGAGAATCGGCGCGGGATCCAAAGCGGCATGTCCAGCCAGGTGGGGGACATGATCTACATCTTCGCACCCATTGGGCTGACGGCCATCGCGACAGCCACATCCTATGATGCTGCCTTTGCCACGGTGGCAGGACTGCTGACGCTCTCGACGGTGGGCTTTGCACGCACGGCATCCGGCTTTATCGAACGAAAGTCACGTAGGGTCTAAGGTAGCGTGTGACGGTCGGGAGCATGCACCGCTACTCGACCGACACCGAGTACTCATCTTATTACTGCGGTATAGGCGACAGTACTACGCAACTCGCAAGAGATAGGATAGTTTCCTATGATAAATAATGTGTCATGGCTCTCCGCCGTCCGAGGAGCAATTCTTCGCGATCCGTTTATCGCGTTACGGTGTGAGGCCGGGCTGCGACGCCTATACGGTGGCGCCTAACGTCGGTTCGTCACGTTGTGGCGCCTCTTCCACTCAATCCCGTCTCTTCCGGTCTCCTGCCGGGACACACTCGGACCGGACGAATGGAAGGCTGACTCGCTTGTACCATGTACTATAATGAGCTCAGGCCTCAGCAGGGTATCGGAGGGGGGCCGCCGGTGTATCTTCAATCTTGCATGAAGCCGCCCGCATTCATGGCGGCGGGTCTTTGGCGTTTCTCTTGTGGCATCGAGCCCCGCGCCCCACGAGGGTGCGGCTCAGACGACGGCCGCCTTCGAGTCGACCTCGCCCGCCATGCCCAAGATCTCGACCCAAGATCACAGTTGCATGTCCAAGCCCGTCATACTGTTGGCGCCGCGCCAGTCGATAACCAGTCGAAGGCCTTGTCGACGTTCAGGTCGTTCGAGTTGGTTAGAGTTGGTCCCATAATCTGAGCCGTTGGCCGAGGTGTCTGTCGAGGACTGCTCGAATTTGGCGAGACGCGCCGTCGGAGGCGCCATCTGCAGCGACGGCACGGTCTTTCCGGAGTGCGACTGCTCCTGCGACGGGGAGGCCAACGACGAGGGAGTGCTCGAGTTTTTCTCGTAGTGGCCTCAGTTCTTGTCGGAAGCGCACGGTGCCTTCTTGGTCCGCAAGTGCGACGCTCCCGACGGGTCCGAGCACGGCCGCATCGCAGTGGTCGCTTGCCTCGTCCCTCTCCATGGACTCGTCGCCGTCCTTCGCCGAGCGGCTCGCGATGCCGGGGCGCTGCATCACCGACGACTCCATCTTGGGGTAGGGCTTCTTGGACGCCTTGATGAGGTTGCGGTCGCGCCGGTTCGAGCGCCGGTTCTGGAACCACACCTGGATCTGCGTCGCGTCGAGCGAAGTGAAGGGGCGTGGCAAGCCAGGTCAGCAAAGGTGTAGAGAGGGAGAGATCTGCTGCTAATCTGCTGCGGTACTGCTGCGGTGGAGCCCCCGGGTACGTCGCAAGTAGGAGTGGTTAAAAGGAAGGTTGAAGGGAGCCAGGCCGCGCTCGCAAGGACGGCCGTGCGCGCGCAGATACCTGCCGCTGCGATACTTCCAAGTCCGTTGCGAGCCTCTGGCGCATGTGCAGGGGAGGGTCGTTCTCGATCTCGTACATTTGCTCGAGCAAGTAAAGCGCCGACGACGAGATGATCCAGCGCCCACTGATGGGATTATCGATGGCGCTCAGGAGCTGAGGGCTCGCCGGCTGCACGCACACGCGGCCGCAGGGGGGCATTCCGTAGATCGGGGCCTTCATCGTCATTTCATCGCACATCACACAGACCTGGTTACAGACCTGGAAGGACGGATGGAAAATTTTGTGGAGATTTTGTGGGAAAATTTGACCGGAATTATACCAAATGAAAACCCGGATTTATCGGAAGACCCGACTTTTCGGGCGGTCCGAGGTCCGATATATGTACACTGGAAGCGTACATTGAATTCCTGTACGCGTACATGTAGTCCGAAGGATCGACCCTGGTATCTCAATTCATACAAGTCTGTTTGCGCGCCTTTGTTAGCGCCTTTGCGATTGGTCGATGGACGTTGCCGCAAATAGATGGTAATAGATGGGTTCACCTAGGGTTCATCAAGAGGGGAAGGAGGAGCGACCTCAGGTAGACAGGAGGTCTTGGCGACTGAGCGGCATGACGGCAGCGCCTTGAATCTCGCGCAATCTCAGGTTGCATGCCAAGAACTCCTCGTAGCCTCGCTCGCCGTGGTCGTCGTACGTGAAGCCATCGCCCCTGAAGAGGCCCTTGAGGCCCAACTCGTCCCAGAGGAACTGCCGCACCTGGACGAGAGACGGCGACGGGCCGAGTCGCAGGAAACGCTGAAGGCTCATGTAATGCTCGCTCGGGGATTCTCCCGTCGAGGGATCCCGCCCAGCGAGGTTGGCCCCGAGCATGTCGTAGCCCGCCTGCGCTTGAATGTCGGCAAATGGCATGCTCTGGATCGTGGGCAAGTGGTGGTGCACACGCTGCCAGGCTTCGGGGTACTGCGATTCCAGCACCCGTGCCACACCAGCCCACGTGGCGCGCTCGGCTGCCACCGACGCGGCTGGGAAGATACACAGCTGGAAGAGCTTCGGGCGGGGTCCGTGCAGCTTTGCATCGAGCCACGACTGGCCCATGCCAAGTCGCAAGCACACCTCGCGCGCCGAAAGCCCGAGGAATCCCTCGCGCAGCGCGTCGGCCCCAAACACCCAAGAGGCCCGCTTCCAAGAGTCTGCAGAGAGGAGCTCGCCAAAGCTCGGGTCGCCCAGCTCGCCGTGTATCACGCGCCCGGCGAGTGGGCACTCGACGAGGATTGCCTCGAGCTCATCGCGCGCCGTCTGGTCGCTGGCGCCGGCCCGCCACAGCAGGAGGAAGCGGTCGGCGTGGCTGACTGCCGCGCCGCTGCCGCCAGCAGCGGCCGCCGCAGCTGCAGCCGCCTGTTTCTCTCTCTTTGCCGCCTCCTTGGCGGCCAGAAATTTGCAGATGGCGAGGAGTGGTTGGGCGGGGCGTGTGTGCAGGACCTCGAGCACCGCCGCGGCCAACGCCTCGTGGACGCCGTTCGCAGCTAGAAACTCGCGGCCCGACATGAGCAAAAGCGTTCCCAAGCTGGAACCGTGAAGAGCCAAACCTACGGAATACTGTAGGAGCGCGATGTGCGAAGGCCTTGCTGCACTTGTAAAGACAGCTCGCCTTTTCCACGCGCGATGTTCGCTCGCAAAGCGTCCCTCCGCCGCCTTGAGGCAATGGCGGGCAAGACGATCGTGTTCACCGGCACCTTCACGATGACGCGCGATGAGCAAATACGCGTGCGAGCGCGAGACGGAGAGGAGGTCACGTTGTCGCGCGATTCAGCCCGACTCATGTGCACCTTGAAGGATCTGATGGATCTCGCCACAACCGAAGATGATGTCTATCCCATGCCCAAGATCATGGCCTCCACGCTTCAGATGGTGTGCAAGCTGAACGACCCAGACTACACGTGGCCGAGCTCTGACGAGCATTCGGTCGTGCAACTGATCCAGCTCATCGAGGACGCCCTCTATCTCGACGCCCCCGTGGTGGCGCTCAAGCACATCCAGGGCGCGATCGCTACCCGGCTCAACGGCAAGCGCACTCTTGAGCTCGGCCCGCTACTCGGCGCGGGTGGTGACTTTGGCAGCGCGGAGGAGCACGCGGCGTCAAGCTGCGAGCCGGCGTTTGCTCCAGAAGACTTTGAGGCGCCGCAGCAGCCCACGGACGACGAGCTCTGGGCGCTGCTCGGCGCGGGTGGTGACTTTGGCAGCGCGGAGGAGCACGCAGCGTCAAGTTGCGAGCCAGCGTTTGCTCCAGAAGACTTTGAGGCGCCGCAGCAGCCGGGCAGCTCCACGGCACCGCCCGCACTGCTGCAGCAGCCCTCGTTCTCGGCAGACGCCATGGAGGCTGCTCTGGGCCTGGTGGACGTGGCCACGTTGGCCGAGCTCAAGGGCGTGACTCGATCTTGGAGGGCGCTGGCGCAACGTGTCCTCTGCTCGCGCCTGTGCCGCCGCGACGGGCAGCCAGTACCCACACGTCTGGATGAGATCACCGACCTCGACGTCGAGCAGCTCATCGAGGCCGGCCGGCCGTGGGAAGCCGCCATCGCGGGGCGGATGCTGCCCGGACTGGCACGCCTCCATGGCTACGGCTATGTGGTGGACGTGGCCACCGTTCGGGCCGCGAATCTGCAAAACGGCATTGGCGACTGGCGCCGCCCTTCATTGCTAGATGGTGCTGCTAAGGATGCTCTAAACAGCTGCATCTCAGGCGAGGGAGAGCCACCGTTGAGGCTGACGATCGCAGCCGTTGCCTGTGCGGGCTCAGGAGTCATTTGCGGCATTCCAGTGCAGCAAATGCGTGAGGACAGCGTCACGGAGATCGACTTGTTCACTAGGGGGCTCCATGTGCCTGCGGCCATGCTTGTCGCCTATCTCATGCCTGCTACGCAGGTGTTGACCAAGCTGGAGTTGTACAACAACAGGATCGGCGACGACGGTGCCAAGGCGATCGCGGAGGCGCTAAAGGTCAACACGGTCCTGATCATCATGGACCTGGGGATGAACAACATCGGCGACGACGGTGCCAAGGCGATCGCGGAGGCGCTGAAGGTCAACGCGGTCCTGTCCACCCTGGGCCTCTACAAGAACAGCATCGGTCCAGAGGGAGCCATCGCAATCATGGAGGCGCTGAAGGTCAACGCGATGTTGACCTTCCTACGCCTGGACTCCAACAACATCGGCGACGACGGTGCCAAGGCGATCGTGGAGGCGCTGAAGGTCAACCCGAGAGCGCTGAAGGTCAACCTGAGCCTCGGGTTGAACAGAATCGGAAATGCAGGGGGGGAAGCGTTGCTAGACGCGGTGAAGGACCGCAATTCGGGGGGACGATGTTTTGGGTTGGAGCTAGCGACGGCAGGCCGCGACGTCGAGGTCCTGCCGTTTGAATGTCCTGGGACTCCTCGCATACGCCACCTCCGCGCGCCCTTAAGTTCGTATCATGCGAGGTGCGAGCTGCGCGAGCTCGTGCTCGAGCTCTGATCCTCAGATGGCCTCTGCACCTCTCTGATGGCACCTCCCGTCCCTACGAAGATCTTGATAAAATAGACTCGCGGTTGAGCCGCAGCTCATAGAAGATGTGTTTGTATGTTGTGATTAGTCCCCGGATGGCCAATGTCGGGTCGAGACGCAATGTGCGAGTCGGGGTAGTCCGGTCCCGGCGCGCATCCGGCCCGGACGTAACTCGTAAGCGACGAGGTCGACGTGAAAAGCGCCGTGGGTCCCGGTATGCGCGGCGGTAAACGCTCGTGAGGTGTGTCCACGCGCGAAGCGAAGAGTACGTGTCTCCAGTGTGACATCTAAGAACCTCCTTCAGCCTTCAACCCGTCCGCGTGAGAGGAAGGAACCACAGGCGGCTACTCGCTGGACCCTCTATGCAGGCCGAGCATCTTGCTCCTAGGCCTGGTTATTTAGCGTTGGCCGTTGACGGCGCCACGCCTCAGTCCCGGTTTGGCCGCCTGCACCGACGGCGGCATTCCGGCACAATGCCGGTAAGGGTTGTTGGCCGGTTAATCCCTCTCTGGGATTCGAACCGCGTGCAGCACGTTCCGTGTTACCTGCACTAACCACTCGGCCACAATACCGACAATGTGAATATAGACTAGTGGTTAAGCGACCATCTATACTTGCATGCATAATTGCCGTCCGGAAAAGAACAGAGGTTCGAGTTCCGCAAACGTGTCGGTCGGGTAAAAGATAACTGGGGCGCTGTTCAGCGCTGTGACCAGCATAACCGAGATCGTTGTGAGGACTCCGATTTTGCAGGCCGAGCATCTTGCTCCTAGGCCTGGTTATTTAGCGTTGGCCGTTGACGGCGCCACGCCTCAGTCCCGGTTTGGCCGCCTGCACCGACGGCGGCATTCCGGCACAATGCCGGTAAGGGTTGTTGGCCGGTTAATCCCTCTCTGGGATTCGAACCGCGTGCAGCACGTTCCGTGTTACCTGCACTAACCACTCGGCCACAATACCGACAATGTGAATATAGACTAGTGGTTAAGCGACCATCTATACTTGCATGCATAATTGCCGTCCGGAAAAGAACAGAGGTTCGAGTTCCGCAAACGTGTCGGTCGGGTAAAAGATAACTGGGGCGCTGTTCAGCGCTGTGACCAGCA
>Ga0210242_101672_pt1 | contig 15411 bp, 7 predicted proteins | sample ChrtobMeP5a_16mM_FD_155445 | JGI IMG/M metagenome (GOLD analysis project Ga0210242, IMG submission 155445) | Chrysochromulina tobin associated microbial communities from unialgal haptophyte culture, Seattle, Washington, United States - P5a_16mM | ecosystem: Host-associated > Algae > Haptophytes >... | reverse complement strand
CGTGAAAACCCCGTGACAAGAACCGTGAACCACGACCGCACGACCACGAGCGAGGACAGGACCCCCGGACGGAACCTCAATAGTTTGGGAGCGGCCAACTAACAGCCGATTCATTAGGACGAAACTTACAGACCGGGACCCGCATGAAGCGACGTCGGGTCGGCGGCGGCGGTGACAGCGGCGGCGGCGACGTCGTCGTCGGCGACGGCGACGACGGCGATGTGAGGGTGCGAAGCGCCGAGGGTGAGGTGGTCGCGTGGTCCCGTTTGGCCGCGGCGCGATCGGCGGCGCTCGCCAACTGGGTGAGCGACACGGGCGGCGCCGAGGGGACGTTCGCCACTCTGGTGCCTGCGGCTGCGCTCCGCACGCTCTCGCGCGTCGCCGAGGGCGGTGCGGAGGAGGGCGGGGCGCTGGAGGGGTGCTCGCTCGCGCAGCTCGCGCAGCTGTTGCACGGCGCGCACTTTCTCGACGTGGACGTCGAGCTCCTCCGACTCCTCTCGCGTTCCCTGTGCACCGGCCACCTCGCCGGCAAGAGTGGCCCGGAGCTCGGGCGGCTGCTGGGCGTCGTGAGCGACTTCCCCACCGAGGCGGAGCGGCAGGCGGCGACGGAGGAGCCGCTGTACACGCACGACGACGCTCAGCACGACGCCACCGCACCGCGAATGGCCGTACCCACACCGCCAGCGCCCGTGTGCTGGCTCTCGACGCAGCTCGTCAACGAGGACGCCCTCGAGGACGCCCTCGCGGACGCTGACGTGCCGACGCTGTGTGCGCTCAAGGGTGTGAGCCTCGCGTGGCGCGCGCGGGCGCGGCGCGTCCTGTGCGCGCGGCTGTGCGCACGCGTCGGCCTGCCGCTCACGAGCAACCTCGTCGAGGTGACCGAGCTCGACCTCTCAGACAGCCGCGCCGCCGGTCGCCTCTTTGCCGACGCGGTCGACGCGTCACGCTGGCTGCCCAGCCTGGCAAAGGTGACGGGGCTGGGCGGCTTCGAGGTGGACGTGGCCGCGTTGAGGAGTGTGGCGTCTTCGGTTGACTACTCGTACCCGATGGCGGGGGTGCGCGCGTGCATCCGCGGCGAGGGCGAGGCGCCGATGGAGGTGCTGCTCGCGGCATTCACGCTGCGCCACGGCGAGGCGCGCGTGCCGGCGTACGCGTTCCGTGGGGACATGTCCATGAGGTCGATCGCGCTGCCCACCGGCCTCACGAGCATCGGTAGGTGGGCCTTCGAGGGCTGCTCCTCGATGACGTCGATCGAGCTGCCCGCCGGCCTCACGAGCATCGGTGGTTACGCCTTCTCTCGCTGCTCCTCGTTGACGTCAATCGCGCTGCCCCCCGGCCTCACGAGCATCGGTGAGTACGCCTTCCGTGGCTGCTCCTCGTTGACGTCGATCGAGCTGCCCGCCGGCCTCACGAGCCTCGGTGTGTTTGCCTTCCATGGCTGCTCCTCGTTGACGTCGATCGAGCTGCCCGCCGGCCTCACGAGCATCGGTGAGTTCGCCTTCCATGGCTGCTCCTCGTTGACGTCGATCGAGCTGCCCGCCGGCCTCACGAGCATCGGTGATGGCGCCTTCCGTGGCTGCTCCTCGTTGACGTCGATCGAGCTGCCCGCCGGCCTCACGAGCTTCGGTGTGTTTGCCTTCCATGGCTGCTCCTCGTTGACGTCGATCGAGCTGCCCGCCGGCCTCACGAGCATCGGTGATGGCGCCTTCCGTGGCTGCTCCTCGTTGACATCGATCAAGCTGCCCGCCGGCCTCACGAGCTTCGGTGTGTTTGCCTTCCATGGCTGCTCCTCGTTGACGTCGATCGAGCTGCCCGCCGGCCTCACGAGCATCGGTGAGTTCGCCTTCTCTGGCTGCTCCTCGTTGACATCGATCGAGCTGCCCGCCGGCCTCACGAGCATCGGTGAGTTCGCCTTCTCTGGCTGCTCCTCGTTGACATCGATCGAGCTGCCCGCTGGCCTCACAAGCATTGGTGAGTGGGCTTTCAATGGCTGCTCCTCGTTGACATCGATCGAGCTGCCCGCCGGCCTCACGAGCATCGGTGATAATGCCTTCCATGGCTGCTCCTTTGCCTTTGATCTAGATGCCTGGAGAGCTTGGATGAGAGGAGCACTCTGAGGTCTTTTGGTGTGACCCTTAAGCCACATGCTGTCTACATGGTACACATGCGGGCCTCGCACAGGGCTGGTAGGACGATTGTATGTGCTGAGTTGTTGACTGTTGAACTGCTGCCTTATGGAACATGGAATCTCAAGCGGGCCGTGGGTTTGTGAAAACTCGTGTTCCATTCACACCAAGGAGGCCTGAGAAATGTTGTAATGGCTGGGTCTCGACGTTATCTCGACGGCTCTCCCTCTCTCGGCTTCCATATGAGGTTCGGGCTTTGCAGAGTTAAGTTGGGGCTGGGCTTGTGTTTCCTATTAACGTCGCTTGGGACAGCGGGGAGGGCGGGAGCAGCACGGGCCAGCAGCACGGGCCAGCACGCAGCAGCGTCCGGTCTGACGGAATTTATCTATTTATGTCCAAGCCAACCAAAATTGTGAGACGGTTAAACTTTTTACTCGACTTACGTCATCAGCAATTTGGTCTTAGTGAGAAATCATGGATATATCCATGCTTTGTCATGAAAAATGTGATTTCAGACGCCAGGTATAATTTCATGGGCTGAGAAATCATGCGCCGTGATTTCATATTCAGATTCTGAAATCATGGGATGGACCTCACACGTCACGCACCCGAGCTATTGCGTACATTGTACTGTAACGTGAGCGCGCTCACACGTCATGTTGCATGCATACGCGACGCGCGCGATTACATTATGCAGGGGCGCGACTATGCTCAAACGTGTCAGGACAGGCTACCTGGGCGACTGCGGCCGATTGCTGGAGCGTCGAGACCAGCTGCGGCGACCGCGACCGCTGGGGTCTGCACACGCGTCACACAGGTCGAAATCACGACATGTGTGGCAGGTCCACCCATATTTCCCACTCGCGATCTTTGCGTCGCAACCCTCGCCATCGCAGTTGAGATGCCTCTCATTCATGGTCGACTTGAAGACTTGGTAGGCCATTTCGTGTCCACTGAGGCAAACAACACGCAAGCAAACTGCTGGCTCCTTGGCGTCCCTCTTGGCCGGCCTCGGATTAGGCGCGCACAGTGCGAGAGCGCTGGCGGCCTCTGTAGGCTGCTTCGTGTGGACTGGCACTTCGAGCCCGCAGCCGCACAAAAGCTCGATCGCGAGCCGAATATTCTTGAGGTGCATCGGCTTCGCATCGCACATCTGAGTGAGCGCCGCCTCGACCTTGCAGTAGATGCTGAGGTCCATGCGCTTCATGTCGATCAAGTCCTCGATGTCCGCCGCATCGAAGGCCAAGGCGAAGCGCGAGTATCCATCCTTGATGCGGTCAAGCCACGTCTCGAGCGAACACGGCTGCTCCATGGAGCGCGCGCTCTGCTCCCTGTGCTCCCCGTCGAGGGCATGGCCGCCTCTCATGCTGCCACTGAAGGCACCTCCACACACGGAACGCGCGGGCGGGCGTGGCACTGTCGAGGGCATCGCCGCCGGACGTGCCGCAGCAGAGGGTGCCACCGCCGACCCCGCCACCGCCAAATGCGTGGACGGGCGTGACGCCGCCGAGGGCAACGCCGTCGGGCGTGCCGCAGCAGAGGGTGCCACCGCCGACCCCGCCACCGCCGTGCGCGCCAACGAACGCGAAGCCAAGTGGCACGGCGGACAGGATCGGTATCGGTGCGCACGGCATGGCGGGCACGACGCGTGACTGTGCAATAATCGAGACCGCGGTGGGCGAGATCAACCGCCAGCGCTTCAACGGTCGATGCTCATCGCACAGCCGGTTCTGCGACAGGAGGAACGGGAATGTGTTCACTCCTGGAGGAACGGGGCTCCGTCGCTCACTTTCTCGTAGCCTCGACCTCTTCTTGCTGCCATTGGCGGGGTCGTCTGGCGGCTGAAGGACGAACTTTTCTCCAGTTAGCCGCTCCACGTGCCGAATGGTGTGTACATAGTTGGACTCCTTGTCTTCGGCATCATACGACGACAGAGGAGTCCCCACCAGCTTCGTGTTATGGTTCAAATCCATGATTTCTCACTAAGACCCAATTGCTGATGCGTTATAGATCGGATTGAGCTTATGTATGAGTCACCACGCGACGCGGGCACAAGCAAGCCCTCCACGCGACACGCGCGGCGTCGGAGTAGTCGGTAGCTACTCTGTACTCCCAGCACCACGTCTCCGGACACCGGAGCGATGAACGCATGCCCAGGCCAGTTTCCTCCACACACGGCTTTCCCCACACTCTGCATATACCTATACCGGCACATACACATGAGAGACACAGGGAAGGCCATCCTAACCATCCCACATTTATCTGATCCCCAGGAACTTGCCTCGCATAACGCGCCCTCCTGGCCAAGCCAGGGTCTCTTCCGATAACTGGATAACACCACTGCGGACGCCTGGGAAACATACGCAGATGGAGGGCATCTTACCCCACTTGGTCCATTCCTCCTTCATGTTGTGCTGAGCACCCCTGCATTCTCATGCTTTGCTGAAAGGAGGGTCTTCCGGTTTCCCCTCCGCATTCCCGCATTCTGGCGAGCTCAATCGACATCAACTGCCGGTCCAAAGCGAAGGATGGCACTGGGAGGCACTTTGGCGGACCTGAGAATGCTGTCATCGAAGCCGGCGGGCAGCTCGATCGACGTCAACGAGGAGCAGCCATAGAAGGCACCATTACCAAGGCTCGTGAGGCCGGCGGGCAGCTCGATCGACGTCATCGAGGAGCAGCCATAGAAGACGTAATCACCGATGCTCGTGAGGCCAGCGGGCAGCTCGATCGATGTCAACGATGAGCAGCCACGGAAGGCTAACCCATCGATGCTCGTGAGGCCGGCGGGCAGCTCGATCGATGTCAACGAGGAGCAGCCATAGAAGGCAAACCCACCGAGGCTTGTGAGGCCGGCGGGCAGCGCGATCGACGTCATCGAGGAGCAGCCAAAGAAGACGTACTCACCGATGCTCGTGAGACCGGCGGGCAGCTCGATCGATGTCAACGAGGAGCAGCCATAGAAGGCACCATTACCAAGGCTCGTGAGGCCGGCGGGCAGCGCGATCGATGTCAACGAGGAGCAGCCCTGGAAGGCGAACCCACCGATGCTCGTGAGGCTGGCAGGTAGCTCGATCGACGTCAACGAGGAGCAGTCACAGAAGGCGTAATCACCGAGGCTCGTGAGGCCAGCGGGCAGCTCGATCGACGTCATCGAGGAGCAGCCAGCGAAGGCGGACTCACCGAGGCTCGTGAGGCCGGCGGGCAGCTCGATCGATGTCAACGAGGAGCAGCCAGCGAAGGCGCCCACACCGAGGCTCGTGAGGCCGGCGGGCAGCGCGATCGACGTTATCGACGTGTCGTCGCGGAACGCGTTCACTGGCACGCGCGCCTCACCGTCGCGCAGCACGCACGCGGCGAGCAGCACCTCCATGGGCGCCTCGCCCTCGCCGCGGATGCATGCGCGCACCCCCGCCATCGGGTAAGAGTAGTCACCCGAAGACGCCACGCGCCTCAGCGCGGCCACGTCCACCTCGAAGCCGCCCAGCCCCGTCACCTTTGCCAGGTTGGGCAGCCAGCGCGACGCGTCGGCCGCGTCGGTGATGAGGCGACCGGCGGCGCGGCTGCCCGAGAGGTTGAGCTCGGTCACCTCGACGAGGTTGCTCGTGAGCGGCAGGCCGACGCGTGCGCACAGCCGCGCGCACAGGACGCGCCGCGCCCGCGCACGCCACGCGAGGCTCACGCCCTTGAGCGCGCGCAGCGTCGGCACGTCGGCGTCCGCGAGGGCGTCCTCGAGGGCGTCCTCGTTGACGAGCTGCGTCGAGAGCCAGCACACGGGCGCTGGCGGTGTGGGTGCGTCGGCCGCTCGCAGTGCCGTGGCGTCGTGCTGAGCGTCATCGTGCGTGTACAGCGGCTCCTCCGTCGCCGCCTGCCGCTCCGCCTCGGTGGGAAAGTCGCTCACGACGCCCAGCAGCCGCCCGAGCTCCGGGCCACTCTTGCCGGCGAGGTGGCCGGTGCACAGGGAACGCGAGAGGAGGCGGAGAAGCTCGACGTCCACGTCGAGAAAGTGCGCGCCATGCAACAGCTGCGCGAGCTGCGCGAGCGAGCACCCTTCCAGCGCCCCGCCCTCCTCCGCGCCGCCCTCGGCGACGCGCGAGAGCGTGCGGAGCGCAGCCGCAGGCACCAGAGTGGCGAACGCCCCCTCGGCGCCGCCCGTGTCGCTCACCCAGTTGGCGAGCGCCGCCGATCGCGCCGCGGCCGAACGGGACCACGCGACCACCTCGCCCTCGGCGCTTCGCACCCTCACATCGCCGTTGTCGCCGTCGCCGCCGATATCATCGCCGCCGCCGACGTCGCCGTCTCGACGACGCTTCATGGAGCACGACTTCCTGATTTGGGAATGAATTTTCTGGAATGGAATTTCCCTACACGCACTCCAATCGGAGTGGCGCCTTTGCGATGTGCGACGTACTGGCTTTTCTGTGTGGTCATATTCACGGACCCGGGACAATGTACAGGCAGTTCGGTGTCTTTTTACAGGCAGTTCGTAGTTGTGCTTTTGTGCCTGTGCCCGACTGCTATGTATCTATTTTTCTACGAGATCCGCGCACAGTGCGCGGAAGTGGGCTGGTCATGGAGGAACTGGCCCTGTGGGGAAAATGTACATGCGAACTCTTCGAACGCACCGTCATGCTCGGAAGTCCTCAGTCGTCCTTCGCGAACAAGTCTCGCCTTCCAAGGAGCCTGCATGACTGACGCATCGGTGCTGAACGTCGGCACCCAGTGCTTCTATCGCAAGCGCGACGGCACCGTGGCTACGGTGGTGGTCTTGAAGGTGCACCACGACGAACAGCCGCCGTACTACACGATCGGCATCGATGCGACCGAGTGTGAGAAGCAAACCGAGCGTGAAAAGCTGAGGCCGTGCTCCCAGGGCCCTTGGCCAGAGGAGCAAGTGACACCCGAAGTGACACGCCAGCTCAGCGTGAAGTCTGTCGCAGCGCTGGACAAGCTCGCGAGACGCTCTCCCGATGCGCACGCGCTCTTTCGCCAAATCGACAAGAATGGCGACGGAGCGATAACAGTCCGCGAGCTGTGCGAGTTCTTCGTGTCTACTGACGACGCCTTTGCGAGGCGACTGTTCAAGGCCATCGACACCGACGACGACGGGCTGATCGACATCGACGAGTTTCGGCTCGCCCACAAGACGGCGACGGATACGCGGGAGAGCGTCAAGACGTTCTTCAGCCCTGAACGACGGGCTCTTGAGCCTCAAGAAATTGACGCCCTCTTCGCCAAAATCGACCTGGACCGCGATGGTTGCATCACGAAGCGTGAGCTCACACAGTATCTGCGCGATACGCTGCGATGCCCCGATCCCGATGGTCTGGCCGAGCGTCTCCGCAGCTTCATCGATCGCGACGACGACAAGCTGATCGACAAGAAAGAGTTCCTGAGCGCGTATCGAGGCCTCGACATCGCGCCGATCAGAGATAGCCCGTCCGACTGGACTACAGACTCGCTCGTGGCAGTGATGTCGGGCATGAAGATCAGCATGGCGTCCTCGGCGCAGCCGGTGGACTTGCTTTGCACGCCGCGCCTGGCACTCCGTGGCTCTGAGCCTGTGGGTGGGCCACCGCTGCCAACGTCTGGGCACAATCGGCTGGCTGGCTGCTTTGCCGTCGACCCCGGCCTCTTTCGTCCCGAGTATGACTATGATTTCACCGACCTCGACCCAAACGACGACGGCGAGCATTGGCGCGGCGGCATGCGATACTTCAGACCGTGTGGCTGGAAGAGGTTTGGGCTCGATGTGAGCGCATTCAGCACGCTTGAAAAGTGCCCGACCGCCGCCCTCAAGGCGATGCTCGTCGACGAGCAGCACCTCAACGAGGCGCAGCTGCCGGGGCCGGGCTCCGACAAGCGCGAGCTGGTGGCCTTTGCCCGCCGCGCAGGCCTCACGGACGCGCAGCACGGTGCACGGTGGCTCGGGTGCGAAGGGGACGATCCGCAGGAGTGGTGCGTCGCGTACCACGGCACGGGTTCGATACAGGCCACCGGCGGCATTGCGGCCGATGGGCTGCGCGTCGGTGGCGGCGGTAGCGTCGATGTGGCCAACGGCGCTGCGTTCGGAGATGGCATTTACTGCTCGCCTAACGTCAACACGGCCGCTCACTCAATGTACGCCCAACCCATCGAGATCCAAGGCGAGCACGGACCCAAATACTATCAGATCATCTTCCAGTGCCGCGTGCGAGGCCCGGCGCGCGCCACGCACGCGGAGGCCAAGCGCGACGGCGGCTTCTTCCACGTCGGGTTGCAGGAGCCGACGTCCTATGCGAAGGACTACTGGGTCGTGCCCAACGAGAGCTTTGTGCGCCCGTATGCGATCCTGATGAGGCAGTGCGACGAGGATGGAGATGCGCTGTAGTATTGTCTGAGGCCTGTCGAAGAGTTCGGTTGCTTCGGCCTGAGCTGCGAGCTCGCGCTTGGCGCTTCACTTGCCGACACATTCCGATTCGCACATTCACTGAAGTGAGCTATGAGTGTTTTATTTGAGTGAATTTTGAGACGCAGAGGGGCGTAGGCGAGCGGCCCCGAAATAATTATTCACATTTTTACAGGGCCGCACGGGACGCAAGCGCTGACCCAGGGGAACGAGCCGCCAATTGCGCATCAATTCACAATTGCGTTTGCGAGGCCTGCGCGTCGACGGTGAACTCATGGGTGAACTGTCTCTGCCAGAGTGACCTATGGGCGGCTTTGCCATGGAGTTCCGGCGCCCGCGCCGGGTCGACTCCCCTGTGGGGAAAACGGGGAGGAGTGCCCAGTTATTCGTCGTGCGACGCGACCGCTACACACCAGTCAGTGTTTCGTGAGGTCGAGTGCATGAGTGGCCGAGTCGGTGCATGCGCGCTCGCTTTCTGAGCTGACCTTTTCAGTCAAGTCCGGCTTCACGAACACAACTCCTGTGCGTGCGAAAGTTGTATAATCCCACTATGGGTTTCGTCGCGCTTTTCGCGCGCCGCTCTGCTGCTGTGTCACACTCGGGACACAGGGGTGGTACGGTACGTACTGGATCGGTCATTAAGATGCCCGTCGGGTTAGCACTTCCTTTCGGGAGTGCGGACCATTGGGTAGGTGAGGTCCCGTGTCCGGGACCGGGAGCATAACGCTATTAGCGCTAGTCCCTTCTCCGTCCAGGGACGCTCTGACAGGGTATAGGCGCGTGGTGCGGCGGACTCAGACCGCCGAGTCCACCAGAGCACGACGCCACCCGCCTATGCTGCATGCGCATGTCGCGCGCCGCGCGCGCGCGCTCTCTCTTGCCGCTCAGTCGCTGTGAGCGGCCCTGGACTCAGTCACGTGGGCGCGGACCTCGCGGATCCACGCGCCTACGTCGCGCTCTACCGCCTCCAGGGCGGGGAGTACCATTTGCACCCATGTGGCCGAGGGTGGCACCTCGTGCGCGCGCTCCGCCCTCGTCGGGACGTCCGCTGGGTTGGCCTTTGACGGCACCCAGTCGCCGTAAAACAGGCACCGAAGGGCAGCCATCTGCGCGTGGAATAAGTTAACGAGGCGGGCAAGGTCAGGCTTGGAAGCGTACCCGTGAACCAGCGCGGATAGCGCCGCGAAGTTATCGATAAAGTGTATCACCGCCCGGCCGGCGAGCAGCGCCGGTAGGGTGTAATAGACCGCGATGGCAGCCACGAGCTCCATCTGTGATATGTACGTCTCGAGGTCGGTCGAGAGAAAGGCGAAGAAGAAAGGCGGGACCATCATCCCTGAGATCAGCTCCACGCCGGTCACCCGGTCGACGACGTAGAATCCGAGGATCGCCACAGGGACTCTTTCCTTGCCTGGTTCCTGGAGCCAGCGGAAGGAGGCATCAGTGTAGACAATCACGGGGGCCTTCCGCCCAGGTGTCATGCTGAATTCGAGGGGGGGCAGGACGCCCTCGGCTAGGACGGCGGTTAGGAACTCGAGCATCGCGTCGAGCTGGTCATTCCAGTCCTTCGCTTCCTCATGCGACCGTTGCATGAGGCACTGCGTGGCGGCGCGGCCGATGCGCCCGTACGTCGAAGAGCTGAGCCAGCCAAGCCTGCCCCAAAAGGATGAGGCTTCGCCGGAGGATAGCTTGCCTCTGGCTTTGCATTTCCGCAGGTCGGCCAGGACGGCTTCGACTTTGGTCCTGACCGGCGACACGACTGCGACGCCGTCAGTTAGGATGCGTGCGAGGCTCACCAACACCCCGAGGACGATGTTCGCGAGCTTGCCGACTTTGCGCTTGCCGAGCTCGACGTTCCACCCGAAGGCGATGAAGACGGCTTGCAGGGCTTCCTGCGAGGACATCGGGCCGCCAGCCTTGACGTCCACGCTCGGGAAATCGTCGACATAATGGGCCGCCAGCACCAGCAGGAAGCATGCTGCGGCGTGACATATCAGCCGAGGCAGGCGACTGAAGTTCAGCGGGGAGGCGCGCTTGCCGAAGCTGTGGCCGGGGATCTGCTGAAACACGGCGGTACCCTTCGCGAAGGAGTAGTACGCCACGGTGCTCACCTCCTGGATACGCTGCGGCATAGTCCGGAAGGCGTGTTTCATATCGTCGAGCGCCACGATGCACCTTGTCATCGCGACGCCGGCGGCCATGCATCGGGCGGCGATGGCCACCACGATCATCACGACCCATACGGGTGAGATAAGGTCGGGCGATTCTACTTCGCCGGTTGCGTCGTTGACGCCGGTGACACGGTCGTCGTCGATGCAACGCAGTCGTTGCGAGCCGTCCTCCTTGAGGCCCTGCTCAATGACGTAGCGGGGTGCCGGTCTTGTGTGACGCACCCCGCCACACTGAGCGTCGGCCCACGCCGTGAACTGGCGCGGTGTCATGGGCACGAGCATCGTGCCGGCTCGCACCTCCTTGTGCGACATGGTCTCAGCAAGCCACATCTTGTTGAGTCCATCCAGCTGATCGGTCGAGCATCGCGCCCGGATGCCGAGCCACAGAGCGTCGCTCGGGTTGCGGGAGTTGGTCGCTTGCGCTGCGGCGGCGGCCATCTCGGCCGCGCTTACCCCGGCCTTGTCCAGGGCCTTTACGGCCCTTTTCTTGCATAGCTGCAGCAGGTGGTCGAACCACGCCGCCGATGACATGAGGGCCGGGCCTGGCTCATGCAGCCAGATTTTGTGGCCGCCGTACTCGGCCAGCCTGGCTATCAGTGGCCGAGCATTGCCGGCGCAAAGGTCGGCCAGGGAGTACGCCGCAGGTCGTGCGTGAGCGCGGAACACCCCGGTGTCGCGCATCCCGGGCTCCCCTTCGGAGCGATCCCCGGCTGCATGCATGCCAAAATGAAGGTCGTGAGCAAGCCAAACATCCGGCCACTCCAGCACCTCGATGCATGCGGCGACCATGAGGAGATTTGCCTCTTTCATGATCACCTTCGTATAGGCTGGCCCAGTGCTCGCGAGCTGCTTTGATAGCGGCCGAAGGCTCTCGGCAATCGCTTGCCACTCGGCGATGAGTGCCCGCCGAGTGCGTTCGAGGTTGGGGCCTAGGCCTACAATCTTGTCGATGGTTTGTATTATGACCGGACCCAGCTCCGTTCCCGGCAGACGCTCGGGGAATAGAAGCTCGCGGGCCGCCCTCGCGTGGGCCCAGCAGTCGAGCTCCTCGGCGACGAGGCGATCTTCTGGCGGCACCTTCGAAAAGGTGCCGTAGGCGTTGGCATTCGACGTCCCCCCGGCGCTGGCGCGAGTGGGGCGTACGTATCTGGCGTCCACCTGGCGTATCGCTCGGAGGCGGTGGATCGCGCTGAGGTACTCGGCTGGCGTGTCGCGTAGCCCGAGCGGCCCAAGGGCAAAGGCCATCGCCCATCCGGGCCGACTTTCGGGCGGCATGTCAGGGCGGGCGTTGCCATTCGTTGCATCCAAATTTGTTGTGCATGCAACAAAAGCGGAGCGCCCGTGCACGGGTGGGGGCGTTGCGCCCGTCTGGTCGCGCTGTCCGCTGTCGGTGACGGCCGCGTGCTGGCTCGGCGCGGCCTCAAGGCTTCGCTTTGGCATGGGCGACGTCGGCGACGGGAGTCGGTTACTCGGGTCTCCGGACGTCATCAAGGACGTGTCTCAGCAGCTGTCTCAGCTGCTGAATCAGCACTCATATTCGCATCAGCACTCGATCACTCAACGCAGCAATGGCGCACGCACTCATCTTCGACGGCGCCGACATGAAGCCGGACGTACGCGCCCTCTTCACCAACGCGGCCGTCTCTTACGAGCTCGGGCCGCTCATCGCGGCGGTCGAGCATGCCGGCGATTCAACGAAGTGTGATGGTCTCAATGTGGAGCACCTCGTCGACATGGCCTTTGGCGAGTTCGCCAAGTCGCCGCTCACGTACGCGAAGCTCCTGATCGGCGTTCGCAACGGGGTCGCCCCGGTCATCGCCGTCGCCGCCGTCGCTGAAGTTCGCAACGCCGCAGGCGTTGTCGTCACCGCTGCGGTAGTTGCCCAGGCTGCCGTCGCAGGCATCGCTGGGCTCGGTGGCCTCGCCGGCCTGGCCGGCTCGGATGACGACTGCGCGGAGGAGATCCTCCATCCGCTGATGCGCCTCCACCGTGCGGCTCGTAACGAGCTGGCCCGTCTTGCGCCAGGCGGGAATCTTACTCCGCAGACGATTGCCGATGCAATCGGAGGCTCGGCTGCGGCAGATAAGCTTACGGCGCGTGCTCGCACGCTCAACGAGGCCGAGGTGGCGGGCATCCTCGCCGCAGGCTATGCCACCGGGAGGGCCAAGCCGGACTTTCCATGGGATCGCGCGGGCGGCCGCCTCATGTCGGTGATGGCCTTCCACTCGTCGGTGCTGCCGGACGCGGGTGTACGCAAGCCGCGTCCCCCCTCGTACAAGGACGCGCCCTTCGACGCGGTCCTGACGGAGGAGAATGTTCTCGCCCACAACCCGGCCAAGCCGACCTCGGCGTCCCTCATCGGGGCGAAGGCGGTGTGGCTGCTCGCGTGGGACCTGTGCGCCGCGCAGGTCTCTAAGCCAGTCCTTTTCCTCGGCTCGGGGGCTCGGCTCTCGAGCGACCCGGCTCTGTTCAGGGCGGTGATCCTTGCTTTGCACCGCCTGAAGGATATCGATCCGATGCTGCTCCTGGAGCAGCTGAAGCTGCTCCAGGATCAGATGCATCAGTGGAGCGAGGCGGCTTCCTGCGATATCTGGTATCCGAAGGTCGTCGATCGGCTCGAGAGCATCCGGTACGTGCTCGCAAGTCGCGTCGGCGCCGTCGCGGCGGGCGCCGTCGCGGGCGTCACCTCGGCGGCCCTCGTCGAGACGCTCAACGAGGACGGCACTCCGGTGAAGGGGAAAGGGAAGCGTCCTTCCAAGGAGGGGACGCCGGAGTCGCGTCAGCTCGCGCACGTGCAGCGCGAGAACGAGGCGATGCGCGCGAAGCTCGCTAAGAATGGCCTCGGCAAGAATGGCAAGGGCGGTCGCGGCGGCAAGGGGGGCGGCGGCTGGTACGATGGCTGGTCTGGCCGTGGCGGCGGCTGGTCCAACGACTGGTCCAACGGCTGGTCCACCGGCAAGGGATCGGGCGGCGGCGGCCCGCCGCCCCCGCCGCCGGGGACGCTTGTCGTTCGCGACAAGTGCAACGACTTCATCCAGGGTCGCTGCACGCGCGGCGCCGCGTGCCGCTTTACTCACTGACCGCCGTCTGAGGCGGGGGTGATCTGAGCGAGCTAGCGCATCGTCTCGGCCCCGCACTGGCCGTGCGGTGCATGCATGCGCTCGTATTATCGCGCGCGGGCGCTGTCGTGGGCGCGCTGTACTGGTTGCGGCGCGCGCGTGGCCTTAGCTCGTCGCTGGGTGGTTACTCACTGACCGCCGTCTGAGGCGGGGGTGATCTGAGCGCAAGCGAGCGCATCGTCTCGGTCCCGCACTGGCCGTGCGGTGCGTGCGTGCGCTCGTATTTATCGCGCGCGGGCGCTGTCGTGGGCGCGCCGTCCTGGTTGCGGCGCGCGTGTGGCCTTGGCTCGTCGCTGGGTGGGAGGGGGGAGAGCGATCGTTGCGTGATCGTGGTTGATCCGCATCGCCACGTGACGCTTGAAAATCTCCTGAGGGAAGGAGGTTGCTCCAGATGCTATTGAGGTTCGTCAATAGAAGGTTCTGTAGGGAGGCGCTCGGTACTAGCGCCACTCTGTACACTGTGTGTTCACACTGTGACATCGCCGGTATAACGAGGGGGATAGGGTTATCCACTTCGCCCTTCAGGCGTTGCAGCTTCACGCCACACCCGCCAATCCGTCTCCGCACACAACGGACAACCTAACGAAAGTGCTCCGGACGTGACTTGATGACTCGACTTTCGCGGAGAGCGCGCGCGTTGTGTGTTTCACAGCAGCAGCAGCAGCAAACACCGCGCTCGGAAGTTTTACTGATGGCGAGCATGTCTTCTGCGTCCAACCACAAACAGGGGGCCTGCATGACTGACTCATCGGTGCTGGACGTCGGCACCCAGTGCTTCTATCGCAAGCGCGACGGCACCGTGGCTACGGTGGTGGTCTTGAAGGTGCACCACGACGAACAGCCGCCGTACTACACGATCGGCATCGATGCGACCGAGCGTGAGAAGCAAACCGAGCGTGAAAAGCTGAGGCCGTGCTCCCAGGGCCCTTGGCCGGTGGCGCAAGTGACACCCGAAGTGACACGCCAGCTCAGCGTGAAGTCTGTCGCAGCGCTGGACAAGCTCGCGAGACGCTCTCCCGATGCGCACGCGCTCTTTCGCCAAATCGACAAGAATGGCGACGGAGCGATAACAGTCCGCGAGCTGTGCGAGTTCTTCGTGTCTACTGACGACGCCTTTGCGAGGCGACTGTTCAAGGCCATCGACATCGACGACGACGGGCTGATCGACATCGACGAGTTTCGGCTCGCCCACAAGACGGCGACGGAGAGGCGGGGCGTCGTGCTCAATAAGGCGGCGGCCGAACGAGCGGCTGCTGAGAAGAAATCTATCGAGAAAGCGGCCGCAGAGAAGGAAACAGCCAAGAGGGCGGCAGCCGAGAAGGTGGCGGCCGAGAAGGCGGCGGCCGAGAAGGCGGCGGCCGAGAAGGCGGCGGCCAAGAAGGCGGCGGCCGAGAAGGCGGAGGCTTTTCAGCGGTTCGTAGAAGAAATGGAAGAGCCGGTAGAGAAGAAGACCAGCTCCATCGTGTCCAAGCTCTCCGCGCTCGGCGCGGACACCAACACCAAGCGCGCCGCTGTGGGTGGCGTCATCGGATTTGTTGGCGGGACTGCGGTCCGCAAGACCCAAGACCTTGTGCTCACGTGCGGCCTCCTCGGCGGCGCGGCCGTGG
>Ga0210242_101670_pt1 | contig 15423 bp, 11 predicted proteins | sample ChrtobMeP5a_16mM_FD_155445 | JGI IMG/M metagenome (GOLD analysis project Ga0210242, IMG submission 155445) | Chrysochromulina tobin associated microbial communities from unialgal haptophyte culture, Seattle, Washington, United States - P5a_16mM | ecosystem: Host-associated > Algae > Haptophytes >... | reverse complement strand
TCCCCCCCCCCCCTTGGAATCGCCCGCGAGAGTGCCGGTGACCGCGAGCTGGAGCAACCGGAAGCAGATGAGCTCCGCGGGAGACTCGAGCTTATCATCGAGCTCTAAATCTCCGCCCGGGTAACCACACTCCTGCAGCAGCTTGGCGACGTTGGATGCTGGGTTCGACTTGGCGGCCGCGCGGTACAACTCGGCGTAGTACTGCGGGTTGCGACTCACCTTGTCGAGCGTCGTGGCGATCGCGCGCAGCTCGGGCGCGTCGCCGTCCATCGTCCCGTCCTCACCATCCAGGAACTCGAGGTGCTGCAGCACCATGCGGAAGGGCACTTGCGCGCGGTCGACCGACCCCTTGACAGAGCCACAGCACGGGCAGCGGAAGTAGTCCCGTGGCAGCGAGCCCGAATACGCGAGCACGGGCTTCGTCACGCGCGGTGAGAGTGGCACCTGGGAGGCGTTGGCCACCTCCGTCGGCGCCTCCTCGTTTCCTTCCTTCTCCTTGTGCATCAGGACGACTGACGGGCAGTAGAGAAAGTAGAGCTTAGAGTCGGCATGCACGCGGAAGTACGCGGTCGCCTCTGCGATCGCGTACGTGTCGGGGATGTGCTCCTGCACGTGCGTGATGACCTCCCTCATCAGCCGGGTGAGATGCTGAGAGAGCGCTGCGTTCGAGGGTACGGAGTTGGTGCGGGAGAGGTGCTCCTCGCCGTCAAACGTGGCCGCGCGCTCGATGAGAGTCCGATCGCCACCGGTGATGTAGTGCACGTTCGTGCAAGTCTCGACCGTCGCCAGCCGCGAGCCCACAAACCGAGCGCGCACCATATTCGACTTGCTCCCGGTCGGCACGACGAAGACCTGAACGATGCCATCCCGTTTCGTCGCGCGGTGCGCCAAAAAGTCGCGCAGCAGGTCCTCGTCGAAGTATTCGGTGCGCGTGCGAATGCGCACCTTGCCCTTCGCGTCGACGACGCGCACCGAGCAGATGTAGATCGCGACCACGTCGACTTGGCCGTCGAGGTCCAGCTTGGCCGCCTCGGCGTCGGCCTCGTTGAGGAATCTCGCGATGATCTCCTCCGAGTCGGTGGACGCGGGCTGCTCGATGACACCGCCGCGCCTGGGTGAGAAGTACCACGTGTGCGGGCGCGAATGGCGCAGCGAGAGCGTCAGCGGCATGCGCACGGACGGCACGCCACAGCTGCCTGTCGTGGGCGGCAAAAACTTCAAAAAGTCGACGAGCCAGTCAGTGGTCTCGAGGCCACGGCCGCGCGGCAGCGGGTTGCGATTCATAGCGTTACCCCCGCGGGCACCAACTGAGCCCAGCGCAGCGAACAGGCCGAAGACTGCGCAAGCGAGTCACACACGAGCGCGAGGTGAGGCGAGTGGCCTGGCAGGGCAAGAGACGCGGCGGCGGGCGCTCGCGGGCTGCGAGCCGCGTGGGCTGCACGCACGTGCGTTGGCCTGCTCGGTGGTTTGTTGCACCGCGTCGATCCATCCGTCATCTTCGCCATCGTCTTCAAAGCCCTCGAGATCTTTCTCACTATGGGCAACTTTCATGCCATTCACCCGGTTCTCAAGCGACTCCTGCGTGGGGTCTTCCTGCTTAAGCTCGGCCGCCATGATCTTCTTCATCTCAGATTGCTCAGCCTGGTCGACGTAAGAATTGCCCCTTAGGAGCAAGCCCGGCTCCGCCATTGCGGCGCCGGCGAGCGAGGCAGGCGCTCGGGCTGCGCCGGGCTATGTAAGAGGAATGAAACGGTGTGGAGCCGCGACAGCGCCGGACGCATGAGAAGGCGTCCCGCGACTGGGAGGCGCTCAACTCGTTTCGTGTTCCGCGTTTCGCGCCGAAGCGAAACTCTAAGACCCTCCGCACGTTCAAATTAGGATCGGCCATGCTCGAGCACGAGAACGCGCCGTATCTCGCAACACCGGGCGCGCCGTCGGCGAGCAAGGCCACCGCCAAGACGCCCGGGCGCACATTTGCACCTCTGGGCGGGCTTGAGACGCCAGTCGCCCCGCAGTCCAAGGCGAGCGCCACACGCCGGCCGCTGGGAGAGATCAGCAACCGCACACAGCGCCCGGGCCAGGCGCCCGCGACGATGCTCAAGTCGATCATGGTTGCTGACGCCTCTGCCGCTATCGATCTTCCGCCCATTGAGCGGATGCACCTGGTAAGCCCGAGCCCGGCCATGTGCCTCGACTGCGCCGGTGCTGAGCTCGAGGCGCAAGTGGACGCGCTCGCATCCTTCAGCAGTGTGCTCAGCGCGTCGTACGCGACGATCGCGCCGGATCCGCTGCTGCGATCACCCATCGTGCCCGATGCCCCGCCAACACCTCGGCATCTCCTGGCCGAGCTCCCATCGTTCAGCGCCCCAGCGCCCACGCACGCGAATGCAGCCCGTCTGTGCGCGGTAGTCGAGGGCATCGCCGAGGAGGAGGAGAGGCTACCCACGTCGCAGGCGCACACCCCAGCAGCGCATCGTGGGCCAGTAGCGTCCGTTTTCACACCATATGCCACGGCCTCGGACGCGAGCCTCGAGGCCGAGCTTGACTTCGACGCACTCGAGCTGGTACCGCTTACTCCATGGACCGCTGAGCAGGAGAGGGAGAGCAGGCGATGGAGCCAGTAGTCTGTGGCTAGTGCGCGCCTGAGCAAAAAAATTCGCGACTTTCTACAAACACGACGACACTGATCGGTGATGGTGCCGATGTTCTTTGGGCCAAAGAACCGCAACCTCAACCGCGTACCGCGCTCGTCCGCGGCACGGCATCCGCCACCGATCCGGCGAACCAACTCGGTACTCGCGCGCGGCGGCGCCGGCGGTGGGCCGCGGCAGTGGGCGGAGTTCCTATTCCACCTCGATCCCCATCCTTGACCTTCCACTCGTCGTCGTCGTCGAGGCAGCCCTGCGTGTCGACATGCGACGACCCCCTCCCGACCGCCGACCGCCCGAGCCCGGCCTCGCGGCGGGCGGCGGCGGCCGTTTGCGCATCTCGCTAGCATCTCGCTAGGCGAGGGCGTTGCCCGACCAGCAAAACCCTAAAACAGCCGTCAGCTCGAGGTCCTCAGTCATCCACATTTGCAAGACGAAGACCCGACCAGCGTCGAAGGCGACGCTCTCTCAGGCGCGGTCCTGACCGTCTCACGAGCCTTACATGGGGTCGTCGGCGGACGGGAGCGCTGTCGTGAGCGCCTGCGCGGCGTGGGCGAAGGCTGAGCGCAACGGGCCGGCAGTTGCTGCAAATGGCGCGAGTCCCAGCCGGTGCACGTCCGCGAGGAGCTGCGGAGTGTCAATGTAGAAGCGGCACATGCGCCGCTCGTCCGCCGAGCAGAGAGCCCGCAGTTCCATCGATGCGAGATTGGGCTGGGCGAGCGTCTGCTGCAGCGCACCGTCCAGCGCAGCTGCCACTGCGCTGCTGCCGCCACCGCCGCCGACGGCACTACCGTAACCACTTTCAAGTAGGGCGGAGTGGCCGTACTCAACGGGCACAAGGCGCGTTCCCACGCCGCACCCAAAATCGGTCGAGAGCCAATCTGGGTGGGCGAGCTGACGGCCGCTGCGCTCGAGGGCCGCCTCCAAATGACGGCCGAGGGTGCTGCTGAGCACATGGCTGCCGCCCCCATGCTTGATGATGCTCGCGGAGACGCCGCTGCGCCGACCGCTGCGCTCGCCTCGTCCGCCTTTGCCGCCGCCGTTCTCTTTGCCCTCGCGTGTCGGGCGCGCGTTTAGGCGCGCGTCAGGGCGCTCGCGCAGCACCGCGTGGCGTGCGAGCCGAATCAGACGCGGCAGACGCGTGTACGGCAGCTCGGGATACAGCACGCACTCCATGAGTACTGCCCCTTCGAACTCGCCGATGACCCCCTTGTAGGCATCGGGCGAGAGCGACACGCGGTGCGTGAAGCCCTGGCAGTGGAAGAAGGAGAGGGCAAATTGGTCTGCGTATGCGAGGATACGTCCAATGCGCTGCTGGAGCAGCTGAGCCTTGAGCCGGTTCATCAGGCGCGTGCCCAGCCCCTGCACCTGGCGCGAGCTCTCCACAGAGAAGAGGAGTAATTCCGCAAAGGCCGTCGACGACTCCGTTTGAGCGAGCTCGAGCGGCGCAGTCAGCGCAAGCAGCGCCGCCGCGCCATTGGCGTCGGCGGCAGCGGCAGCACTGCTCTTGTCGAGCGCGGCAGAAGCGTGGCGTGCGACGGCGGCGGCATCCCCAACGTGCTGGCACTCGGCGGCCATGCCAAGCGGGCCGACTGAGGCGGCGGCGGCCGGGTGCGGACGATAGAGCAGGCCGCCGCTCAGCACGCCGCGGCTGATGCATGCCATCGCCACATTCTTCGGGTCCAGCAGGCACTTAGTGAAGTACTTGTCGTCCATCTCCGGCAATTGAGCGCGGAAGAGCTCTTTGAGCAGAACAGCCGTTGAGAAGGAGGGCCCATGCTGCTCCAGCCCATCGAAGCGCACGAGCTCAAATCGCAGCTCACCTGCCGCCTCGGCGTCGCAGTGGCGCTCTTCGAGCTCCATGGCCGCCACCGCTCCGCGTCCGCCCGCGGCCATCAGACGGTCCTCGTCGTCGTCGCCCTCGGCGCACGGGTCGATGGGCGAGGCGGGGCACATTTGCAGCGCAGCTTCTGTCTCGGCAAGCTGGGCCGCCGTTGCCGCCTCCGCCGCCTCCGCCGCCGCCGCGGCCTCGTCCGCCGCAACTGCCTCGCACTCGACGTCGATCGCGTCGATGCCCAACTCGTCGACGAGTGCCATCGGCGGTGCAAGCGGCGGCAGTGCGTGCGGCCCGTCGTACTCTGTCGCCTCGAGGCTCACGTACGATGGGCTCAGCGGTTCCACTGGCTGTGATGATAGCAGCAGCACGAGCGCTGTCGCCGGTGCCGAAGGCGGCTCCATCACCGGAGCCGCTGACGGCATCGGCTCGTCGCCGAGGGAGGCTGCGAGCGGGCGCGGCAGCTCGAACGGGTCCTTTCCAAGCGCGAGTGCCGCCATCGTCTGCTCGTCACGCGACGATTGTGCCTCGGTCTTCATGCGCTCGCCCCGCGCCGCAGCTTCACCGGGCATCATCTCGAGCCCCGCGGGCGCTGCGCGTATGGCCGCGAGCTCGTTGCTGACCAAAGTCCGCTTCTTCTTATTCTGCTGGCCGGCGTCCTCGGCCACCACGGCCGCATTGCGTGACGCTCGCGCCTCCTCCTCGTCGTCGTTGCTCTCCATGCACATGCTGCCGTTGGAAAAGGCCTCATCAGCTTCAGCCATCTCGGCTTCCATCTCGAGCGTTGTCGTGGGCTCCACCTCTTCCTTCGGCGCCTCCGCCGCTGCGACTTTCTCCTCCTCTAGCTCCACCACTGCCTCCTCTTCCTCCTTCTCCGCCGCCTCCTCCTCATCCTCTTCTACCACCGCGAGCGTCTCTACCTCCTCCGCTACCACGGGCCGTGGAAGCTCAGCGCGCTCGCTCTCGGCCTCGGCGACGCCCCGTCGGAACTGGACGAGGCGCTTCGAGCCCTTGAGCTTGCTCTTGGCCTCACGCTCGCACTGCTCCCGGTGAGCTTCCCATGGCAGCTGGTGACGCGCCCACCCAAAGTCGGCGGTGCCAAAGAAGCGGACCCACGTGCAGCCGTCGCGCGCGCCGACAGTCGATGTGGGCGCCACGAGCGCCGCCGGCCAGTAAGGGAACCCGTCCATCTTGGCCCACACGATCGTCCCCACATGCCCCGCGCGCGGCGCCGACACGGCGGGGTACATGGGCATGGGCTCGGGCTTGGGCTCGGGTTTGGGCTTGGGCTTGGGCTTGGGCTTGGGTGCGGGATCCTTCTCGGGCGCTGCGGCAGCACCGGTACTGGAGCTGTTGGGGAACATGCTGGCGGCCGCCTCTGCCGCCTGCTCCGCCGCCGCCGCAGCCGAAGCTGTTGCTGCCGCCGTTGCTGCCGCGGCGGTCTTGGCGTCGAGAGTCATGCGGCCAGCCGCTGAGGCGGCCGCCCTCTCCCTCGCAGCCGCCCGCTCCTCCGCCACTTTGAGTGCCGCTGCCGCTGCCGTGGCTGCTGTGGCGGCGAGGACGTTAGCTATGGCCTCATTCGCTCCGGCGGCCTTGATGGCTGCCACTGCGGCAGCAAACTTTGAGTCTCCTGCTGGGATCAGGCCCGGCGCCCAAGGCGCCAACCCGATTGTGGGAGTGGGTAGAGGCTCGGGCTCCTTGTCGGGCGCTGCGGCTTTGGGTAGAGGCTTGGATGCGGGCTTGGGCGCAGTCGCGGCACCATTCGTGCGCGCGCTCTTGCGCGTAGCCGCTGGGTCGGCTGTCGGCCGAAGACGCTTTGGCGGCGCGATCTTGAGCACTGCCGAGATGGCATCCGTCGGCTCGGCCGCGGCCTCGTGCGATGGTTCTGGCGTCGACCGTTGGCAGCGAAGGCTTGGGCGGCGACCCGTCGGCTCGGCAGCGGCCTCGTGCGATTCTTCGGTCGACTGTTCGAGCGTCGGTGCCTGCGCGAGCGTGCGCGTCGCAGCCGCGGGCGTCGCAGCCGTGGGCGTCCGGACACCGTGATCAGCCGCCTCCGCCGTTTCTCCCGTCTTCTTGTCCGGCTCGTGCGTGATTTTTGTGTGCTTCAAACGCGCCCGTCGGTTCTGGAACCACACCTGGACCTGACGCGTGGTCATGTCGAGTTGCTCGCTCAGTTCGCGCGTCTGCTGGTCGGACGGATACGCCTCCTGGTCAAAGGCCTTGAGGAGGATCTCCTTTTGTTGGTCATCTGTGAAAGCGTCGCGCGGGTGGAGGGAGCGATTGGCTGCCGCATCCATGGGCGCGGCGGCCTCCTTGCCCTGAGCGGCGGCACACGCAGGATCGACGCCTGCCGCTACCGCATCCGCTCCATCGTCCGCCTTGTGTCTCCGCAAACGTGGCCCCGCACGCGTAAGGGGGCGCTCGGCGAGTTGCTCGGACGTGGTCGACAACTTGCACTCGGACAAGTCGTGGAGGAGCTGCGTCTCGCAAGGAAGCATCATCTCCTCCTGGGTGCACTTCGACGCTGCCTTCGTGGATGACGCTGCCGATTCTGGGTCCGCGGTCGCAGTGGGCTCGGCATTTCGTGTAGCGGCCGTGGTGAGTGCGTCGGGCCTGGCGGGCACGGCGTCTGGTGAGGCCACCATGGCCACGTGGGCGGCATCGTTGGAACACGGCGAGACGAGGGCCAGCTGGTTCAGGTCATCCGCGAGGGCCTCAAGGGGACCGTGCACGTCGGGAGACGCGCTGTAAAAGAGGTCGAAGTTGCTGCCGCTCATGATGAAGTCAGGATCCGAAGTGGCGCGCGCGCCTTGGGAAAGGAGAGCACCGTTGATGATTTGCCGCGAAGCATGCAAATGTAAAACGTGGATGGAAAAGATAAAGCCAAATGAACGGGGATTGAAATCTCGCGTCTACAGAGAGCCGCAAGGGTTTTTTTCGCAGCGTGAAACGACATGGGGTGACATTTGCATGCTTCGATCTGAATCACATTTGGAAAACTACTGGCGACATTCGCTATCTGCTTTTGCAGCAAAACTTGTGCGATGAGCTTGCGCTCCACGCTCAGCTTCAACCGTATCAAGAAAGCCGTCAAAGAGGTCAAAGGCGTCAATGCCTTCAGCTCACCGACCCGAAAGAGCGAGACGAGCTCTGCGGGGAACTCGCCAGGGGTGGATCCCTCACCGACACGTCTTCGGACGTTTGTGGAAGGCCTCGAAGAAGAGACCATTGGCATCGAGTCCAACCAGACAGATGTGATCGCGTCTCCCGTGACAGTGATCGCCAAGACGGCGGCTCCCGAGGTCGTGCAGGCGACGCCCGAGGTGGATGCGGCGCTCGCAGCGGCGGCGAAGGGATTCTCGGCGGCTGAGGCCGAGAAGGCGGCGATCACACTGCAGGCTGCCATTCGAGGAAAGGCGGATCGCGCCAAGGCGGCAGAGCTTCAGAAGGCGGAGGACCAGCTTGACTCGAGAGCCGAGCGCGAGCTCGAGAAGGAGATGAAGGAGATGCGCAGGAAGAAGGAGCAGGCGTTTGCCGCGGAGGAAGCTGCGCAGGCCCGCGCAGCGTATCAGGAGGCCCGAGCAGCCGAGGAGAAGCTCGAGAAGGTGAACGAGAAGGCCGCGCTCGAGGCCAAGATTGCGGCGATGAGCGAAGACGAGCTCGTCCGGATGCAGATGACCATGAAGCTCTCGAGCGATCTCGAGACGTGCGCCAAGTCGCTCGCGCTCGCGGCCAAGGCGGTCGTGGCCACCGAGCTCGAGATCGGCACCATCCAGGTGGGCCTGAAGGAGGATCGTGCGACGGAGACGCACAAGGTCGCCGAGTACGATCGGAACATCAAGTCCATCAACTCGATGCTCAAGCATGTCGAGGCGTACGATGAGCAGTGCAGCCAGCTGAGATACGAAGTCAATCAGCTTGTCTCGATGGAGAACCAGAGGCGCATCGACAGCTACGGCATCACGGGGCGCGTGCGGCGGGAGGTGACCGAGGCGCAGGACCGGATGGCCAAGCAGACTGACAAGCTGCACATCATGCAAAACGAGCTCAAGAAAATGTACACACAGTATACGAGCGCAGAGAAGCAGTCGGAGGCGCAGTTCAGCACCATCTCAAGCGAGGTGGTCGGCAAGACGCTTCGGGTGGAGCTCGCTGAGCATCGCCTCTCGCACCTTCGGGCGGAGCAGAAGAAGCTGAACGAGCAGGTGGCCGAGAACACTCGTTTCATCGACTCAAAGACGCGCCGCGTCTCGTCGACGACCGCGCAGGTGGAGGAGATCAAGGCCAAGATGGCGCTCGATGAGCAAACCATCGGTGGGTGCAAGGCCCGCGAAGCGGAGCTCTACGCCGAGGACCAGCTCGCCGAGGCGCAGAAGGAGCACAAGGTGCGTGAGTTCGACGCGGACCGGGACTCGCTGCGCTCGCTCATCGCGCTGCAGGAGTCGTTCCGGTCGGACAAGCTGATGAGACTCGACGAGGAGCTCACGAGCAACCCTGTGCTGGGAGATCAGGGAGATCCGACCAAGAAGACTCTGCTCGAACGCGCGCGCGCGCTTGTAGAGAAGACCTTGAGTGACAGCAAGGGGCGACTGGCGCTCATTGAGCAGGCTGCGAGCACGTACATGCACAAGTACGACGAGGCGAAGGGTCTTCGTGACTCGGAGCTGCGCCAGCTGCGCGCCGAGCGCCGGGCGCTCGTGACAGTGCACGCCGAGAGAAGTCGCTACCTGCACGAGAAGAGGAACCAGCTCGAAATCGAGGAGAAGCAGCTCGCTCGAGCGGAGGGCATCATGCTCGACCACAAGTACTGCATGAGCGTGCTGCAGACGGAGCACGACCTCTTGCAGAAGACCATCAATGAGCGACAGGACGAGCTGGCCGCCGCCTACAGCCTCAAGCAGGCTCTCGGCACAAAGCTCGAGAGCGTCCAGACGTCCAACATGCTCAACCTGGGCCGCATGAGAATGGCCATCGAGTCGGAGTCGAGGGTGGCCACGGAACAGCAAGCGTACATCGAGTCGCTGATGGGCCGCATGCAGCACAATGAAGGTGCCGCCGTTGAGGAGAATAGCACCGTCAAGCAGCAGGTGGCCGCGATGGAGAAGACGGGAGTGGAGGAAGCCCCGGTGGAGCCAATCCAAGGGAAGCACGGCCTCGCGCTTGCGCACAGTAACGAGCTCGCCGTACACCTATTGGTGGACGATCTCAAGGCGCAGCGAGCGCAAGCGACGCAAGGGTTGCTCGCCTCGCAGGAGAAGCTCGAGGCCGTCGATAAGGCGGCGCAGACCGCCCTGGCCGCCGTGGATGCGGAGCGCTTCACGCTACAGCACGAGATGTCGAACCTGCACCAGTACAGGCTCTCTCTCGAGTCGAGGCTCGCGGCCATCTCGCCCTGTCCCCCATCTCCCCCCAAGATCACAGACGTGCCGGCGTCGCCGAATGGCGATCTCATCAAGCCGGAGGCCGATGAGCACGATCACTCGTCGCCCTCAGACCGGTCGACCCCAACGCCATACCGTACGACCAACAGGCTCCTCGTCACCTCCGACAAGTTTAGCCCCCCTCTGTCGCAGTCCGGTAATCTCACCGGTGCCCTGTATGGCGCCTCCCTCGACGATGAGGCGAATCATTCGATGTACAATCCCGACATTAAGGTGGACGACTCGCCCTCGAGTGAGAAACGGACCACAATTCGGTCCCGCATCTTTGGCCGTTCCGCGTGAGACTTGGCATGAGAAGATCGGCGGTTTCTGAGGCGGTGATTCCCGGTGACAGGAGACAGCAGGTGAGAGCAGGTGAGGGCATGTGAGAGCAGGTGAGGTCACGGCGGCAGGTGGATCACAATGGTGGTGGAACAGCGGCATTCCTTGGGGGCAGCCACTCCCTCGGTCACTCCTGAGATTGAGCCATGCGATGACTCCGATGATCATGAGCGGTGGCATGAGGAACCGATGGAATCCGACCTGATGACTTTCGAATCGGTGCCGCGTGCAGGAGCCTTACAGAAATGTGTGCGAGCCGCATGGCGAGCCGCTGCACGAGCCGCGATCTTGGCGTGGGTGCAAAGTGCGCGTTGGGCAGAGCTCTGAGTTTGAAAGGTCGATGTATCCCTAGTCTGCTGTGGCATGCAGCGCCGGTCGACGTGTGTATCTCGGATGAAGGGGTGAAGGGAGTGCGCGAACGGTGGGTCATCGGTCGGGAGTCCGCCTAGGAGTCCGCCTGTCGCTGTCCGCTCCGGGCGGGGCTCCCGAGGTCGCGCGCGCCTATCCTATCGCCCCCGCGTGCCTGGGCTGTCGAGAGTGTGCCCTCGCCGTCCGGGGACTGAGCACACAGTCGAGAGGCCGTGTGACGCGTGAGGGCTCTTTGTCATTCACACTAACATTGAACGGAACGACGAACTGACATCGGACGCCCATGCCCACAGGCAGCGGACTACCTTCGCTTAAGAACTACCGGACGAGAAAACCCCGCCAACTCTGAATTTCCGGACCTCTCGGGCACGCGCGCCGACATCGCGTGCGCCGACGCTTGGGTTGTCGTGCTTGACGAGGGCGGCGAGGATGGCGCGCCGCAAGTCTTCATCGCTCACGCCGCTCATGCTGGGCGACTCGCCGTTCTCGGTGCCGCCGGCTGCATGCGCCGCATCGGCGTGAGTCCCGGCGGCACCCCTGCTGTCGGCCTTGCTGTCGGCTGCGTCAGCGCCGGCGGCCGACGGCTCGGCGGCGGCGCTCTCCGTCGTACCGCCGAGGAGCCACGACGACCACGTCTCTTCGGGCTTCGAGGTCTCCTGCGCCGCCGCCGGTGCGGCGGCGGCCGCAGTGGCGGCCGCATCGGCGGCCGCAGCGGCGGGGTCGGTGGGCGGCGTCCGTTTGATCTTCATCGCGTGCGGCGCGACCGCGTGGCTCGCAATCCACTTGTGGATTTCGTGCCGGATGAGCGATGCGGCCGCCCGCCCGACCGGTAGCCCGAGGGAGACGCCGACGTCGAGGGAGATCTCCGAGTCGATCGCCATCTCGAGTTTCGGCATGGCGGCAAAGGAGAGGAGCACGTGCCCCATGTCGCTCGGGAAGGAGAGCGACATCTCGCCCTGGATCGTCATGGTGCTCACCCGTACGAGTAGCTTGAAGGGGACGAGGGCGGCACGCCCCTCGAGGCACATCTCCATGCGCCATGACGGGGCGAAGGACACTGTCCACTGGGAGGCCTCCAAGCTTGTCCAGCTGAGCAGCTGCAGCTGGGGGGCGTCCGACGGGATGCTCGGGAATGAGCACTTGACGTACCTGTGACACGGAATGCGCGCGCGCACCGCCCAGAAGAGATCGGCTCGAGTTGCAATCGGGGACAATCACATTCAATCACGGCAATCACATGCCATCTGCATGCCACCGTGGCATGCAATCTGCAGGCCATCCGCGTGCCATCGTAGCATCTCTGTACGCACCGCACAGCCTGGATCTGCTCGAGCTTTCCAATGGCCTTCTCCATCATCTTACCCATCTTGAGCTCATATTTGAGGAGCATGCGCGGGTTGAGCAGGAGTGCCTGGAACATAGCGCGCACGCACTGGCTCCACTCGCTTGAGATCTCTCGGGCTGAGCGCAGCTCCTCCTCGGTGGCACTGAGCTGCGCAGCGAGCGTCGCGACTTGCCTGCGCAGCTGCTGCACGAGCGCACCGTCGGGCGATGGCTCCGCACAGAAGCTTCCCAAGGCCGAGCTGTAGGCGAGCCCTGAACCCCCAGGGCCGCCACTGCCGCCGCCCATCGCCGCTCCTATTGACGCCGCGCCCTCGGCGCCGGCCTCAGTGGAGGCGTGGGTGGCGTGGTGGAGCCAGTCGGCACCATCGGCGCCGTGTCGGGCTCCTTCGGCGCCATGCGCAGCATCACTCGCGTCGCTCTGCGGATCCTCGTCACTGTCGTCCATGCTGTCCACGGACGCGCGCTCATGCCGGCTCGAGTCATGTCCGGGACGTGGCGGGAGGCCTCGCCTCGCAAGCACCAGATCCGCGAACAGCACCACATCGGGGTCGGGCACCGCGCTCTCGTCAATGAAGCCCGCACGAGATTCGCGCTGTGGCACGAAGGAGCGAGTGCGCGCGATCACCTTGGTTGCCCTGGCACGAGACGCGGCGAGCACAGCGTCGCCCTTGGCCCGTGCTTCATCGAGCAGAATGTCAGCCTTATCCCTCAGCTGCGGCCCAAGATCCCGCGCCTTGTCGAGCAGAATGTCAGCCTTATCACGCAGCTGCTCGGCCTTGGCGCGTACCTCGTCCCTCAGAATGTCGGCCTTGGCGCGCACCGCCTTCTCCAGCTTGTCGCCCTTGGCGTGCAGTGCTTCGAGGCGCATCGCTTCCCGAAGCTGTTTCTCCAGCATGTCGCCCTTGGCGTGCAAGGTATCGAGGCGCATCGCGTCTTTCAGCATCTGAATGTCCACCAGCCGTGAGCTGCTCAAGTTCGGCTGCTCGCCGATGGCGTAGGCGGCCCCATAGATGGGACGGCCTACTTCATCGGGGTTACTCCATCCGCGGTCGGGCGAGAGCATGCGCGCTCTAGGCGCAGCTGCCCATGGCGCCGATGCTATGTGGCTGCGACGGCGGAGGTCGACATCCTCAAACTCTCTGGATCCGCGCTTGTTCGTCAAGGTTGCTTCTGTGCTGCCAAAGTCCCGTGATGCTTGATGCCCGGGCACGGGCGCGGGCGTCGTATCGCCCTCGGCGGCGAGGTCAATCATTGCCCGCACGAGCTCGTGTGTATCGGTCGCATCGGGCTGCATGGGTTTGGGCTTCGGCTCTGGGCTTCGGCCGCGGCGCTGCTCGGCTGCACTCGCATGAATGGGCAGAGGCGGAGGCGCCGCTGCGCCGGACGGCAGGCGCAGGCGCTGGACGGCTGAGGGTGGATCGAGGTGCTCCTCGGTAGCGAGGACGCTCTCATCGACCGAGGGTGGATGGAGGAGCTCCTCGAAGGTCGTCGCGAGGACGCTCTCGACGTGAGCTTGTGCCAGGGTGGGCTTCATGCGTGGGGAAGCGTCTGGGATGACGCCTCCCATTGACGAATTCTTTTCAACACGCCCCGCGAGGCTCATACTCACGAACCACCCCCCTCCTTGGGTTCTCGTGCACCGTACCTCGAGAGGACACCAGCATGCATTTGTGAGTTCACACAAGTTCCGCACTGTTTTCTGTTTCGAGAGCACCAGCATGCTTCATAGTACATACAACTCCCCCGCCCCCAGGCCCAGCACGAGGCAGAGCGCGACCGCCAACATAAATGTCCGTCCGTCAGTTAGCAGAGAGGCCCAACATAAATTCGCTGACAAAGAGGAGGCGCGCAAGTACCTCCTGGCTCATGGCGTGGACACAGCCTCATGGGGGGCAAAAGGCGCCAAGCGTGTCGAGGACCTGCTCGAGGAGATGCAGGACAAAGAAATTTCACTGCAGCTCATCGATGGCAAGATGTACCGCACCGTGGGTTTGGTGAAAGTCGTGGTGCGTAATCCGGAGGTCCCGAGGTACCACCTTGTTTGCTACGAGCAGCAGTTGGCCGACGGGCGCAAGCGCCCATGCAACGCGCTTCTGGCGGTGAAGAAGAAGCCCGACGAGACCGCGCAGCAGGCGGCGACCCGAGCCATCGAGAAGGAGCTGGGCAGCGTGCTTCCCCACGTGCTGCCCCAAGAGCTGGGCAGCGTGCTGCGCATGGGCACCTGCCTGCGTTTGGAGAAGATCGAAGAGCCACACCTGGGATCCCGAAGAGACGTGAGAAGCAGAGACGGGAGGACTGCTCGGGCGGACTCTTCGACGTCATACCCGACGCTCTGCACGCGGCGCGAACTGCATCAAGTGGAGGTGCACGTGCGCGGCCTGCCCATCCAGCCTTTCGTCTCGGAGCTCATCACAGACTACGTAGGCGATGGCACGAGCAAGTGCAAGGGCTGGAAGTGGGTTCGCGACTCGGAGGAAGATCTTCGGCACGAGGGGCTCGGCCCTCGCCTTCGCACCTCGACAGCCCAAGCAGAAGGTGACCAGCGCAAGGGTTTCGACGTGTCGTTCATCAACTCGCCGATGGGCTCTGCCACCTACTGGCCGGCGGCGACTGCCTACTTGTCGCCGCGCCGCTGGCATCGCTGGCAGCCTGCCGTGAGCAACGGGGCGGGGATACTCACCCCGATGAAGTGGAATGGGCGCCAGCCTCCGCCGATCGGGTCGCGTGCGTTTACTTATGACCATGTACCGCCGATGTCGCACGTGGGGTTGCGCAGTGCGGACTTACGACGGCCTGCAAACAATGACGTGGTTGCCTCAATGCCGATCCCGGCCTGCAGTCCCGCCTTGGAAGAGGTGCTCGCGCCTCCGTACTCCCAGCATGGGGGGACACCGTCGCCGCGAGGCATGCGCGTGCCGCTCCGTCGCGTGGGTGTGGCCAAATCTGTGCAGGAGGGTAAGGATGAGCAGGTGGATCTGGCGGCTGCAGCTGTCGGGGCACCGGCATCCACGGTGCCGCATGCCCTTATTCGCCGGCTGTACACGAGTCCTGGGCTCCAGGACACGTCCACTGAAAATGACGAGGGCTTCATAAGTACAAGGCCGTTCTCGGCGAGAGCTCGCGCGCGCCGGCTCGCGACGCGCGTGCACATGATGCGCGTGCATGCGCATGCATCGAGGGGAAGTCTGTTGAAGTTCAGCCATGGTGCAACATGATCAGCAACCAGACATGCGACGTCGAACAATCAGTTCAAAATCAGGTGGTGGAGATAGTGTGTGAATCCAGAAAGAATACCTCCCCTTTCATGTACCCCTTTGCCCTTCCCCTATTTGCGCTTTGCACTGAGTTCAAAATCAGGTGGTGGGGATAGTGTGTGAATCCAGAAAGAATACCCTCCCCTACCCCTTTGGGTCAACCACTGAGTTCAAAATCAGGTGGTGGGGATAGTGTGTGAATCCAGAAAGAA
>Ga0210242_101669_pt1 | contig 15423 bp, 14 predicted proteins | sample ChrtobMeP5a_16mM_FD_155445 | JGI IMG/M metagenome (GOLD analysis project Ga0210242, IMG submission 155445) | Chrysochromulina tobin associated microbial communities from unialgal haptophyte culture, Seattle, Washington, United States - P5a_16mM | ecosystem: Host-associated > Algae > Haptophytes >... | reverse complement strand
TGCCCGGGGCAGTCGACGGCATGAGAGCGTCGGGGCGCGAGAGGCGCAGAGCGCGATCGGCCACTTCGGCCGACCCCACCCCACCCCACCCCACCCTGGGGGTCAGGACTTTTGACAACGACTGTATATGTACGTCGATCCGACAGCCACAACACGAGCAATCGTGCGTCCACCTGGGCTGTTCCATTTACAATCTTCTCCCTGATTCGCCCTCTACTGATGTGAGGGCTCTTAGTAGGAGGTTCTTTTTCAGAATCTGGACTGAGTCGCCGCCGATCTTATACGATGTGTCGTCAAGTTTCGTTGCGCGCGTGACACAACGCGACTTTCACAGTCTGGCATCGCTATAAATGTCCGACGGCCAGGAGCGCGTGCGCTTGCGGGCGCGCGAGGGCGAGGCTGTCGAGTGGACGCGCCGGGTGGCCCAGCGAGCAGGCACGCTCAAAGACATGATGGACGACGCTCCGCCCGAAGATGGCGTCTACCCGGTGCCGACGATTGCGGCGGCAGAGCTGGCAGTGCTCCGGGAGATGTGCGAGGCCGACTCCATGCCGGCGAGGCTCGAGCAGTGCTCGATCTCGGAGCTCTTCCGACTCGTCGAGGGCGCCAGCTTCCTCGACGCCCCCGGGGCGCTCAATCACGCGCAGCGCGCCCTCGCCTCGCGCCTCAACGGCAAACGTGCCGATGAGCTGACAGAGCTGCTCGGCGCAACGGATGGCTTTGGCAGTGCGGAGGAACGTGTGGCGGCACTCGCCGAGCCGGCGTTCTCGCCGGAGGGACAGCTGTCAGAAGCCACGGCGGGCTCTGCGGGGGGGGCACCCGCGCTGCAGCCGCAGCTCACGTTGTGGATGGCCGTCACAGACGATGCCAAGGAGGTGGCGCTGGGCATGGTCGACGTGGTCACGCTGGCCGAGCTCAAGGGCGTGAGCCGATCGTGGTTGGCGCTCGCGCGGCGCGTGCTCTGCTCCCGCCTCAGCCGCTGCGAGGGGCAGCCCGCGCCGACTCAGCTGGCTGAGATCACCGATCTCAACATCAAGGTCCTCGTCGACGCGGGCCGGCCATGGGAGGCGGCGGCGGCGGGGAGGATGCTGCCCAGCCTGGCCCGACTGCGCTGGGAGGGTTTCGAGGTGAATGTGGCCGCGGTCCGCGGGGTGGATCTGGACGAGAGGGATGAAGAGGACGAGTACAAGTACGAGGACGAGAGTCCGTTCCTTGGAGGCCCTGCCGAAACCGCTCTCCTCAGCTGCATCGAGGGAGAGGGCGAGCCGCCGCTCGAGCTACTGCTTGCAGCTGTCGCCTGCGCCGGCTCTGGCGAGATTTGCGGCATTCCGGTGCAGATGATGCGCGACGACTCCGTCTCTGAGCTCGACCTGCAAGAGAGAAATATCGGCGTCGAAGGTGGCATGCTTCTTGCGTACCTCGTGCCTGTCATGGGCGGGCTGACGAGCCTGGACCTCTCCAACAACGCACTCTGCGGAGTGTACGACTTCGGCGGCACCTACACTGCAGAGGGCATCACAGCGATTGCCAACGCTCTGCGCATCAATGGCGCGCTGACACAGGTGCTCGCTTTCTGACCCCCTAGATTAGCCTTTTCTCTTTTCTGTTCTCTAACCCTTGCCTTGCTTTGATTTGTATTGCAGCTGGACCTCTCAGGCAACCAGCTGTGCGGCGTCAATGAATGTGGCGAAGGAACTTATACTGCAGAGGGCATCACAGCGATTGCCGACGCTTTGCGCGTTAATGGCGCGCTGACGGTGACCAACCTCCTGGGCAATCAGCTTGATATGAAGTCCGCCAAGATGCTCGCTGAAGTCGCCAAGCAGAAGGGCATCTCGCTCTGCGGCATCCAGCGCGACCAGACCACCGCTAACTTCTCCTTCAAGGGACTCAAGCCGCCTGATGCGATCCTGCTGGCGTCGGACCTGTCACAGGCCGTTGTCACAGGCGCGCTGACCAAAATTGAGTAAGTTTGCCAAAATTTCGAACCCCCCTGACCTGCTTTCTGACCTGGCTTTGCAGCACGACTGAATATACATGGCCCCCTTTGTGCCGTGCAGTCTTAGCGGCAACAGGCTCGGCCCAGCGGGTGCAGCAGCTCTCGCTCCGGCAATCGCTGCTAACGGCGCATTGACCGAGTGCAACCTCCAGTGCGACCCTTGCATTGGCGAGGAAGGGGAGGCCTTGATTCGGAAGGCAATGCAAGGAAAGGCTGGGTTTAAGCTGCGTATCTGAGATGAACAATTAATGAACGATGTGGAGTCGGTGAGCTGCGGGGCGCGGGGCGCGGCCGCAATTCCTCCCACCGCCCCAGGGCTGGGACCGCGATCCCCGCCGCCCCGCGCCCGCCCTGCGAGCAATCCCCCGTACCGCTACCCCGTACCCGCTACCGTACCGCTCGCTTATAGTTTTAGAGAGCATGACATTCCGTCGGTTCCCGGCGAGTACTCAGTGTCGGGTGCATACACGCAGGTGGGTGCGTATGTACGCATCGCACGCGCCACGCCGCGCTTGCGCACATGGACGCAAAGACGCGGCAGTGGGGTGCATGAAATGCATGTACGCACCGTGCCGCGTGCGGGTCTACACACCACAAAGGATGCGTTACAACGCAGGTAGGCGTGCGTTCACGCGAGCGTGGGTGAGAATACGCAGCGTGTGCGTCGCGTGTAGCAGGCACCCCGTCTACTCTTGCAAACATGCAAACACAGGTACGGTTCTGCGTAAAACGATACGCAACCACCAGGTGCCCCGTAGCCCCGACCGGACCCGAAAGACCGACCACACGCGTACAGCCGCGCAGGACCAGCGGAACCGACGAACCCCCGGGAACCGTACAATGGCTATCATGATAACAATAGTCAATAGACCTATATACTAGATTAATAGGACAAGCAGTTCGTCAAAGTAACTCAGGAGGTGTGGATAGTGTGCGTGAATCCAGAAAGGAAACGTCCCCGTACCTCCATGCGTACCTCTTAAATGGTTAAAAGGTAAAATTGAGCAAACAGTACTGCTGGAGTGACGGGCGGGAACTAGGCGGGAACGCGAATTCAGCACGCACGTGCCGTGCGGGCGCGTCCCCATCGGGGGTTCGGGGCGCGTCTCGAGCGGAAAACGTTTGAATATATCTATATTGAAATCAGAAAAATGTGGCCTTGCTGTGTCAACGCACACGCCACCCCGCAGCCTGGTCGGCCCGCCCTGGCGCTGCTCAGACGCCCAGGCCCCACCGGGCCCAGCACCGGTCCTGCCACCACGTGGCACACACATGGACATGGGGCCATAACGACAAGCGGGGGCCGTGTGGCCTCAGCATCGCCGCTCCACTCTCACCCCCCACCCCCGCCGCCGCTCCTCGCCGCTACACGCCGCACGCCCATGCGCCAACACACATACTCATCGTGGCCAGATGCGAGCTGTCTGGCCCGATGGGCCACTCCCGCAACGGCCCGCGCGCCGTACCGGTCGCGCCCGCCACGGCGCGTCCCTTAGGTTTGGACAGCCAATCGCTTGAGATGCTCCATGAAGACCTGGAGCGACACGTCATCGGTGAAGAGGAAGTCGCTCGCGGCCCCCTGGCCCTGCGACGTGTGCGTGACCGACGGGTTGAGCTTCGCGAGCAGGAAGCGCGCCTGCGAGCCGTACTGGTCGCACTCGACGTACATGGGCACCGGGAAGCGCTCCTGCAGCATCGCGGCCGCGTCCTCCTTGGGCGCCTGCAGCAGCTCGCGGAAGTTTTGGTGCTCGGGGTCCTCGTGGTAGCCCTGCTTGCGCCACGCGGAGATGGTCTCCCCGTGGAACACGATCACCTGGAAGAAGGTATCGAGCAGCAGGATGCGATCTGGCGAGATCGAGGTCACGTCGAGCAGCACGGGCACCGGCGGGCCGTTGAATGAGTACGCGAGCAGCGTCGGTTGGATCATAATGAGAGAGTTGGTGCAGTTCTCGCGCGTGAGGATCAGCCGGTTGTACGCTGTTTCGTCAGGCGAGTTGCCAAAGACCTGAAGCGACGAGGTGCGACGAGGTGCCATCAGGTGCCATCAGGTGCCATCAGGTGCAATCAGGTGCCATTCGATGCAATCAGGTGCAATCAGGTGCCATCAGGTGCCATCAGGGGTGCTGTCCGACCTGCAGGAACTGCGAGCGGCGCAGGTGGAACATGAACTGCGGGTAGATGGAGAAGTACGAGGAGAGCCGAAACGAGGCCGGGTCGTCCTTGACGTAGTCCGCGAATTTGGCCACAAGCCGGATGAGCATCCGATCGATCCATCGTAGGATGTCGAAGGACTCCTCCGTGATCGTCTTGTGCGAGGCGATGCGCGCCATGAGCACGGCCGCGGCCTCCTGGTCGAAGCCGCGCGCAATCTCGGCCAGCTGCGTCGTGTCCGCCCACGTATGGCTCAATGTGGTGACGCGCAGCCGGTACTGACCCGACGAGTGCTGGTACGACGTGAGCAGCTGCAAGTAGCGCTGCTGGCCCTGCTGCACGGGCGCGTTCGCCTGGTTCGTCACCTGGGGGAGGAGGCGGCGGGCGCCGTGGTGAGCACATGCATGCTGCTGCCCTCCAACATTCGTGGTTCGTCATTCGGCGGGTTCGTCCGCGGGTTCGTCACCTCAAAGTAGAGGGCGAGCGTCGTGTCTTCGTCCAGCCCGGAGATGGCCCACGCATTCGTGTTGCCCGTCCCAATCTCCGTCTCGGCCACATTCGGCGACTTTTTGGCGAGCGAGGCGCAGTTGCCGATGGCGCCGCACACCTGAAACTCGTGGGGAGGCCAAGGCGCCGTGGTGAGCGTTTGCCTGCAAGGCAAGGGCGCCGTGGAGAGCGTTTGCATGCACACCTTGAACTCGGCAGACGTGAGGACCTCAAGGCTCGCTCCGAAGGCCATGCGCAGAGACTGTCCGGTCGAATCGAGCGCGAAGACCGCCTTGAAGGACTGCTTAAAGATGTTGCCCGTGTATGACTCCGACATGACCACATGACCTCCCGTCTTCTCCGGGAGCGCGCGCATCTCCATCAAGCCCACCTGATGAGGGAGGCAATCAAGGGATGACCTCCCGTCTTCTCCGGGAGCGCGCGCATCTCCAATAGGCCCACCTTATGAGGGAGGCAAGGGAGGCAATCAAGGGAGGCAATCAAGGGAGGCAATCAAGGGAGCGCGCGCATCTCCATCAGGCCCACCTGGTCGAGCGCGCATGCAAAGATGTCGCACACGTGCCCCGCCGCGACGGCTCGCTTCGCGACGGCGGCGTAGTGCTTGTACGCCTTCTTCGTGTGCTTCACGTTCGATGTCTCCTTCTCGATGTCGTGGTGTGAACGCATCGGCTCCGCCATCGGCAGGCCGACCATCTGGCCAGGCCCGATGGTGCACGCCGTCAGCGGCAATCAGTGGCCATCAGTGGTCATCAGTGGCCATCAGTGGGCATCATTGGTCATCAATGGTCATCACTCACCTGGCCAGGCCCGATGGTGCACGGCCCGCCGGTGAAGAGCTGCACGCGTGCCCCTTGGTTGGGCACCGTCGTCTCGAGCAGCGCGACCGCGGCCGAGAGGGCGGCGCCCGTGCATCGCTGCGCGCGGCTCGCTGGCTCAATCGGCCAAGGGTCCATCCGCAGATCGCCCAAGATGGACGAAATTGCAAACTCCGCCTCCGCGACGGGTAGCAGGAATCGGTGGTACGCGGCTCGTCCGTCAGGTGACACGTGCTGGGTGCCGCGGCCGCGCGCGCCGAGGCCGAGGAGCTCGTGCAGCTTCGCGGCCTCGAGCTCCTTCTTGCCGCTGAACGTGTACGACTTGGCGCAGTGCTCGTAGCCGAGCTCATGGATCTGGATCGTCGTGCCAAAGGTGATCAAGCCGAGCAGCGCGTTCGGCGCGGTGGCCGAGAGGAGCTGGAGCACCTGCTCGAGCGAGTCCTTGAGCGCCCGCAGCTCGGACTCGTCCAGGCACGTGTCCACGACCCACAGGAAGACGGGCGGCCCCGCGGGCTTGCGGCTGAGCGCGTATTCGATCGTGGTGTACTGCGGGATCAGCTCTGCCGGCAGGTTGTTCTCGTTGACCTCGGAGTAGTGCGGCGGGAAATGATTGCGCTGGAAGCAGAATGGGCAGATCCAGAGTTTGGCCTTGTAGTCGATGCGGCAGAACGGATTGAGGATCGACGGGCACGTGCCCTTGCACATGATCGGCTCGTACGGCAGCAGCGGCAGCTCAGGGATCGGCTTCAGCGGCGTGTACAGGCAGCCGAGCGGCACGACCATGCGTGTGGCCTCGAGGCGCGAGGACGGCCACACGTTCCACGAGAAGCGCACGCCATCGGTGGCCTCCGCCTCGTGGAAGTCGGCCATGCCAGACACAATTGTCGCACCGCCACGAAAGGTGCAGAAGACTTCGTTTGCGTCCGAACACGTGGCGCGCCAAGATGAGCGCCGGCTCAACATAAAACTTCAGCTACCAACCCCGCTGATTTGCATCAACACATGATTCCGAATCGACATACAGGCGAACCCAAGGCCGCCGGACGTCACCTCGTTGAGCGCTCCCCCTTGCCTGCAAAAGAGCACCCAGCAGCACCACAGCTTCGCCGCCGCACGGCGTGCGTTGAGCTCGTCGGCAAAGAACTCGAAGTGGAAGAACCCAGTGCCCTTCTCGGTGACAATCACGAAGTTGCCCATGGCCTCCGCGTTCTTCTGCTCTGCCTGGACCGCCGCTTCCGCAGCTGCCGCCGCCGCATAGTCCGCCGCAAACTCGGCCTTCATCTGCTCGGCCATCATGATCGCCATATCCGTGCCAGGCGTGACCTGCTTCTCCATCATGATCGCCCCAATGTCATCATCGTCATACTCGTCATCCCTCTTGGGCCGCGGCACGGTCATCGCGATTTCAACGGGCCGTGGCGCCGCACTGAGCACATCGAGGACCTCCGCCATCGTCTTCACCTGGGTGATGTTCGTCTGGCCAATGAGCTTCAGGATCGAGCCCACGGGGACGCCGAGCTTCGCTGCCTGGGAGTCGCGCAACAACTCCGACACCGTCACGATTGCAACCTCGACACCAGCTGTTGTGTGCTCCAACGTGCCGCCGAATTTCATGCCGAGTGGGCCTTCCTCGAACGTGAACCTCTTGAATTCGTATCCGCCGTCATGGGGAAGCGGAGCCAGGACGTCACCCGCCTCGGCCGATGAGGAACCTGATGCGACCGCCAGGGCGCCGTCGGCGTCGCCGTCGTACAGCCTTTGCATGGCCCCGAACGCAATCACCCGGAGTCCGCGAATCGCGTTCGAAACGGCGTTTTGCACGAAACATGTGACGTGGCTGCTGGCCACCGAAGAGCCCCGCGTGCGCTGCGCCTGCGCGGGCGGGCTGTTATCCGCCGCCTTCCTACCCGGTACCCGCCCCCCGCACTTCGGCGAGAAAATCGTGAACTGCCGCGACTGCCACCCCGTCCATCTTCATGGCGCGCGACTGGAATAAGACGTTCACCTTCGTCATGGATCGGCGCGTGACCATCGAGGTGTGGGAGGTGGGCCTCGTGCACCTTTTCCTGCAGCTACTCGTCGTCTTCTACGTGGCCTACAACCTCTACGCTGCCGATGCGTGGGCCTTCTCAGAGGCGCCCGTCGGTGCGGTGAACGGGTGGCCTGAGGCGGGCCGCTACACTGAGCACACAGGCTACGCCGACCTCAGCGAGCTGTCCTATTGCAACCCGGCGGCGTTTTCGTACGCATACGACCCGAACACTGTGATGGACGATCCGCAGTGTCAGATTGTCAGCCCGTACGAGGTGAGTGCCAAAGGGGGTGACGCGGTGCACTTCACGACGGCGTTCGTCGAGTACCGCGAGGTCGGCTGGGCGTGCGCCGCCGCACACAATGCGAGCCAGCGGAGTGCGTGCGTGCTGCGCAACGGCACGGTCGACGCCACGCTCGAGGGCGGCATGCAGTGCGTTTGCTCCTCCAAGCGAACCGTGTACCCTGTAGGCGTGGAGCTGATGGACATGGCCATCGAGCACGGCTTTGAAGGCGCGATGCGGTTCGCCGGACGCAGTGGCAGCAGCACGGCGCCCGCCGGCACCCCGGGCGCCGTCGACACGACCATCCACTTTCAGAACGAGACGGGCGGCAGGCACACGGTGCGGAGCGGCGGCGCCATCCGGTTGACCGTGGGCGAGTGGGTGCAGCTGGCGACGGAGGAGGGCTTCCGGCTGAATGATGCGAACACCAACCTGTCGCCCGACTACCGGCCCGGCCGCGCCCATGTGTACCCGAGCTTCCGCTCGTCGGGCCTCGCGATCGAGATCGATGTGCGCTACTCGAACATCGACCCGACGACTGGTCGGCCGGGGTACGATGAGCAGACCGTGTTCGCACGGGTCGACGCGAAGGCGACCACGTCGACGTGGGGGGACATTGGGCCCATCACCCACTATGAGCGCTACCCTCTCGCCGGTAGCGCCGATGGCGACCATCGCGAGTGCCACTGAGTGCGACTGATGGCGACTGATGGCAAATGATTGCGTCCCTAATCAGGTGACTATCGCGAGTTCGACAAGGTTCACCGGTGGCGGCAGGGCGTCATCTTCCGACTCCGCACGTCTGGCCTGCTCTGGCAGTGGGATTGGGGCCTGCTCATCGGCAAGCTGATCGAGGGCCTAGTGCTGCTCGGGCTCGCCAAGCAGATCGCCACCTTTTGGGCGCTCAAGTTTGCCCCCAACGGGCGCGCTGAGATGATCGACAACCGGACGCGCGAGAACTTCAACGCAGGTGCGTGCTCTGATGGCCTCTGAGGCGCTCTGATTGCGTCCCTCATCAGCTGAGCATGCAACCGGACGCGCGAGAACTTGAACGCAGAGGACAGGTTCGCAGAGATTGGGATGAAGGCGGTCCTGGCGAGCGCGCAGTTCCAGAGCCTGGACGACGACGGCGATGGGCTGCTGCAGGTGGACGACCTGGTGCGCGCGTTTGCGGGGGTGGGCGGCGTCAGCTTTGAACAGGCCCTTGCGATGGCGAACCTGGTGATGCGCGCGGCCACAGAAGATCGGCGCGTCGCGGCCGACAAGGCCGCCGCGAAGGGCAAGAAGGGGTCCGAGACGACGAGGCGCAAGGCGAAGGGCAAGCAGACGGCACCCGTGGAGGTGGAGGAGAAGCCGGATGCGGCCACGGCTGCGGCCATGGCAGGGGCCGGCGCGGCGGCAGAGCAGCTGAGCATCAACTTTGACGAGTTCATGGTGGCACGTGAGGGAGGCAACTTCGAGTCCGTCTACAAGGCCCTCGAGCTTGTCGCCAAGGCCCAAGCGTCGGAGGGCACACATCGTGATGGTAAGGCTGCCGACCCGCAGCGCCAGTATTGCCAGCAGGCGTTTGCCCATGCGCAGGCCGAGATGCGCAAGTTCGCCGAGCGCCGCCGCGCCGAAGCCGCGGAAAGAGACAGCGCGGCGGCGCTCGGCACGGCGGAGGACACGGCGGCGGGTGCGCCCGCCGCTTCATCTGCTGCATCTTCACATTCGCAGCCGACCCCGGCCAATCCGACGCTTCCGCCCGCGACGGCGCCGGCGCCCAATGCGACGCGCGCGGAGGAGAGGGCGCGTCGCGACCTGCTGCTGCATTACCTCGCGACGGGCCAGTATGACGAAGCAGAGGCGCTCGGCTGGCGTACGAGCCCGAACGGGGACGACATGCATGCGCCCCTCACCGCCGACGACGAGCGGCGCGCGGCGTGGATTCGTCATTATCTGAGCTCGGGCGAGCTCCCGGAGGCCATCAAGCTCGGCTGGTCCTCGCAGCTCGTCGTGAGCTCGCTTGCCGCCGGCCAGATGCGCGAAGCTCGCAAGCTCGGCTGGCTACCGGCCGGCGAGGAGCCCAAGGCGATCACGTTGCCCGATTTCGTCAAGGGGACGGCCGCGGTATTGGATCCAAAGGATGTGGAGCGACGCACCGCGTGGATCAAGCACTACATTGCCCAGAATCGCCTCGACGATGCGCGGAAGCTCGGGTGGAAGGAGTATCACAAGGAGGCGGGAGGCGGGTGGAAGGAGGCGTCGCTTTTGGCCGCGGCGCAGCATACGGTGGCCGCGCCTGCCACGCCGGCCGCGCCGGTCGCGCAGGCGGTCGCGACAGCCGCGCCGGCGCCGGCCCCAGCCCCAGCCCAAAATGTGGCTACTTCTGCTGCCAAGAATGAAGAGCTGTCAGCGCCACCGCCTGGGCTCGCAGGACCTCCACCAGGATAGGCGACATTCGAAGCGAGACGCGAGCATCTCCACGCGAGAGGGACGTATCAGTCGCACTCAGTGGAACTCGCGATGGGCGCCATCGGCGCTACCGGCGAGAGGGTAGCGCTCATAGTGGGTGAGAGGGGCCCAATGTTTTGACACGACACACTCGCACGGCCTGGGCCCCCGATCTATTAAAGGTATCAGGTGTCCCCTGTCCTGATCTTGTGCCACCGCTCCCACGCTTGCCACGTCTCCAGCCAGGGCTCGACGCCGTGTGGAAGCAAAGTGCGCTTCTCGTCCCACGGCGAATCTCCGAGGTCATCTCCGCGGCCATCGAGGACGTACTGCAGCGAGGGGGGCCGAGCGCCGTCGCGCCCGGTATGGCGCTCGGCGTCGTCCTGAGCATCGTCCGGCGCACTGCCCAGCCGCCACACCGGCTGCGGCGCACGCTCGAGCAGTGGCTCGTGAGCCGCGCGCGTCCGGACGAGATCGTAAGGGTACTCGAGCCAGCCCTTGCGAAGTGGTTTCGCGCTGGGCGCGCGACGCGAGCCGGCGACGTCCAGGTGATGATCACATGCAGGCGAGCGCACTTGCTGCCCGGGCTTGCCGGCCGTGGCCCCAAGGAGCCCAAACGAGCCCCCAGCCACCACGACATAGTCAGCCTCTGTCAGCGCGAAGAAGTCGCCATCTGCCGCGCGCAGCGTCGAGGGTAGGATTCGGGAGCTCGGCAGGGCCGCCTGCAGGGCGCGGCTCAGATTGAAGAGCACCTGAGGAGGGATGCAATCAGATGCCATCAGTCGTACTCAGAGGCACTCAGATTGAAGAGCATCCCGAGCGCGAGATGAGGGATGCAATCAGATGCCATCAGATGCCATCAGTCGCACCCCAAGCGAGCGCGAGATGACAGAGGACGGAGATGAGGGATGCAATCAGATGCCATCAGTCGCACCCCAAGCGAGCGCGAGATGACGGAGGACGGAGATGAGGGATGCAATCAGATGCCATCAGTCGCACCCCAAGCGAGCGCGAGATGACAGAGGACGGGTCATCATCGGAGTTGACAGCGCCATCGACGCCCCAGCCCACGCCGCCATCGAGGATCTCGACGCTCGTGGGCGCCGGGGCGAAGCTTGCCGCTGCGGCTGCCACGGCGGCTGGGTTGATGATCATGCCGCCGTTCACGTGCAACGAGAGCATGTCGCCCACGCGATAGTGCACCACGCAGTGCCGGCGCAGCAAGCCAGTGCCACCAGCTGATCGCGAGTCGCCGCCCGCAGGCGTGCCGCCGTCCGAGCTGCCCAGCACGGCGCCGCTCAGCAGCGGAGGCAGCGCAGCCGCCGCCGAGCTTGGGTCGGCCCGCGCCGCGTACCTTTGGTACGCTTGGTACGCTTCTCGGAGGTCGGGCCCGAGCAGCGGGAGCACGTCCCGCAGGATGCGAGTGAAGTAGAGCGGCGCGGCCGTCAAGCCCTTCTCGAGCTCCAAGACCGCCGCCGCCTTGAGCCAGTACTCCTCGAGCTTCGGGAGCTTCGCTCCGAGCGAGCTCACACCGCTGTCGAGCTGCCGAGCGAGGAAGGAGCCAAAGCAAGCTTGGCTCTGCGGGCACTGCTTCGGGATCTGAGTGAAGAAGTTGAGCCGCTCGAGCAGAAAGAGATCGGGCACGTAGGCGGACCGCTGCGCCTTCTTGCGTGCCACTTCGGCCTGCCCCAGCGCGTTGATCATGTCGACCTTGGAGCTCATCGGCGACCCTGGGCGCGCGTGCCTTTGGCTTCCAAACCACCAATGGCCGACGAGGTTGGCCAGACAGAGCGAGTCGTTCTCGCGTGCAGGGCGAAAGTGTGCACCAAAATTGTGTGAAACCGCATCGCAACCGAGCGACGAGCGCCAATCGCCCCTCGCTCGCGCACAGGCTGACTGCATGTGAATTCGCCGATTTTTGTTCACTCGAAAAGCTGTGAATATGTCGCAGAAAACCTTGTCGTGTGTTGAAACTTGAATTGCGGCTCATCAAAGTTACATGTATACAGAAGCAGCCTGATGAGCGCGGTAAAACCCGGTCCCTGCTAAAGCTACATGTAGGCGCCTACCGCCTAGGCCAGGCATACATACATGTAGCGGAGGGTGGGCGGAGCGGCGGGACCACTTAGCTCTCGCTTCGGAGAGCTCGACATCAATCATGCGCGCGCACCATGCGCTTCGAATCTCCCCCACGAGGTGCGGAGGAGAGAGGTGCCGAGATGCACACAATCTGCCACGTGTACTGATAGTGTAGAATTGTACATACCCGTTGGGATTAATCAGGATACGCATCGTCAAGGAGTATCGTGTTTCGCCATCCAGCGCTCTCCCTGGAGTCGCGTTGTTTAGTAGTCACGACTATACAAGGACTATAATAGGTGATCCATATACTATTATAATAGATCCATAATTACTAAATTAGATCCATTTTAAATCAACTTCTAGAAATCCTCATTTTTGAACCTCTCTGTTACTGTGGACTCACCCCTGTGGGAGTCCCTCCCTGAGGAGCCCGCGCCCTTGATGCAGCCGGCTCCTTTTGGCGACCCGCACACCAAGGAGCGCTGTCCGAGCTGCGGGGTCTGGAAGCACAAGCAGCGCGAGTGCTCCGTGTGCACCAAATTCCCCACCCGTGTGCAAGCAGCCGAGGCCCAAGCTCGAGCCACATCTCCGCCGGCAACTCGCAGCATGGCGGCGACCTTCCTGACGGCCGTCAGGTCGTCGCCCTCAGGACGTCACCGCGTCGCGCCATCGCCTCCATCGGGCCCGCGGGCGCCATCGCCACCTTTGGAGGCGCTCACTAGAAGTCCGAGCGCGAGCGCATTTCCGAATGGAGAGAGCTCACCCAACCATACTGGCGTGATGAAGCACGACGAGGCGCGACTCCTCGCAGAGCTGGTGCTCGCTGGCCGACATACAGCCTTGCGAGTTGCGCTCACGGCGGCGTCCCAGTCGAGCCAGCCCTGGACGAAAGAGCAGAAGCGGATCTTTAAGCACCTTCCGAACGGACCGCACGACATTTGGCTCGGAGACGCGTTGCGAGAGCTTCTCGACCAGGGCGTGGCGGCGCACGCTCGTCTGGTGGCCGACGCCGTATCGGGCAGCGCTTCCGCGCGGGAACACGCCGCAGCGGCCGAGAGCGAGTCCGAGGCCAGGCTGATGGATGCATGCATGCAATTCAAGGATCCGAACGCGGAGCGTCACGTCCGCGAGGCGGCGCGCGCCCACATGCTGCGAACAAGCAAGGAGGTGCAACGGCTCATGAAGTCAGCGGCCGCGCTCGAGGCCGCCGCCGCCGCCGCGCAGAGCACGCACAGCGCGAGTCTGTGCAGCCTTGCCGCGCGGCTCGTGGCGGAAAAGGACGCGTGGCTCTCAATCTCGCTGGGCGAGCTCAGCCGGGCGGAGACGGGTACTCTAGAGGGTGAAGACTCAATCCGCAAGCTGCAGGTGGAATGCCACGGAGTGCTACTGGGTGCCTCTGAGTGCCTCCGAGTGCCAATAGTTGCCTCTGACATCCGTCTCGAGTTCGCATGTCAGATGACAGTGGTTGAGCTCCGCTCCAAGCTATTCGTGCAAGAAGCGAGCCAGGCGGAGATCGCGGCCGAGATGGCGAAGCTGCGCTTGGAGATTTTGAACATCAGCTTGAAGCGGGACAAAGAGACCGCCTTGCTGACGCTGCATCTGCATTTGCTCGCGGAAGAGCTGCGGGTGAGTGCCGCAGAGTGCCGCAGTGTGCCGCAGTGTGCCGCTGAGTGCCGCTGAGCGCCGCTGAGCGCCACTGAGTGACGCTGAGTGCCACTGAGCGCTTCTGAGTGCCACTGAGTGTACACTGAGTGCCACTGAGTACCGCTGACGCGCACATGCATCGATTCACACGTGAGCCGCAGGGAAGCGAGGCGGCATACCAACGGGCGTCGGCCGAGTGCGAGCGAGTGCGCGCCCAGCTGGCCGACATGACAGAGGGGCGACGTACCGACGGTGTCAAGGCGCGTCGGCGGCTTGCCGTCAGCGTGGCGCGAGAGGCCATTGAGAGAGAGGCCATTGAGGCGGCACTCACCACCAAGCTGGATGAGCTCGGGATGAAATACGTCATCGAGACGAGTGGCCTCTCCCTCGAGTCGAATACCAAGACATCCAAATTAGTGCACCTCGAGACTGTGTTCAAGGCCCAAATTAGGCAGCTGCGGCGCGAGAAGGACGCCGAGATCGAGCAGCTGACCGAGGAGAAGGCGAAGCTCGCCGCTAAGGTCCAGATGCTGCTAGCGAGCAAGTCGACGAAGCGGAGCGTCCTCTACTGGGCCGGCCTGCAGCAGCACAATCTCAATCACAATCTCAATCTACAGCAGCAGCAGCAGCATCCGCAGGAGCAGCAGGAGCAGCTGCACCAGTGGGAGCGTACCCATCTTGACGACGAGAGTCTCGACGAGCCGCTCCAAGTAAGGCAAGCCCAAGCGCCGTTCCCATATGACATTGCGAGTGCTCTCGAGCTCGCTGACCCGATGGCGTGGCAGTTGTCGGCCTTGGAGCGCGCCGAGGTGTCAGAGAAAGAGGCCGCGGAGCGAGCCGCACGGGTGGAGCGAGAGGCTCAGAGATCATTCTCTCTGGCACGCGCGCGGATGGAGGAGTCGCTCCGGAAGGCCAAGGGAAACCTCTCCCGTTGGCACTTGGAGAGAGCTTGAGGGAGTGTGGAACGTGATGGTTCAGGAGCCAAGGAGCAACAGGGACCAACACAAGTAGCATGGCGCAGAGCGCCACGAACACAAGGAGCAACAGAGGAAAATACAAGGATCCAGCCAGAGGCAGTCTACAGCACAAGAGGAAGCACAAGAGGAAGCATATTGGAGACAGGGGATCTGCAAAAAGGAAAACAAAAAGGAGCTCCGCACACAAGCGTACCAGATCAAGCGGAGCAGTGTTAGCGGAACCTGAGGAACAGCTTTCAAGTGTGTGTGAAATCGTCCGAACGCGGCACTAGTGTGTGTAGAGTATCGCACGGCCCGATGTCGTTTCAGTAACGTACGGTAGGGACCGGTAGGGTTTTGTGGATTCAAGCAGGCACTCGACCTCTTCAGTCCAACGCCGTGCGCTCCGACCGCACGCGCATCGACGTGGCATCGGTGGTTAGTCCGTTCCTCCGCAAGCTCCCTCGTCGCCGTCATGTCCACACCTGACGACGATAGCACGCTATCCGACACCATCATCG
>Ga0210242_101662_pt1 | contig 15490 bp, 11 predicted proteins | sample ChrtobMeP5a_16mM_FD_155445 | JGI IMG/M metagenome (GOLD analysis project Ga0210242, IMG submission 155445) | Chrysochromulina tobin associated microbial communities from unialgal haptophyte culture, Seattle, Washington, United States - P5a_16mM | ecosystem: Host-associated > Algae > Haptophytes >... | reverse complement strand
GGTGTTGCGCCGAGTCACCGATGCAGCACGTCGTGATGGTGTGCCACCTCGACTGCGGTGCTCGAGCAGGGATCGGCCGCCACAAGCCGGCCACTGTAACGTCCTGGGCAAGAAAGCATCCTGTGCAGGGGCAGGGAGCGTGCGTCTGGCACCACCATTCCCAACCTCCCTTTTGAGGACGATACTCTCGAAGGCGGTCGAGGTGCGCCTCGCCTGGAAGGACTCGTTCTAGGAGCCCTGCACCGAGGCGGTCAGCGAGAAGCCCACTGCGATCGGCACGCGCGTCGAGGATGCAATCAAATGTAGCTTCCGTGAGCAACCTGGCTTTGACCGGGGAACGGCGGAGGAGCGGCCAGGTATCGATAGTCTCGAGAAGAGTGAACGAGGATGCGCCCGCGAGCTTAGCCATCATGAAGGCGGAGCAAAAGTCAAAAGCAGCGCGGCCCACACCCCTCTTGACGCCAGCGACATGGCACTTGGCGTGGGCCGAGGGCATAAGGTCCAAAGGCAAGAGCGGGGAGTCGAGCATGAACTTTGCAGTGGCGTCTGCGGCCTCATTTGGGGTAACGCCATCGTGACTGTGAATATGCACGTAGAGGACCGCCCGCTGTCGTCGCTCGAGCTCGGAGATGTCGCCAAGTTCCTTGTCACGGTAGCGTGCGGCTTTGGAGGAGACCGTGCGCCCAGTGAAAGCGTGTCCCGCCTGCATACCACTCAGACAGTCCGTGACCACGACGGTGACAGAGTCCTTCGTGGCGGCGAGATGATCGTGAAAGGCGGCAAGTTCCGCCTCGTAGGAGTGGCGTTCAAAGGTGTCGGCGTAAACGTCCAGTTGTCCTCCGAGTACCGAGCACCCGGAGCTCCCTTGCGCAACGGCTAGGCATACCCTGCTGACCCTGACGGCGCCCGTCTCCTCGTGGATATCCTTGGACCCGTCAGTAGACACAAAGTGCGTGATCGGGTACTCGGACTCGAGTTCGAGGAGCTTGTCGAAAACAAAGAGGCATTCCTTCCTTTTGACGGCTTTGCGCGCCTTGTCGCAGACAAGCTGACATTCCCACCAGAACCGAGCAGCGAGCGGGCAGTCGGGGTGTGCAGGGTTGCCACGAAGCCGTCCCGAGTCATCAAAGCGATACGCAAGTCGTACTCGAGCGAGCCATTCCGGCCCACGGCCGACCCAAGTGACGTGAAATCCACCCTGTGTGCGCTGATTCCACGTACGCTCCTCGGTTGGGAGCTTGGAATCGTAAAAGAAGATGGCTCTGCGAGTCGCACCGTCCAGATCAAGTTGAGACGGCCCCGCCGTGCGCACGACCTTATCTATAGAGAATTGGTTCAAAAACACAGCGGGGAACCGGATAACGAGACAGACACACGAACCTCACAAACCCCTGTGCCTTTTCGGGGTTTTGGTTCCTCAAGTTCCGTCATTCTCGTGACCCCTCGGGAAATGCTTCGCATCCTCAGTTTCAAGCTCGTGCGCCGCCGCGCCTTCGGCCGTCGCCTCTGCTGGAGCGCCGCGGAAATCGAGGATGCCGCGATGCGCGCACCTCGGAGCTTGAGCGCCGCGGAGATCGAGGATGCCGCGATGCGCGCTCCACGGAGGCGCGGCGAGCGTGTCGACAGCGTCGACAGCGTCACGCTCGCTGACCGAGTGTTTCACCTCGAGCGCATGTCCAAGGCGGATATTGATCCAAAGATACTCGCGGAGGTGCGAGCGCTGCGGCTGGGTCGCATCAGGCACGGGGCGGATCAGAAGCGCGCCGATCAGCGGCGTATCACCATCGCACAGCAGCACATGGGCAACACGGTGCTGCTCGGCAAGACGAGCGTCGGCATGCACCACGAATGGGACCGGCTCAATCGGGAGAGTCTGCCCGAGGTGGTGCTGCTCGGGCACTCGAATTGCGGCAAGTCCGCGCTGCTCAACGCGCTCGCCGGCACGCACGCGCGCCACGGCCCCGCGCATGTGAGCCCCCGCGCAGGCTGGACGGCCGATCTGGGCTTCTACCGCATGAGGACCAAGGTGCCCATTACGGCGCTGGGCCCGAGCGCGCCAGCACGGCCCTACGCTGCGAGCGGCGAGGGCGAGGGCGAGAGTGCGGGCGCCGTCGTGGGCGCGGGCGAGGGTGCGCCACTCTCATCATATGCCGAGGACGCTCGACACGACGCTCGGCCACTCTCATCATATGCCGAGGACGCTCGACACGACGCTCGGCAACGCGAGCGCATGCGCGGCGCCCTGGGAATGATTCTCGTGGACACGCCCGGCTACGGCTTCGCGGTGGGGGACAGCCGGCAGCTCAAGGCGTGGGGCGAGCTGCTCGCCGACTATCTCAACAAGTCGGAGAGGCTGCGCCTCGGGGTACTCCTCATTGACTCCACGCGGGGGCTTTGCGCGGCCGACGTACGTGTCTTGCGGCGCGTGCTCAAATCGGGAGTACCGGTACTGCCCGGGGCTTCTCGAAGGCCCCTCCTGCTGCTGCCTGAGCGCGCCGGTGCTCACCACGACGCCCCCACTTCCCCACAGGTGCTGCCGGTGCTGACGAAGGCAGATCTGCTGCTGCCAGAGGACCTCGCGGCCTCGCACGCCGTCGTGAGCGCCCAGCTTGCCGAGGCCGCCCCCGCCGGGACGGGGGTGCGTGCGCCGCCGCCGATGCTCTCGGCGCATTTTCTGACCGGGGTCGCCAATTTATGGCGGGTGCTGCTGCGCACGCTCGCCGAGATCGAGCGAGCTGAGTTTGGGGCGCAGGAAGGGCGCCGGCGACGAGAGGGGCTGGAAGGGGCGCACTCGGTGGAAGACGAGGACGAGAGTGATGTGGGGAAGTGGGGGCGTCGTGGTGAGCACTCGGTGGACGAGGACGAGAGTGATGTGGGGAAGTGGGGGCGTCGTGGTGAGCACTCGGTGGACGAGGACGAGAGTGATGTGGCACGACCACCACATGGAGCCGCGGAGATGCACGCTCGCTAGACTCTGTAGACTGTACGTTGCACTGTGGCACCATGGCCAGTTGAGTCATTTGTCACGTAGTTGTGCGGTTCTACGGGCTTCAGCCCCGGGGCGTTGACCGCTGAGAGCGCAGTTAATTCTGATGTCCGTAAAATATCGTCAAGGGGTTGGAGATAGAGATCGATCACAATTGAGCTTCATCAGGGTAAGTGCGCTAATGGCGGACGATGGAGTGCTTCATCAGCGTAAGTGCCTCCGCCAAGTTCCGCGATCCTTCTCAGTGGAAACCGCGGAAGTCGTGGGGAGCAGGCGCGCACGTAGCGCTTCGCCGCCGCACGCTCTGCCACGGCCGACCCATGGGGCGGCGCGCGGGCGGACATGCAGGTGGCAACGCCACACCTGCGCCACATCTGGGCGTCAGCGTGCTTCCTCCGCAAGCCAAAACTGAGCTCATGCCCGATCGCCTCGGCGGCGACGCGGCCGTTCTGGTCATCAAAGGTTTCCTCAGCGAGGACGATATCGCTGTGCTGCACCGCCTCGGGCCGACTGGGGCACGCAAGGAGCATGACCGCTACGAGGGTCTCGAATTTTCGCACGACGTTTGGCGGTTCGAAAAGGCTCTCAAGACGGAGGATCCGTTGCTGCGACGAAAGGTGCTCGGCGCGATGCTGTTTGCCGACCGAGAGCTGTGGCGCAGCATCCCTACCACCGACGACAAACAGTCGCAGCTGCTGCACGAGGAGGTCGAGTATATTGTGTACGACGCTGACGCTTGCCGCGAGCGTGGTCTTGCACCACCGCATATCGGTCCACACGTCGACAACTCGAGCGCGGTGACCATGGTTGCGATGCTGTCGGAACCGGGCGCTGATTTTGACGGAGGCACCAACCTATTCGAAGATGGCCTCGGCGGTAAGATAGGCGACGGTCGTCACCGCGCCGTGCAGCCGCGCCGTGGCGATGCGCTGCTCTTCCGTGGCGAGCGCTGCGAACACTCGCTGACGGAAGTCACGCGCGGCGTGCGCCGTATCCTGCAGATTGAACTGTGTCGGAAGCGCGAAGGGTATCACTGATGCGATCGGCGCCGATCGGCCGATCGAGGTTACTGTCGTGGTTTCTGTTTCGTCACGTACCGGTAAAATACGGTCGCCACCCGCCCGATTCTCTCGGGACTCCCTTGTTCGAATTCCAGGCGCAGAAGATGGACAGTCCGCCACGCATGGAGAGCTTCGTCGCAGGGCGCACCCCCGGCGCGGTCGCCATGACGGTAGTCACGTTGCCTCTGCCTACCGACGATGCCTTAGCGGCCCCAGAGCTGCACGGCAAAGTCTGCCAAGTGGGTGCTGTTGCACTCGCATGCGGGCCGGTGTTGCTCCCTCCCATGCCGACAGAGCCGGCCCCGCAGCCTCCGCGCGCGGCGGCGCACACGGACGCACACGTACAGGACAACCTTATGAGAGCGCGAAACGCTCTCCTCAAGCGTAGTTCAAGCGCCGACGCTGACGTCCAGAAGACTGAAATGCAACGCAAGGCGCCAACTGCAGTGCAGTCAATGGGCGTATCTCGGCTCTCTCGTTCCATTGGAGCGAGGCAACTCTCTGCGGCACAATCCATGGGCTTCTCTCGTTCGTACCCAAAGCGAAATCGTGCCCCCACGACTGACTCCTCTGCCGCCCCGAAAGCCGGCAGCCCCACACCCAAAGCGGCGCAGCCGACCACACAGAAGCCGCCCTCTGCCAAACCGCCAAACCCGGACGGTGGCCTCCAGGCGGCAATCGAGGCGGGCGCATGGGTGGCCGAGGTGCTCGGCATAGCACCTCCCTCCGAAGCGGCCGACGTGGAGGGTCACCATGCGGTGCTGCATGCATGGCTACGCTCGGGCGAGCTCCTGTGCGAGCTCGTCAACAAGCTGCAGCCCGGCACAATCTCGCGCGTCTCCTCGAGCACCATGCCCTTTAAGCAGATGGAAAACATGTCAAACTACATCGAGGCATGCGTGGCGCTCGGCGTGCCCAACCAGGACTGCTTCCACTCCGTCGACCTTTTTGAGGGCAAGGACCTGCGCGCGGTCGTGCGCAACATCCATGCACTCGGACGCGTAGCGCAGAGCCTCGATTGCTTCAACGGGCCCATCCTCGGCGCCAAGATCGCCGAAAAGAAGGAGCGCGCCGCTACTCGTAGAGCTACCACGAGCCCTCAATCAGTAATCATCGAGTGCCCCGCCAGCCAAGAGCAAGAGGATGTGGACCCCCAAGGCCCGCAGACTCCCGTGCGAAGCAAGACGCTGACTGCGGCGCAATCCATGGGGGTCTCTCATCTCTCTCGGCCGAGAAGGAGCGCCCTCTCCATCATGCCTTCTTCGTACTTGCCGCAGATCGGCTTCTCCAGCTCATACCTGAAGCGCAAAATTGGCCGGGTGAAATTTGCTGCAGACGCTGCCGAGCCGCCCTCAGTGTGCTCGCCCGGACGTGCTCAGCGTGCACTTAGAAGAGCGAGGCTCAGCGTGCACCTCTCTGCCACTCAGTGGCAGAAAGGTGCACGGACGCCCTCAGACACTGACCCCGTCGCAGATCCACGAGAGGTAGCCATCAGGTACATCGTCCGCCGAGAGCAAGAGGATGCGGACCTCAACATTTGAGTGCTGAGTCACTGAGTGCAGGCCTCGTCCCTCGTCGTGCGGCTCGACCCTCGCCTCGGTGCGGAGCTCAAACACAAACAACCGGATTCCATAGCTAGAGTCGTAGACGCGAAATATTTACGTGAACCGAATTGAAAAAGTTGAGCTACCACGACACCGCCACCCCAGCGAAAAATGTACGAGTCCCGACCACGATAAGCATGGGTTTCGGGTTCGCCGTTTCGCGGAACACGTGAAGTGCCGGGTCGCGGCGCCCCTCCCCCCTCGCGCGTCGCGGGTCGGGTCGGCGCGTGCTCGACGGCCCCCCACATCGCGAACGCGGAACGGAAGCAGCAACCATGTCTCTATTCAGCTCGTGTCGAAGTTCTTGAAGTACTTGTTGATCTGCTTCTCGCCTAGCGGCGAGGAGCGTTCGTCCCAAGGATTGCGTATGGCATCGCCCTCGGTGCCGATGGTGAAGAAGATCATCGAGAGCAAATGGTCGATGCAACGGCTGACTGGTTGGGGCGGCTCCGCCCCCCAAAAGGTCGCCCGAGTCGTGAGGAGCGTATTGTATGCTGCGGGATCGTTGGCCTTCAAGTCATTCAAGTAGCGCCCCGCGCTTGATCCGCCAGGCTCCGCGCCGGCCTCGACGGTGGCGGCAGCGGTGGCAGGCGAATTGCCAGCTGCGATCAGCTCTTCGTAGAGCTCCCTGCCGAGATCGAGATCACATGCCGAGCTCGAGATCAGTGGAGGATTGCGAGGTCATCAGCGGCAATCCATCGAGCTCAGCGCAACCAGAGGCCACCCTCACCTGCCGAGCTCGAGATCAGTGGGGAGCGCCTTGAGAGCTGAGAGTCGGCACAAAGCCTCGAGCCAGCCTTCGAACGGCACGTGCTGATTCTTGATCGAGCCGACGGCCGAGTAAGGCTGCGCCACGACCATTCGTGACCACGTGAAGGCAAAGGCGACGTCGCGCTCGGAGAGGTCAGCGTTGATCAAGTCGAGCCGTTTCACAAACTTGGCCCAACTCTCGTATGTGAGCAGCCGTTTCGCAGGGCCCCGCTTCTCGCAAATGACCTCAAAGATGAGGCGTAGGTTCTCCTCGTGACGCTTGAGCACTTGATCGGTGGCCTCGCAGTAGCAGTGCTGCACACGGAAGGCGTTGGCGTCGAGGAACGCGTTCGGGTCGCAGCGCGGGGCGATGGACTCGTCGAAGAGGCGCGTGATTGCGCGCGCAATTGACGGCTCCTCAGCCGTCATCACGTAGCGCATCGCGGCGTAGTTGACGAGGCAATTGACGAACTCGTCAATAGAGAGTGCCTTGGCGCGATTCATCCCATCTGACTCGGCCTCGGCCTCTACAGCCTTGGAGGCCGTGTCCACGGCGATGAAGAGGCGGTCGAGGTCCGACTTTTTGGTGAACTCCGCCTTTTGGCTCGCCAGCTTACAGTCCTCGACGAGCTGTGAATATGCATTGAGCCCTATGACGCCGCAAAAGCCCGCGAGCGCCGCGTAGAACTCGAACAGAGGCGTGAGCATGTAGACGCTTCCCCCGCCATCGACTCCCCACAGCACGTCATGGACCGCCTCGACGGCTTCCTCTGACGAAACACCGCTCTTGTCCTGCCGGCCGATGAACTTGCGTAGCCCCGATTGCAGTGCGCGATCCCAAATCGCCTCGAAGTGCTGACGGCGCACCTGCGGACACTCAAACGTGGCGCGGGAGGGTTGGGGAGGGGAGACAGACGTCAGCCACGCGGGAGCCATCAGACGTAATCAGACGCCATCAGACGCCATCAGACGCCATCAGCCAGGGAGCCGACCACCTCGTTGCTCGTGATCGCCGACAGACCCCCGGGCATCATCTCAAATCAGATCGCATCTCAAATCAGATCGCATCTCGTATCGACGCACCTCCTCCGTATCACAGAACGCTTGCGCATCGCACCAGTTCGCCCGTTCCTTCCATATGCTCCGTGGCAGCGTCCATGGGACCTTCGGCTTTGACTTCTTCTTGGGCACCTCGCCTGATGAGGGAGGCAATCAGACGCCATCAGAGGTCATCAGAGGCCACGAGGCAATCGCCTGATGAGGGAGGCAATCAGACGCCATCAGAGGTCATCAGAGGCCACGAGGCAACTATGGGCGTTGTGTTGGGCGACTCACGCTTCTCAAAGCGGTCGAGCGGCCCGCCCGCGCGCTCGGGGATGAAGAAGCGATGTCGCGAGAGCTCATCGACCGCTCCGCTCGATGCCTGCACCACTGTCGAGTTGTGAGGCTCCTTGCGCTCAGCGTCCACCTTTTCACACGCAACCTCGACAAGCTCGTCATGCAGCAGGTCGAACGTCGCCGCTGCCGCCTCGAGCTTGAGGCGCCGCTCGGGCAGGCACGGCAGCCGGCCCACCAGTGAGCTCATCGGTGGCCGGTAGCGCGGGAGCGCCCGGAACGACGCGCTCGTGCTGCTGCATTGGTTGGGGGTCGCTTGGCGACTGCTGCGACTGGGAGCTCTGCTGCTGCCCAACCTCGGCAAGCTGAGCAAGGGCGCGCTCTGGCTCCCTGTGAGCGTGCGATGTGGCGTGCTGTCCGAGCTGCTGCGGATAGCGGACACGTCGAGCGGCTCGTCCGAGAGGAAATGCAGCTGCGGATCGCTGCGAACGATCTCAGGGTTGCGCAGCGCCTTTACGCCCTCGTCCACCAAAGCAGTCAGGTCTCGGTCGAACGGACTCTTTCGCGTCGGCGCTGCTTGGCCCTGAACATGATACTTGTAGTCCACGTTGATCGGTAAGAGGTGCGAGCAGCCCCACTGTACTTTCGGCGGCGCCGACGGTGCATCGTCGGCTGTAACCTCAATCTTGTTCAGATTGAAGCGCGAGGTTTTGCGGACCAACGTGGGCGGCGGCTCCACGCTTACTCGCCTGATTGCTTGCCTCGCGTTGGCGGCGCTCAGGTCGCGAATGATCAGCGCAAACTCGGCCAGGTTGAGCTTTCCGTCCGGCGTGTTGTCATACGTGGCCAGGATGTGCCCGGCTTCGGCAGTGGTCATATTGAGGCCTGTGGTATCCCTCCAGTGATACTCCAGAGCCCTCCGCAGTTCGTTGTTCTCGAGGTACCCGTTGCCATTCCCGTCAAAGCGCATGAATGTCTTCTTCACCTTGGCCATGGCGGCATTCGGCTCACGGGGGACTGTGCCTCCGAGCAGGGTATCTGTCGGCATGTGTCAGTTCATGCGTCGGAGAACTTGCCCAAATTGTATCACAGCACTGCCCATTTTTGTTACTTGACCTTCGAACGCGGGGGGTCGACGTCCACGTCTGATTGCAGCTATGGAAATCAACCTGAAAAAGGTTGAGAAAAGCACCGAATTCTGGACGGTGCTCGAATTCTGGACGGTGCTCGACTTTTCGCGCACGAGCGAGCACACGCCATCAATCCGATCGTCTTCGCAAAGCACCATGCTCTCGACGCTCGCGCTGGCAACCATGATCCCGACGGCCTTCATTAGCATCGACACGTCGCCCTTCTTCTACAACGACCTCATGGCCGTACAGGCGATGATGCGCCCACCACCTTCTTCGTCGTGGCGCTGCACCGACGAGGAGTGCATGATGTCGTACCCGGTGAGCCATCTAGAGGATGCATCGCTTCGCCTCGTGCTTGGCGACGACGGCAAAACAATCACGCTGTCTGGCGAACGCAAGATCGAAGGATGCCAGTGCCAACCGCGCGACGATGTGATCATCACCCTGCCGTTCACTCCGTCGGCACCAGAGGCACTGTCCTCGAGCATCGACAAGGGTCGGCTCACAATCACGCTCTCGAAGCATGCCAAGATTCCGGAGGCCAAGACGATCTTGATCAAGCGTCAAGAGCCGAAGACGGCCGACGCGAGCCAGATCCGCTTCGTGCCGCAAGAGTCCGCGTCTGCCTCCGTCGTCGAGGAAAAGATGTTGGATGCCTTCGACAAGTTCCGCGCTGTCGCTGCCCTGGCCCGCAAGGACGGCCAGGAAACACCAGCGCAGGCAAGCAACGCTAGCGAGACAGTCAATGTCACCGCGCAGGCGTAGGGAGAAGATGGGAGCTTCATCGTGGGATGGACGGGGATGTGAGGACAGTGCGGGGCCAGAAAGCCAAGACTCTCGACGCGACGACGGTCGGTGGGTAGTTTCCGGTTTGGTAGCCTTGTGCCGTACCGAAATGCTCCAGCGCGGTTGAATCGATAATCCGGGATTGGGAACAGTTAGGGGGGGACAGCGAGTGTAGTGACGGTCGGAGGTTCGTAGCTGAGGTGGTCACGTGCACTCCCGCGCTCGGCGCCGTGTGGAGGTCCCGGTCGCGGGTGACATCTGACAACACGCGTGGCACCCCGCTTCGCTGGCAGCCGCGGCATGGCCGCTCGGTCGCGACCCCGCGCCCCGCGGCGCCGAGCGCGTGCGGCATACCGCGGTAATCTAATCGGTGTTATATGGGCGCACACTGTGTCAAAGGATTCAAATACCGGTACGATTGAACCTTGTCGTCACTGTGTCGGCAAACATGTCGTCACTGTGTCGGCTCGCCACGCTTGCGGCTCAGAAGCCGCGCAGGCGCTCACCGACCCACAACGCAATGGACACACATGCACGAAACTCGCGCACCAAAACTCGGAACACACGCATGGCACACGGCACGATACAAAAACGGTAACCGCCCATGCTCGACACATAGGGGCCTGCGGCATCTCACATCATCCCATGCCAGTTTCCATCAGGCCATGGACGACAGCAGCTGAACTCACGCTCGCTGTGCCATAATAGAGGAAGCATTCGCTGTACCAAAGAATTGGTCAACCAGGCGAGCGGATCGCCGCTGGTTGCGAGTCCGCTCCCCTGAAAACAGCTGGCGGCGGCAGGCCGGCAACGAAGCCGAGCGGATGGCTGGGCGACGCGTGCAATGAGCCCGTCCGCATGCTGGGCGACGCAGCCATCGTTCGCATGGGTGACGCCGCGTCGCTGCGGGCACGAGCGCCCGATGCGGCCGGCGGGTCGCCCCAGCGCCCTGTGTGATGACGCCCCCAATGCGACGGCACCGACAGGGGTGCCTCAGGCTGGAGCGAAGGCTTCACATACGGCGCCATCAGCAGCTCCTGGATCTTGATCGGGTGGTTGGGGGCCGATGCAGGCGTCGTGTTGGGCCGATGATGCGAGTGCGCCTGTTCCCTCATGGCGGGCAGGGGCTGCTGCGCGGCACGCGGCGGCTCGAAGACCTCGGTGGCGCCCTGCTCCTTGCTCTGGCGGCTCTGTCCAGTTCGGTGGCTCGACGAAACCTTGTGATGAGGCTCGAGATGGTTGTACACGACGGCGCCCTGCACGCCGCCGTGCAGCGTCCCCGAGACCACGAAGCCTTGCACGGGCCCGTTGCCGCTTGGGATCGAGCCCTTGGTGCGCGGCACGAGCGGCGAGGAGGAAAAGGCCGGCGGCAGCTCAAGGGCACCGCTCGAGGCCGAAGTCTCCTCCGTGGACTGCGCGCCTGAGCATCGACTTGGCAGCCGTGGATGCGATGCGCTCTTGGTGGGAGTTTGGGTTGGAGGGCGATACTCCTTGAGCACGCTCTGGGTCCGCACCGCCTCGGCCCTCAGCGGAGCGAGGGGCCCCTCTGCTGGGGTACTCAGCGAACGTAGGGGGGGCAGACTCGGCAGCGGATTTGGTGGCGGCAATTGGTTTGCAAGCAAGTAAAGCTGCTGAAGAGAGGTCAGCGGCTTGTACGGCGCCGGCGGGGAGTTGAAGGGCGCAAGCTCGTCGATGCGCAGCACCGCATTCTGCAGCATGACGTCGATCGAGCCCGCGTGCTCCTCGAGTGAGGCAATCGTCGCAGGCTCAATCATAATGCCAATCGCACCCTTGTGGTCCTGCCTAGTGCTCCCGCGCGTGGATTCGCGAGTGGCTGGGCGCGAACTCTCGCGCGACGAGGGGCGGGCGGGAGCGTCTCCATGCTCTTCCAGGTTCTGAGGCGGCGGCGGCGGCGGCACATTGTTGGAGGTGGATCCGAAGCCGCTGTCCTGCGGCATCGGCGGTAAATGTGCTCGTAGACTGGCCACCTCCATAACGGCATCGTAGCATGCGCAGTAGCCGATCAGGGCCATGCTGGCCATCGCCGTGCGCAGGCGCATCTCCCTCTCTGCCTCCTTCTTCAGCTCGGCGTAGCTACTTTTGAGCTCTAGGTGCTCTTTTTGAAGCCGTAGCAGTTGCACTTTGGTCGGATTCAGCAGCGCTTGCGTACGTTCGAGCTGGCCCTCGACGACTCGAAGGTTTTGGGAGACTTTGGCGCACCTCTCTGCCATCGACTGGTGAGCGGCCTTCTCGCGCATGCGAGCAGCCTCTCCGTCGATGGATTTGAGGGCCGCCACCTGCTCCTCGAGCTCGGCGATGCGCCTCGAGGATTCGGCGCGAGTATCCTGCATGGCGCGGTACGCCTCAGCTGGCAGCAGTGCTTCCATCTCACGGTCTGTGGGTTTTCGCGGGCGCTTGTCAGGTTGGCTGTCCGGAGCGGCGGCTGGTTTTGCCTCGGCTGGAGCGGCGCCGCCTGCTTCCTTTAGTTTGGCGGTGGCCTCCTCCAGTTTGGTGGCCAACTCCGCCTTCGCCTCAACCGACTTCTCGAGCTTCTCCTTCGTCTCTTCGAGCACACCGCGCTGAACCTGCATTTCAGAGTAGAGGGCATCCTTGCGCTCTTCGAGCTGTTGGATCTTCTCACGCAACTCCACGATGCGCTGCAAGAACTCTGCCTCGCTGGTGGATCCGTGCTCGGCAAACGTGTCTTTTTTGGTGAGCTTTGGCGCTTCCTGAGGCTGTGGCGATTGGGCAGGCATGTTGACAAACGCCTGCAGCTCCCTTTGAGCCTGCTCTGCTCTGTCATCTGCATCGCGCCGCCTATGCTCTTCACGCTTGAGATCATCTCGCAGCGCCTCGTTCTGCGCCTCCAGCTTCTCCAGCCGTGCCTGGTGTGCTCGCAATAGGCCCTCCTTGCGCTTCAACGCATCCTGCACGGAGTTGGAGCCCGCAGACGGAACAGCGCCTCCGCTCGGGGCACCTTCCTCGGACTCTGCCGTGCTCTCCAGCACGCGCTCCCTTATCAACGCCTTCATCGACGTGAAGGCGACGGAATACTCTCTGCGAAAAAGGCAAGACGAGCGGCTTGGAGAGGAGAGGGGAGTGGAAAGAGCGCCTCACTCCGAAACCGCCTGCTGCCAAACTTGTCGACTCGCTCCGTGCCCATACCGGTAAGTCGATCGTCGTTGCGGAATTCGGGTGCACGAAACGGTCGAAAGAGTGTGTTTGACACGGCAAAGACTTACGTCATTGGACGTTCACCTAATCATTGCTAATACTACGACCGGGTGAAGGGGTGTACTCATTCGCACAGGTCCATCGCCCATTGGAGGTGTGCACGGAAGCAGATAGCGGCGGCTTGGCCCATATCCCGAGGCACGCCCACGCGGTCGCGCAAGTACGCGAGGCAGCTCTGCAGCTCCTTGCCACTGCCCGCCAGGTCCGCAGCTGCGCCTGCCGAGAGAGCCGCTGAGGTTCCGAAGAGAAGCGCGTGGGCGACGTGCCGGAGGGCTACGTCGACTGGCTCGACGAGCGCCTCGTTGGGCTTGGCGTACGGGTCCGCGAGCGGCGCCTGGAACTGCGGCCGGCCCGGCGTGCCCACGGCGCGCGCCGCAAAGCGCGCTATGTTCTTCGCATTGCGTGTCAGTTTGAAAGCTGCCTCGGCTGCGGCGGCTTCATCGGAGATGTACTGGAGAGGCGCGAGGGGCTCGAGGGCGTCGGCGACGTTCAGGGCGGCGTTGAGCTTGAGCGGCAGCTCCCACGTGCCCTCGCCGCGGATGCCCGCCGCCACCGACTTGGCGGCATCCACCGGGTAGCCTGGACCGTACTGTGGCGGGATGTCCATGACGTGCGTGTAGTAGTCGGACTTGGTCGCTACGTAACTCGGCCGCTGCTCAAAGGCTGTGAGCCACGCGTCGAGTCCGGGGAAGCTGCCCGTGCCGCGCAGCTTCAGGTTCTTCCAGTACAGCACCGACGCAATCATGCGCTCCACATGCGAAACGTACTGCAGGTCGACGAGACTTGGTGCCTCGCCGCCCAGGAACCAAGGGCCGGGCGTGGCGAGCAGAGCGTCGTCAACCTTGCGCAGGGTGGCGAGGAAGTTGCGCTCGTTGGCATCGAAGAGGCCCTTGCCGGGCTGGAACGTGAGCTGACACCACGCCGAGAAGAGCTCGCGCTCGAGCGAGAGCAGCCGTTGTGCCGCGTCACGATCGGGCGTGCCGGGAGGCGGAAGCATGGGCGGACCCTGCGGAAATGTCGCGTCGAGCAGCTGCATGATGACTAGGCTCTCGGTGATCATCTTGCCGTCGAGCTCTAGCGCGGGCAAGTACCCACCCGGCACCTTGTTCGTGAACGAGGCGGGCTTGTCGCCGTAGCTGCGCATGTTGATCTTGGTGACCTTGTATGGGATCCGCTTCTCCTCGAGGAGCAGCCACGTCTTCTGGCAGTAAGGACACCATGCGGCATGGTCGCGATAGAAGTTGACGCGCACCTCCGACTCGTCCTTTGCGTCGAAGAGGCGCAGCAGACTGTCTGTATGCGGCGGGCCGCGCCCCTTTTGACGCTCCTCCGCCTCCGCAGCGAGTCGCGTGCCGGTCGCCGTCTTCAGCACGCTTGCAGAGAGCGTATCCCAGGTCGGAGCCGCCGTGGTGGCCATCATATGCGGCGGTAAAGCACGTGGCGCCACGCGTGGCGCAGCAATAGCCGCGGCGGCGGCGTGGCAATACAGGAAGAGAAACCCCATCGATAATCTCGAGGAGGGGAGAGCGGGGCGAGCCCTGAGGGGCGAGCCCTGAGGGCCTGAGGGGTGAGCCCTGAGGGGAGTACCCTTAGGGGAATACCCATAGGGTATCCCCTAAGGGTAATACCCGTAGGGGAATACCCTTAGGGGAATACCCTTAGGAATTCACCCTTAGGGGAATACCCTTAGGATATCACCCTTAGGGGAATACCCTTAGGATATCACCTTAGGGGAATACACGTTAGGGGAATACCCTTAGGACGGATATCACCCTTAGGGGAATACCCTTAGGATATCACCCTTAGGGGAATACCCTTAGGATATCACCCTTAGGGGAATACCCCTTAGGGGAATGCCCTTAGGATATCACCCTTAGGGGAATGCCCTTAGGATATCACCCTTAGGGGAATGCCCTTAGGATATCACCCTTAGGGGAATGCCCTTAGGATATCACCCTTAGGGGAATGCCCTTAGGATATCACCCTTAGGATATCACCCTTAGGAGAATACCCTTAGGGTATTCCCCTCAGGATATTTCCCTCAGGACGCTCCCCTCAGGCTATTCCCCTCAGGGCGCTCCCCTCAGGGTATTCCCCTCAGGATATTTCCCTCAGGGCGTTCCCCTCAGGCTATCCCCCTCAGGGCGCTTCCCTCAGGATTTCCCCTTTGAGATTCGAACCTGCTGGGTTTTGTCTTTGAGGTTCCTGGCCTTTCCACAGAGCTATTTCGTTCCGAAGCCGCCACGCCCGGCCCGGGGATGCGAGTTAGGATGAAATACTTAGTCATTGTTTAGGGAAAAAGTCCGCAACCCCCTTCCTGCAACCGAGCGGAGAGCAATGCCGCGATTGGTGCAAAATGCATGCGAGCGCTCTGGCGTCGTCGCGACTCATCAGACCCGAGAAGATGAGAGCAAAAGCGCGCAGCACTCGCCAAACCGTACCGTCGCAGGCTCCTGCGCCATCAGAGCATTCTAATTACGTCTGGAGCCTCGAATATTTTGAGGTTGTGCACGACATCCGTGCGGCGAAGGAGCTGCGCAAGATCGCGCGTGTCTGCAAGACTTTCGCTCATCATGCTCGCTTCGACGAGGACAACAACAT
>Ga0210242_101660_pt1 | contig 15503 bp, 16 predicted proteins | sample ChrtobMeP5a_16mM_FD_155445 | JGI IMG/M metagenome (GOLD analysis project Ga0210242, IMG submission 155445) | Chrysochromulina tobin associated microbial communities from unialgal haptophyte culture, Seattle, Washington, United States - P5a_16mM | ecosystem: Host-associated > Algae > Haptophytes >... | reverse complement strand
TGCGGTCAAATCTACAGATCTAAACCGTGCATGATTTAGACTTTCGGTGCAGATAAACGGAAGAACATGCCTCCGTGCAATTCATTCACTCTTTTTACAAATTGTGTAGTCCGTACTTTCGGGATGCATTGGAGGCGCGGTACACCAAGGATTTGGTGAAGCGTGTGTAGCATCACGCATCATACATTGAGGGCATCTTTCTCACCGAGACCCGAAGCAGGTGCACGCAGGTCACCTACTTCCATGGCCTGCTCCTCCTGCGCATCCACCAAAAGATCGCGCTTGCTTCGCGCGTGGTGATCTCGGTGGTACTCCGCGTGAAGGTACGAGTACGCTTCGTGCTTGAAGGTCCGCTTGATGCCCTCTACGAGGGCGCGCGGAAAGAGGGCGTTATGGTTGTTGGAAATAAAGAATTGGATGAAGTCCGGCGCACGGTTCTTAATCTTGACCGCAGCAGAGAGCGCCAAGCGACCGCGCATGCCCACGTGGTTGAAACCAACCAGGAACATGGTGCCGACTTTGCACTCGCCGTTCGCCAGCCGCAGCCGCACCGCGTCTGCAAGGTCGACGGCGCCGGCATCGCCAAAGTCGTTGCCGACCAGGTCGACCAACTGCAGCTCGCGCGCCTTGCCCATGGCGATGAAGGCCGCAAAGGATTGCAGGCCCGCGTCGCCTAAGTCGTTGCCGGAGAGGAGCATCACCTTGAGGCCGGGCGCGACCCCGCTGACCAGCGCGCTGCCGAGGGCCTCGATGCCGCATCGGCCGAGGTGGTTGAATCCAAGGAAGAGCTGCTCGAGCTGGGGCAGCGCGCTGGAGGAGAGGACGCCGCTGATGGATTTGAGATGCTCGTCGGTGAGGCCGGTAAAGTTGAGATCGAGCCTCTTCAGGTTGACGCAAAAGTTGAGCGCCTGGCCGAGTCGCTTCGGCGAGCGCCACGGGTCCTTCGGGTCGAAGGGCATGCCGAAGAAAGAGAGCTCCTTGACGCCACCGAGGACTGCGCGTGCCGTCTTCTTGTACTTTTCAAGCACCTGCACCCGGTCGGCGCCGTTGGTGAAAGCCGTTGGTGAGAGCTCCTTGAAGAGTCCCTCCATCTGCTCGGGCGTTGTCGGCAGCCTGCGAAGTGCTGCACGCTTCTTGCCGAGGTCGATGACGAGGGGCCAACCCGCCTTCTGAAGGCGGAACGTCTTGCAGAGCTCCGCAGAGCACCGTTCGTACGTCGTCCAGCCGCGGCTTTCGTACGTGCGCTTTTTATCGAATGATTCCGGCAGCTTCTTGGGCAGCTCGGTGAGCAGAACGACCGTCGTCTTGGCGTGCGCGTACCACAAGTCCATCGTGTGATCGAGTGCAAATTTCGCCGCCTGGGCCTGCGCCTCCGTTCGGCTGTCGCGGTAGCGCTCGGCCGCGCGCCGCTGGTCCTCGGTACGCTTCTCTTCGGCTGTGAGCTCGGCCTCGGTCCACAGCTTGGGATCCTTCTGAAAGAGGGAGGCCCAGTCGAAGAAGACGCCCATGTCGCGGAAGCCGTAGGCCTGGCACACGCCGAGCAGCCCGGAGCGGCGCAGCACGCCGAGGCTTGGGAAGAGGGTCTTCAGCCGTGTGCACAGCAGCCGCAGCTGCTCGCCGTCGCAGTCCGGGTGCCTCGGTTCCAGCCAGCAGCTGCGAGTGCACGCGGGGACATGCGGACCGTGTGAGAGGTGGGCGCCAGACACAACGAGGGGGATTGCGACTCAACGAGGGGGCGTTCGGCGCGACGTGACGCGTACTATGAGATGGCGACGATAGGGAGCAGGTCGTCGACGTTGCGCTTGACAAACTTGCACGAGAAGATATGGAAGAGCACGCGCATCACGCGCTTGAGCAGATTACCCTCACCAAGCTGCATCTCGAGCGTAAACGTCTCGTAAAACGAATAAAAGTCCACGCCGCGCTTCGCCTGCCGTGAGATCTTCCGCAGCTCGTCGACGCCGATGAAGGCGGCCTCAGGCAGCTCCTGCCGCCGCGGCAGGACGCCGCCGTATTCCTTGTGCACGCTGCTGCCTGGCTGGCCGAGCGCGAGCAGCCACGACAGGCGCACCAGGCGCACCGGCCGCTCGCTCTCCTTGACGCCGTCGCCCTCGAGCGCTTTCCAGACCTCATCGTGCCCGAGGTAGCGCCGCGCAGCCGCCTGCGCTTCTTCGGAGGAGACGGCAGGGCTCGTACCTCTCTCGGGTGTGAGGGTGCCACCTCGCGATGCGATTGGGACAGCTCGGGACGCTCCGAAGAGGGAATGCCACTGCACGAGCACAGCCTGATGCCGACGGTCAGGCACAAGAGCGAGAGTGGGAGATACATAAACTCCACACCTAAGACGATTGCACTCACGATGCCCATGATCAGGGTCACGGGCAGGATGCACAAGTGGACCGCGCGGGGAATCGCGTGCAAGTCATGCAAGTAGAGGTGCCAGGCGAACATATGGAGCGGCACAAGAACGAAGAGCAGAAAGGGCATGGCGATGGGCATGGCAGCGGGTCCGATGAGAGCAACGAGCAGCATGGCCTGGATCACGTAGCAGAGGGCGATTTGAATGGATGGCTTCCATGGCAGCGCGGTGCCCGACGGCGAACTGCGGGCGCCGCGAGTCTCCTTCACCAACATCACGGCACGACGGGCGGGGTCTTTTGGCACCAAAGGCGGAACAGCATCTTTGGATTTTGCGATCCGAAGAAGGCTCGCGATGCGGTTTCAGTGAACGTCAGTCAGTTTCGGTCCCCCGCGCTACGGAGATTTACTACCTAGTGACGAAACTGTATCTTACGGAGGTCTAGTACCGGGGGTGACGGGGGGGTTCCTATACAAATTGGGGGGGGGTCCTAGATACGATACGTATCCTGATGTATCCTGCACGTATCCTGCATGTATCTTGCATGTATTCTGATGTGTCCCGACGAGTTGGCGACCGCCGTGCGCTACCTGATCAACCGATCGAAGAGATACGTTGAGAGGCCAACTGCCACCAAATACCACGTGCTCTTCCAGATTTTGACGTACGCGAACATGCTGGTGTCCAAACTCGAACCTGGGAGAGTCGAACCCAAGAAGGGCGAGCTCAACTGCCACTTCAAGGAGGAGCGCTTGCAGGCCTTCGGGTACCATAGCATCTACGATGAGGGGCGCCTGAACTTTCAGTATGAAGATACAACCCCAGAGGCCCAGGAGGAATTTGCACGGAAGCATGGACGCGACGCGCAGACGTACGCTGTGAACGGCAAGACCGCACAGGTCTTAAAGGGGTACGAAACGACGTTCGGGCGTGCGAAGGAGGACGTGTTGGATCGAAAAATCAGCGAATTCCGCGATGATTACATGCGCATTATTGCAATCTACTTTGCAAACCGAGGCGTCGGTTCGACGAAGCTTGGGTTTGATGTCCAACAGAAGCGAACCGGCATGTTGGCAGGCCTCTGGCGCTTCAACGAAGAGCGAAACAGTCCTCAGTACGTGCAAGCGCCCGTTTGGTTCGCGAAGAAGGGCTACGAGCCCAACGCGAAGACCGGCACCCAAATTTGGCAACCTGTGTTCAAGGGCTTCGACAAAAAGAAGCTCGATGGCAACGAGCTGACTAAAATGGTTGGCAAGCCGGCCGCGCAGGCTTTTGCAAGGTACTTTCTCGACCAGACGGACGCGTACTGGGAAAACGACGTGTTCGAGGACATTGCGCTCCCAGAATCTGACATGACGGTCCGTGAGTGGGTGACGACGCCCTGGCACCTGCACCACTTGCCGTACCAGATGCAGTACGCTGTGTTTCGAGACGGCGAGGCGTTTTGCGAAGGCTGCAAGCGTTGCTCGCGGCCGTTTTATGAATACGAGCACTTGCTGTACTCGGTCGACAAACCCTACCTGACCACCGCGCTGTGGCAGCAACTCGACGACGACGATGGCCGACTGGCGCGCGTCCCAATCCACGACCCGCAATTTCAATTGGAAGCGCCGAAGAAAGCGCTCTCGGCCGCCGAAATCGGGTACAAGCCCAAGGCGCCGACGAATCCGAACAAGAGGCCGATACCGATCGTCAAGGACGCGAGCACTCTCGACAAGCCGGTTTACATTAACGACGGCCAGCAGCCCGACGGCGAACCCTTCGAGCCCGAACCAGGCACGTACAACTTCAGCCTCGTCATGCTCAAAAAGGAAAACGTGCATGTGAACGACCGTAAGAAGTCGGTCTTCACCAAGGGGTACAACAGCGGCGGTGTACCGTTCCGCAAGTACACTTCACCCGCTTACTCCGAAGAGCGCAAGCACATGTACAAAGGCATGCCAAACGGCTACATGATGGTCGCGAAGACCTTCGGAAGGCCAGATCACCGGGTTGTGCGCTCGCACAAGTTTGGCAACACGTGCAGGGACTGCCAACACATCCTACAGAACGCTCCAGGCCTCTTTGAGCAGAACAACCGCTACGCGTTCGGGCCGCAAGAGCCGAACGCCGGGAAGCAGCAGTTCACGACCTTACCACGCGAGAACATGTACGACAAGCTGTTCAAGCCCGCGAAGGACCAGCGAAGAGACGACGAAACCCTCGACGACACGCTCGAACGGATCCGCGCCTCGCTCGCCGCGCGCAACAAGCTCCCACCGGGCTGGTCGAAGATCGTCGACGTCGACATCGCAATCAACAGAGATCCGCGGCGGGTCGAGAAGCCAAGCGCTGACACGAAACAGGCAGAGGAGGACCTCGCGTTCCTTCTGTCCACTGGACGACCACCGGCAAATCCGGACTGGCTGAAGAACCCGGCGCTCCGGCGCAGTCTCGAGCAACTGCGGAGCAAGTTCACACACACGCGGCAGACCGAGCGTGTGCAGAGCGCGACCGGGCGGTTCGAGGCCGGGATCCAGCGGCACGAGTATCGCAACTGCATACTGCGCTACGAGTTCAAGAAAGAGGACCAAACGTTCAGCTTAGAGTGGCTCAACCCATCGCCGGAGCTGTGCGAGGGCTTCAGCGGCGTCAGTGGTTGGGAAGCGGAGGGCCCTGATGGGAGGCTCAAATTCGACGGCAAGGAGCAGGCGTTTGGCAAGGGCTGTGCTCTTCCGGGTGACGACGCCTACTTTGGCAGGTACACAATTGCTCGGCTCAGCAAAGCGAAACGGCCCTATGCTGGCCTACCCGACGGCAGTAAGGTCTATTACAACTGCCTGATCACGCGCCAGTATGACCCTGTGAACGACCCGACGAAGAAGAAGCGCTACCGCGTCGAGGCGTACGTGGCCACGCTGCGAGGCGAGGAAGCCGAGGTCGTCGAGCAACCACCGGGATGCGAGTCGCAGTGGCAGGGCGACGGGTACCTCTTGTACAAGTACGAAGGACCAGGCGACCGACAAACGGAGTGGTTCCGCGATGCAAGACCGGTCTGGTACCAGCTGCGCGAACTGGTGCAGACGCGCGTCTTCATCACGTACTCGCTGCACCGACCAGTCAGCGGCACGCGCGAGGGAGAGGACATCTTGCTCAAGATGGGCGGCGCCGTGTCGGCGCTCTTCGGCAACGACGAGTGGCTGAGCCAAATGCTCAAGTTCGGGAAGAAGCTCGCGAGGGTGCAAGTCACCGACAACGTCGGCAACACCGATTGGATCCCAATCGAGAAGCCGAACAAGGCAGAGAAGACCTTCTACGGCGGTCGCAAGATCATCAACCAAAAGAACGTGGTGAACAACTCCTACGAGTACGACACGTTTGATACACACGTGGACTCAGTCGAGCTCGACGGCGGCGTCGAAGTCGGACCGAAGCTGGGCCACCCACACTTCCACCTTCTGCTCACGCTCACACACTTCACGTACCTGCAATTCGACTACTACACGATGAAGGTCTTCCTCGAGATCATGTTCAAGGGCCTGCAGACCCACCACGGCTTTCCAACGGACTTCAGGCTCGGCACGCCCGACGACCTCTTTTACGGCGACAACGAGAACCCGTACGTCGACCTACGACTGTACCCGGCCGACAACTTCATGGAGGTCCTGCACAAGTACGTGCGCAAGAACGACGCGTTTGCAAAGGTGAGCGGCGCTTTGATGAATGTGATCGACAACACGCCGATGGAGAAGGACGGCGAGGAGGGCGACGACGAGGAAGCCGACGAGGAGGAAGAGGAGGAATTTCCTATTGGGTTTTAATGCCTAATGGTCCACTCGACGTCCTTCTTGTGGCTCGGCGTGGCTTTGTCGCGCATCGGCTGCGTGCCGTCGTGCTTGTAGCGGTTGACATCGTCGGTGACCGACGGACCATAGGGTCCGCTGGCCTGGGCTTGCGCGATGAGTTCCGCAAACCGAGTGTTATTACCTGCGATGTTTGCCTGTACTAGGTTCCTTGGAGGTGGGTCGCGATGTACCGGAGGTAGACGCTGTTCTGCTGCACGGACCTCGTGAACACTCGTCCCGATGAACGTCACTGGCTGCCCCTGCGTCGCTCCGGGGCCGTTGACGGCGTCCATGGGCGTTGGCGGTGGCATCAGGTGACCCATCGGAATCGGAGGCGCGGTCGGGGGTGGCGCGGGTGTGGAAGGGCTCTGTCCCATGGCACTCTCGACTTAGAATTACTAGTGTTGTACGGCGTGTTGTTGAAGGTATTCAAGGCCAGAGTGAAGGAATCCAGCTGATGCTGATCCCGATCCAAGTGAATTTCCTTGTGTAGGGTGACCGACTAACGCAATTTCAGCAACTCCCATAGGAGTCATTGGGGGATCATGTGGTGCAGTAGGTGGGTGTGTTAAAACCTCCGATGCAAGACTTCTCGAATGAGTTTGTGCTGTGTTAATCAATGAACGGGGAGACAAGAAGGCTATGGGGGAGACAAGAAGGCTATGGGTGCGTTAGGGTTAGGTGCGGGAGGTAGTCGTGGTGGTGGGTGTTGCGCACTTGATCCAGACTGCCCCATGACATACCTTCGATTTAGAATTACACGAACATCATCCTGCCGTACCGGGCGAGTAAGCTCAGGAGGATGAGCATCGTGAGCGCCTTTCTCGTGCCGTTGAGCACGCCCAGCTCTCGTGTAAACTTGCCGTGTTGTGCCAGTGACTCTTTCGCCGCTATGTAATCTTGATACACTTTGTGGTTCTGCCCTTCGACCGCCTCTTTCCATTCGTTGCTCATACTTTCGTAGTCCTGGACAAATTTGGTCCAATTTGCGACGTATTCTGCGTCGGTGAGCTTCTCGGTTCGGTTCAGCTCGGTTAAGACCCCCATCACTAACAACGTCTTACTCTAGAAAGTTCTAAACTTCAATCCGAACTGATGTTCACTCTGGTTCGCAAGGTTTGCCATAGTCTGGGGTGCCTGATCGGTCAAACACGCGCGACGGACGCTCCTCCAGCAGGTACACCTCGCGCTGCACCTGGCCCTTGTCCTTCTCCGGAAACGTCTGATCGCGAATCGTCTGAGCCACGATTGGCAAGACCCCCACGCCCCGAACGTCCCGAAGACCCCCCCGCCACGTGTCGCACCCCCAGTTTCCAATCCCGACCTTCGAGGGAAACTTGGGGAGTGTCTCCACCTCGTCAACGCTTGGGACGTAGGGATCCGGCGGCGTTTCAGATGCCACCGCTAGCATGGGCAAGAGGACGTTGAGCTGCTGCTGAGCTGCTCGCGAATCTTGCGTCCGTTTTCGACCGAATGCTTGTGATTGTAATCGCCCTCGTAGATCCACGGGTTCTGGCGGTTCGGATCGACCGTCTGCGTGTACAGGTCGTAGTCGACGTACTTGTCGATCGTGTCATACTCCACTAATGAGCTGGCCATCACGCGCGCCTCTGTCTGTACCATAAGAAGATTAGCACACCGCCAACCGTCACAGTCCCTATTGCGATTATCGGCATCATGCTGCCGGACGACTGTTGCTGCTCGTGGTGTCGGTGATGAGGCTGTGGCGGCGGCGGCGGGTCGCTCGTGACGCGCAGTTGGTGCTGGTCGGTTTGCAGCAGCGTGACCGGAGGGAGCACCGCCGCGTGGTCCTGATTGTACACGCGCTGTGGCTCGACCTCGCGTGCTTGGTAGGCGCTCGCGACGACTGGGATCGGTTGCGGCGCGCCCTGCGTCGCTGCGGGACCGGTGGCACTGCACGGCGTTTGAGCCATAAGAACGCCTTGATTGGCGTCGTGCACGCCCGCCGCTGGTAGCGGACTCCCGTCATAAGGGCCCACGGCCATGGGCGCAGTGAGATTTGGTGCAACGGCCGCGACGCCCGCTGCTTGCACCTGCGCGTTGGTCGAATTTTGAACGGTCTGTGCGTGTGTCTCACCGTCCGCTGTCGTCAGGCCCGTGTAGACAGCTTGCGCCAAGTGGACTTCATTCACCGTCTGCTGCACCGTACCTCGCACCACTCCTACAACGTCACCCGAAGCCAAAGCCACTGCAGTTGAACCGGCTTGAGTCACTACGGCGCTGGCAGCTTGGCCTATCGGACCGGACGTCGCGCTGTGAACCGTCGACGAGATCTGATCGACCGCCGACTGCCCGACGACTTGCGCGGCGGCCATCCCAGCCTCTCGCGTGACCTCCCGTGCGACACTCGTCGCGACCGGCATCAAAGTGCGCCCGATCGTAGGAGCAATAGCTCTGGCACCGAAACTCAAGGCAGCGCGCCCTGCTGTCATAGCGAAGGGGACAGCAAGAAACATGGTTTCTTACTTTAATCAGAATTACTGCTTGTACACCCAAATCGCCCCACCAATGATCACACCGGCTGTGAGCAGGTACGTGACGTTCCGTACTGTGTTGGCGCCGTGTTCAATCCCGTGGCGCAAGTCGCCCGGAATGGACATGAGCCAATGCCCCGCGTCGCCCGCACCATCCAAGAAATTATCGACTGCGCTCGGAGGATCAGATCTGGGGCCTCGATGGTCGAGCAAACTCATCACACCGCCACCGACGACCGGAATCGCCGCGTACAAGGCCGCTTGCCCGAGTGTGCTTCCGACCCCACTCGTGATTCTCGAGAACATGCTCCGCGTCGGCGTCGGCGCATTCGATGGATTCGGCGTCGGCGTCGGGTGCGTCGACGGCGCTGGCGGTCCTTGGTGAGGCGGCGTCGTGCTCACCGGTGGGTGCTGGCTCGTCAGGGTAGGGTTCGATGCGTGAGGCGCAGCGGGCGGCACGGTCGCATTCCCGGTCGGCGCATTCGTCGCGTGCGCGGGCGGGTCCGGATGCGGCGTCGGTGCGGGTGGGCGGCTGGGGTTTCCGCTTGCTGGCGTTCGCGGAAGTGTCGGCAGATGAAAGGAGAAACGACCCATTCTTCACCGAGCGCTCAGAATTTACAGCGCGTCGGCATTCGGCGGTTTGTTCACTGGCTTCCCCATCGTCCGGACCGCCTTTGCAATCTCCGGATTCTGGTTCGCCGCGTGGACTGTCACGACCGTCGCGCCGATCGCGAGTGCGAGGCGCCACTCGGGCGGCGTGTACATCCCGGTGTTGTACTTGATCATCAGCTCGTCGATGATCGGCTGGAACTCGTGCATGTTCTGCTGCGTCACGTTGCCGAGCCCGGTGAGGTTGAGGCCCAGCGGATTCCAGTAATCGGTCGAGCGCTCGAGGCACGTCATGGCCATGCACAGGCCCGACGCGCCAAAGTTGACGCCCTGGCTGCTCCCGAGCTGCAGCTCGAGGTAGTGCAGCTCGTCCTCGATCTCCTCGGGCGTGCTCAGCTTCTTGTTGCGCGACTTGAGGTGTGCGAAGCGCTCGCGGTACGCGCTGATCTTGTCGAGCATCAAGCGCAGCTGCTCGGGCGAGGGAGGGAGCGGCTCGGGCGGCGCGGCCGGGGCTTCGAGCGCCGCGGGCAGGCTGCCACGCTTCGGCTCCTTGGGCTCCTTCGGAGGCGCGCCGCCGCCCTTCTTCTTCGACGCGCGCTCCTCCTGCGCGGCGCCGAGGACGGCCGGCTCGAGTTCGATGAGGTTCAACGGATCGTAAATTTCGGGCATCGCTGTCTACTCTGACACTCAGAAACTTTGACTCACTCGACAACATCAATAAACAGCTTCACATACCGCCAAAACTTCTCGTGCATGTGCTCGCGCCCCTGCACTTCGTTCAGGAGCTGCACGACCGGCTCGAAGCCGGCCTGGCCCGTCGCGAGCGCGATCAGCGCGTCCCAATCGCGCTGCGCCTCGATGTGCTTGTTCGAGTGCAGCATCGTTGCGAAGGTCGTGAGCTCGAGCTCGAGGCGCGCATCGACCGCCGCGACGTAGTCCATCGCTGCGGACGCGCCGAGCTCCTCCTGCACCCACGCGGCCATGTTGTGCATCTTGCTCTTGAGGAAGGAGCCGACGGTGTTCATCATCAGATCAGGTAGGTGATCAGTGCCGCACTCAATGGGACGGCTAGAAAATGATAGTCAGTGGCTTGCGGGTCGTTTGAGAGGCCCCGCTGCGGGCGCAGCTCGCCCGCCTCTGTGAACGCCGACTTTGGCAGCCCGGCCGTGAACGCAATGATGCCGACGAGGACGCCGGCGACGAACGCGCGCTTGAGCGGCGTCCCGAGCCCGAGCGCGACCATCGCGCCGCGCACTCCGATCTCTTCGTCCATGTACGCACACGACGCTTAGAATAATTAGATACGGACAGAACGGCCCGCGCTGCCGGCATCACCCACGAATGGAAGTGTATTCGCATTCGTTCTTGCGTTGTGGTGTACGGCAAGTCTATCATTGTCGATTTGGTACATGTTCCTAGCCATTTGCTCTCGAGTACCACCAGCACTGAGAGGCATGTCGGCACGCGAAACCGCCCAGGATGTTCCAAGCGTTGGCTGCCGACCCGTCTTCGCTGAATTGAAGGGCAGACCAAGCTTATCTTGGTCATTGAACTTTGTCGCAAACGCCAAGTACGACAGAATGCCCGGTGCGTATTTATCCGCAAGTCTCGTGCCGGTTCGAACGAGAGACGGACCTTGAAGCTTGCCCTGATCGACCATGTACTTGAAGTACAGGTCGTCGAACGTGTTGATCCCCCACGAGTCGATCATCTGATTACGAAGCGCGTACTCGTAATCGGCGTGCGCCTGTTGCAAACGCCGATTCACATACTCAGGGTACACTTCCATCAAAAACTTCATACTCCCGGGTTGGCGGGGGTCAATGAAGGATTCAACGTACTGGTCAAACTTTGCGAGCTCGGAGGTGTCCTCCATGTACTTGAGGTACTGGACCTCCTCGTCCGTGATCGGATCGGTGCGCTGAACGCCCGGGGACTGTAAATTTTGAACAGACGCGTTGATGCCATCTCGGATCGCCTGGCGTCGGGCCAAATTATCCTTTGCCGCTGAGGGACCCACGTACGAGACGGGGAGTTGCGAGGTCCCATTTGGCATCCAATTTGGCAAAGTAGTCGGCCTATCCCTACCATTGTCGCCACCGATGTACAGATGCTCAGCGTAGCCCCCTTCAGGAAAGCTTGGTGTCACGTACTGTTGCTGGAGTTCCAAGGCTCGCGCGGCGTTTTGGACTCCCATCGTCGGATTGGTTCGGGATCCACTCGACCCCGAAATCGACGGCATGCCGCTCGGTGCAGCATCAAGCCCTGTAGTAGCCATGAGATTCTACATCTGCGACTTGGAAAATCAACAGTCTTCGGTTTGAATCTTGAACCAGAGTCCGACCTTTGCGGTATTCGTGGAGACGGGCTTGAAGGTTCCGGTCGCAGTGTCGTACGTGCGGAGCGTCAAAGTCATCGACGAGAGGTGGCGCGGCGTGAAGGTGTGCGTGTGGATTGGCGTGTGGACGTACCCGAGCGTGCCGAGCACGCAGAAGACCTTCTCGCGAAGCGTCTGCTCCGTCGCATTGTGCACGATCGTCGTCGTGTTGCCCTCAACTTCGTCGATGTTTAGGAGGAGCGGCGCGAGGGTCGGATTCAAAGCAGGTGCCGCCATCATCTAATCAGGCGATGAGAAAATTAAGGAGTTGGAGGAGTTGGAGGTTGCTCCGAGACATTATTTACAACAACTGACGTTGGTAGGCGATGTATCGTCACTGAGGAGTACGCCTGCTCAGTGCCATTCTTCACAACCAATGTGAACACCGCGGTGAGCAGGTCTTCAGGCGCAGCTGACGGAAACTTGTCCGTCCAAAACCCGATCAATTCGACAGGCAACCCGTTGCTAGCACTCACTTCACTGTGCACACATGCCAAAGGAAAGATGAACTTACCCGTAGTCACGTCGAACAGTAACGCAAAGTCGACGCCTTCAGTATCTATGTTGTTGATGACAAAAGCATCATCCGCGCCACTCCACAGTGGAAGCAACAGAACAGAACTACCAGTGCTGACCACCTCACCTGCTGCAAGAGAACACCTTGGACCGCGCAGTGTGGTCAGGAGTCCCGGAGCGAGCTTCACTTCGATGGGCTGTACTGACATCGTTGCTACGCACATACTCCTCAGAAGAATGGACACTTCACGTGTTCGACACGTTCGACACCAACGTGACCTTCAACGGCTGGAAGATCTCGTAGTGTGAGAGCTCGATCGACGTCGCGACCTTGCGGAACCCGAGGTCGAAGCGGTTGAAGGGGCGCGTCGGATCGTAGACGACGTACACGTGCTCGATCTTCGAGTGTGGGTGTGCGCAGTGGGCTGACCGTGCTTGTAAGTGCACTTGACCCCGACCGCATTGGGCTGACCGTGCTTGTAAGTGCACTTGACCCCGACCGCAGCGGGCTGACCGTGCTTGAAAGTGCACTCGGCCCGGATTGTACAGGGGAAATTGGTGGGGCTAGATCTGATGGGAGGTCGCCTAAGAGACCGTCAAAGAAACCACCACGATTACGCATCACTGCGTAATTGGGTGTAAAACTATCCGGATGGACCTTAGTGTCATGCTGCATGTGGATCGGCCCAGCGCGCAAAGGTAGCTCGCGTTCGGTTTCGGAGTCAATTGGCGACGGATTCAAGCACACTTCGGGCCCAACCGGCCGAGCCTTGACCCAGTGCTTAAAGTACGCCCAAGCCTCCTCGAGATTCTGCGGACCGAGATGTGCCAGGACGTTCAAGTCGAGCGAGTTCTTGTCCGCGCGCTCGGCTTGCTCTCGCAAGTACTCGCGCACACCCGGCAAGTATGTCAGTTGATGCGGCCCCCACCACGTCGGTTTCCATCCTTCCACACGCTGTCCGTGCATGTCCCTACGAACCGCGCCCCCTCGATCGTTGTCGTAAGATTGAGGGTTGATGTTGTCTGGATGCACACCCGTCAACCAGTCCTTAAACTCTTTTTTTAGACACTCTTCTGCTTCGGCTTCGTAGCCCTTCGTTGCGTTCTGCAGATAGACCAACTCGTCAGTCACACTGTTGAACCCAGCTGCGGGTGAGTTGTACCGGTTGCGCTCGAGGATCTGTGGATTTGCAGCGCCCAATCGCCTCGCGAGGTACGCCGAGTCGTAGTTCGGGTACGACTCGACCTTCTTCGCCTCGCGCAACGACCCGATCGGCCCACCGACTTGGTCACTCTGGCGCGGCGTCAGGAGCGACAGCATGTTCACATGCCATGCGTTAGAAAAGAACTAGTTCGCTGTCGCTTTACGCTTTTGTTGCAATTCATGGACTTTGTCTAGTACTTCCTGTAACTGTGCTTTGCTAAATCCTGACGTCCCTTTTATGCCTTTCGCTTTAAACTGTGCTTTCAAGACACGAACTGTGACCTTCGGAACGTAACCCGCGCGACCGACGCAAGTGGTTGAACCCTTTGAAGCTTGTCTGGAACCCGCCTTGCAACGACCCCCTTGTTTCTTTGGTGGATAAGCGATCAATGGTGGCATCGAGACGTCAGATGCTTAGAAGAATGTCACACTTTTAGGATGCGTCAGAAAAGTAGCACACATCTTCGTTACCTATTCGCCTTGAAACGCATGTCCGGCAGTCCATTGACCTTCCGCCTTGGCTGTTTATGTACGTACCCACCCTTTCGTGCACCCTTGACGTAGTTGGCGTTTTTCAGGCAAGTGGTTGAACCACGCGCTGCTTGTTTGTAGCCAGCTTTGCAACGTCCACCAGCTTTCTTTGGTTGAGGCATCTCTGTTACGCTAAGACATGTCAGAAAGTAACGAACTCCTTGATTACGGACACCTCACACCGGGCCGGCCCTGCTTGTTCCCTGAGCGGTTGACTCGCGAACCGGCCTTCAATGTCGGTCGCCCCCTACCACACTTCGACGGCCCGGCATAAGCAAAGAAAGCATTAGCAGCTTTAGTGCTCGCGACCCGCTTACGTGCTTGTCTTCCTCGGAAAGCTGCAGCGATCTTTGAGGCCGCTGCCACGAATTGACCGTTCGTAGCATTGCGGCGTGGTGCGCGTGTACGTGGTCGTGCGGGTGAAGGGACCACCAGAGAACCTCCAGTACGGTAGGCGCGACGTGTTTGAACAGGCATTTCTGACAATAACAAGCACTCAGTTAGATCTTCTGATACTGCCGTAAAAATGACGACGGCCACACTACAGCAGGGCTCGCCGGAGTGGCACGCGGCGCGCATCGGGAAGCTCACGGCCTCAAACGTCGGCGCGGTGCTCGGGCTCTGCTCGTGGACGAGCCGCAAGGTCGCGTACGAGCGCGCGATCGGCACCGACACGTTCGAGGGCAACGAAGCGACGCGCTGGGGCACAGACAACGAGCCGAACGCGCTCGTCGCGTACAGCGCGCACACGGGCAACCTCGTCGAGCCGACCGGCTTGCACGTGCACAAGCACGCCGACTGGCTCGCGGGCTCACCGGACGGGCTGATCGGCACCGAGGGCATCGTCGAGGCCAAGTGCCCCTACTGGAGCAAGACGCCGCACCAGACGATCCCGCTGTACTACTACCTGCAGATCAACCTGTGCCTCGAGTGCGCCGACCGCGAGTGGTGCGACTTCATCTCGTGGACGCCCGGAGCGTACAAGGTCATCCGCGTGACGCGCGACCGCGATCTGCACGGCGTCCTCGCGAGCACGCACTACGCTCAGTTCTACCGAGCGATGTGCGACGGCGACGGACCGCCAAAGTTCGCCAAGGGCGAGAAGGAGATGATCCGCGAGATGGTCGAGGAGTCGCGGAACGTGCACATGGACACTGGGTTCTGGGACCGCGTCGACACGTGCGCACTGCCGCCGACTCCGGACGATTTTCCGGATTTGGAATGACGGATGATTGCTCGCCAATCTTCAAAGGCACCGGAAGGCGGCCGAAATGGGGCCCGCTCAGGGCTCTCGTCGAAATTCAACTAAAATGGATAAGATTACGTTTGAAAGCCATTGTGCAAGCTGCGGAGATAGTAACTGAGTCCGTTCGTTCGGGTTACCCTTCTGGAATTTGGTCCAGCGAGCACGTGAGACGGTATCGGCGGTTACAGTCAGCCTTACGGACGTCGCAGGCTCGGGTGCATACGCTTGCGATCACACAGAGAGTGTAAACAATTACTCGCATCTGGGAGTACATGTAACCTCCTCGATCGTCCGTCCATTCAGCGCCCTCGCGCGCTCGTCCGGGAGCATGCGCAGGAGTCG
>Ga0210242_101637_pt1 | contig 15726 bp, 9 predicted proteins | sample ChrtobMeP5a_16mM_FD_155445 | JGI IMG/M metagenome (GOLD analysis project Ga0210242, IMG submission 155445) | Chrysochromulina tobin associated microbial communities from unialgal haptophyte culture, Seattle, Washington, United States - P5a_16mM | ecosystem: Host-associated > Algae > Haptophytes >... | reverse complement strand
AGGGCGAGGAGGGCGAGGAGGGGGAGGAGGGCGAGGAGGGCGAGGAGGGCGAGGAGGGCGAAGATGATGATGAGGAGGGAGAGGAGGAAGAAGACGACGAGGAGCAGCAGGAGCAGGAGCAGCAGCAGCAGCAGGAGGAGGAGGAGGAGGAGGAGGAGGAGGAGGAGGAGGAGGAGGAGTCCCGGGAACAGTGCAGTCTCGAGGAGCTCACCATGCCGTCACACTCACCCCTTGTACATGTGGCCGAGCAGCTGATCCATGCCTTCAACACGCTGCCTGAGACAGAGGCGTCGGGCCTATATCCCGCAATGGCACTCATCAACCATTCTTGTGATGCAAACGCCGCGATCGAGTGGCGCTTCGACTCGTCCGTGCTCTGTGTGGTCGCGACGCGCACGATCCGCGCAGGCGAGGAGGTGTGCCACTGCTACATTTCGCTCGAGCAACACCAAGGGCTGCGTGCACGCCGCGCAGCGCTGCAGGCGCACAGTCATGCGCAATACGGCGGCTTTATCTGCAGCTGCGTGCGCTGCGTGGCCGACCTGAGCGCGGAGGCGTCCACGTCGGAGGAGCTGATCGCTGCCTTTGAGGACGCGCAGGCCCTGGAGGAGGCGGGATGCGGCGCGCGCGCCACGTGCGCGTACGAGGAGATCTGTCAGAGGTACGACACGCCGGCTCTGCCGCGTTTCGATTGTACGGTGCCTCCGGGGGATGTGGCACCGTGCGCCCTGGTGGTGTCGACGTGCCTCAACTGCTTGGGCGGCTGCCATCTCGATGCTGGCCGCCTCCGCGAGGCGCACAGCGCGTTCGAGCGCTCCCTTGATGTCTGGCCTTCGTCTTCGATGGCGCTCGTCAATCTCGGAGATCTCGAGCGGAAGCGCGGCGATGCAGCGAGGGCGCTCGCATACTACGAGCGTGCTGCCGCGCTGCCGCCCGTGCCGTCGCACCCGCACAGCACGTACCACAGTACTTGGGTGGGTACGCCGCGCGCCGAGTGCGTCGCTATGGCATCAGCGATGTGTGCCCTGCTGTTGCACCAGTCCAACCGTTTCGAGAGCGCGCTGCCGTACCTCGCGCGCTTCGGTGCACGCTTCCGCATCGCACCCGGCGTGTGGCAACTTGTCAACGGCCCACGTCCCTCTCTCCATCTACTGCGGCTCGCGCCACCCGATGCGCCCGTGTATCGGTGCGTAGACGGGATCGCTCCCTCGCTGCTCGCCGTGCTCAAGCGCGCGTTCGCGCCTAGCGCACCCTTTTGGGCCGAAACGGCCTACGCTGCGGGCTCGTACTACTCGTTCTACTATCGGCTGAGCGATCCGCCCTCAAATGCCGTGGAGCAGCTCGCGCGTGTGCTGCTGCCGCTGGCGAGGTGCCAGACCGAGGAGGTTGTCGGCTGCTCGTGGTGGGCGCACGCGAAGCCATACGGAGAAGGCGGCCTTGGTCACCAGCTGCACTTTGACACGGAGGAGCGGGCGCTGAACGCGACGGGCGAAGTGCTCCACCCGGCGGTCACCACTGTCACGTATCTCTCGGAAGGCGGCGCGCCCCTAGCTGAAGCCGCGGCCCTCGCCGCCCATGCCTCGGCGTCCACGTCGGCGTCCGCCTACTCGCCTACGGTGATCTTCGACCAGCGAGTCGCCGACTGCTCCGCACGCGCGCGGGGCGCGCGAGTGGCTCATGTGGTGCACCCAATCGAGGGCACAACGCTCTTCTATCCGGGCGACCGGCTGCACGGAGTCTGCCCGGCACCAGAAGGGACTCCGGCAGCATCCGCGCCGCCCTCAGCCAGTCACCCCCCAAACGAGGAGCGTGCTCGCAAGCGCCATTGCAAGGCCTCGAGGCATTCTGATGGATTGGAGCAGGCTGAGGAGGCGCCGCGGGACGAGTCGCTCCAGCCGGCAACGCAGTTCGCTCCGCGAATCACTCTCATGATTTCCTTTTGGACCCGCGCCATCGGCCCGCGGGACGTGCCGGCCGCCGCCCGCCGTGCATCCACCACAGGCGTGTGTGCGGCGGTGCCACCGTCGACGCGCTCCTGCTCGTGGCCGCGCACGCTCGATCTCGATCCCGAGCTCCCGAACTGGTCCAGAGCAGCTCCAGCCCCTCGGATCATGGAGGTGCCCGCAGTGGCCGATCCGTGGCAGCCAATTCCCGCGGCGCAGCCTGATGCCTGGCAGGGGCTGCGCGTACCCGAAGAGCGTGACACGCACTTCTTCGTCCGCAGCATGGCGGAACTGCACGGGTGCTACGGGAATGAGTAGTACGGAGGTCGGAGGGATTGGGGAGTGTTCGTGCTTGGTGAAGAGTGTATAAAGTATGTAAATATTTGCTGTTAGACGTGTTGGTGTTCAGCGGCCCGGCCCGGCGGCTGAGATCGAGTACATGGCTGTGATAAGGGGGTCCAGGGGTCCCCGAGCCAGTTGTAACCGCACACGTATGTACGCCGGTCTGGTGTCTTGGGTGTCGAGTTATAAACATTGGCTGTGTCTTGGGTGTCGGAGTTACATGTGTAAACAGTGGCTGTGAATTCACGAAACCTCCGAGGACCGCCACTTATCGGATACCGGTAAAAAGACACCGGGGGGAGCCGGGAGTCATACAAGTAGACCTTCCTCGCCGTCACGACGGTGACGACTTGGCATACAATCTCATACAATCACAAACTAAATGTCAACCGCGGCAGAAGGCGAGCTGGAGCCCAACGACAACGAGGCGCAAGAGATGAAGCAGGCCGCACCGGCAGCAGTGGATAGCAGATATGGTGGCTGCTTCAATCTCGTGCTCATTGACCAGGACAATGTTCGCGCGGCGATGGGAAGATTTCCTGGCGCTGCGTTTCGCGAGCGCGTCCGTCAATGGGCCGCTGCACAGCCTGAACCAACGCTCGTCCTTGTCGAGGTCGATGAGGGTAAGCACAGTGATCGGGCCGGGGTTCACGCCCGGCTCGATGACGAACGAAATGTGGTTCTCTTCTCGGGCCCTCGTTGGCGTGCGGACGATGGCATTGTCCGTGATGTTGAGTGGTGGCTGCCACGGATGGCTCCCACCGGCGTTGTGCTCGTCGTGTCATCGGACAAGCTCGTCAAGCGTCGCTGTTCCGAGGTGAGACAGCGTCTTGCGCCAACTGGCCGCGTCCGATACGAATCGGCTGAGGGATTCGGGTTCCAGTTCCCGGCAATCAGCTCTGCGGTCACGACACCGACGAATGCGCCCCTCGAGGACTCTGTGGCTCAGCTGCGCGACGAGTTTGTCAAGTGGATCAATGAAACGCAGCCGCGGCCCACGCAGACTGCCTCAGCCTTCGTTCACGCTGGCGTCCAGCAGAGGCGCGGCACGAAACGTCGCATTGGTGTCTATAAGTGAGTATTGCTAGAGTTCAATATACCGTACACGTACACGAAACGTACAGCCAGCACGCGAGGCTCGCCGATGGCCGTGGTGAAGCGGGCAAGCGGCGCATGCAGAGCTAAATACACAGCCACCGTCCTGCGCACTTCAGTGTTCACACAGACTTCCATCGAGGGCTCGCGCTCCGGGGGGCGGGGGTCCCGGGCGGGCGCGCCAGAGCGCCAGAGGGGCCAATTGTGACCAGGCCCAATTTGAATTTCGCTTGCCTCTGGCCCGCTGTGCAACGCGACGCTTGACGGGCCCTGAGGGCGCGGTCTCCCTCCGAGTCCGACGGCTGAGCCTCTCAGGCTATTCAAAATTATAGTCCGGGGACGGTATGTAACATTCTATGTAAACGCACGCTCACCGTCGCTCACCCACGGGTCTCGGGAGCGCGACGTCGGGTGTCATACTACCTGCCACAGCGATTTGACCGTGTACCCTTCTGGCAGCTTCTCCATCGCGAGCCCGAGCTCGGGCGCGAGCACGATTTCGCGGTCCTCGCGCTTGGTGTGACCTTCGGCCAGGTAGCTCGCGTGCGCATCGGTGCCGGTGGCTTGTTCGTCGATCTCCACATCGTCAGTTGTGCGCGAGACTGTGAGCTGCTCGAGAGGCGCAGACTTCTCCTCGATGGTGAAGTCGACGCCGAAGACGGGCGTGGTGGCGAAGACGCGGTGGAGCGACTGGATCTCCTGAAACACGGCCGAGAGCTGCTCGGCCGGGTCCACACGGAAGCCGAGGATGTACCCGCCACACCGCTGCTGGCACTCGATGACCAGCGCGGGACCGAATTTGGAGTCGCGCACGCGCACCGCAGCCATCTGCAAATAGGGGATGGAGACGTTGAAGTTCTCGGCCTGGTTGGCGTGCCACACGACGCGCACATTGGAGATAAAGAAGGTTCCCAGGTTGCCCTGGTCCGACGAGAGGTTCCACACGCCGCCCACCTTGTTATAGAGCTGCTCGTTGGGCAGCATGATGAGAGACTTATTTTTGATGATCGCGCCTCGCAGCTTGAGATCGCGGTACAGGCGCGAAGTGTCGTACGCGCGGTACACAGTCTGCACCGTCGTGAACAGGCGAGGGCTCTGCCGGACGAGGTTGGTGAAGACGAACTCAAACCGAGAATTGTTGTACTTGGTCATCACGTAGAGCGCCTGAGTGTTGCCACGGAGCCGTGAGTTGGCCGTGCGGATGTTGATCGAGAGCACGGCATTGTACCCAATCGACAGGTTGAGGCGCGAATTTCGGTGGCAGATCCACACTAGCCGCAGGTTGGTGATTGCAAGCGAGCCCTTTTCGCCGTTGTTGCCCTTGGTATCCTCGACGGAGTTGATCGAGTCAATCTGGAACTCACCCGCATGTATCGCGAGCTGCGCAAGCGGCGAATCAAACCGGATGTCCCGGTCCTGCCACACGCCATGATTGTCCTGCTTTTCGCTCTTAGGCTTCGGCGCCATATGTTTGATTTGGGCGTCGGCGGCGTGGCTGGCGGTGGAGATCATGTGTTGGCATCATGGATGGTGCGTGTGGGGAAGCTTGCAGGGGAAGCTGAGGGGGCTGGGTGGGACGTACCGGTAAAAAGACACCGGGGGGAGCCGGGACACACACGGGACACACGGGACACGCGGACGCACAAAGGCACACAGACCAATCTCACAACCAACCAAACCCCGGTACGGGGAAACATGTACTGAATGTAAAGTGCTGCGCGGGGCATCGATGATCGACGCGCAGGGGTCATAAATGTTGTGTTGTAACAGCGCTATACTTCAACCGTCAGGTCTTGAACGCGTGAGCTGTCGGGTTTTCAAGTTTTTCCTAAAAACATGGAAGGAAAAGCTTCAACGCGGGAGGACGGAATCGGCCCAAGAAGATTTATTCGACGAACTGACCTTTTTCTCCTCACTGGCATCGGAGACTCCACCGTCTCGGCGTTTCCGTCGTTTGAGCGGTCGCGTTCTGCCATGCAGACGGTCGTCGCGCGCCCAGATCTGTCGATTTACATGTAAAATACATGTAGACACGTAGTCGAGCCGCTGCCCATAGAAGATGTCTGTTCGTATGTTGCACCCGCTTCCTAAGAATGATGATATCTTGTATAGAAAATAGCCTTTTCTTGTATAGAAAATAACCCCAAAATCCCCGGGAGCCGGGACCGTTGTGTGTTGTGAGGTGCACCTCAGCGTAAGCATGTTTGTGTGAGTGTGGTTTGCTTTTGAGATTAAGTTGTCGTGACAGTCAGCATGAGCCACAGAGCCGGTGGGGGAGAGTGCGCGCGGGGTGGGACGACCGCGAAATGAACTGTCTAACTGACGAGCCCGAGCGAGCGAGTACAACATGATGTTCTACTCAGAAACTCAGTACTTGTTTACAACTGTACTTGTGTTGACCAAGGGGTGCGGAGCCGTCCTTTGAGACGCGTGTGGTGAGCGCGGAGGAAATTTGAAATTGAACTTGACCGCGACGAAACTGACCACCCCGTCTGACGATACTGTGGACTGCGGTGCGGGAGCATGTGCTCGGAAAAGTTGCTTCACCGTCAGGGCCACCGACCGGGCCGCTTTCGTCTGCAGCTTTCGTCTAGTCGGGGAGGTGGGCGCCTTCTCAGTGCCACAATGGACTCGCTGCGCAAAGTTTACCAGCGATCGCAGTCCGACGGCTTCAAGCGGCATGTGCGCGAGCTCAAAAACAAGGCGTACGGCTACAATGACATGGAGCAGATGGTGCGCGAGTGCACGGCCAACGACGAAAGAGAGCCGAATGAAATGCTCATGAAGGAGATCGCCAAGGGCACGTTCACGGCGGACTTTCAGTCGATCATGGCGATCATCTGGAAGCGCATCCAAACCAAGGAGAACGAGCACCACCCGTACAAGTGTCTCATCCTCCTCGACTTCCTGTTGCAAGAGGGCAACACCGACTTGGTCTCTAAGCAGGTGCAGATCAACACGCACCTCGTCCACCACCTCAAGAGCTTCACGCTTCCCACCGACACCGGACGCGACTTGGGTCACCAGGTGCGCCAAAAAGCAACCAGCTTCCTCCAAGACTTTCGCAGTGGTGCAGGCGCAGGCCGAAACCCTTACGGCGGGGGCAAGTCAAGAAGCACGGTGACGACCATGGCGCCCACCGTCTCATTTAAGCAGCGCACTGGAGCACGCGGCGGCGAGAGCGCACCGCAGGGCTTCGGCTCATCGGACTTTGACAGGGACGGCGGGGCTGAAGATTCGAATTGGAAGAAGAATGTGGAGTGGGACGAGGGCGCCGAGCCGAGCTCTCATCGCTTCAACCCGTCTGCGAGCCGCCGCGGCGGCGGCAAGTTTTCGGGCATCAAGATCAAGGACGCCCCCGCCCTTCCCTCCGCCAATGTCGGAGCGGTGAAGTTGTCCATCGGGCAGCCGTCCGCGTCGGCTCCTTGCGCAGCACGCGCGCTGCCAGCCGCTCGGCCCGAAAGCCCCGACCTCTTCGGCGACGGTGGTTTTGGGTCCGATCCCTTCGCAAACGCCGCGGACCCCTTCGGCTCGAGCGCCGCCCCGTTCCAGGCAGCGGCCGACCCATTCGGTGTCTCCGCCGCGCCCACGCCGCCGCCGCCCAAGCCTGCGGCATTTGGTAGCGGCACACTGCTCGATGCTTCGCCTGCCGGCGGCAACGAGCTCTTCGCCCTCGCGTCGGGTGGTGATCTAATGGCCTCCGCGAAGAGAGCCCGCGAGGCTCAGGGGATGAACTTATCGTCCGTCTCATTTGGCGACTCCGCTGGCTTCGGTTCAGGCTTCGGCCACGCCGGCTTCGGCGCCGCGCCAGCGCCTGCGCCAGCGCCAGCACCAGCGCCAGCACCGGCGCCGGCGCCAGCGCCAGCGCCAGCGCCAGCGCCAGCGCCAGTGAAGGAGGATCCGCTCGCGAAGATGATGAATGCCAATCTCAACTTCTTGGCCACGCCCGCACCACCCGTAGTCAAGCCTGCAGCATCGATCCCGATGGGGGCGATGAAGGCCAGCGCGCCGTCAGCGGCGCCTGCGGGCGCCATGGGTGGCCTCGCGAGTGGCACGAGCATGCCACCAATGGGAGGCCTCTCCGCAGGAATGCCGGGCGGTGGGATGCCGGGCGCGATGGGCCGTCCGCCGATGGGCATGGGCGGTGGGATGCCGGGCGCAATGGGAGGTGCGCCCGGGGGCATGGGCAGTGCTGCGCCGATGGGTGGCGCGCCAATTGGCATGATGGGTGGCATGGGCGGCATGGGCGGCATGGGCGGCATGGGCGGTTTTCCGATGGGCAGGTAGGCGCACGCGAGCAGCCGCACAGGCGAGGCGCACGCGACTGCCGTGCGTGCGTGCGTACGCCAGATCGTGTCGACTGTCGTTCTTCACATGTTCGATGTTGAGCTTTAGGTGCAGAGGAGAGAGGTGTGGGCCATTAAGTGTGTGCCAGGCACGAGACGAGAGGCAGCGGTCTCGGCGCACACTGTCTACGATCACAGTCGCCTTCGACTGGTTTGACGCTGAAGGGAACATAAGAATTGAAGACCAGTGCGCGAGAAGCTGCTTGCGTCAGTTTGCGAACGTGTGCAGGCGCGAATAATTTGGCGATATTGACTGTAAATCACTACATTTAGGCCCTGAAATTGACGCCCTCACACACTAGTTGACTGCGACAAACATGTATGTAGCTATGTACCAACTACATGTACTACGATGACACACTAGCCACAATGACAAATAAGCAACTGTCTCGCTCACTTATCCGCCCGCTCTCTCGACTGCATGGCCGGGATCCATAATGAGCTTGAGCCTGAAGTCAAGATATCCTTGACCGAAAGCTGGATTGTAGCCTCACACCACCCTGCGGAGCACACGAGAGTCAGCAACGAGCACAAGCTGAGTCGTCATCTGCGTGTTATCTGCGTGTGGAGTCAGCCGAGGCTCACAAGGCGGGCATTACACTGTTTGCAGCTGATTGCTGGTCGACTGCTGCTCATCACTGTGCTTGTCCCATTGCTTCCAGCGGTTGGTGGCCAGCCGCCTTTGCTGCCTCTTTCATAGCAATTCTTTTGCTTTTGCTGCAGCCTTTGCGGCGGCTGCTGCGGCGAGACCACCCTTCTCCTGCCAGTAGCCGGCAGGCAGGCCAGCCTTGCTGCGGTCACCGCCATGGCCACCCTTGCGGATGTATGTCCTCACCATGAGACGGAGAGAGGGGCGGCAGCCAACGAGCCAAGGTGCTGGGTCGCACCGCATGCTGCGAAGGTGTGCGCGAGGGGTTTCGTGAACAAAGTTGGAAGGGCTGTTTGCGGGCTTCGCTTTGCCGATGCAAGCCGAAATTCTGCGGTTTGGGGGTCTACGTTCCGAGATCTGTCGATTGGCACCCTGCATAGTTGTGCATAGTCTGTTAGTCTCGCTACTACCGCGTACTACCATGGTAATCAAGTTGACCCGCTGACGCGAGAGCACTCCCGTCGCCGTTACACCCCTGTCGACTACAAGTACCCTTGGGCGCGGGGTGGGAGCGACAGCGAAATGAACTCTGTCTAACTGACGAGCCCGAGCGAGCGAGGACTCAGTACTTGTGTTCACCAAGGGGTGCGGAGCCGTCCTGTGCGACGCTGGTGTGGTGAGCGCTAGTGAGCGCGGGGAACCGCGACGTACAATGTAACTGACTGCTCCTCACTGACGATATTCATACTGCGGACTGCGGGATGCAAGCGAGTGTGTGCTTTTGAAAATTTGATCGCACTGACCGGCCGCCTTGGCTAGACGTGGAGGGTCGCCTTCTCAGTGCCACAATGGACTCGCTGCGCAAAGTTTACCAGCAATCGCAGACCGACGGCTTCAAGCGGCAGGTGCGCGAGCTCAAAAACAAGGCGTACGGCTACAATGAGATGGAGCAGATGGTGCGCGAGTGCACGGCCAACGACGAAAGAGAGCCGAATGAAATGCTCATGAAGGAGATCGCCAAGGGCACGTTCACGGCGGACTTTCAGTCGATCATGGCGATCATCTGGAAGCGCATCCAAACCAAGGAGAACGAGCACCACCCGTACAAGTGTCTCATCCTCCTCGACTTCCTGTTGCAAGAGGGCAACACCGACTTGGTCTCTAAGCAGGTGCAGATCAACACGCACCTCGTCCACCACCTCAAGAGCTTCACGCTTCCCACCGACACCGGACGCGACTTGGGTCACAAGGTGCGCCAAAAAGCAACCAGCTTCCTCCAAGACTTTCGCAGTGGTGCAGGTGCAGGCCGAAGCCCTTACGGCGGGGACGAGCCAAGAAGCACGGCGACGCCCATGGCGCCCACCGTCTCATTTGAGCAGCTCACTGGAGCACGCGGCGGCGAGAGCGCGCCGCAGGGCTTCGGCTCATCGGACTTTGACAGAGACGGCGGAGCTGAAGATTCGAATTGGAAGAAGAATGTGGAGTGGGACGAGGGCGACGAGCCGGGCTCTGATCGCTTCAACCCGTCTGCGAGCCGCGGCGGCGGCGGCAAGTTTTCTGGCGTCAAGATCAAGGACGCCCCCGCCCTTCCCTCCGCCAATGTCGGAGCGGTGAAGTTGTCCATCGGGCAGCCGTCCGCGTCGGCTCCTTGCGCAGCACGCGCGCGGCCAACCGCTCAGCCCAAGAGCCCCGACCTCTTCGGCGGCGGTGGTTTTGGGTCCGATCCCTTCGCAAACGCCGCCGACCCCTTCGGCTCGAGCGTCGCCCCGTTCCAGGCAGCGGCCGACCCATTCGGTGTCTCCGCCGCGCCCACGCCGCCGCCGCCCAAGCCTGCGGCATTTGGTAGCGGCACACTGCTCGATGCTTCGCCTGCCGGCGGCAACGAGCTCTTCGCCCTCGCGTCGGGTGGTGATCTAATGGCCTCCGCGAAGAGAGCCCGCGAGGCTCAGGGGATGAACTTATCGTCCGTCTCATTTGGCGACTCCGCTGGCTTCGGTTCAGGCTTCGGCCACGCCGGCTTCGGCGCCGCGCCAGCGCCAGCGCCAGCGCCAGCGCCAGCGCCAGCGCCAGCGCCAGTGAAGGAGGATCCGCTCGCGAAGATGATGAATGCCAATCTCAACCTCTCGGCCACGCCCGCACCACCCGTTGTCAAGCCGGCAGCGCCGACGCCGATGGGGGCGATGAAGGCCTGCGCGCCGTCAGCAGCGCCTGCGGGCGCCATGGGTGGCCTCGCGAGTGGCATGTGCATGCCACCAATGGGAGGTATGGGCGGCATCAGCGGCATCGGCGGCATCGGCGGCATCGGCGGCATCGGCGCACCGATGAGCATGGGCGGCATGGGCGCACCGATGGGCTTGGGCGGCATGGGCGGCGCGCCTAGGCCCGCAATGGTCGGTGGCTTGGCCAACACAGGCCTCTCCGCAGGAATGCCGGGCGGTGGGATGCCGGGCGCTATGGGCCGTCCGCCGATGGGCATGGGCGGCGGGATGCCGGGCGCAATGGGAGGTGCGCCAATGGGCATGGGCGGTGCTGCGCCGATGGGCGGGTTTCCGATGGGCGGCGCGCCAATGGGCATGGGCGGCATGGGCGGTTTTCCGATGGGCAAGTAGAGGCACGCACGCTCATCGGATCAACGGGCGCCTCCTCAGGCAGCTCGCGGCTGGCCCCCGCTCCCGGTATGTGGGGAAACGAGAAACCATTCCCTCTGGAGAGCACGTGAATGCTGTAGACGATGTGTGAAGGGACTAGCGCTTTCTACGTGTTGTAGGGTGTGAATCTCTTTATGGCTGTTTCTCAGCTTCCGTCTGCTTACGTGTGTGATAAGGGGGTCCAGGGGTCGCCGAGCCAATGGTAACCGCACACGTATGTATGCCGGTCCGGTGTCTTGGGTGTCGACTTATAAAAATTGACTGTGAATTTCACATGAATGAAGGACGCTTGTTTGAGTTTGGTCTGTGCGTGTTGGTGTGTTGTGAATGAATGAAGGGCAGAAATCCATGCTATGTATCCCGAGTTTCAGGTTTCGGTGGTCACGGCGGACACAACGTACGGTTGCGCCTTCACCATCAGCTGCATCATCATCAGCTCTATTTGCGTCGGATACGCTGTCGCAATCGCCATCGCAATCACCTTCGCGGCCTTCACCGGCAGAGCAGCAGCCACCTGCTGCAGTCACTCAACCGCTGCCGCCACTGAGGCCAACGCTGCTGCAGCCACCCCCATTGCAACCACCGCCATTGCAACCACCGCCATTGCAACCACCGCCGCTGCAGGCACAGCTATTGCAACCTCCACCGCTGCACCCACCTCTGCTGCAACCACCGCCGCTACCAGCCGGTGCACAGCCACCGCCATCTCTCCAACCGCCTCCCATTCCGTCCGCGGCCCATCCGCCGCCGCTTGGGCCACGCCCGCCCGCGACGCTCGCTCCGCTCAATGGCACGTCCACGTGGAAGGCGAAGCAGCAGCAGGAGGAGCGTGCTGAGCGTGAGAAGGCGCATGCGGCGCAGGCGGCGCAGCTCGCGCAGCTGCACGCGTACTCGCTGCATTGCTTTCAGGTGCATGCGCATGGGCGTGCGCTCGGGAACGGCGCAAGCGGCGGCGGGAGCGGCGCTGGAGGCGAAGGTGCTCGGAGCGGCGGGGCCGTCCCTGGCGCGCCCGACGCCGCTGATGTGCACCGCCTACTTGGCGCCGCACGGCTGGCGGTGCTGCTTTATCTCAAAGCGGGCGAGGCAAACCAACGGCAGGTGCTGTGCGTGACGAGCCTCGATGAGGAGCAGATCGTGCTCAAGACGTGCGCCACGGACAGCATGGGCGAGGCGTACACGGAGCACATGACTGGTTTGATCGCGCAGCGGCTCGGTCTCGCGACACCAGTCGTGCGCATCACGCGGCGCGTTGGTCCGCTACTCGAGGTGCTCACGTCACTCAATTCGGTTGGGCAGGTGGTGGCGCTGCCCTCTCAATCGCTGCAGCCATCACTTTGGGCACCGCCGCAGCTAGCCTCGCCCTATGTGTACGCCATGTGGGCCGCAAAGGGGAAGACGTTGCTTGAGCTGCGCCCTGAGGAGCGATGCCGACTGAGCCCGCATCTGCTGCTGCCGGCCTTTGGACGGCAGGCGGCATTCGATGCGCTCATCAACAATTGGGACCGCTGGCCTCTTCCTACCCTTTGGCAGAAGAGCCGCGAATGGCTCCGGCTGCCCGAGGAGGAGCTCCAGGCGAAATGTCGGCCGTTGCGGCTCGTAGGCTCAGCGTCGGTGTTCGAGGCCGAACGTGCGCTCCTGGCGGCCGATGAGCTTCTCCGCGGATGCGGTTGCAACCTTGGGAACGTACTCATCCATCCCCTCATGCACATCGTCACGAGCATCGACACGTGCATCATCTGCGGCGCACCTGTGGACTACGCCGACAAGCTAGCCACGATGGTCGATGAGGTTGTGGGTGCTCTCGACGATGGACGTGCAGATGTGCCGATGCGCGGCATGCTCGCCGTGCTGGCCGCGGCCCTCTGGCTTGATGGACCAGCGGGCGAGGAGGCCAACATGCACCTGGGGGTGTGCGGCGCGGCCGAGCAGCGGGCGCTGCTGCAGCGGGGCTTCGTTGAAGGTTTGGTGGCCGCCGCTGAGATGGCCGAGGCCGACATTTTCGAAGCCCTCGAGGCGCGAACACTCGCCGATGCGGAGCTACGAGGAGGCGACGTACCCCTGCCAGCGCCTGACGAGGCGATCGCTAAGCACCTGAGCGACGCGCGCAGGCTCGTCGAGCGCAACGTTGCAGTGTGCCGTGCGCGGTACTCACGGCTGCGCCAAGTGCTTGAGAAGCGCGGGCGCGCCCAGTTTCAAGTTGCCAGCCCAGGGGTCGTACTCGCAAATCGGTAACGACCGTCAACCCAGAGTGACAACAGAGTTTGCCGACCATCCTCACGTCAGTGGGCCACCGGAGGTCACGAGGTCAGGAGCACGCGACGACCCGTAAGGACTCTAGGAGCGGCACGGCGGTTCACGCTCGACCGAGGTCGTCAGCCGCCCGCGCGGACCGACTGAGGCGCAGACGCAGTCCGTATAAGTCCGTAAGTGACCGTCGCGTAAGTGCCCGTTACAGTAACGCACGTGCCCGAAGTCCGAACCGGCAGCGACGCACAGGTACCCAACCACAGCCGCGGTACACGCACGCCACGTCGGCGCGACCGGGGGCGGGGCCGGCACCGGAGGCATGGCCGCATACAGGGCGTGTAGTACAGCGACGTAGCTATTGACACTGTGCGTACGATGAACTACGGTAGTACGCCACACCCGACCGACACGGCCGCCCCGGCCGCGCGGGCGCCGGCCGTTCAGATGTATGGGAACACGGTACCGCGCGGCACGACGACCGGAATCGAAAACGTACTCGAGGAATGCATGCCTGCGTCTCCGCCGCTTGCTCGAAACACAAATGTAGGGCAGCACTGTACTCTCCTCCCGCCGCTCGCTGGCTCCACTGAGCGATGCGCGCGCGCTTCACTTGAGTTTCAAGTCGGCATAGACAAGGCCGTGATCGCTGGGCCAAGAGGGCGTTGGCACGACCATATCCTCCACGTAGCTCTTAGTGCCCGTGTTGTCCTTGCCTGCGTCGACGAGCTCGAATGCCGACGCGGTGAAGAGGATGTGATCCTTGGGATTGAAATCGCCGAGCGACTTTTTGTCGGCCGCCTTGCATGCCTTCTGCAGCTGCGGCTGAAGGAAGGTGCGCGCAATCGAAGTGGTGAGGCAGGCGCTCATCGGCATGTCGCCAAAGCTGGAGTTATAGCCGAGCTCCTTGTAGAACTTGACGAACTCATCGACGTCCTGCTGCTTTCCTGGCTTGCCCTTCAGGTACGTGTTCGCGTCGAGCCCGAAGACGAGCGGCGCAGGTGCGTGCTTTTGGACAATTGCGTGTACCGCTGTGAGCGCGGGAAGCGTCGCCAGACCGTCGGTATCGCCGTGGAAGCTTGCGAAGATGATCGGACGGCCAGTGCGCTTATCGACGGCCGAGACGACGAAGAGGTCGCCGGCGCTGAGCGAAGCACCACCCTTGGGCACCTCCGCGAGCACCTCGGCCGTCAGGTCGCGCAGCGAAGCGGGGTCGAAGCGGCTCTTGGACAGGCACACGAGCGAGTTCTGGTCGGCCTTGCTCGGGGTCTTGGGCACAGCGATCACGTACTCGGCCTGGAAGGCGGCGGGCAGCGACTTTTGCATCATCGAGGTGCGCACCTCCTGCAAGAAGAGCACGTCCGTTTGCGCGTACGTCGTCTGCAGGATCTCGACCTGCTTCGACTCCTTTCCTAAGGTGAGCGCTTGCAAGATGCTTCTCTTCAGAGCAACCCACTTGCCATCGGGCGTGAGCGTCTGGAGCATGTGCACGAGGATCGCGTCGAAGACGGCCAGACAGACTGTCTGCAGCCGCACCGAGATGGCCTCCTCCTCCTCAGTCAGCGCAGGGTACTTGGAGCGCGGGATCTTCGTCAGGAGCTCGCAAGGCAACTTGTCCGAGGGCGGCGCGCCCTTATGTCCAGGCACAGTGATGCGCTCCTCGAACATGAACTTCTTCCACAGCGGCCACCACTTCTCGACAGTGGGCATGTCTTCGAAAGAGCTCGAGATTACCGATGGGCGATGCGCGCTGCTGTCCTCGCCGCCCTTGAGGACGTCGATTGTGTTGGTCATGCGATCAGGCATCGACATGAGCCGCTTGTCGCCCAGACCCTTGTCCTTGATGAAACCACTCACGATGGGTCGCTTGGCAAGATCCTCCCACGCTTTGGTGCACGGCTCGGAGCCCTCGAAGCCGGCCTTCGTCATGAGCTCGTCGAGCTCCCTGTACATCGCATACGTGAAGACATTCTGCACGGGCTCGTCAAAGGTGCCTGGATCCGAGATGAGACGCTCAACATCCTCCATTAGCGTCGAGTAGGCCTTGTCCGGGTGAGTCAGCCAATACTCAAAAGGATTGTTGTTGATGGCTGCCATATTCCAAGAAAGCGTCGTCAGCTTGCCCATGCTGGCCGCCTCCTTGACAAGCAAGCTGCCGATCGCCGCGATGGGGTTGGCTGGACGGTCGCGCAGGACCTTCTTGAGGACCAAAGTGAGCTTCTCCTGCAAGGCGTGCTCGGCCAGGTAAGCGACCAGCGGGGTTGGCGCCACGGACATACTTGTGAAGGGAAAAGGACGGTGGTCTGCTTTTGGAACTTGTCGTGTTGGGTCACATTTGAAGCGTCCATCAGAATCTCACAGGTACAGTGGTTGTCAAAAGTCCTGACCCCCTGGGTGGGGTGGGGTGGGGTGGGGTCGGCCGAAGTGGCCGATCGCGCTCTGCGCCTCTCGCGCCCCGACGCTCTCATGCCGTCGACTGCCCCGGGCAAGGCTCGATGCGCGGAGCTCTTCCCGCCCGG
>Ga0210242_101627_pt1 | contig 15840 bp, 13 predicted proteins | sample ChrtobMeP5a_16mM_FD_155445 | JGI IMG/M metagenome (GOLD analysis project Ga0210242, IMG submission 155445) | Chrysochromulina tobin associated microbial communities from unialgal haptophyte culture, Seattle, Washington, United States - P5a_16mM | ecosystem: Host-associated > Algae > Haptophytes >... | reverse complement strand
TCGCCAAGGTGATGCGCGCGGTCGCGATGATGTCCAACTCGACGGCCATCGCCGAGCTCTACTCGCGCATCGACCACAAGTTCGACCTCATGTACGCCAAGCGCGCCTTCGTCCACTGGTACGTCGGCGAGGGCATGGAGGAGGGCGAGTTCTCCGAGGCCCGTGAGGACCTTGCCGCCCTCGAGAAGGACTACGAGGAGGTCGGCGCCGAGTCGGCCGAGGGCGAGGGCGAGGAGGAGGGCGAGGAGTACTAAGCGTGCTGCCGCCCGGCCGTCTTGGCGTCTTGCCTCGGGCTCTGTTGCGCACTGCTGAACTATTGTGCGCACCCAACACACGTCGCGCGCGCGCGCGCTGCCGGACTACGGGCGTGTGTAACCGTCATCCCATGCAATCAGCTACTGTCGTACAATCAGCTGTGTGCTGAAGCGTGATCCGAGACAGACATGCGTAAAATACGTGTAGTAAAGGAAAGCCGTAGCGAGGACCGTGGCGGTGCTGCACGCGAATCCCGTTCCCTGGGCATGCGATGTGTTGCACTGTGGGCGAAACAATAAACGACACGCGCAGGCATGCATCTACCTTTCGCAAAAGTCGCATTTCGACACCAAATTAGCATGGCAGGGACACATGTGGTCGAGCTGCCGGCAAGGATAGTCCAGGTCCCTGGCCTCATCGCCTTGCATATGCGGCAACACGAAATGGACGAGAACACTCAGATCAGCTGCTGCGATGCGCTCAGCCAGATCGCGAGGGGCAACGACGTTCAACGCCACGAGGTGCTCAAAGCTGAAGGGCACGTTTCGGTTGTGGATGCGATGATACGGCACCGGGCAAATGTGCGGGTGCAGCGGGCGGGGAGCGCCGCGCTGGCGAGCATCGCGTCGGGGAACGAGGAGGGCAAGAGCGCAATACTCGCAAAGGGCGGGCTCCGTGCGCTGGTCCTCGCGTTGGACCTTCACGGCGGCGATTTGAAGCTGCTCTTCATCGCGTGCGGCGCGCTAAGGTATCTCTCCACCGGCGACGCACGGCGCAAGCGGCTCCTGCTTGGGTCCGGCCTGCCGTTGGGGTACACGTGGACGGATAACCCATCGAGTGCGGTCGTCATCAGCGACGTCTTCTCGTCGGCGCTAGTCGCGCGCTTGGTCGCCGGCGAGCCGCTCGCATTCACGCTCGAGGAGCTTGAGGAGCTCAAACAGCGCTCAACGTCGGGCGGCTCGCAGGCGGCCAATTTGAGGCCGAGCGATTGCATCAAGGGCTACGCCCCCGGGGCTGTAAAGTACCTTTTGAGTGAGCCTTGGTCACTGAAGGATGCGCTCCTGCGCTCGTCGAGCCGCGTCGAGACGCTGTTCAAGGCGTGGGACAAGGACCAGAGCGGCACCCTCGACAAGACGGAGTTCTATCGGGCGGTGCGCGCGCTCGGGTTCGCCGTCGAGCAGGCTGATTCGGATGCCCTCTTCGACACGCTCGACGCCGACGGCTCGGGGGCGATGGAGTACTCGGAGCTCGACATGATGTTGCGCACGACGGAGGGAAACGAGGCGCCCCTCGGACTCCGATTCCGGGAGGTGATCAAGCCTCCTACGGACGCGCACGAGATCGTCAACGATCAGCTCTCGAGCGCGCTCCAATCGAGCACCTCTTCCGAACAGCGTGAGTTTACGCATCGAGAGCTCGCGAGCTTTGGGGTGTCCGCAAGCGTAGTGCCCGCTAATAAGGGGGCCTTCGTGCGAGCGCGCGCGCCGCCGAGCCCGGTGTACTTCAAGCCCGCGCTCGACGGACCCCTCGGCCTCAAGTGGACGCAAGTGGACTCGCCCGAGCAGCCCGCCGGCACGGAGCTGATCAACGGGGCGATGTCGAGGGCCCTTGGAGACAGGGACAGGGATGCGGACACAGGCGGAACAGAGGAGCTGAGTGCGGACGAGTTTGTCAGGTTCTGCGCGCGCGGCATCCGGCACGACAGCTTCGTCAGGTCGTGGGCGCCCGCGGACCAGGTTCTCTTCCGCGTGGCGAAGCGCTCCCCGCTCGACAAGCACGGAAGGCCCATTCTACAAGCGGAGCACGCGCATGACCTTGGGCGCACATGGCGCCAGATGCCGCCAGGCGAGCTCAAGGGGTGGGGACTTTTGGGCGCAGGCGAGCTGAGTCATGCACCGCTCTTCCGGATGCTGCAGGGGAAGATGGCCGCCATACAGCGGAAATCGTATGAGGACCAGAGCGCCGCGGAGCGACTGGGCGAGATCGAGCTCTCGGATGCTGAGATCGCGCACCTCGACCTGCCGCCACTGCATGCCAACAGCTTCATCGCCACGTGTGTCCAAGGGACCGAGCGCTACTTCAAGCCGCTCAGCGCACTCGGCGCGACTGTGGCGGCAATGGAGCGCTACCCAAGCGAGATCGATGTGCAGCTCAAGGCTGTGGGAGTCCTGAGCAACCTGGCCTGCGGCGACGAGGCTTGCCAAGTAGCGATCGTCACGTCGGGGGCGCTGGCGGCGATCATGGCGTCGTTGCGGCTGGATGCGGTCGAGGTACGCCGCTGCGGCTGTGCCGCGCTCGCCAACCTGACGTACAGTAATGGAATGCTCAAGCAGGCTATCGTAGCGGCCGGCGGCGTGCGGGCGCTCGTGGCCACGATGAAGGTCAGCCCTGGCGACGCGACCGTGCAAACCGCCTCGATCAGTGCGCTCGCGAACCTCGCTCTTGGCGATTTGAACGAGAGAGACGAGAGCGAAGAGCGCAAAGACGACGTTCTAAAGAACCCCAAGATGAGCGAGAAGCTCATCTACCTCCTCAAGATCATGACCATCGCGTCAAGAGCGCCCCGGAAGGCACAGACGTCCGAGGCGCAGAAGGTGCCGAAGCTCTCATGGGCAGCCACCCGCAGGCACGCAGTGCTGTCCGCCGGTGCGGCGGAGGCCGTGGTCGCGGCCATGCAGCACCGGTACGCCGACGAGGCTCAGCAATTGCGTGTCGTGCGGGCCGGCTGCTCGGCGCTGCAAGTCTTCGCACTCGGCAAAGACGGGGGCGAAGACGAGACGGCTACAAGAGCGCGCGAGGCAGTCGTGAGCGCGGGCGGCGTGAGTGCCGTAATCGAGGGTATGAGGAACGCTCGTGACGATGTGGTCATCAAGGGCCGCGGTTTTGGGGCGCTCAACTGCATTGCGAGTGGCGGCGACGACTCTAACCAAGCGGTCGTCTCGGGAGGTGGCAAGGCGTGGCGAAGCCAGCCACTGGTGCCGCTCGTGAAGGCATTTGTTGATTGATGAGTGTGTTGGTGCTGATGCCCGCGGATCTGCGAACCGGCGCCTGTTGAGCGAATGTAGCCACTGGTTACCCAACCCAGCCACCACGGGGTGGTCCCGGTGGCGGTGCGGGACCGGGGCTGCGTCGAATCCGTAGAGGAAATAAAAGGAGCACGTCCTTGCTCCTTGCGCGAGCGTCAAACCACAAACGGATCGAAAACTGCAAACTCTCGAATACGAAACTCTCGGGGTCCCAACCCTCACCACGCTCGACTTCTGATACTGACAAACATGTGTAGCGGTTTGTGGCTAGTCCGCAGCTCCGCACGCTAGATTGAGTGACGCACCGAGTCCACAGACGACACCACACTCAGGTGCGCGGCGGATGCTATCTGATTACTAGCATTAGGGTCAGGGACGGAAGTGGTCACCAGCGCACAACAAGGACAGTTATACGCGTGTCGCAGATCGCAATCGCCGCGCGAGGCACTTCTGCGCATCACATTACACCCCGGACACGAGGCGGCCTACTCTAGCCTATATACTCGAAATGGGAAATGCTCAGATGGTTACGTGAAGGCAGGACGAGGTGTTAGCGAAGCATGCCGCGCCGACATGCCCTGGCTTGCCCGCCCTCCATCCATCCACACATTCAGCACGCACCTGAACACCGATAGCCCTCGTGTGCGTGCCCTTTTTGGCCAACAGGCAGTGCTGCAAGCAGCTCGCGACGCGCAGCCCGAGCCGATCGATGCGCACGTGCGACCGATTGAGGTTCGCAAGGCGAGGGGCTCGACGAGGCGTCGGCGACGGATTTGAGGCATGCGTCACGTTCACGTAGCAGTCGCCGGTGCGCTTGTGCAGCAAGAAGGAGGTTGTGGAGGAGATGGTTGCATGCAAATTCGGATTCCACGTGTCCACTGTTGGGAATGGTGCCACAACCGACCTGCGATCTTGCGATGACGTGCCTGCGAGTTCGTAGCACGCGCAACCACGCCCGCATGCAATCGAAAAGCGGCCACTCTCGGGCCGCCACGACAGCATGTAGCCAAGCGCCACCTCGAGCAGCGCGCACGTCACATGTGGCGCAATCGGCCCGAGGGTGAGGACGTGAGTGTTGTGGGTGTGGAGCTGGCTCTCATGCGAGCCGTACTTGGCGGCTGCCCGATCGCCCATCTCCGTGCCATGCACCACCTCGAGGTAAGATTCATAGCCGAGCTTCTCGACACCAGGGTTGTCCACGCCGCCATCGTTGACCAGCCTCCACGTGCCGTGGTGGCCGTCGGACGCCCCGAGCTGGCCCGAAGAGACCGGGAATGAGACCGGCATGTCGGCGGCACTCGTGTAGCAAACCTCTTCGTGATGCAGCAACAGCATGTCATCAGTTGCGTCCGATGGCAGCACAGTTCGTACACTGCCCCACGGCGCAGGGACGTCAACCTCCACTGCATCATGTTCAAGGTCCGCACCGCTCTCGTTTACGAGCGCTCGTGCCCTTTCGCGACGCAGGCGCTCAATCAGAAAGCTTGCCACTGCCCTGCCCATCAACGCATGCCCGGCACAGTTGGGATGGGCCTTGTCGGCGTGGAATCCGCCGTCACCCTCGCCCTCGCCCATGCTATAGTTGCGCTCGAGGAGAGGGCGCATCACCGAGCGCAGGAGGAGGACGTCGAGGTTCACCGACGGCGCACGAGGTGCACTGAGCAGCCCGCGCTCAAAAGTGGAGACCCATTCCGGAGGGATTGTGTTCCAGCCGTCGTGTGGTGCGGATGGCGGCCAGCCAATGAAGGCGACAGCGCTCTTGGGTGCAGCGCGGCGCACGCCTGCAACGAGCTCGGCAATGTCGGATAACCCGCGAGGGCCTTTGAGAACGGCGCTGTTCTCGAGCTCGAGCAGAACGATGTTGGTGTTTGCCTGCAGGCCAAAGCGTGATGGGCACTGCTCAAAGTAAGAGGCATCGACGGCCGATTTCCCAAAGAGCCCCACATGCACTTCGACACCGCGTAAGCTCTGCTGCAGGCTATCACTCAAGATGAGGCCCCAGGAGGTTTCGATGCTGCAGGCGGTGCTAACTGCTCCTGCATGACAAGCCGACGTCGCGCCGCAGCCGCCAGTGACTGAGCCGCCAAGAACCAACACCCGCAGAGGCGATGCGTACGCCGCACGCTGCCACCGCCAGTCGAGTTCGTTCAGTGCCGCCGCTGCGAATGCATCAGCGCCAGCGCGCCACAGTGGCAAATCGCTGAGTGAATGGACAGTGGCGTTGGCGCGCTCGTAGGGCGCGCCCCACACCCAGAGCCCCATCCACTGCACCTCAGAGCGACGTACGGCGAGAAGAAGCCTGGGTGGGCTTCACGTTGTTCGCAGTATCCTCCCCAGGAGGCGCTTCGTGCACACCTGTGACCGCTGACTCAGGAGCCTGGCCAGGCGGGGCGGGGCATTCATGTTAGGATAACGTTCTAGAAACTATTTGAGTTTTCTTCGCTTCGTCATTAAACGTGCATGTCAACGCACCAAGACAAGTCAGTGCGCCCAGTATGCACCGCAGTACCCCTCAGGTACATGTACCAGAAACTGGCACCCGGAAAATAATCCAGCCGTGACGGCCGAAATCTTTCGCAGTGCGATACGTTGAACGTTCGAAAGCCAAGCCCTCTCCCAGTTTATGGAAATGACTCACTCTCTGGCGGGGCGCCTCCCCTTTGGCTTTGCCCTTAGCCCCCCCGTGACTTCGACCTCGAGTTGTCGACGGGCTCCCCGATGGACTCACCCTTGAGCGCTTCAGCAACTACAATGCCGCCAGCAATCAGATCGAGCAGCAGCTCAAATGGATCGCTGTTCTCCTTCGCTGCTGTCGGCACACCGACAGCATGTTCGACAGGCACAGCGGCAGCCGGCGCTCTCTGGCCAACGCTCCGACCGATCCTGTCTTGTACCTCCTCCGCCACTTCCGCCTCCTCAACAGCTGCCGCCTCTACCTTGATTGGCATCTCTACAGCCTCCGTCTCCTTCACGGGCTCATTAAGCGCCTGCGCTGCATCAATGCCCGTGCCCTGCGGCGCCTCCGCCTCGTTCACCGCCTCGTTCACCGCCTCGTTTACCGCCTCGTTCACCGCCTCGTTCACCGCCTCCGCTGCTTGAATGCCCATGCCCTGCACGTTAGTTGAAGGCGACAGCTGCTGAGGAGGCGGAAGGTGATTCGTCACTTCCAACACCTCCGCCTCTACCACTTTCTCCGCCTCCGTCGTTGGCATCGCCCTGGTGCCGTCTTCAGCGGCCGCCGCGGGCACCACCTCGCGGGCACTGAGCGGCTGGAGCCCCGTGGAAGCCTGTGGAACCCTCTGGAGCCCTGCCGCTTCCAGCGCCGTCTCCACAGCGGCGAGGGCATAGAACGGCGCGTCGGCGAGTGACGGCTCGATTTCCGCCTGCGGGGCGTTGGCCGTGGGTAGCGCATCCAGCGGCTTGCCGTCGCGAGCGGCGGCTTTCGAAATCAAGTCGGTCTCTGTTCGAATATCTTGGATGAAGGAGTCGAACGTGGACGGGGAGAGCAACAGAGAGGCGGAGATCAAGACCTCCTCCTCCTTCAGCTGAGCCACGCGTGCCTTCTCTTTCAGCACGGCGGCTTGAACATCGGCGAGCACACTGCGCTTTTCGAGCTCCGCTTTCGTCTCCGACACCTCCTGCAGAAGCGACTTCAGCATGGCACTCTTTGCCTCGGCCGCCTCGGCACGAACGCGCAACTCTTGTGCACTCAGCTCGTCCATCAGCTGATCTGCGACTTGCGCCACGGCCCGACGACGCTCGTCGAAGTACGACAAAATCTGAGACTGCTCAGTGCAGTAACGCGAGACCTTGGACGCAACCTTGCCAACGTGACCAAGCAAATTGGAAATAAAGCGGTCGCGTGTCCGCATGAGCGCGGTCGCGAGGCGCCAGGCAACCAAGACCAGCGCCAAGCGCCACACAATTTTGAGGCTCACGCCAAAGAGATCGAGGGCGACAAAGGCGGCCGAAGGTGAGGCCATGAAGCCATCTTTTAGATGCCACATGGCGAACCCGCGGTGCGCTATTGGCAGCCACTCAAGTGCGAGCTTTGGCGTACACGTCCTGCGTAGCTGCGGCCTTCCCGTAGCCATTCTGAGTTCCCAACTTGAGGTCATGATGATGCCATGGGCCGTGGAAGCCAACAGAAGAACGACCGCCCCGCGCATGTCTTCTTGAAACGTGCGACCCGAGAACAGTACCGGGAACAGATTGCGTCAGGGTCGGAGTGCCTTTGGTCGGGCCGGGAAGTCTGGTGTCACCCCTGTGGTTGGCAGCAAATGCATATCGGGGATCGAGAATCTCCCGACGAACTTGCTTTTCCAATTTCTGATCAAGTAATGTAATTGTAACCACAAAGTCTTTCTTGGCCCCCCTACAGATTGCGGCGTCTCAGTCCGATGCGCTCGGGCTTCGTCCAAAAAAAGCCGGCATCGGCGAGCGACGGCGTCGGATTTTGGGCGCAGTTGCGCGAGCGCGCCCGTCCTCAATGCCTGCCCCGCGCCTTCCACCAGGATGGGGTGGCCCCAAAGAGGGTTACGTGAGCAGCCCCGCAAAGCAGCAGCCGACGCCCGGTTCATCGTTTACGTCCGGCTCGTCGTCCCTTCTCTCGGCCACCGAGCCTCCAGTGCCGCCATGCGTGGCTGGTCTCGAGCATGGTGTCGTGTACTATGAGCATCCACACGCGCCGGCATTCGACCCGCGACTGCGTTCAAAGCCCGAGCGCGTTGAGGCCATTAAGGCCAAGGTGCCGTCTCTCGATTTCACCAAGCTTCGCGGCGGCCACCGCAAGCCTGCCGCTCCAGTCGCGCTGGCAGCGTTGAAGCAGGTGACGGCGAGTGGTGGGCAGCCCAAGCCGTCGGTGGGCTTGGCTGCCAAGATGGCAGCCAATCCGCCGTCGCCGAAGCCGCCGCCGCCGCCGCCTGTAAACATGCAGCCCGCGATGCCGAGCTTTGCCGAGATGATGGCAAAGCCCAGCTTTGGCGCGGTGCTGCCCGAAATGGTCGAGGCCAAGGCGGTTTGGCCGGCAGCGTCGGCCGTGGCGGCATCGCCAGCGAAACCCGCTGCTACTGCGGCCGCGAGCGCTACGCCGGGTTCCGCCTACACCCCCTGGGGGACGCGCAAGCCCGTGGGCACCACCAGCGCAGCAGAGATGCTTCGACAGCTCGCCGAGGCGGAGCAGTTTGCCGAGACTCCGGCCTCGGCCTTTGGGCACATGGGCGCCGCCCCGCCCCGGCCGCCGCCGAGCAGCCAGAAACATCAATCGCAGATGCCCGCATCGAAGCGGCCGCCGCGCGCCAAGACGGGCGGCATCGACTTCCTCGCGCGTCTCGAGCAGCTCGAACAGGAGCCCTTGTCGGAGCCGAGCGCGGCTGCTCCGTCTGCGGTGAATCCTCCGTCTGCTGTGGCTCTTCCGTCAGCTGCGGCCTCCGCCTCGTCGTCGCATGGAGCGAGCGTTGAGTCGGCCGGGCTAGGAAACGGGTACGCAGAGCTTGCCGCCGCTCCCATCGACTTTTCGCAGGCCGCGCCGCCCGCACTCGCGGCGACGCTAGCGCACGCACACGTAGCGACGCCATCCAAGCAGCCCGCGACGACGCTAGCGCAAGCACACGTGGTGACGCCATCCAAGCAGCCTGCCGCGGGCGCCGACGAAGCTGGCTACAGCAGCAGCGACGGTGGCGCGTCGATCGCGTCTTCGGATGCGACGTCTTCGAGCGAGCCCGCGTGCACCGGCGACCAGCCGTCAGGGCCAGGCCTGGCCAAGGCGCACAAACGGTCGCCACAACGGTCCAGCCCAGCGCACGTGACGAATGGAGGGCCGCGCCGGCTGCAGCTGGGTGGGAGCCCCGCCCCTGGCCCCGCCCCGACGAACGCGATGCTCAATCGTGTCTCGCCCTTGCGTGCGGGTGTCCTCGCGGGCGGCAACGCCTTCGAAACACGCATCTCGAAGGCGGCGCTGATGGGCGCGTCGCAGCCGCAGCAGGTGCGCGCTGCCGCCGTGCCGCGCGCCGTCATGGGCACCCCCCCGATGCGAGCGGGCTCGCCACTGCTCGGTGGAGCGCTCAGCCGCTCGCTCAACGCCGTGCAAGCCGCGCAAGCGGGCGGCGGCACTCGCCAGCGCGGCCTGTGGTGAGGCTCCCGCTAGGCTCCTGCTAGGCTCCTCAGCCGCGCGTGCTCCCGGTGACGATGCCAACGCGCCGCCGCCTTAGCTCGCTGCGGAGCTTTGGAGGCGACTGCGGGCAGCGTCGGCATCGCGCGAGCGACGCGCAGCTTCCCGGGGGCACGTGGATGTGGGCATGGCGCATGTGCATGCGATGTGAATATGGGGAAGATAGTGCAGATACGAGTGATGATGATGTCCCAACAAGTGTACGGGCTCATGTGCATGCTCACGTGGATGTGACGGGTACGCAAGTACACCAGATAGCGGATTTGTGCAGCGATAGCGTCTTGCGAAGCGTTTGTACCGAATCTGTCTTTCTTCCCTTGCCAAGCCTCGTCTGCTGGCGTGAACCTGTTTCCGCACAGGAACCGGCAAAGTCCAGGAAAGTGCAAATCCAGGAGAAAAGCGGTCTCGAGATTGAATGCTGCGACTTCTTGCCGCCGGGACGCTCTTGGTCTCATCGGCGAGCGGGTTCGCACTCAGCTCGGCTAGCCATGCGTCGGTCTCTTCGCGACGTGCAGTCGATGCGGTCGTCATGAAGGGCGCGTACGATTTTTCCGCGAAGCGCCTGGGCACAGACGCAACGGTCAATCTGAGTGAATTTGAGGGCAAGGTGGCATTAATTGTCAACGTTGCATCGAAATGAGGTTTGACGGACACGAACTACAAGGAGCTCCAGTCGATGTACCAGCGGCTGGGCCCGAAGGGGTTCGTGGTCCTCGGCTTTCCTTGCAACCAATTTGGCGGGCAGGAGCCCGGAACGCCAGCAGAGATCAAGGCGTTCACCGACGGCTACGGCGTGACTTTCCCCTTGTTCTCCAAGGTGGATGTCAATGGGCCGAACACCCACCCACTCTTCGCGTACCTGAAGAAGCAAAAGGGCGAGCTGCTGGGCGACGACATCAAATGGAACTTTGTAAGCCCGCAGCTGCTTGCCGCACTCAGCACTGCTGCCACTGCCTGCCCGCCTGTGCTGACCCGTCTCCGGTTCACCTCTCGTCGCAGGCCAAGTTCCTGATCGGTAAGGATGGCACCGTACTTCAGCGCTACGGGCCGCCGCAGAGCCCGTCTGCCATCGAGAACGATGTAGTCAAGGCCCTCGAGAAGGTGTTCGTCTAGGCGTAGAGCTGCCGTGCTTGCAGCGCAGCTCTCGCATGTCTCACCCCGTCCCCGTGCCATGCCGTGCTACCGAATGATCGACCTCTAGATGATGGCGCCCGCAACTGAGCTCCCAGAGAGTGAGCGGATGCCGGAGAAACCACTGTCGAACATGCATAGCACAGGCTAATAAACACGGTGGAGATAGCCAATAGCGACACGTGAACGCACAATATCAGCCGCGTTACACAGCACCGGTGGCCGGGTACGCGCAGCTGAATCTTCTGTAGTTTCCAAGGGCGGCGGGGCGGCGCACAGACAGGCCTCGCTCAATTTAATACCATACACACTAGGGCGAAAGCACACGCGACGGCCGACGCGCCTGCTCCACGTGCTCCTCGAGGCAACTGCGATTTGTGTAGCGAAAGCTGTCAAGCTGCCTCTCCTTCGTGGTAGCCGAATGCGCAGCGTCTACGCTCGCGTCTCGCAGCCCTCTTGCCTCTGCACACAGCACACGACGCGGTGGTCGCGTCGCCTCGACCCTCACCAGGTGTAGCCAGCCCCACCCATCTCGACGGCCTCTATCTCTTCCTTGCTGAGCGGCTTGGGGCGGAAGCGCTTCGGCAGCTCCGCGAAGGTGATCGTGCCGGGCGGCGACGGCTTGCCGTCCTCGAAGCGCGAAGACAGCGGCAGTGCCGCCGCGGCCGATGCGGCGACGGGCTTGGCCTTGGCAGCAGCGATGGCCGCAGCACCACGTGGTGGGAATTTGATGAGCGAAGGCCGACCGCCGGGGTGCAGGCGCACACTGGTAGCGATGGCTGCAGCTGCAGGCGATGGGGCTGACGGGGGAGGTGGTGGCGACGCCGCCGCAGCGGGCTTCGGTGGCGGTGTAGTAGCAGCGGAGGCTGGAGCGGTGGCGGCAGCGCCCGCTCCGCCAGCGCCCACATCAATCTCGACTAGATCGGCTCCGACGAGCACGTTGTCATTCGGATTGTAGAAGAGGGCTTTGATCGTGCCCGACGCGGGCGCCCGCACCTCGACGGTCACTTTATCAGTCTCAACCATGGCGAGGAGCTCCTCAATCGCAACGTAGTCGCCGACCTTCTTGTGCAGCGAGAGCAGCGTGCCCTCGGTGATACTGTCGCCCATCGTGGGCACCGGAAAGCGCTGCGTCGCGAGCGCTCGCGACGCGATCCGCCAGGGAGACAACAGCGCCGCGCCGCTCCTTGAGAATGAGCGCAACATGAAAACCCTCGACTCTCGGTGATTACATGTACTCGGTGGCCATCAGCGTGCGTCGCAAAAAGAATCTTCACACGCATTCTAAAAGAGGTCCAACCGATTGTCGTACTTGTACATGTAGAAGCACACTTCACGAAATCCGATCGCGACATTTCCGCTAGGTCCCTATCGAGATGCGTGCGTTGTTGGCCGCCGCTGCTCTAGGTGCGGCGAGTGCTTACTCACCAGCACCGACTGCATCTCCGTGCGCAACGCTGCCTCGACGAGCCGCCGTCGATCGCCGTGCCATTTTCATGGAGATGGAGGTGCGCCATGCGTCCAACTGAGGGTGCCCCACTAGTGCCTCAGGAATCACCTGGCGCTCGAACGCATTGTGCAGGAGCTCGAGTTCATCATCCACGCTGACGGACGCGTGGAGGAGCGTGTACGCGGCATCAAGGGCGTGGACTGCCAATCGGTGACTGCTGAGATCAACAAGGCTCTCGGAGAGGTGATACAGTCGAAGCCGACGCAGGAGATGTTTGAGCAGAAGGTAACGGCCCTGAACCGGCCCCATCTCACATGCCTGCCTCATCTGACAGGGACTGTAGCACATCGGCAGGTCGAGCTGTCGGTCGGCGTCGAAAACACGGTCTCCGAGACTTGGGGCAATGGCGGGAGCAGCGGCTCTTCGAAGGAGTGGTAAACTGAGGAGTGCTCGTACACATGTTGTTCAACCATATCGGACACCATATGTCCCAGGGTGGCGGAGTCGGCAATGGAGTGAGCCGTCCCCTCACACGCCAGTCACAACGATGCATCGCGAAGACGCCATCCGAGATGGACATCCCAAAACACGGGCCGGTTGTGAGGTCCGCACATCGTTGTGCTCGGCTGACGGGTGACCGGGCTCACGGCTGGCCCGCTCTAGCCTCGTGAGTTGTTGGTCTTTAATCTCCGCGAGCAAATATGTATCCATATCTACGGTGTCGACATGAATCACTGGTCCACTTCTGATGTTAACTTCAATGGTTAACTTCTGAATCTCGTCATTGTACGAGAAACTTTTTAGAAATTTTGTGACGAGACATCTCGCTGACCCCGCGCCGACCGATCCCAGGATCCGCCGATCTCGCCGCACGCCACGCCACGCCGCCACCACCCCTCCGACCGGCCCGCGGTCCGGACAACACGTGGTCGAACGGTGCGGGTCGTGCCCATGTGAAACCATGTGGCCATTTTCGTGATGGCTGCTATGTGCGCGCTATGTGCGAGGCCGTGTGCCCAATCTCGCAGAATCGCGGGCGTCCATAGGCGTCGCGCATCCATCGCACCATTTGGAGCCCTAACGCCGCCTGCTCGCCCAGCCAGCGCTCAATGACGGGTGGGTGGCTCGTATCGACCTCGAGCCAAATGGAGCGTGGACCATCAGCGCGCAGCAGGCGCGGCGTGGCGAGCAGCAGCTCACGCACCACGTCTAGCCCGTCGCTGCCGCCGCACAGCGCTCCGGCGTCCTCGTGCCACGCGACCTCCGGCTCGAGCGTCGCCATGTCGGCACGGGGGATGTAGGGCGGGTTGGAGACGATCACGTCGAAGCGGCGAGGCGCGAGGTCGCAAGCAGCGATGCCGCCGTCGACCAAAAGGGACTCGTACCGCGCGCTCAGGCCGCAGCGCTCGGCATTCGCTTTGGACAGAGCGTGTGCCGTTGGACAGATGTCGATGCCGACGCAGCGAGCGTTTGGCAGACGGTTCAGCAAAGCCAAACCAATGGCGCCAGTTCCACAGCCGACGTCGAGGATATCGATATCGCTGCTGCGCCGTGCACCGCGACCCCCGGTGCGATGGTCGTCGCCCAACGCCTCGAGCACGTGCTCCACAAGTTCTTCAGTCTCTGGCCGAGGGATTAGAACTGGCGGCCGCATCTCAAGCGTCAGGTCGTGGAAGTCCCAGTCGCCCAGGATGTACTGCACGGGCACGCGCTCGAAACGGCGTTTGCACATGCATTCGAAGGCTCGCGCGGCGGCCTCATCGAGCGGCTCGGATGCGTGCAGCGTCAGCTGCTTGCGATCGTTGCCAAAGCCAGCACATCGGGTCAGCAGGTGCTCGGCAGAGAGAGCTGGCTCGGGCACGGCTGCAGCTACGAAGGCTTCGGTCGCCAGCTGGAGCGCCGCGTTGAGTGGCGTCGTTGCCGGCAACTGGAAGCTGTTGACCGCCGCGCTCGAGGCGATCGAGCATAGGAGACGGAGTGGTCGCCTTATCATCGTTTGTGAATGGAAGCCTTTGTGTTTGGAGCCTGTACGGCCGTCGAGCAACTGAGGCGGGAGTGCTCACCTATTCTGAAAGTCGTTGTGATCTCCCTTGAGGTTGCGTCCCCTGTGATGACAACGATGCCGAGCCGGCCAATCTGTCTACTTGCGTTGCTGCCCGTCGCCGCGGCGTGGCTGCTGCACCTTCCGCCTGCAAATGGGCGCCCGGCGGCCGCCACAACAGGTGTGCAGGTCGGCTGGACTCGTGACCACCTCGCGTACGATTTTTCCGCGAAGCGCCTGGGTTCACCAGCTCTGAAGTTTGACCTTGAGCTTCCTGACGATGACGAGGACGAGGACAAGGCGGACGAGGACAACAGCGCGCTTGCAGAGGACGAATACGAGATCAATATCAGCCAAACACCTGCCGTGAATATGACTGTCGAACAGTTGAGGACGCAGCTGAAGATGGTCGGGCAGAAAAGCTCCGGGACCAAGAAAGAGCTGGTCGAGCGCGTCCAAATGCTACAACGACGGCATGCGCTCAATCTTCCGGTGCACGACCTGCAGGTGCAAAATCAGGAGGAGTTCCGATGGTACATGCTGCAGACGGCCAACGGCTTCGAGCGCGCGGTGGAGCGCACGATCAATATGGCCGTAGTGGCGCAGCGGCTCACGAACAAAATTGAGCGCGTCTTCGTGCCCGTCCTCGAGGGCGAGACGTCGGTGCGCGAGAGCTCCGTCATGCCGCAGTACATCTTCGTCCGCATGCGCATGGACCCGAAGCTGCACTTCTTCATCACGAACATGCAGTACGTGATCAACTTTGTCGGCGCCGACCGTGGCGGCCGAAGCGCGGCCGGTCAGATGGCTGGCAACCGCGGCTTTGTGCGCCCGATGCCGATGACTGACGAGGCCTTCGAGAAGATTGTCGCGCTCACGCGCGCCAAAACGATGCCCACGGCCGACGAGGGCGCCGTCGGCAAGGTTGATGTCTCGAGCATCGCCATTGCAGACGTCGTCGAGGTATGCGAGGGTCCATTCAAGGGGATGCAGGGCCCTGTTCTCGAGCGCAGCCCGCTCGAAGGCGAGGCTAACGAGCAGGCACTCACCCTCGTACTCTCCGTGATGGGGCGCGACACGCCAGTCACCGTCCCTGAGCGCCACTGCGCCAAAATAGCCCAAGCAGTGTGAACACGCACAGTCGAGTCTAGGCGCGGCCGCGTTACATCTTACAAGTCGCGATTCGGTATTGCCGCGGAGACCGGAGTAAACGGAAAACGGTCAACTTCGCAAACGTAAAGACTGAGCAGCCACAGGAGTTTATCTCGCAGATTGTGTCTCCATGTGAGCACTGTATGTTTATTCACCAAGGCGATCCGCTGCCGGGTTCAGGTGTACTTCGTGCGTAGCACATGACGTTCGTCGCGTCCCTGCGTATACACAGCGTCGGGTGCGTATACGCAGGTAGGTGCGTATACGCACCCGACGCCGCGTTTACGCACATGTGCTTGTACGCGGGTGTGGGTGCGTATACGCAGGTACGTGCGTATACGCACCCCAGGGTGCGTATACGCGGGTAGGTGCGTATACGCAGGCAGGGGTGCGTATACGCGGGGGGTGCGTATACGCAGGCAGGGGTGCGTATACGCGGGTAGGTGCGAATACGCGTTTTAAGATGTGTGTATACGCGTTTATCACCACTGCCCACACACACAACACAGCCAGAGCCACACAGGAAGGCCCCAACTTCCTGCTCTCTTGTCTCCTCTAGGAACATGGCGCATCGGCATGGCTTTGGCGCATGCAAACATGGCCGCGTAAGTGGAGC
>Ga0210242_101623_pt1 | contig 15856 bp, 10 predicted proteins | sample ChrtobMeP5a_16mM_FD_155445 | JGI IMG/M metagenome (GOLD analysis project Ga0210242, IMG submission 155445) | Chrysochromulina tobin associated microbial communities from unialgal haptophyte culture, Seattle, Washington, United States - P5a_16mM | ecosystem: Host-associated > Algae > Haptophytes >... | reverse complement strand
GCAACGTCTGGCCATGACCATGGCCAGCATGATGCCAGCGATCGCAACGCCTGTGACCTGTGCTACTGTGCGTCGGTCAGTCGGCATCCAAAACTTGGGTCCGTAATTGGTGGTCGTATTGGTAGCATGCGCCTGTTCCTCGTTCGCTGGCCTGTCGATGGGCTCACCGAAGATGTCGAACGGATCGATCTCATCCTCGGTGATTGCAGCGGCACCGGCTTCGTTGCCACCAGCAGCGTGAGTGTCATGGGGCAGCTGTGACGGTACCGTCTCGGCGATGGCTGCCATCCCGGGTACACCGCTCGATGCAGGGCGAGGTGTATCGCGTCCACCACGGCCGCGGCCGTAGCCACGGCCCCGACCCCGGCCTCCTCGACCGAAACCCTTACCGGTAAACGGGCCTCGGCGTCCAGTAGCTCGTTTTGCTTTGATGGATGCAATCATTGCGATGATGCGGTCAGTGACTTGGCTGCGGTCGGCCTTGGGCGATGGGCACTCAGTCCACTTGTGCCCAAGACCAAAGCAGTTGAAACAGCACAGCTCCTTATCGAGCGCACTCATCACGGCCATGGCCACGTGAGGCTCCATGGCGTCGACGAGGGCTGCAAGTTCATCCACCGTCGCTCCTTGGTATGCATCCCAAACGATCTGGCTTGTGGCCACGGCGCATGCATCGTCGAATCCGTGGTCCATTTCATCGACTACGTTGGCTCCATCGGTCTCGATGACCTCGGCTGCCATGCCGTCGGCGCGGTTTGATGGGCCTGTGCGCGAGGGCCGGTTTGTCGGCGAGGCGAATTTGAGCTCACCGCGTTTGAATGCCGCCCGCCAGAGCTCATCGAGGTACGCGATCACAGACCGGCGATTCCATCCGCCTGGCACAGCTGGTCCACCACCCGCTGCAGCTACTGGCTGCGAGTAGAACCTTGCGTCTCGGTTGGGAGCGGGGCACTGTAGTAATGCGTCGACTGTCTGTGCGAGAGCAGGTGGCATGCTGACTGCTATCAGTAGCTTTTCCGTCAGGGCATCATCGCTGAAGCGGTTTGGGGCAGGCAGATCAGCATTCTTCTCGACACAGATGCGGCTGAACTCAATGATTGATTGTTCATTGATCCCAACGTCCTTTAGCATCGTCAAGCCGTTGAACTCAATGATCTTCGTGTTGATGTGAAGCGCTGACATTGGCTCTTGGCACTCGCGCTCGAGGGTGAGCCACGCTGTTCGGCCGTTCAAGCGATCGGCTTGGTTTGTTGCGCCTGGGCCTGCCTCTGCTCTAATCACAGCCTTAAGTGATTCGTCGGAGATGTGCTGTAGCAAGGTCGAGTAGGATTCGCGTCGTCTCTGCTTGCGTCTCCGGTCTTGGGCAGCTGATAGGCCAGCCTGGGGGTCTGTCCCCAGGTAACATTCGGCATAACTGGCGTCTTCATCGCCACAATGGCCTCCTGCTGCTGCATCAAGGTAGCCCTTTGCCCACTTGGTGAAGACCGGTCCTCTTTGCCCGTTGAAGGGTTCGACAAGCAGTCTAGTCTTTGAATCGGTTGAGGAGCTCATCAGCGACGTCGAGGAAGCGTCCTCGGTAGAGGCTCCACTTGTCGCAAGAGCGCCGTAACCGTTCCCTAAACCCCCTTGCTGAGAGGACTCGGGACAAGAGGACAAGCACGAATGCGATAGCCACTCTCCGACACGCAACGCACCGGAATCCACTTCTGTCCAATTCACACACACAAAAGGAATCGCACCGAATCTCTTCCTAATAAGGAAAGGGGTTTCATGCAATGAGATCTTGCTGGACCTCTAGCGAGCTCATAGAGCAGGTATCATCGGATTACCTGACTCATCTCGCGACATAACATACCGGGTACTATGACCTCCAAAACTTGCACCGGTAACGTCCGCGTCTCATTTTTTCGCTTTGTCTTGTCCGGAGCGTCCGTCGCCCCTTGGGTATTTGCACGAGTGGACGCCGAGTTGAGACCGATGGTGGAGGCAAAGCGTGCACGGTTCGACATCGAAGCCGACAATGAGCTCAGGGTCTTCACGTTCGAGGAGGGATTGCTTGGCATGATATTTGGCGGCACGTTGGAGAACGGTGTCGCCGTTGTCACGGTAGACGATGTGCTACCCAACACGCAGGCTGCTAAGCTGGGCGTCATCGTGGGCTCGATCATCAAGGCTGTCGGCAAGAAGGACGTCACATCGATGAAAGCATTGACGGAGGTCACCAAGGCGATAGATATCGAGCCGCGGCCGTTCCAGATCCAAATGTCCGTGCCACCGTCCACAGCAGGGGTGATGCACGATCAACGGCAGCCGCCGTCCACTCCGCAGCCGCAGCAACGCCGGTCGATTTTGAAGCTGGGGCCGCAGCCATTTCCTTCGCCCCTGCGGCCCCGAAGACCCAGTCGCGAAACGGTGGCCATTTCGCCCCGGTCGCCGCAAACCCTGCTGAAGAATGCAGAAAGGGAGGCCGCGGCGGCCGCAAGGAAGGCAGACGAGGAGGCGAAGAGGGAGGCCGCGGAGAAGGCGGCGGCTGCAAAGAGGCATGGTGGCAAGGTGGCCGCAGTGGCTGCGAAGAATGCGAAGAAGCAGGCCGCCTGCGCAGCGAGCGAGGCGGAGTCGTCGTGGGCAGGCTCCTGCTGCCTCGGCTGCGCCTGCCAGGTCGAGCAGCCGCCATCTGCCAAGCCGCAGCTCGACCCTACGAAGGTGATTGCGGCGGAAATCCGACAGAGACAGCAGCGCGATGGCCTCGTCGTTATCCCGTGGGAGAGGATCTCGTTCACCAAGACCATAGCCAAGGGCGCGTTCGGCACCGTCGCACTCGCCAAGCTGCACATGATGCCGTGCGCGGTCAAGATCGCCGATGTGCGCTCGGGCGATGGGTTGGAAGAGGCACTCGCGCTCCTGAACGAGAGCAACGCGATGCTCAGCCACCCGAACATTGTCAAGACGCTTGGGATCGCCTTCGATGCGCCCGCAAAGATCGGCTTGATTATGGAGCTCATGAACTGCTCGTTGAACGAGCTCATGCATGCGCACGCCATCAGCGGCGTGCGCAGGTACGTGACTTGGGCGGAGTCGCTGCTCGCGATCGCAACGGACATCACGTCCGGCATGGCCTTCCTTCACTATCGTAACATCATTCACCGCGATCTCAAGCCGCTCAACGTGTTATTGACCGACGCATGGTATGCCAAAGTGGCCGATTTTGGGGAGGTGAAGCTCATGAAAGCAGCAGCTTGCGAGAAGGTCGCCGCCGCCCCGACCTACTCCCAGAGGACGAAGTCATTCATCTCCTTCTCTGCACTCGCGTTGGATGCCAGCGGGGCCGCGAGCGGTGTGAGCGGTTTCAGCGGCGGCGGCGGGCTGGTATCATCCGACATTGGCAAGTCGGGGGGCGTACGCATCCATGGAACTCCGTCGTACCTGTCGCCTGAGGCGGCGAGCGTCGACATTCCTACTGCGCCGCGTGTGGGTTCGCCAACGGACGTGTGGAGCTTTGGGTGCTTGTTGGCGCACTGTGCGGCGCGCGCACCGCCCTACATGGACATTGAAGGTCAATCGACACACGAGGTGATTATGAGGCTGCGGTGTGGTCGCGCTGAGCCGCTCTCGATGGTCGTCGAAGGCGTCAACATGCCTGCGCCGCTCATGGCCATTGCTCGGGAGTGTACGTGCGTCGCCCCCGAGCAACGGCCCACGTTTTCCCAAATCTTCACGCGCCTGTCGGACCCGAACTTGGTCCGTGCGATTTGCTTCGAAGGGGATCGCCTCCACGAGCTTGGAGAGGACGACGAGCTCGGAGAGGAGGACGAGATGGAGGCACGCCGGCCGCCAGTGTTACTCCCGATGGTCGGGAAGACGTTGAAGGATGGCGAGGAGAAGGCGAGCGCTGTGATGGCGCGGTCCTCCCTCAAGTCCTCTCTCAAGAGTGGGGACCGATTCCCGGCCGCCAAGGCAGTGAAGGGCTTCATCCAAATTGCCTTTGGAGAGGAGATGGACAAGTCGGACGCGAGCCTCGAGGCGGCGTTTGCCAAGCTCGACACGGACCATAGCGGCAAGATCGATCGCAATGAGATGAAGGCGTACATCCTGAGCGTGTACGACAGGGGCATTGACGACAAGACCATCGGCGATATGATGGCGAGAGCGGGCACGAACAATGATGGGGACGTGGACCTCGACGAGTTTAAGGCCATCATGCGTGCCGGGCCCAAAAAGACGAGCCAGAATTGCCCCATTCAATGAGCAACGCTTCGTGACAGAGGCCGTAGTATGTAAAAGTACAGTGTTGAGTATGTGGTGGATGTGCTGACCACAGACCAACTTTTACCATCGAGGCCCACTGGCAGCCATCATGGCAGCTTTGCCTGGGTACGGCGTAGCATAAAAATTCTTTTACAGGCCAAAGGTTCGCCATCTCTATCCGAAAAATCGAAAGGAGTTCCTATTCTCCTTATCAGAGTAACGAGAATTTCCAGACATTTTGGATCTTCCGCATGCATAGTTGGCTGTATATATTCATAGATGCAATTCATAGCTGCCTTTTGGGTTTCTCTTTCCTTTTCTCCCGGCGTCTGGCCTGTAAGACGGGCGCTTGCCCACGCGGATGACCAGCGTCTCGACGCTCGTCGATCAGCTCAAGTCAGCAGAGGGCGAGGCGCTACAGAAGCTGCTTTACGCATTGGCCGAGCTACTGGACAAAGCATCGGACGACACCTCCGACGCGCTGTGTGCAGAGCTTCGAGGGATGGGCGCAGTGGCCGTCATCAGCAAGCTGCTCACGCACGAGGCCAAGCAGATCCACCGGCTGGCCATCAGTATCATTGGGAATCTGGCCTCGACGGCACTTGATTCGAAAGCAGGCTTGAGCAACAACTTGCTCAAGCAAGCCGGCGCGTTTGACCACCTCCTCCGTCACCTCTTGACGACCAAGGATGATACCACGCTCCTGTACGCTCTGATCGCGATCCAGAACATGTGCGTTGAGATCGAGTATGTCAACAAGCTGAAGGCAGCAGGGGGTATCAAGAGGCTGCAGCACATCGTCGGTCAGACGGACCCGCAGCTCCGTCAGTTTGCGCAGTGCTGCCTCGACAACGCACGCACCGTCGTCGTCATCGACGCGATGCAGAAGGCCTCGAGAACACAACGAATGACCAAAATAGATTACATGACCACGAGAGACGAGGCTGGCAAGTATCTGGCACACGCATATGTCCGCCGTTGGCGTGCTCGACGAGCAACCACTGTCACTGGAGCTTCTGACCTTTCAGCTGGGGTCGATGCCTCCTTCTCTCCCGCCAACACGATCCACGACCAACGCCAACACGCGCACACCGTCACTGCAGCTGCGGTCGCTGACTCCATTACCCCTGGTGGTGATGGCGGTGGTGGTGGCGTCGGCAGCGGCGGTGGCACGTCGACGGTCGTTGTTGTTGATCTACAGGACGTGTCCGATCTAGTGTCCGATCCGGGCGCGGTCTTCGACGCAATCCTGAGCAGCACGAGCGCCACGGACACGCGCACCATCAGCGAGGTCGCGAACTACCTCATCAGTCAGTGCGCGATGAAGCTGGCGCTCGTGCCGCGGGTTCTCCAGATTATCGACGTCAACGGCGACGGGATCATCGACCGCGACGAGTTTATCAAAGCACACGAGGCGGGCATATTTGCGTCCAATGGTATACCGGCGGCATGGACTGCAGCGGCAACTGAAGGGCTATGAAGAGCGGCTGACGATTGCTGACCATATAGCTCAAACTGAGCGGAAGTTTGAATAGCTCAGGAAAAGCTGTCCATACCACATATCCAAGTACAACCCTTAAATGTGAATCTAATGTCACTCTAATGTCACTCCGGCAGCGTCAGACACTATACGGTGCGTCTTGCACGTTACCGGGTAACATCATGGCAGGACGCATGCGGCAGGATGCATGCGGGGGTAGTGCTGCGAAACCACGCCAACACACACTTTCTGCGTGTAACTCGACCGTTTCCTCTTGAGAAATGGCTTTTTCTGCGGGGCCTCGCGATGTCCAGCGTCTCGACGCTCGTCGATCAGCTCAAGACAGCTGAGGGCGAGGCGCTACAGAAGCTGCTTTACGCATTGGCCGAGCTACTGGACAAAGCATCGGGCGACACTTCCGACGCACTGCGTGCAGAGCTTCGAGGGATTGGCGCAGTGGCCGTCATCAGCAAGCTGCTCACGCACGAGGCCAAGCAGATCCACCAGCTGGCCATCAACATCGCGGGCAGTCTGGCCGCGACAGCTCTTGATCCACAAGCAGGCTTGAGCAACAGCTTGCTCAAGCAAGCCGGCGCGTTTGACCACCTCCTCCGTCACCTCTTGACGACGAAGGATGATACCACGCTCCTGTATGCTCTGATCGCGATCCAGAACATGTGCGTTGAGATCGAGTATGTCAACGAGCTGAAGGCAGCAGGGGGTGTCAAGAGGCTGCAGCACATCGTCGGTCAGACGGACCCGCAGCTCCGTCAGTTTGCTCAGGGCTGCCTCGACAACGCACGCACCGTCGTCGCCATCGACGCGATGCAGCAGCAAGCCGTCAAGTCTACCCCGAAGACGAGGACCGAGGCTGGCAAGTATCTGGCACACGCGTATGTCCGCCGCTGGCGGGCTCGACAAGGAGTTCGACAAGGAGTCCGCCCCAGTTCTGTAGCGCTACAAGCGTCGCTCGTCGATCAGCTCAAGAACGACGACGACGCAACGCTCGTGAAGCTCCTCTACAGCGTGGCCATGCAGCTGGACGACGCATCGGGCGAGTCTGCCATCTCGCTGTGTGCAGAGCTCCGTGCGAGTGGTGCTGTGGCCGTCATCAGCAACCTGATCGCACACGGCAGCTCGCAGATCCACCGGCTGGCCATCAGTATCATTGGGAATCTGGCCTCGACGGCTCTTGATCCGCAAGCAGGCTTGAGCAACGGCTTGCTCAAGCAAGCCGGCGCGTTTGATCACCTCCTCCGTCACCTCTTCTCGACTGACCAAGGAATCATGCTGCTTACTGTCGTCGCGATCCAGAACATGTGCGTCGAGATCGAGTATGTCAACAAGCTGAAGGCAGCAGGGGGTATCAAGAGGCTGCAGCACATTGTCGGTCAGACGGACCCGCAGCTCCGTCAGTTTGCTCAGGGCTGCCTCGACAACGCACGCACCGTCGTCGTCATCGACGCGATGCAGCAGGAAGCCGTCAAGTCTACCCCGAAGACGAGGACCGAGGCTGGCAAGTATCTGGCACACGCGTATGTCCGCCGCTGGCGTGCTAGACGAGCAGCCACCCTCACTGGAGCTTCTGACCTTTCAGCTGGGGTCGATGCCTCCAAGATCCTCGACGAACGCCAACACGCGCACACCGCCGCGGGCGGGGAGGACCTGCAGGACGTGCAGCTAGCCATCACGACGCTGCAGTCCGTTCTGCGTGGCAAGCAAAAGAGAGCGGAGTTGGAGCGGACCAAGAAGGAGAAGATCGCCGCCCAGAGGTTGCAGAGGATGCTGCGGGGTCACCAAGCCCGAGGGGTGGCCTCGGCCATCCTCAGAGCGAGAAACATGGAGCGGGCTGCCATCCGGATCCAGCGTTGTGGGCGCAACCGTCTTTTACGGAAGCTGCTGATCCGCAAGGCAGTCACTGCAGCTTCCCTCACTGCAGCTGCGGTTGCGTTACGGCTGATTGCAGCCGAGGTCGGCTCGGTCATGACCTTCGCCGTGGGCGGCAACCATGTGATGGGCACGGTCAGGTACATCGCCCCGCTTTGCTGATTGCATTCTGATTGCGTGCTGATTGCATGCTGATAGCGTACTGATTGTATGTGATGGGCACGGTCAGGTACATCGGCCCGCTTGCCGAGGATATCTCGGGTGGAACGTGGCTCGGCGTTGAGCTCTCCGAGCCCATCGGTCGCCACTCGGGCCGGCGCTACTATGCGTGCGCGGAGCGGCACGGCCTGTTCGTCAGGGCTTCGGCGGCGGCCGCGGCGATGGTCGCGCACTTGACTTCGCCACCGCGAGGTCCGATCTATACGCAGTACGAGGCTGGCATCAAGACCGCCGCCGCGACATCCGGCGTGCCGTTCGTGATGCCTCCGCCGCACCGGCTTGGCGCGGGGGACGCGCTGATCCTGATCGACTTGCAGTACGACTACTTGCCGGGCGGCGCCTTCGGTGTGCCCGAGGGCAACGACGTGCTCGCGTCGCTCGCCGGGCTGCTCACGGCAGGCGCCGCCGCGGGCGCCACCGTCGTGTGCACGCGCGAGTACCACCCAAGTGACCATGCCTCTTTCCGAACAGCGAAGCCAGTCGCCGGCCCGTTCCCGCCGCACTGCGTGCAGGGGAGCCGCGGCGCGCGGCTGGCCGCGCCGATCGCCGCCGCCGCCGCCGCCGCGCGCAAGGCCACGCCCGATCGCGTCGAGATCGCCTTCAAAGGCTTCCACAGGGATGTCGACTCGTTTGCATGCTTCGAGTACCCAGGCGCTCTCGCCAAGGGGCGCTTGGTGCAGCGCCCATCGCCTGATCCAGGCGCGCTGCTGGGCTGCACAGGGAGCCTCGTGATGCGCTCGTCGGCCCTCGAGGAAGACATCAATGCGCCGCCGGACGTGCTCGCACACGCCACTGGCGGAGCCCTCACACTGGCTGAGCGGCTCGGACCGGTGAAGGTGCTCTTCCTCGCCGGCTTGGCGCTCGACTTTTGCGTCCTCGACTCGGCGCTCACAGCGCGCGCAAAGGGCTACCAGGAGGTATACATCATCAGCGCCCCTGATGGCCTCTGATGGTCTCTGAGGGCCTCTGATGGCCTCTGACGACCTCTGATGACTATCTGATGACCTCTGATGGCAGGTGTACATCATCCTCGATGCCTCGCGCGCTCTGCACGTCGCGCCTGTGGGGTTCCTGACGCCGCCCGCCGAGCTGTGGGCGAAGCTGCATGCAGGTGGGATCAAGCTGTGTACGCTGGCCGACGCCTTCCCGGGCTAATGGCTCTCCGACTCCCCCCATGAACGCATCATGGAGTCCCATAGTGTCTGTCGGTCTCGGCTGACTTCACGCTAACTTCACACGAGCGCGGCGAGTCTGGACGGAACGGAGTCGGCTCGGTCGTAGCTCGGTCGGTCGGGGCGAAGGTACGCGCAAAGGTACATCGCGTCTTCTGCTCTTTCGCATCCCTTTCGCAGCATCCCTTTCGCATCTCTTTCGCAGGGCTTCGCTCATCAGCCCCCACCGTCTCAAGTTTCGTCTCCAGTTTCGTCCGCTCCTCGCCAGCTCCGAAGAAGCTCCGCTAAGCAGAACCAGCGCGACAAACACGCCCGATGGGATCAAGGCTTGGAGCGCTCAAAGCAGTTTCAGTCAGTAAGCACGCGCTGCGCTGAGCTGGGATTCTACTTTGGGCCCTAGCGTCCGGTTTCAGTCAGTCAGTCAGTTAGTCAGTTACGAGTTAGTCATCAATCATGTGTCACTCCGGCAGATTCCGACACTAAACGGTGCGCTTTACACGGTAACATCATGGCAAGATGCATGCGGCAGGATGCATGCGGGGCTGCGCGGACCTCGAGAAACTTGACATCCCACAACATTTTCTCCTGTTCCACAAACTAGGCTCGACGTTACTTTCAGAGAGGTTCCACAAATTTCCCCCGCGGGCAGAAGCGCGATGTCCAGCGTCTCGACGCTCGTTGATCAGCTCAAGACAGCAGAGGGCGAGGCGCTACAGAAGCTGCTGTACGAATTGGCCGTGCAACTATCGGGCGACACTTCCGACGCACTGCGTGCAGAGCTTCGAGGGATGGGCGCAGTGGCCGTCATCAGCAAGCTGCTCACGCACGAGGCCAAGCAGATCCACCAGCTGGCCATCAACATCGCGGGCAGTCTGGCCGCGACAGCTCTTGATCCACAAGCAGGCTTGAGCAACAGCTTGCTCAAGCAAGCCGGCGCGTTTGACCACCTCCTCCGTCACCTCTTGACGACCAAAGATGATACCACGCTTCTGTACGCTCTGATCGCGATCCAGAACATGTGCGTTGAGATCGAGTATGTCAACGAGCTGAAGGCAGCAGGGGGTATCAAGAGGCTGCAGCACATCGTCGGTCAGACGGACCCGCAGCTCCGTCAGTTTGCGCAGGGCTGCCTCGACAACGCACGCACCGTCGTCGCCATCTACGCGATGCAGCAGAAAGCCGTCAAGTCTACTCCGAAGACGAGGGCCGAGGCTGGCAAGTATCTGGCACACGCGTATGTCCGCCGCTGGCGGGCTCGACAAGGAGTTCGACAAGGAGTCCGCCCCAGTTCTGTAGCGCTACAAGCGTCGCTCGTCCATCAGCTCAAGAACGACGACGACGCAACGCTCGTGAAGCTCCTCTACAGCGTGGCCGTGCAGCTGGACGAAGCATCGGGCGAGTCTGCCATCTCGCTGTGTGCAGAGCTCCGTGCGAGTGGTGCTGTGGCCGTCATCAGCAACCTGATCGCACACGGCAGCTCGCAGATCCACCGGCTGGCCATCAGCATCATTGGGAATCTGGCCTCATTGGCTCTTGATCCGCAAGCAGGCTTGAGCAACGGCTTGCTCAAGCAAGCCGGCGCGTTTGACCACCTTCTCCGTCACCTCTTCTCGACTGACCAAGGAATCATGCTGCTTACTGTCGTCGCGATCCAGAACATGTGTGTGGAGATCGAGTATGTCAACAAGCTGAAGGCAGCAGGGGGTATCAAGAGGCTGCAGCACATCGTCGGTCAGATGGACCCGCAGCTCCGTCAGTTTGCGCAGGGCTGCCTCGACAACGCACGCACCGTCGTCGTCATCGACGCGATGCAGCAGAAGGTCCTCGCGTCTACCCCGAAGACGAGGGCCGAGGCTGGCAAGTATCTGGCACACGCGTATGTCCGCCGCTGGCGGGCTCGACGAGCAACCGCCCTCACTGGAGCTTCTGACCTTTCAGCTGGGGTCGATGCTTCCTTCTCTCCCGCCAACACAATCCTCGACCAACGCCAACACGCGCACACCGCCGCGGACGGGGAGGACCTGCAGGACGTGCAGCTAGCCATCACGACGCTGCAGTCGGTCCTGCCTTCCGGAGAGGACGTGCTGCTAGGCATCACGAAGCTGCAGTCCGTCCTGCGTGGCAAGCAAAAGAGAGCGGAGTTGGAGCGGACCAAGAAGGAGAAGATCGCCGCCCTGTGGTTGCAGAGGATGCTGCGGGGTCACCAAGCCCGAGGGGTGGCCTCGGCCATCCTCAGAGCGAGAAACATGGAGCGAGCTGCAATCCGGATCCAGCGTTGTGGGCGCAACCGTATTCTACGGAAGCTGCTCATCCGCAAGGCATTCCGTGGGGAATTCTGATGGATTGGTCGATGCAGGCTGTGTGTCAGGTATGTGTCAGGGATTGGTTGACGCAGGCGGGGCGCGCGGTCACTTTCAACATTTGTTTGTTGCGGTGACTCTGGCGACTGCCCGCTCGCGCTCCTCGCCCGAACTCGCCCGCTCCCTGTCATGCGCATTCATCATGAACGTCAAGGGTTATTTTTTAGCTCACTGCTTAGTGCTATGCAGTTTGTTTAAGTCGCGTGGAATCGACATCTCAGGGTTGTCCATGCAGTCCATGTTGTTTATTTTAAATGGATTGGACTGATACATGTAGGCCAAGTGCAATAGGCGAGGTAGTTTGGAGATAGTACCGGATCGGGAGCGGGACGACCTGACAACACCAACACCAACACTTCACACCGTTTCTTCACAGTCATCAATCGAGGAAAAAAGCTCGCTCTCCAAGATGTCCAGGACCCGTCTGTGATTTGAGCTCGACAGTCCAAATGGCGTCGCCCAAGCTGCTCCTGTGCTGCTGGCTGCAACTTGCGGCGCCCGCGCTGCGGCCGCTACCACGCACGCTGCAGCGTGTGCGACGGCAACCTTTTGCGTCGTTGAGCCCTCAGCCGCCGGACGCGGCGCCGCCGACGGCTGCACCCATGCGATGCCTTCGCCTACGAGCGCCTCCGTCCATGAGCGTCGCGAGCGCACTCGTGCGACCGCTGCGTAAGCTTCCGCAACGGCTCTGGCCATACACGCTCGGAAAGTTCTGGGGGCTACACGCGCTGATGTGGGCCGCCGCCTTTGCGGTTGCCGCCAGGCTGGCTGGCGGTGCTGTGGCTCTGCCAGTGCCGCTGCTGCTACCGCTCGTCGCCGCGAACGCGGCGCTCGCGACGACGCTCTACCGCTCGCGCGAGGACGCTAACGTCGTGCTTGCGGCCACGGCCGCCCTCTACTTTGGCGGCCATGCCGCGATGCTCTTCTTGCTCGACGCGGCCGGCCTGGCGCAGCTGTCCGCTCGGCTGGCGGCCGCGCTGCCGTGGGCGCGCGCGTGGCACGCGGCGCTGTGCCTGGGCTCGGTGTGCTTCGCGCTCAAGGCGGCGTTCAAAGACCGCCTCTTTGGCGACGCTGAGGCCGGTTCGGCTTTGCGATCCGAGGCCGTAGCAGCGCTGCGTGCCTCGCCGGTGGCGATGCCGACGCTCCTGCTGCTTAACGGTCAGGCTGGCGCGAAGCTCGCTGGGCGCGTGCGCGCGTATCTGGAGGGGGTCGCCGCCGGGAGCGACGACGTGAGCATCGTCGATCTCGCCGAGACGGCGCCCGAGCTCGCCCTGCGATCATTTGGCGCGCGCCATCCGACCTTCAGGGTACTCGTCTGTGGCGGCGATGGCACGGCGTCGTGGGTCCTCGGTGCGATCGAGCAGTGCGGGCTCACTGGCTGGGACGGTGCGCCGTACCGGCCGGCGGTCGGCCTGTACCCTCTCGGGACGGGCAACGATCTCGCGCGCGTCCTCGGCTGGGGCAAGAGCGTCCGTCTTGATACCCTGTCGGACCTGTTCAGCACGCTGGACGCCGCCCGAGTGCGCCTGGTGGATCGATGGCTCGTGCGCGGCACGCTGCCCGAGGGCGCGAGCGCTCGCCGTATGTGCAACTACCTCTCCATCGGGCTCGATACGCAGGCCGCGCTGTCGTGGGCACGCCTCAAGCACGCCGCCCCATGGGCCTTCAAGCTGCGCCTCATCAATAAGCTTTGGTGAGCGCCCGTGGCCCGCGCGCGCGGCAGACCCAGCCATCTCGCGCCCCCTCGCGCCCCCTCGCGCCATCTCGCTGCCTGCCCTCACTTACCCCCTCTCCTCACCCCTTCTCTCCCCTTCTCTCCCCTTCTCTCCCCTCCTTTCCCCTCCCTTGCCCTGCCCTCCCTCACGTTCGCCCGGCTCGCCTCCCGCCTCCTCGCAGGTACATCATCTGCGGCTCACCCGAGCTCGTCCGCCGCTCGTACAGTGACCTGAGCACACGCTGCACTCTCACCTGCGACGGCGAGCCCGTCGCCATCCCGCCCAATGTCGAGGGCATCATGGTGCTCAACACGCCCTCGTATGGAGGCGGCTCGGACCTGTGGGATGAGGCGCGGGCTGCCCCGCTGCGCGCCAGCACCAAGCCGTTTGCGCAGTGGCTCGGGCGCACGGGGCGCTCCGCACGCCCTCTGCGCATGGACGACGGGTGCCTCGAGGTCGTCGGCGTGACCAACGTCCTTCATCTGGCCGCTACCCTAGGGGGACTCTCGAACGGCGTCCGGCTGTGCCAGGGGAGACGGCTCACGATCGCCGTGCCGGGGGGCGGCGTGCCGTTACAAATCGACGGCGAGCCCTTCAACGTGCACGTGCCCGCCACGGCGCTTTCACAGCCGGGGCGTGGGCTCGAGCCGTTCACACTTGAGCTCGTGCGAGACGGGCAGGCCCTGATGCTCGCGCGCACGCCACGCGCGACCACTCGTGAAGGCAACGCGCTCACCGCCGTCGAGGCCCAGCTACGCGAGCGCGGGCTGAGCACCCCGCAGCGTGATGCCCTAATTTGGAAGTTGGCGGGATCTGGCGCGGGGGCTGTGCGGCATGCGGGCACGGAGGCGGCACAGACGGAGCTGCAGCCCGTGGGCGCGCGGGCAACATACTTCCGGGCGGAAGGCCGCGCCGATGGCCCCATGGGAGGCGCCCACGACAGCGGGAGTGATGCGCCGCCGCTCATGGCGGCGGCGTGACTGGAAGGACGCTCGCGCTCGGGCCGGCGCGGGCGGCGGGAAGCAGGGCGACGACACGAGAGCGGTGACTCCAGGCTAACATTGTATGGACGGGCTCAGCTCGACACCACTCGCAGAGTGCCTGGTTTCCGTCGCTGGTGATTCTTCGGCTGTACAGTAACTGCGAGTCGGAAGGTTATAAAACGCCATAGATTCGTCAGTCGTCAGTAAACCCCAGTGATTGCACGACTTGACTTGACCCAATTATCGACTGGTTTCACGGGGACGTTTCAGTGTGAAGCTCACTTTCTCAACGCCTGGGCAGAAGTGCGCCTTTCCGATTTGACTATGCGCACTGCTCCTCGCGCGTGGTTGGTCGTGTGCGTTCTGGCTGCGCGGCTGACGCCGACGCGCACGCAAGCCGAGAGCACACCGGCGCAGAGCAGCAGCAGCAGCGACGAGTCGGAAGATTGGCTCTCCGGCATGTCCACGGGCGACAGCGACCAGGATATGCAGCGGATGGCGCAGGAGGATGCGGGGCCAGCACCGACCAAGGCGGGCTCGGTCGGAGCAAAAGCCCGCGACCCGAGGAAGAAGAAGAAGAAGACGTCGTGGTCTCAAATGCTGATGGGCACCAACCCTGACGGCACGCAGAAGCCGTGCGCAGCAACTGCGATCACACCCTTGCCGCGCATCTCGCATGCGTTTCTCATGCGCTTGCTTGTATCCCGAGCTTCTCACGCGCGCATCCGTCCGCGTTGCTCGCCGCAGAATGAAGCTTCCGAAGCTCTCGCTCGAGGAGGTTCTGACGGGAGCCTTCTGCATCGCAGTTGGCGGCTTGATGCTGAGCTTCAGTATATGAGTTTTTGACCGTCGTCCTGAGTGGCAGCGAGAGTGTGTGAGTGTGAAGGTTGGTATTGGGTTCCAGTCATCAGTGCCTCCAAACGTAGATTTCGTCTGATGACCGAGTCCACCGCCGCACCATGCGGTAACGTCTCTGGTGTTAGTCTGGTGTGGGTCGCCAGGTATGAGCAATGAGAATGACAATTGTGAATTGACATTGCTCATTCTTTGGCTGCCAATGAGGTAATTCCAGGTGGGGGTTGGTGTGGGGCCGGCGTCCGCGACCGGGCCGTCCTGCGCCCGGACCCTCCTACCCGCCCGGGTCGGCCTTGGTCGGCCGGCGGGCCGTGCGGGTCGTGTCCCAGGCCGAGGCCCAGCACCGCATGGGCACGCGATACATAGCCGACAAAGCGAAAGCCGAGAGCGAGACAGTTTGAGTTTCGGCCAGAGCGCGTTTTTCGGGTGTTTTCGCGGATCGCGCTCGCCGCACGCGTGCAGAGCGCAGTCCCGCTCGAGGCTCGTCCCATCTTCCCTCTGACGGGCTGCCTCGTGCCCAAAATTGCTCGTGCTCTCGTCCATGGAGCCGTGCTGCCGTGGAGCTTGCGGAGGGCCTAGGGGCCAGTGTGCGTCTTGCCGTGAGGCCTAAATAACGTGAACGTGAACGTAAGCCCCGGGGTAGCGTGCAAGCAAGTGCAAGCTCTAGCTTCTCGGGAACGCGACGGCCAGATTTTCACCTCAGTTTCGGCTTTGAAAAGTCTTTTTGGATTTGTGGGACGTGGCTTCGCAATCATCCGCCGAGCGGTCTCCGATCGCGCAAAAGGTCAATGCTAATGCCGAAAATGTCGCACACCTCCCTGAGTCACAACCGCGGCACCGCAGCAGTTACCAACACGCGGCAAGCACGACCGTGATCCCCACTTCCGGCGCAGACACTAGGGATAGCCAGTCGTGTCCCAAGCGCTGGCCTGCCGCACGG
>Ga0210242_101602_pt1 | contig 16027 bp, 9 predicted proteins | sample ChrtobMeP5a_16mM_FD_155445 | JGI IMG/M metagenome (GOLD analysis project Ga0210242, IMG submission 155445) | Chrysochromulina tobin associated microbial communities from unialgal haptophyte culture, Seattle, Washington, United States - P5a_16mM | ecosystem: Host-associated > Algae > Haptophytes >... | reverse complement strand
GGACGACGGTAGCCGATCCGCCCATGACCCCGAGGAAGAGCGTCGGGATCATATCCCAGGCAGTACGCAGGATGGCGCGTGCCCACTGCGTGGTGGTCGACTCGATAGCGGATATGAGAGCACAGACGAGAGCCAGAAGCAGACCTACGACGCCGAGAAAGGCGGCCGTCGGTCGGTGTGGCTGATATGCCCCAAACACGCGTGTTCCCACTGGGATCTCCTCACGATGGCCCGGAGGGACCTCCAGACGGTGCAGGGTATCGTCCTCCAGAGGAGCCTGTATGTAGGCATGAGCGAGGTCGATGATGGGGTCGACGAACGTAGAACGTTCGGAGACGACGCGAGCGGTCTCGAAGTGTTCAGACGAGAACGTGGTGGGCATCGACGGCGCTTCGCGCTGGAGAATGTTTGCCGACTGAATTCTCTCGTCGTGCCTGCTTTCGCCGCCGTCGTCACCCCCATCGCCGTTGTCATCGTCTTCTCCCTCCTCGGCCAGCCGTGCCTTGTCGGACGGTCGTCCAGAGTGCATGCCAGGGCCTGGCAGCGTCGATGGCGACCGGATGAAGCGACGGTGCGGCTGAGACGATTGTTGGAAACGGCGAGGGAATCCTCCGCGTTGGAACGGCGCACGTTGGCCGCGTGGCGGCGGCCGGGCACCGCTCGGGGCACCACCCTTGGCGATAGAGCGCTCCGCAGCGCGCTGCTTCGCATGCGTGAGAATCGTGATGCAGTACTCAAAGGAGCGGAATTTCTTGAGAGATGGGCAGTGCTTACCCACGTGCCCGAGGCCACGGCAGTTGTGACAGATGATGTCAGTGGATTCCGTATGGTCGGCATCGAAGCAGTGTTCGAGCGAGAATCCATTGAGGTTAGCATCGTCGTCGGGTGCTTCGTCGCGAATAACAAGCGCGAGCTCTGTCGACGGGATAGCCTCAAAGTCAGTAGTGGTAGTGAGACCGCGTCGAACCGAGAAACCTGCTTCTTGCAGAGCACCGAGCGTACGAGTCGGCGAGACGTGCCGGCCGGCAAAGCTCGGGGCGTCAACCCCTGTTGACATGACGAGGGCCGAGTCGACAGAGTCTAAACTTGCATGACGCATGGAATGGCCAGATTCGACAGTCGATTTGGGTTTTCCGGGGTGGCGAGATGTAGGTGCCGATTTTGTAATAGAGCCGTTCTTAACGGCCGCGCGCCACTGCGCGTGGAAGTATGCAAGCAGCGCCGATTTGTCGCGTGGGCGCACAGGCGCCGCTGCGCCCAGAACAGCGACAGGCGCGAGCTGGAACTGCCGGACGAGCGGCTGGCCAGGCACACCTTCCTGAGCATTGAGCTCGGTAAGGGCAGTGACTTGAAATATGCGAGATGCTGCGGCGATCTCGCGCAGGATCTTCTCGCAAGTCTGATCGCTCGTGTACCCACTGCCTGGAGGCAGATCAGCACTGATGGTAGTGAGCATAGTGTCCAGCTCCATGATAGTGTTCTCATTGACACCAATGTCTTTGGCAATAGTGATGCCTTGCCATTGGGCTTGCTTGTCTTGGGTATCGACGACGTCCATCGCCGTACGGCATCTCGACCTGATGTAGTCAAGCGCCAGCGGCCCGTCTCCGAGGAGCCCAAGGCCTGGGTCAGTGAGCGTACGGAGCATGTCAGCGTTGTCGATGTGCCTGACGATGAAGCTAAAGCTTTCCTTGAGGCGCTTTCGGCGGCATGTACGTGCCGCGTGTCCTTGGTTGCCGCCACCTGCAGCAGGGATAGCGCCAACGCCGGGCATTGGGTTGCCCATTGCATCGACTGCGCCGTCGTCGTTGCGCATGAGGCAGTCTGCCAGGGACCAGCCTTCATTGTCGGAGGTGCCGCCGTGCGCGAGCAGGTTGCGTTCGAACTTGTCGAACTCCTCTCGTCCAGGTTGGCAGTTGTATTGCGGAAATGAGATCTTGACGTCGACTGTCTTGGATGCCATCGCGTAGATTCGTAGCCCACGGTACGTCACCACGTTACGTTCCTCGACTGATTGTCAGGCAATCAGCTACACTGCTTGCGGGTCAACACCGCAGGCCTCGTATAACACACGGGCTCGAGCAAGACGATCTGCACAGAGAAAGACTCGCGAACCTAACGACACGTTTCCTCTATTTCCCCACACAGCGGGCACAGTGTCACTGTGCCATACAGTACGCTCTGCGTACTTATGCATACACACACACAAGAGATTTGGTGAAGGCCACATCATTCACAAGACCGTCACGGCAACCCTCCGTAACGCAAACTTTCCTTCGATAGGCTACCGACCGCACTGGTCTGTACACCGAACGCATTGCATCTCGACCACATGCCGCTAGGGAAAATCAGCACGCCAGCTCATGTGGCCCCGAAACGTGTAGCACCCCCTCCGAGCCCGGCTCCGGTGGTCTTGAACACCGGAAAGCAGGTCGAAATGGACGTACGCGGCCGACCGAAGCAGCCTCAGCCAGTCAAAGCTCTGCCACCACCTCCAGTGACCATCGGCCTGCCTTCCAAGCTCGCGTTCGAGTTCATCGGCACCTTCCTGCTCGCATTTACAGTGGCCATCGTCGTGCCGACAAACGCCGCTAACGCTGCGCTTGCCATCGGCAGCACCTTAATGTGCGCCATCTACGCGGGCGGCCATGTCAGCAGCGCCAACTTCAACCCTGCAGTTAGCCTCGCGATCTGGGTGCGCGGCAAGCTATCCCTGCTCGACCTGCTCGCCTATACCATCATTCAGCTGTTCGCAGGGCTGGCTGCTGGCCTCGTGGGCCAGTATATCGTACCCGTCATCGGGGTTCCGGTAGCGGCCGCCGGCTCTGGCTATGGCGCGCTCACCGTTGAGATCGTGCTCACATTCGCGCTTTGCCACACCGTGCTGCACGTGGCGACCACGACGGCACAAGCCAACAATTCGTACTATGGTCTCGCAATCGGCTTCACCGTAATCTCGGGCATCCTATCCGTAGGCGGCGTGAGCGGCGGCGCCTTCAACCCGGCGGTGGGCTGCCTCGCTTTAGCCAAGAATACTTCTTTCGAGGCGTTCATGACCGCGCCCGACACAGCCCTGCAGGGCTGGGCTGACCTCTTCCTCGATTCGGTGTGGGTGTATGCGGCCGGGCCGATGGCCGCAGGCCTTCTCGCGGGCCTGCTTTTCCGTCTCACTCATCCGTCAGAGTGTGCGGATCCGCACGGCACGCCGCTGAAGTACGTGCGCGAGGCCATTGCCCCGTACATCATGGAGTTCGTGGGAACGTACCTGATCTGCTTCACCGTTGCAACTGCCGCTGCGCCCTCCAATAGCAGCACTCTCGCGCCGCTCAGCATCGGAGCCATGCTCATGGCACAGGTGTACGCTGGTGGCGCTACGAGCGGCGCAAACTACAACCCGGCGGTCACGTTCGGCTTGTGGCTGCGACGGGCGTTTGCACCATGGGAGGTATCCGATGTCTTCCCGCTGCCCAAGGCGCTCGGCTACGTCGTGATGCAAGCGTTCGGTGCGGGAGCCGCCGCCGCGACTGTGGTTTATGCGACCAACATCAAGCCGGGCTTCCCGTCGCCCGGCAAGGCCCTCGGCGTTGCGCCTCTAATGGCGGTGGCACTCGAAGCGATCGGGACCTTCTTCCTCGTGCTCGTGGTTTTGCAGACGACTACCTCGGCCAGGGTCAAGGGCAACTCATTTTACGGTCTAGCGATAGGCTTCACGCTCATGGCCATGGGGAATACGATCGGCCCGCTCTCGGGTGGCGCCTTCAACCCCGCGGTCGCACTGCTCGCGTTCTCGGACGCCTCAACTTGGTCGGGTCTGCTCGGCGCGTACAACTGGGTCTACGCAGCAGGCCCGCTGCTCGGCGCTCTGATCGCCGCGCTCACGAACCGTCTCATCATGATCGACGAGTACGTGCCGCCGCTCGACCTCGAGCCGCGAGCACTGGTCTGAGGACGCCCCTGGACCCAGGAAGCGAGGAACAGGACAGGAACAGGAGGAAAACCGGCGCTTGGTTCTCTCTGAGTGCCCTCACAAGTAGCATGTGGTAGAAGTAGCTGGAAGCTCCGACCACCCGATAGAGTTCAGCGAGTTTGAGGTTACAACCCAACCCGGTATAGTCTGATTGTTGTATGTTGACACATGACGGTCGGATCACATGGCTGATCCGTGCCGAAGAGGTCTGTTAGCTGTGACCTCGGGCCGGACGCACACTGGGTTGTGAGCTGAGATGTGCATCGACAGATGTGTGACTCCTGACCTTTCACCGTCAAGTCAAGTCAAGATGTCAAGACTCTATACATAAACAACAGACAACCATACGGAAGCCTATCGAATGTGCTCCGGCAGCCAGCAGTGGTGGAAGGGAGTGGGCGGAGATGACGGAGGGGTTGACTTGACTTGACTTGACTTCACCGTCAACACCGTCAGAAAAGCTGTTCACGAATGCGCCATCCACCCATTGTGAGCGCTCGCCTTTTCTTCGCCCAAAACAAGAAAGCCCAAATTTGCTCTGGCGAGCAAGAGCCCTCCCGTGGCTCGTCATGTCCGTGAAGGGCCTGCCGAAACCCGTCCCGCGCCCTCGGCACAGCTCCGTCGTCTTCGACGTCGACGAGACCTGCCCCGGTGGCCGCGTGGGAGGAGACGACGATCCAAAGCTGATGATTAAGCCGCATACCCGTGACGCGCGCTTCATTGATAGGCCCGGACCGCCTGTCTTGGGAAAGGGGCAGTCGTATGGCGCCTCCTCCTTCGTAATGCCTCCGACGCCGCTGCCTCCGCCCTCGCCTTCAACGTTGGGGAAGTGCAACATCATACCAACAGAAGAGCGTGTGACGGAGATCATCGAGGGCATCGGACGAGCTCTCAAGCAGCGTGGCGCGGTCGGCCTCGCCGGCCTCGCGCGCAACTTCCGCATCAACGATTTCAACAAGAGTGGCACGCTTGACCGGGACGAGCTTCGCAAGTGCCTGCGCTTGTGCAAGCTCGATCTTGACGTGAACGATTTCGAGGTCCTGTTCCGACACCTGGACACGAGTGACGACGGGCAGGTGGACTACGACGAGTTCCTGACAGCGGTGCGCGGCCCGCTGCCGTCCGTGCGCAAGCGGCTGATCGTCGACATTTTTCTCGCCATCGATGAGCGCGTTTCCGAGGGCAGAAAAGGGCGCGGCGACGGCAAGCTGACTATCGACGACCTGAGCGAGCTCTTTGACGGCAAGAATCACCCCGAGGTGAAAGCGGGTCGGCTCAGCGCGAGCGCTGCGCTCACCGAGATGATCAATTCGTTTGAGGGCAAGAATGGCAACCGAGATGGCGAGGTCTCACTCAAGGAATGGACTTCATACTATGGTGACCTCTCCGCCTCGTTTGAGAACGACGATCACTTCGCGGCGATGATGATGGGGGCGTGGCCGTCGATCTTCGACCCGAAAGGCGCAGCCAAGGGGTTCAAAGTCCTCAAGCCTCCCGTGCCGCAGCGCGACATTGATAACCTCGAGGCGCTGCTCCGGAGGTCGATCACCTCTCGCTCGACCGCGTCGTCCGAGACGAAGGCCCTCGAGAAGGTCTTCAAGGAGTTCGATAAGGACAACTCGAAGACGATCGGCTTCGAGGAGTTCATTGTGGCCATGGAGCGATTCGGGCTCTGCACCGCGACCGACTCGCGCACAGACGTCTCGGGCGTCACTCTGGAAGCCGTTCGGGCGCTCTTCGACCGTTACGACATCGATGGAGAGGGTGATCTCTCCTTCAAGGAGTTTGAGCGTGGGCTCTTTGGTAACGCGGCGCCGAAGCGGGGGGACAAGGCGGTGGGCGCGCCGCCGCCGCCCGTGCTCACCTCGCTGGCGCTACCGAGTGAGCGTGGTCTGGGGACCCGACCACCGCCGCCCGCCGGCGCGATGGAGCATGCGCAGCACGGTATCCATAACTATACGAAAGGACGCGGTGGCATGCTCAACGGCGGCCTGAACATGGGGGTGGAGCGGCCGGTGTTCGCGCCCGCGGCACCGTTTCCTCGAGCCACCGGCGTCGACATCCGTCACACGATTGGAAGTAGTGCGGGGCCGACGCCCTTTGGGAAAGCCTCCGGTACCACCCACGGCTTCAATCAGTCCTCGGGCATCTTTCGCTGAGAGAGCGCGGCACGAGGGTGCCGAGTCGGGCGCGGGTGAGACCAGAGCACAGGTGCCGAGTCGGGCGCGGACGAGAGGCGGAGCAAAGGCGCGTATGCATGCTGGTCGTCCGGATGTGAGAGAGGAGGAGATCTGTTGGAGATCGAGGCGGGAACGGCCCGTCGTGCCAAGAGTGCTCACGCCGCTAGCAAGAGGAAGAGAGAGGAGAGAAGAGAGAACTAAGCAGGCGTCATGCCAAAAAAACGAACCGTGTTCACAGCGTGTTCTCGGCGGAATTACAATAGTATAACGTTCAGTAACAGTGAAAGGTCAAAGGACGGCCTCGGGGCCGACGCTCGCGCCGTCGGTCCCGACAGGTCAGTTGCCCCAGGCCCATGGCCGAGCTTGAGACACCACCGCCTCCTCGGCGCAACAAGTCTCACTCGAGGCTGTCCGGTGCCTCCGGCTCCGAGCCGGAGGCCTCGGAGCCGGACAGCTCTGTCAGCCGCGAGCGCAGTAGCAGTCGACGTGATGGCAGCAGTCGACGTGATGGCAGCAGTCGCTCAGCAAGCAAGCGGCGGCAACCGTCGGCGTGTGCAAATGGCCACTCGCAACACGACGACCTCGAGGGCGGCGGCGGCGATACATTTGATGGCGTTGAGCTCTTGCCTGAGGACGGCGGCAGTGGCAAGCGCAAGAATGGGCGAGGCGGCGCGTCGGCATCGCGCTGCTCGAGGTGCCCGAGCTGTCTCACCGTCCTGGGCATCTTGGCAGTGCTCTTCGGCCCGCTTGGCACGGTCGCCACCTTTTGGCTGCTGCTGCAGCAACAGCAGCAGAAGCCTCCGTCGGATGGACGTGGCAAACCCGGCGGCAAGCTGGACGGTCAGCCAGGCGGCGCGTCGCACACGCGAGTGCTGCACCTGTCGCTCGCGCACTCGGACGTCAAGGCTCGTTTCGTCATCGACGAGCGCTCTGACTGGAGTGGCTTCCTCGCGGGCTGTGCGGAGCGTCTCAAGATTCAATCGATTCGGATGGTGACCGATGCTACCGGAGAAGGCATCCATTCGATCGCCGATCTCGTCGACGATGACAACATCATCGTGCATGCGGGACACGACATCGTCGGCAACACCGCCCTTGGCGACCAGGCTGGCACGGCGTATGATGGTGCAGCCGCCAAATCGGCCGCCGCCGCCGCCGCCGCCGCCGTCGCCTCAAACAACCCCGCTACCGCCGCTGCTCCGGCCGCTTCCGCCGCTGCCGCCGCTGCCGCCGCCGCCGCCGCCGCCGCCGCCGCCGCCGCCGCCGTCGCGCCGAACGCGCCAGCCGTGCCCGCCGCGGCCACCTCGGCACTTTTGCATGCGGGCGCGCCCTTGTGTGCCAAGCGGCACCCCGACTACCGTGTGGCGATGCTCATCCCAATGCTTGGGCCGCCCCCGCCTTACTTGAGCTACTTTGTCGCCTCGGCGGGCCGCTCAGCGCCACTCGTCGATTGGCTTGTGTTCCATGAGCACCAGGCTCTGCTGTGGGAGCCACGCCAGCTGCCCGGCAACGTGAAGCTCGTCGACTTAGGCCATGGAGGGCTAGCGGAGCTTGTGGGGGTCAAGCTTGGGGAGAGGCTCGGACTCCCGCTGCGGAATGCGACGACGGTACTGCGCTCTCTGCGCCTTCTCTTTGAAAAGTGGCCGAGGCTGGTCGCGGAGTACAAACCTGCGTTTGGGACCGTCTTTGAGGACTTCCTTGGGGAATACTCGCACTGGGGGTATGCGATGGATTGCGTTGGATCGCCTCTCTGATGGCTGCTGCTGATGGCTCCCGCCGCTGATGGCTTTGATTGCCTCTCTGATGGCTGCTGCTGATGGCTCCCGCCGCTGATGGCCTCTCCGATGGCCATGCAGTGAGGTTGACCTCGCCATTCTCACCGCTGATGGCCTCTCCGATGGCCATGCGCAGCTATGCTGACCTCGACATGATCATCGGCAACGTACCGCTCTTCCTTGAGCGTGAGGAGCTTGAGACCTTCGACATCTTCACGTACACCTTCGGGGACCAGCAGACGCTCTACCTACGCGGGCAGTGGACCGTACATCGCAACCGGCCGGAGGTGAACGAGGTGTGGCGGCGCTGCGCGCACCTGGGGGATGATATCGAGGCCGAGCTCGCAGCCAAGGTTGGTGTGATGCGCCAGGGGCAGCCGACGCGGTTCCTATCAGCCGAGGGGTGCTACTCGCATGCAGCGGTCAAGGCAGGGATGCGCATTCGAATGGCGACCAAGCAAGCTGTCGGGCTCGAGATGCACTCGAGCGAGCAGGCCCTCTTCGTCGCTGGTGCCGTCTGGCTCTGCGGCGGCGACGTGCTCGTGAGCAGCGCCCTGATCGCCCGGCTTCGGGAACGGACGGGACGGGAACCTTGCCGCGCTTCCTTGCCGCCACTGCAGCGGCCGGTGGGCGTCGCGGGTGGTGTCGGCGGCGGCGGCGGCGGCGGCGGGGCACTCACGCCGCTGCCCTTGTCAAGCACCGAGGCCGGCTGTGGGAAATGGATGCCCGCCGAATTCCGCATGTGCGCGAGCGGCGCCTCGGCCGTCGAGGCCCTTCGGGAGCCGCACACGGTCGTGGTGAGCGCCCAGGACGGCGTCTTCTTTACGCAGCGGCTCGAGGACGCTGGGCTCGAGCTCGAGAATCAATGCCGCCAGGTTGCCTTCTTCCACTTCCAAGAATGGAAGAAGGTGTGGGCGAGCGCCGTGCCGGGCGCCGACGGCAGCCAGCCGAGTGCCACCAACGCGCGCATCGCACCGCTGCGTACCGACCAGCTGCTCGACCCTCCGCCTTTCCGGGTGACCACCGCTGGCGTGTCGCTCCTCGAGGGTCGGTGAACTCGTACCGGTACAGTACCGTAGACCGCCAAAAGTTCGCCTAAAAAGTGGGGTTTGAAAAAAGGCACAATGCCCGCGACGCAAAAGCGGCCCGCGGCAGCACCCCTGCCGGCGCCCGCACCCCTGCCGGCGCCCACGCCGCAGCTCGCCGTGGCCAGGCCGATCAGCCCGGAGAATGAAACGATTGGTCAGAGCATGGGCAAATCTTCGGCACACCGTCCGAGTGTACTCGGACGGCGTGCTGCAGATGTGCGCTTCTTCGTCGCCAGAACGGACATTATGATCCAAGTGTACTCAAGTGGGGGCGGCTACGAGAAGCGCGTCGATGCGAGGGGCCGCTACAGCCTTGCTGATGTGAGTCCGCAGCGCGAGCGGGAGGAGCTGGCTGAGCCGAGCGGCGACCTCTCACCCAGGCTCTCCCTAGCGGCGTTCAGCTCGGATGCCTCAACGCCGCGCATGCAGGAGCAAATGCTCTACTACAAAGTAACGGGCGACGCGGCCGCCGTCTCGCTGCTCAACCGCTTGAGCGCGCTCGGCCAGAGCGCGAAAACCATCCGCGGCAGGCTCGCCGCGCTCACGCCCATTTCGCTCACAGCGGAGGCGAAAAAGAGAGCACAGATCCCGCCGAAGGCGTCCTTCTACGCGTTCGCATACCCATTGGACTGCATGGCGGCTGACACGGCGACGCTGCTGCAAGCCGTCATCGGCTCCGTCTCGCGCCTCGACGATGAGTCCTTCTTCTTCTTCCTCCTCGGCGGGTTTTGCTACTTCGACGAGCGGAAGCAGTTTCTGCAGGCGAACGCGATCTCGTTGAGTCGGAGGTTTTCGGTCATCGAGCACGGAGAAGAAGTCATGGTGAGCTCGGGCGAGCTGGTCTTCGACGGACCGTATGCGCTGGGCGACAACGTGGCAGATGCACTGCGAGCCGCCGACCGTTTCGCCGCCTGGAGTGTCGCCGCCCTCAAGGACGCTGGGCTGCTCACGGTGGCCTGGGTCAACCCGTCAGAGCGGCCGGGCGGTCTCGCCCTACACGAGACGGTCACGTGGCAGAGTGGCGCGTTTGTGTGCGAGCGTGCGGACGGCTCGGCGGTCTTCTATCGCACGATACGTGGGCCGCAGAGCACCTCGGCGACCGAGCGCTCGCGCCACTGGGCGCCGGGCTGGGCGCGCGAGCACGCCGGCTTTGACAAGCTGAACACGCGCTTCGAGGACGAGTTGGAGAAGTCTCGGCGGCTGCGCGAGAGCATACGAACACGCAAGCGCGGCGATGTGGAGAAGTGGTGTCGGAAGCATGGGTGGATCATGGTCTTGTACTACGTCGTCGGCTGCCTGCTCTTCAACCACATCGAGGGGTACGATATCATCACGTGCATCTACCACATCACGCAGACGGTCTTGACCATTGGGTATGGAGACTTTGCGCCCCCGTCGTGGCAGGGGCGGCTCCTGAGCATCTTCTACATGCCCATCGGCACCGTGATCGTCGTGGGCGGCGTGTACCCACCTACGAAGGCCGTTCTCAGCTATCTCGACCAGTTCAACGCCTCGCTGATGAACGCGTGCGCCTCCATTGCGAACAAGTGCCGGCTCGCGTGCGCCGGCCGGCTCACCTATTGGTTCCCCCACTCGTCCTTCGCCGCATCGCTCGCCGCCAGTGTGCGACCGCTGGCCTCCTCCGTGGGCGCGGCGCCGTCAGCCGCGCCTGGCCCCGAGAGCAGCGGCAGTCGTGAATTGCGTGGGCAGCACTTCACGGTGAGGGCTCTCCGCGGCGATCGGCGCGAGGTGGGCCCCTTGTACGCCTACATTCACGCCTTCCTGCAGCCTTTTATCGTGATCCTCGTGTACGCGATTGCAACAGCCTACTTGTATACATGCCGACAAGGCTACACCGACGCGGAAGGCATCCTTGAGAACGAAAGGTGCGATGGCATCCAAGACTTTCCATTCCTCAACGCACTCTACCAGTGCGTGGCCACGATGACGACCGTCGGGTACGGCGACGGTGACCTGCTGCCGCGCACCGACAACGAGAAGATCTACTTCATCTTCTTCTTTCTCATCACTGTCACCACGCTCACAGTCGCCATCGAGCGGGTGCGGCTCCTGTGGACGAGCCGACGCATCTTCTTCCAGGATTACGGCGCGGAGCTGCCCTTGATGATGCGCCGCGAGGCCATCAAGGAGCGCAAGCTCGACCCGATCTTCAGTGAGGACGAGTTCGTGCTGCTCGTGCTCCAACAGTACGGTGTCGTCGACTCCGACCTCATCAAGAGCATCCGACAGGACTTCAAGCGGCTCGAGTCATTTGGGCTCGGCGGCCACATCCATGCCGGCAACGGCGAGATTGAGGTCCTGACGCTCTTCGAGCACTTGGTCGCGCGCGGCCACATTGTGGACTCCAACCGCAAAGAGCTGGGCACCGGCGTGCTCGAAAAGGCATTCTCCACATTCGACAAGAATGGGGACGGCACGATCGACATCAAGGAGCTCGGCACCGGTGCTGCCCCGCCGCGCGGCACCCGGCACCCGGCGCGCGGCACCCGGCGCGCGGCACGCACATTCGCGCCCGCGCCCGCCCCCGCGTCCCCGCGCCCGCGCCAGCTCTTGCACCCGCGCTGCCTACGTGCCCCCCTGCGCTGCCTAGGTGCGCGCTAGTCCACACGCTCACGACGCTCCCGTTCTCCGCGACTGCTCGCAGCCATGCACATGCTCGACCTGCAAATGACCGAAGATGAGCTCAAGGACGTGGTCGACGAGTTCGATGCCGACAAGAGCGGCACCATAGAGTACTCCGAATTCTGCGCCGTGATGGCGCGCAAAATGAAGGAGGTGCGCCATCAAAAGCGCGCGGCCGGTTGGGAAAAGTTGGCCCGCGAGTCCCCAAATAGCTTACCCGACAGCGTCGTCGACATGTCGGTCGAGGATAAGGGGTTCAGGGAATGGTTCGATGGCGTGTGGACTCCATTCCTCAAGCACGACGCCGAGTTCGCAGAGGCGACGGCACAGAGACGCCCCAGTGCGGCAGGTATGGCGGCGAGCAGGGTGGCGGCAGGTGGTGGTCACCACATGCACCACGACGACGCCCTATCCCAGCATCTTTGATCAGATTACATTTAGCATACTTTGGCCCAGTCAGTCCAGTCCGTCAGTCATGTCGCGGTCCCGCTTCCCCCCCTCCCCCCCCCCCCCCCGCCTGCGCGCGCTCACCACGCCACCGCCTCCGTGCACGTCAAAGCAACGCCGGGGCTCGCCCGTCAAGCGTCGCAACCGTAATGCGCTAACGTCTGTCATGTTGATGTTAAGACTTTTTATTTATATAGAGGTTTGAGAGTGTGTTATACGCGTTAAAATGTACGTGTCAAAAGTGACGTGTGAACTCTAAATACTAAAAGTAAAAAGAGATTGCCAGATTCGTCATTCCGGAGGGGCCGAGCAGGCACACACGAGGACTGCGGTCTGCGCTGGCCGCTGCCTCGCGGGCCGCTACGCGGGGGATGCAAGGGGGGTGCAAGGGGGGTCGTGCAAGGGGCTAGGGGGGTGCGGCAGATAAGGCGCGTTATAGACTTCAACCTTCAACTTCATGCGTGTGAGATGACTAGACTCGTCCTGCTCCTGGCAGGGGTGCGGTGCGGAGCCGGTGGACGGTGATGTGATGGAGCGCGGGGGGACCGCGACGAGTCAAGTCAAGTCAAGACTAGAATTGCACTTGACTTGTCTAGACTTGACTTGGACCGCGACGAAACCTGACCAAGAGGTTTGTCGCACTGCACAAAAGGCATCGGTTGTCGCGTATCTGACGTGTCAACGTTCACAGACAAACGCACACAGACAAGGGGGACGACCTCTGCAAAAAAACATGTGCAAGGTTGCCAGTGGGCGCAGTACAGAGCGCACCCATGGCAGGGCAGTTGCCGACGCTGACGTCATCGGTCGTGCATGCTTTCTGCTCTACAATCGGCAACTGCACACTTTTCAACGTCGCGAGCTCATTGGATGCACCGTTGCGCGCACTCCTTGTGGAGAGCGGCGAATATCTGCAGTCCATCACAGAAGGACCCAAACTACTCAGCCCCGAGGCAGTCGACAGGAAAGTGCTTACCAGATGGCTAGGCCCAACGGTGCAAATTGAGCTCAAGTCGCTGCCATCCACCATGCGCGCTGCTGCGAGTCCTTCAGCAGACAGGACGAGCATCGACTTCGTGATCGCCGATTGCAACGAGATCACGCCGATTCAAACCCACTTGCTCATCGCCGGCCAGGTGCCGCTTGGCTCTCTGCTCTCGGGCAGCTGGCGAGTCTTCCTCTACCACAAGTGTGGCCGCTCGAAATGGAATGCAACCCACGATCGTTCTAACCGAGATCTGTGGCGGATTCAGCATCACGACCTGCCGAACGTAGGCTTCGAGGCGCACACGTACTTGCACCACATCGTCGCTCATTACGGCGACCTCGCACACTGGACACTCTTCCTCCAAGGTGAATACCTCGAGCATTCTGGCTTGCTGCCGGAGTGTCCAATATTCTGGGGCGGCCTCTCTCCCTCATTGGATCCGGCGCCCGTGACGGCGCCCGCGTCTGCCCGTCCGTCGGACCATCTGTGGGATAGCCCGCAATTTGTGAGCTTCGTGGACAAAGAGGCTCCGTATCCCGATCTGACGCCTCAGCAGCTACAAACCGAGCACTCTCCATGGGGACACTCGACTTGGGCAAACGATCTCGAGGTACTGCTTCGGCAGGGCGGGGGTGGGGGAGGTACTGCTTCGTTCAACCGAAGCGAGTGCCTCCGAGGTATCGCGGAGAGCGCGCAATTCGCCGTGAGTAGGGTGCGCCTGGCTTCCCAGCCCCGCGACTTCTACCAGGCGGCTCACCAACGGCTCCACGCGATGGCGGCCAGAGAGGCGAAAGATTTGGCGACGATGTATGAAGGGGTCTGGCACGTAGTGATGGGGGAGGAGGCGTGCTTGGACCGTGCCGCACGCTTGCGGCTCGCACCGTTCGCCAAGGAGCAGACCAACCCGGAGATCACTTGGGCAAGGTTGGGCAAGCCTCAATTGGCACGGTGGGAAATGCAAGGCCAACCAACAGAAACGCCCACCGAGCGAGACCCTTGTAACTTGGCGTACACTCACCCGCATTTGGTCCACAGCGAGACTGTCAGCAACTCGGTGCAGCACGACTTGCGAGGCGCATGGCAGATGCAACGCTTCAAGCCATGGAGGGGGCATCTCACTCCGCTCCTGATCGCGCTTATCCGCTCCTACCCCAGACGCACTGACATGCATGCTGTTCCGGCTAGCGTAGATCTCGAAGACGAGCTTGAGCAGCAGAAGCAGCATTTGAAGCACCAGCACGAAGCGGCGCTCAGGGAGAAGCGCACCCCCACGACGTCTCTGAACTCTCATTAAGGAGAAGCGCACCCCCACGACGTCTCTCAACTCTCATTCGAAGGAGAAGCGCACCCCAGGGACGTTTCTCAACTCTCACATACACTACGACATACGGAAGGCGCGGCCGCGCGTCCGCGTGCAAGGTGCACATGCCGTGCGGCATCATGCTCTTGTGGAACAACGACATGTGCACTTTTCCCATTGCACTTCCCAGGAATAGCGCGGGCATGGCTCAGTTTCGAAAAACTCGTTCACACCTTAAGCTGCAAACCCTCCGCGCTGCCTCCTCAACATACCCCCCAATCATAATCTGGGCTCACGCCCCTTCACCCGGTTTCACACCTTGCTCCCGGGTTCACACCTTTTGTGGTCCGTCCGCCGCGCCACGACGAACATCGCGCTCGCTGTGCCTCGCTCTCGCCGCGCACGGCGGCGGCGGCTCACGATTTTCGAGTGCGGGGTGCGTGGTCGACGACACACGACGGATCACCAATCTCAAGGGCACGAACCTTTGGCGCACTTCTTGGAATTGTTCGCGGTGCAGCCTCTCTGATGAAGCGCAAGGAGCGGGACCTGGCCTCGCTCTTGGCGGTAGCCAAGCCATCCATGGTCATCTTGGATCTCGACTACACCCTGTGGCGAGGCAACTGTGACGAGTTTGCCGACTCCCGCGTCATCTCCTCCACGGAGGCAGCCGACGCTAAGTCCGGCAAGAGCTTGCACGTGTACCCGGAAGTGCACGAGGTCTTTGGTGTGCTGGTCGCCCACAGCATCCCAATAGCTATCGCCTCTGCAGCGTCCGCTGCGGAGACCGCAACGCGGCTGCTTCGTGCCTTTCGCTTGCCGGTGCAGACAACTCAGATCTTCCCCGGCAAAAAGGATACACATCTGCGAGCCATCGCGCACGGACTGCAGCGCTCGCTCGAGCGAGCCATCTTTCTCGACGACCTCCCGCACAATATCAAAACGGCTCAGTCGCTTGGCGTTGGTGCGTGCGTGCTCGTCAAAGACGGGCTGACGGTCGCTGACGTGGCCACGGCGCTGGATGCGTTGCAGCAGCGCCGTCGTGGCGCGACGTTGATGCAAACTTGGCTCGGCCGCAGCGATGGCAGCGGCAGCAGCTCGAGCGACAGCGCCCGGGAGGGCGCGGGAGGCGGCAGCAGTGGCAGTACGAGTACGGCAGGCGCAGGCCCAGGCGCAGGCGGTCTCGGTGCTCCTGAGAAACCCGAGGATCTGGGACGAGAGAAGGATGGTGCAGATCGAGGTCGAGCGATCAGGGAGGATTCGGCCGCATTTGAAAACGGGACGCGAGGCACGAGCCACCGCGATGAGCGCGACGGCTCCGCTCGTCTTGCACACATGACAATGGGGGGTTTCGCCGGCGTCGGGTCGGTACACAACGATGACAGATGAGCACGGAAGTGTGAAGTGAAAGACACCTCTCGACTGCACATGGTTCAGACATGTGGGGTGGCGCTCCGAATATGTGTAGCAAAAAATTCTCTGTAGTGAAAAGTGGCCCGCCGCAGGCGAAATTTTTTTTGAGTTGTGGAGCCGAGCGTTGGGGACTTCCTGGGGTGTTGCCTTCCGATCCCTTCCTTTTCGTATGCGCAGTAAATGGAAATCATTTTACTCTTTACTTCTTTACTCAGACTTCGCCACC
>Ga0210242_101599_pt1 | contig 16037 bp, 16 predicted proteins | sample ChrtobMeP5a_16mM_FD_155445 | JGI IMG/M metagenome (GOLD analysis project Ga0210242, IMG submission 155445) | Chrysochromulina tobin associated microbial communities from unialgal haptophyte culture, Seattle, Washington, United States - P5a_16mM | ecosystem: Host-associated > Algae > Haptophytes >... | reverse complement strand
CCCCCACCCCCCACCTGATTGCCTGTCACAATCCCGCCCGGTAGTATAGGGCAGCGAGCACCAGAGATCACACTGTGTGCTGGGAGAGACCGACCTCACTAGCGAAATTGAGCAGCCCGAGCGAGCGAGTACTCAGTACTTGTGTTGACCGAGGGGAGCGGAGCCGTCCGTCGAGACGGTGGTGGAGTGAGCGCGGGGGGACCGCGAAGAAACTGAAACTGAAACTGAAACTGACCTTTTCGCAGAAGTTTGACACTCTCCTACCCAGGGTGCGCGAGGTCACGATCATGAACGGGATTGAGGCCGCATCGATGAGAATGCCAGAACCCAGTGCCGCAGGCAAGCGGTTTTTTGAGGAATTGTCGACGCGCTGCGAGATCCCACCAGAGCCTGCGGTGACCAAGGACTCAAAAGGGCATCCGATCTTGCCGGTACAACTCGGGTCACACGATCTGAATCTCTCAAAGACGTACGCCAACTGGATCCAGGGCTTCACATCGATTCGGGAGCTGATGCAAAATTGGTACGATCGGACGCTTGAAGTCCTGGATAGTCGCCCGACTGCACTCCACCTCCAGGACACAGGATGGGTGGATGGAACTCACCGGCTTGCCTTTCACGAGCTTCGCACTGAGGGTAAGCCACGGTGCGCGAGCTACGTCCTCGAGCAACGCAGACCCGATGGTAAGGTGTACGTTCAGCTGACCAATTTTGCAACCGAGCTGCCCAAAGACGCCTTGATCATGGGCTGTAGCCGCAAGAGCACTGCGGACGCCGCAGGAGCCTACGGTGAGGGCATGAAAGTCGAGATCAATTGCTTGGTGGCTCGTGGGGTAAAGGTGTGCATCTTCACTGGGAGCCGACGCTGGGATTTTGTGCACCATGTGGAGGATGGCAGCTCTGAATCGAAGCTGTTCATGCAGGCCGCCGAGGTTGACCGGAGATGTGCTCATCTCTCAATTTGCCTGCTGGCCGACAAGTCAGTTCTCAATGAAGTTGACCGGTCCTGCTTCCTCTTTCTCCAGCCCGCCATGGCTCCAGACTTGCGCGGTGGCGATGAGGTTGTCGAAGTCCTGCTGCATGAAGAGCACCACGGGAAGATGTTTGCGCGTGGCATCATTATCAAGAGCAAGCCCACTCTGCAGGGCATCGGCCTCAACTTTATCGCGCCCCTCAGGCTTCACAAAACCTTCGGCTTCACACGTGACCGCGATGACATCGACTTGGAGCTGCTCGTCGCGTACCTCCCGTTCGTGGTGTCTCATGCCTTCAAAAAAAGACGAAACTTTGGTGAGGCCCTGGTAAAACGGCTGTATGATATCCTACAATTCGCGCCCGATAGCGACATCGCAAAGCACCTGACATCAGTGTGCTACATATCGAGGAAGGGCGATTTGAGCATCGAGCAAGCCCGTGAGTTTTTGGCAGACAAGCTTGTCGGCGTCTTTCAGACGCTGCACCAGGATAAGGCGCAGCCCTACTCAATAGCCTTGCCAATAGACAAAAGAAGCTCGCTGCATGAGGAGGAAGTGCGCGAGGCCACCTTTCTGCAGTGCACGCCAGTCGAAGTGTCAGAGCCGCTCCTCAAGCATCTTCGCCTCTCGAAGCTCTGCCCAACTACCGAACAAGTTTGGATTCAGCTGGCGGAGCGTGTCTACGAGTTGGCCGATTGGCAGCCGCCCTCTAAGGAGGCGAGGCTGAGCGCCGATCGATTTCGGAGTGTGGCGCTTCAGTGGTTTGGCGATGCGCTCAGCAGTGAGTCGCTCCTCTTCAAAGAATTTCCAGATGGCAACCAACGCGTGGTCGTTATCGGCAGGAAGGAGTCTAGCATCATCCTGGCGGTCGATGTGAAGCTGTTAGACGATTCGCAGGCGACGCATGAGTGGGTCCGAAAGGAACACGGGCAGGATTGCATCGACAAGCAACCGGATGGCACGTCGTGTGGCGGCGCATGCACGATGCTGCGATATTCAGAGGCGCTTACCCAGTGCCTCGAGAAGATCTCTCCGCAGCTCCGTGGTAAGCTGGCCAAGAGACAGAAGATGGCGATGATGAGGATGCAGACGCGCGACCTTCCCAACCAGCCATTGCCACCGCCACCGCCCCCAAAGCCACCTGCTACTAGTGGCCAGCGTGATGACCAAGATGCTGTCGCATCAACCCCTACTGCAAGCAGCGCCTCAGGCGGCCAGCACAAGCGGAAGCTATGTGCGCCGTCCTCCCGGGACGAGTTGAATGCTATGCCAGTACGGGACCTCACGCAACTTGCCAAGGAACGTGGCCTCACGGTAGAGAGTGGCACAGAAAAGCCCGAGCTTGTCGACCTTCTTTTCGCTGTGATCGAATCTACTCAGGAGGATGCATCTGGAAGTTCAGGAGGGCAGACATCACGAGGATTGACAGTCGCATCAACCCCTACTGCAAGCAGCGCCTCAGGCGGCCAGCACAAGCGGAAGCTATGTTCGCCGTCCTCCCGGGACGAGTTGAATGCTATGCCAGTACGGGACCTCACGCAACTTGCCAAGGAACGTGGCCTCACGGTAGAGAGTGGCACAGAAAAGCCCGAGCTTGTCGACCTTCTTTTCGCTGTGATCGAATCTACTCAGGAGGATGCATCTGGAAGTTCAGGAGGACAGACATCACGAGGATTGACAGGGGCCTCAGGAAGTGATGCGACAGAGGGTGATGCTCAGTCGGTTCCGAAGCAGAGGCGAGGTGCTGCCTACAGTGCAGAGCAGTCAGCAGCCGATCTGGTGAGGAAATGCCTGAATGTAAGCAGCGCGAGGGGTGGCACGCGTCCAGATGCAGCCATTCGCAGTGCAGGTGTAGCACCACGGATGGCCTTCACGCATGTGGAGCAATGCACGTGCGATGGCCAGAGCGCTTTAGGACTCTTCGAGCTCACGGTTACCAATGGCTTCCGTGGCATCGGCAGCAGCAAGCTGCCAGCCTATCACGAGGGCACTGACGTCTTCGATGGTCAGAGGCACGGGTGTAATGCAGAGCGCGTTCAGTTCCTTGTGGTGTTTGCCTCTTGCATTCACAGGTTGGCGCTTAAGGTCTTTGGCATGCTGAATCCAGCTGACTGTGTGCGTGTGTTCTGGGAGGATGCTGAACGCATTGCATTCAATCGCGGAGGAATCCTCTTCTTCAATGCTCGCTACGCTGAGGTTCTTGATCACATGGGCAAGGACGACTTTTGGTCATACTGGTTTGTGACGTTCTGCCATGAGCTAGCACACAACGATTCGCCTGGCCACAATAAGTCGCACGAGCAAGCGGAGGAGACGCTGATTGCATCCCACATGGGCAAGCTCTTCAGGCTCTTCAGCCGGGGCTAGGGCCTAATCGGGCGCGCGCTTCTCCGGAGGAGGATGACGAAGACGAGCCGAGCGACGACGACGAGATTGAGGAGCCGATCAGGCGCAGCACCCAGGCCAGTTCGTCAACTCGTCGGAAGAGAACCATCCCCGTCGATGAGGAATTCTGATCGCTTCCCGCAGAGAGCGTTTTCTTCCTGACGTGAGTCGGGGGCTGCTCGTCTGTAGCGGCTCTCTGCGCATTCCGTGTGCGACGTCTAAGCATACTCAGTACTACTCGTTAATGGAGGTTCTGGTAATGACTCGTGGGTGTTGTGGGGTACAACAACTGTGTCTGGTCAGCGGTGTCCGGCGTCGTCCTTAGTGACTTGTGTAAAGTGTCTGTCGCTGCCAAAAGTGAGGCGGCTGAGCCTAACTGTTGGCGTTGTCAATGGGCGTTGTCTGAAGTAGTTGAAGTAGTGGATCAGTGTTACCGGTAAAATTGACAAAACACGAAGTTGGTTACCTGGCATGCCCGTCGCGGGGCTATCCAGTGGTGCCGCTTGACTTGACTTGACTTGACTGGACTTGAACTGAACTTTTCGCAGAAGTTTACACGCCGAGGACGCGATCTTCGGCACTTCGGCACCGCCGACGTCGGGGTTCAACACTCTCGCCAGCCTCTCCTCGCCGCCACGGATGGTGACCCCCTTGATGGCCGGACCGAGCACGGACCTCGAGCGCGGACCTGCTGGGCTCACGCTCTCTTGGGTCAATTTGAATTACGTCGTGGGCGAGGCCCGCAAGAAGAAGGCGCAGAAGCTCGTGCTGGACGGTGTCAGTGGGAGCGTCGAGCCGCGGCAGGTGATGGCGATCATGGGCCCGAGCGGCTCCGGTAAGACGTCGCTGCTGAACGTGCTCGCATGCCGCGTGCCGCAAATGAAGAACGCGAAGCTCTTCGGCAGGCTTCTCGTCAACGGGCACGACCTGAGGGAGCACGACATGGCGCAGCTCTCGGCGTACGTCGAGCAGCACGAGGCGCTCTTTGCGCTCTCTACGGTCCGCGAGACGTTCATGTTCACGGCCAAGCTGCGCCTGCCCGATAAGAGCTCGCCCGCTGAGCGGGAGGCGCGCGTGCAGTCCACGATTGCCGAGCTCAACCTTGTGAGGTGTGCGGATACTTTGGTGGGCTCGGCCAAAGTGAGGGGGCTGTCGGGAGGCGAGCGCCGGCGCGTGACCATCGGGATCGAGCTGATCAACAACCCGCCGATCATCTTCATGGATGAGCCTACCAGTGGCCTCGACTCCTTCCAAGCGCAGGCGGTGATGGACACCCTTCGACGCCTAGCCAACTCGGGACGCACGGTGCTCGCGTCGATCCACCAGCCGCGCTCGTCCATCTATAACAGCTTGGATCAGGTGTGCTTGCTCGCGGGCGGGCGCACCGTGTACATCGGGAACGCCGGCGCGGCGCTCGCCGCCCACTTTGCGGGCGCCTCCCAACCGATCCCCACAGCCTTCAACCCTGCGGACTTCATCATCGATGCCGTCTCCGTCGACTATAAAGATCCGGCCTCGACAGAAGAGTGCGTCCGGCGCGTCGAAGCGCTGCTCGCCGCGTGGCGCGTGCGCCCAGCCTCCGTGCTCACCGCGACCGCTGCTGGCCGTGGCGGCACTCAGTACGGCGCGGTCGACGGGGAAAGCAAGGCGTGGCTCGCCAGGATCATGGAGGAGCGCCACCCGCGTGGCGAGGCCTGGGCCAAGTCGGCCACCGCGTTCAGGCTGCTCTCAAGCCGCTGCTTCCAGGAGCTGACGCGCGACAAGAGCGCCGTCGCGCTCAAGATGGCTGCCAACGTCTTCTTCGCTCTCATCTTCGGGCTCGTGTACTTCCGGATGGACCGTTCACAGACCTCGCTTCAGAACCGTACGGGCATTCTCTTCTTCACAGCGATGAACATGGCCTTCGGCATCTCTATTGACACGGCGTCGGTAATCCCGTCGCAGCTCGCCGTCGTCGGTCGCGAGCGCGCGGCGCGCATGTACTCGATCGCGCCGTACTACCTCGCTAACTGGATTTGCCGGCTCCCTCTCGACGTCGTGCCCATGCTCGGGATCTCGGCCGTGCAGTACTTCATGGCGGGCTTGCGGCCGGGCGTCGAGCCCTTTTTCGTCTACTTTGGCATCGCGGTCATCGAGGTCCAGGCATCGATTGCGCTCGGGATGCTCATCTCGGCGCTCCTGCCGTCGGTCGAGGCGGCGCCCCAACTCGCGCCTCTCGTCGTCATCCTGATGCTCATGTTCTCGGGCTACTTCCTCAACCTGCAAGACGTGCCGGCCTGGATTGGGTGGATCAAGTACGTGTCCTTTATCCGGTACGCCTTCGAGGCGCTCATGGTCAACGAGTTCAAAGACGCGTCCTTCGACTGCACCACCTCGGGCGGCAAACCTCTGCCACCGGGCTTCCCCTGCCTCGACGGCAACATGTATCTGAAGCAGCTCAACTTTGAAGCCCCCATCCTCGAGTCCATACGCAACCTTGCGATTCTCGCGCTCGCATTCAACATTGCCGCCTATATTGTTCTCGTGCTCCGCCGTCCACGCTTCCTGCCTCTCCGACCGGAGAAGGAGATGCCCGGTCTCACCGGCGACTACACACAACAAACCTCCAACCTCCAGACCAGCCTCCTCCCCTCGCGCCCTGCCGAGAAATTCGCCTCCGTCAACTGAAACAGAGGGAGACGACGGTGGCCGTCGGCGGCGGCGGATGTGCAATCGACTGCCGGCTGGAGGGAGACCGGGCCGCCCACGCCACCGTCGCACAGCGCAGCTGCAGGGGGCGTGGCGCGTGCCTCTTGGGCTGGCGGGGGGTGGTGGGGGCTTACAATCATATACTGTATTTGTCGAGGGCGACGGACGGTACATGTATTATGTGAAGCAGGTGGCGACGGACGCGCGCTCATGCGCGCGCTGCCGACGTGCCGTCGGTGTCCGGTTCGGTGCGTTTAATATTTGTGGCTGCTCGTTTCAGAGCGGTGCCTGCGGGCCCGTTCGGTTTGCGCGTTTGGCGTTTCAGAGATCGCCCCCTGCCCCGCGGATACGGGATAGCGACACCGGTGCTAGTGATATCAGGACCGCCACAAGCCATGGGCCATGGGCATGGCACATAGGGAGCGGTCATACGATCCGGGATAAGGCTTAAGGGGTCATCAAAAGCGCGGTGATCACAGCGGATGGCAGCGGTGCGGGGAGCTGCAAATGTGGCAGCCGACTCCGATCCTCAACCTCGTTCCGCTGTGGACTGTGCCCGGCGGCCGTTACCGAAGCGGCGCCCCCTTCTCCTTCAATCCCTTGCGCGGCGAGTGGACCGCCGGGGCCAGCCTATCGCCACCTTGTCCCCACCTCACTGGCCATGCTACCTGCAGCATTTCGTCAGGTCCGCCCCTCGACAAGACCTCCAGACGCTCTGCAGTGCTACGCCCTCGGCCAGCGGAGGCAGGGCGCAAGGCCAGCGCAGACCTGCCTCCCCCGCTGGCCGCATCCATCGCACGTGTGGACCCTATGGCACTCTGTGGTGCGGGCGGCGGGCGGCGAGGGCTGGTGATGGCCGGCGCAATCGGCTCTGTGGAAGCACCTGGGGTTTGGAAGCCCCGGAGCTGCGGCGCAACACGCCGGTAGGCTATCCCATTGTGAGGCCAATTGAGGCGTCGTGAGAGGAAGAAGAAGCCGTCAGCAGCCCCCGCCCCAGTCTCATTGTCTCGCTCCGTGTCACTTCCCCTCGGCCCCTTTTTATTGAAGCGCAGGTAGTAGTTGTCTTCGCGAGTGGGCGCGGCGGGCACGCGAGCTCCCTTGGCGGCCAGATTCGCAAGCACCCGCCGCCGGCTTTGCTGCTGGCGGCTGGTGAGTAAGACCGTGTTCACTTCGAGGGGCCAGACGGGCCGACCCTTGCCACCGCACGGACGCCAGTCAGGCTTTGGCGCAACGGGCTCTGCGCTTGTCCCCGTCGGCGGTCGGTCCGTCATGTTTCCTGGGCCAGACGGACCCATGCCCACGGGTGAGGCCGATCGCGCCGTGGCCAAGGGCGTCGACCCCCCACCCCCAGCAGATAACCCAGCAGAAGACACGCTCGGCGCAGGCGAGTCACGCCCGTGGAGCCTTGGGATCACCTCGAAGCTCGGCCGCCGCGTCGCCCTCGGAGAGAGCTCCCGAGAGACCTCCGAGGAGGCGCTCGCCATCGCACTGAAATTGAAGCTCGGACGGTCCTTTTCCTTCTCCTTACGACGCGCCTCGGGCCGCGTCAACCACTTTGCCATGTCGCCGATGCTCACCTGCTTCGGCTGTGACATGTGGAGAGCAGCGAGCGTTTCGAAAGCCTCGTCAACTGCACATCTCACCTTCTCGTACCAGAGCGCGACGCCCTCGGAATCGGACCCGCCGAGCTCGCCCGCGCCCCCAAACAGACATTTGAAGCGGACGAGCCACTCACGCTTCCCAAGAGAGCCATCGCCGCTCTTGTCCCACGCCTCTGGCAAGTCTGTCGGCCGAAGATCCGCCTCTCGAATCACGTGGCGCAGCTCATCACGTAGTCGGGCCTCACTCCAAGGCTCATCCTCGAGGCGCACGCGATGGCGCAGCGAGAGCGTGTGCACCACCTCCATACGCTTCTGCCTCCCAAACGAGCGTCCAAAGACCCATGAGTCCAGCTCGTCGAAGGTGACGGCGCCGCTCTCGTCTCCGTCGAGCTCAAGCCAGGCCGCGTTGAGAGCTGCCTTCCCGCCCCGGTAGCCAAGATGCCCTGCAGCCATGCAGCAGCACAGCAGACAGCACAGCGTCGGCTCGACGGGCTACACTTAGGGTAACACTTCGGGCTGCACACGTGCTTCGAACACGTGCTGCGTGAATCGGGTTGTCTTCCAACACAGAGCTCACAAGCATGCAATCACAGTGCACTCATCAGTGGGGACAGGCTGTGGCCGAAGCGCGTGCCTTCCATCATCGAGAGGAACTCTCCGTAGCTGCACACAAAGTCCGAGTTCTTGTCGGCCTGGTTAAAGAGGTGAGAGAGCTTCACGGAGTGCAGCTTCACTAGCCGGCACAACTCCCGCTTGACGCCGGCCGCTGAGTCCGCTGTGAATGACCAACTGCTCGTGTCGATGTGCTCGTGATCCTTGGTCGCGTTCCAGCCAGCACATGAGCAGGGAGGCAATCCGCGTTCACCCAACACATGCCATGCACAGACAATCAGCATGCAATCGCTCTGCAATCAGCGTGCTATCAGCATGCTATCAGCATGTAATCACGATCCTTGGGCTTACCTTGGTCGGGTCCCAGCACATGATGAGGAAGAGGTCGCGCACATTGGCCGACAAGAAGTTGGTCGTCTCCTCGTCGCTCATGCCGTCGATCGTGGCGAGCACCTCCGCGTAGTCGAGGAAGCCGTCGCTCTTTTTATCGAGGTGATCGCGGTCGAGTTCTTGGAAGATCTCTTGTGCGTTCACGCTGCCCGGCTCGATACCAAGGCTCTCAACCGCACGGCTGAACTGGTGGACGTCCAAGCAGCCGGAGCCATCCACATTGAATCGCATGAAAAAGCGTTTAGCTCCCGAGCCTGCGACGATCGACTCGGGGCTCATCGACCACTTGAAGAAGGCGCCCATGCTAATCAACCCAGAATTTGTGACGTCGAGCTCATCAAACCAATGGCGGAGATCGTTTGGCTTGCGCAGTTCCCGGACGCGTTCAGGCAGAGCCGCGACAAACTCATCGAAATTTACCAGGTCCGACTTGGGCCGGGCCATAGAGCCACGCCAGCCACAGCGCCGTGCCTAGATGTCAAGCGTCCGGTGCGCTCAAAAAGCTGTTTGTTGATGGAGCACATGGAGGGAGTGTTTGGCATGCAATTGTTCTGAATCTATGGCTCTGTTACAAATGAAATCACACAGACACAGCACATCATAAACACACACCACGCTACGCGCGATGTCGCCCACACCGCACAATAAATTTTATGGAGATCTGACTCTTCTCCCCCAGCGCCCAGGCTCATTACTGTCGGGTAGCTTGCTCACAAAAACTCACTCTCTCCTGAGACACACTCAACAATCCAACTATGTCGTCAAAACTTCATCTGCTCTGGCTTCACGCCGCGCTTCAGGTTCATCTCCCTGGTCTCCCAGGGCCTGTAGTCGACGATGACCTCGCCCGTATTGGAGCGCATCGTGCCGTCCGAGTCGGTCGTCCAGCGCACCGTCCTGTCTACCTTGGCGCCCATCACACCACCGATCCAAGCCACGTGTGTCGGGACAGTTACGTTGCGACGGCTGCCCGGTACGATCCCAAACGGGGTCATGGCTTTGACGGATTCCTTGTCATCCGGATAGACGCCCGCGAGATGTAGGTTCCACCTGTCCTTCCGATACTTCTCCGAGTACGCGCCGCGCTGCCCGTACAGTGGGTGAGCCGGGTCCGTCTGCCATTTGAGCCAGCATTCGCCGAACAGGTGAGTGTTGCCGTTGTCGGCGGACCAGCAGTGTGGTAGGAAGCAAAAGACCCATGAGTTGCACGGGCGAGTCGGGTGCTTGGCGGCGTGCGCGGCGCACGCGGCGCAGCACTCGGCCGCGCTCTTCACATGGTGTCCGCGCCCATCGACAACCGCGTTGCCCTGTGGATCACTATGGAGCTCTGCGTGCACAAGCGGGAGTCGAGGAGGCGAACGAGATGCGTGCCCATGTGAAGGGTGCGACGGGCAGCGAGGCGGAGGCGGAGGACGCGGTAGCGCGCGCACCTTCGCCGCACGAGGCGTCCGTCGACGGACCCGGGCAGTCGGCGAAGCACGAGGAGATGGTCTCCGAGGGCGCATCACACACACCATCGCCGCAGACTGAGGGGCTGCGGTTCGCGTTGGCGGGCGCAGTGGCACTCGTGGAGCTCGTGGCAGTCGCCACTTGCGATGAGGTCGACGGTGGCGGAGGCGGTGGCGAGCTTGCCGCCAGCAGTGGTGCCGTCGAGCCAGCTCCAACCTTTGCATGGTATACGATCACACGGGATTGTTCGCTCAATGTGGCAGCCAGAGGCCCGCCCCCGACGAAGAGAACAACGAGGCCGAATGAAATGCTGACGAAGAGACACCATGGGCGTCGGACGGAGACAGAGGCGCGGTCGATGCCATCCGCCAAGTTGGAGGCTAAGGAGTCAGACATTGCGAAGGCTCGTTGTGAACGTTAACACGAGTCAAGTCAAGTCAAGTCAAGTCAAGTCAAGGTACGAGGCGCAGGCTGGCAAGCGCGCGAGCGCTAAGGCGGCGGCGGATCTTGCAAGGGAGGAGGGCTGCTTCAGGTATGCTCGACTCGAGCAGGAGCGCGAGCTGGGCGAGCTGGTCGAGCGGCGCATCGAGCGTGGTTTCGAGAACTTGGCGGAGCCTGACGATGAGGAGCGTGATCTGCTGTTCGACGGGGGGCGTGAGCGGGCGGCGCGACTGATGCGTGAGGCGTCAGCGGTGGGCGCGCGTGCGTGGGCGATGCCGGATGGCGGCGGGGCGGCGGGAACAGCGCGGGTTACGGGCTGCGTCGACGAGCGCATGGACGAGGGCGGCGCCGACGCGGCTCCGGCTTTTTTCGGCAGCGATCTCGATGATATGGATGCTGATGACGCGCCAGCACCACCGCTACAGGCGACGCAGAGCTACGGCGCGGCGCATGATGACGACGAGGAGGAGGCTGAGGCCGATGAGGCTGTGTGCCGAGCGCCTATATGGCACGCGACTCAACAGTACGGCTCGTCGCAGGTTGGCGACTATGATGATGATGACGATGACGAGGCGGTGCGACGATCTGATTGGCCCGACGCGCCGATAGCAGAGAGCCCGAGGGCCCTCGCGGCGAGATGGGCGGCGTGCGGGCTCGAGATGGACGGCGACAGAGTTCTCTGGCGAGCCGAGCGTGACGAGAGAGGACGTTGAGTGCATGAGTGATATGTTGTCTGGTGATGCACATGACGAGCTAGCGAGTAGCATGGATGTCGTAGCGGCGGCGCTTGCGCAGGTTGCAGAGTAGTTGCAGAGGGGGAGCAGCAGAGAGAGAGGGTGTCTGTAGGGTGTGCCATGCGGGACGGCGACGGCGCGGGCGGCAGCGGCAGTGAGGCTGCGCGAGCGCTCGAGGGCGGCGACGGCGGCGTCGTCATGGGCTGCGAGGGCGTCGACGGCGCCGAGCAGGGAGCGTCGTTGGCGGCGCGCGAGGCAGAGGGCGACGACGAGGACGAGGCGATGGCGGGCGACGAGAACGTCTCGGTGCAGCACGAGGAGAGGGGCGGCGGCGCAACGGGTGGCATCAAGAAGGGGAAGCGCAGACGGGGCAAACAGAAGGGTACTGGCCATCGACAATGGATGGCGGCCAAGGGAGCTGATCTACGACCGGCGGCTGGCGAAGCGAGCGTGAGTTGAGCTCTGAACAGCGCGAGGTTGAGGGTTATCGGACTGCGCCTTCATTGCGCTGCAGTACGGGCCCTCCCTCTCTCGTTGATCATCTCGGTGAGCGTGACGCGGTGCCGACCGGCCTTGAGTTCTTCGGTCGAGGCGCTTATGTCCCTCCCTCTTTCTCTCCCCCAATCCCCCATTTTATGCTTGACGCCACGGTCGATCTCGAGCCGATTTCCTCTTCAGCGTAAGAGTGGCGCTCATCGGCTCGAGATCGGCCCGTTACTTCTCACCTACTTGTTCTCCGAGGGCACGTATGTCAGCATTTATGACGTGTCACCTCTAGATGGACCCCTCCGTCATCTCCGCCTACTCCCGTCCTCCCCTGCTGGCTACCGGAGCACATTCGATAGGCTTCCGTATGGTTGTCTGTTGTTTATGTATAGACTTGACTTGACTTAACACGACATAGCGTGAACAGCTGCATGAACGGTTAGTTTCCATCGGTGGGAACTATGTGTGATCCGTTTGTCTGGCTACCCGAATCTTCTAAGAACTTGCCTTTCGCCTCACCTCGCGCTTGCTTCCTCGACGCCGTGCCTCGGTCGGGGCTCGGAAAGCAGCAGGCATCCGGCGCTCACTCAGCCAGCTCGCGTCGCTGACGCGCTCGTTATCCGCGCCGAGCACCATGGCGAGCGTGCACTATGACCTGCTCGTCATCGGCGGCGGCTCGGGCGGCCTCGCGGCAAGCAAGGCGGCGGCCAAGTACGGCAAGAAGGTTGCCGTCTGCGACTTTGTGAAGCCATCCGAGGCAGGCACCACATGGGGGCTCGGCGGCACCTGCGTCAACGTGGGCTGCATCCCGAAGAAGCTCATGCACCAGGCAGCGCAAATCGGCGAGATCATGAAGACCGACGCCGCCTCGTACGGCTGGGAGGCGGACGCGCCCAAGCACAATTGGGAGACGATGGTGAACAATGTGCAGTTGCACATCAAGTCGCTGAACTTTGGCTACCGCTCCGAGCTCATGAGCAACAACGTCAAGTACTACAATGCGTACGCCACCTTCACCGACCCAAAGACGGTGGTCGCCGTCGACAAGAAGGGCAAGGAGACGGTGCTCACGGCCGACGCCTTCGTGATCGCATGCGGCGGCCGCCCCAAGTATCTCGACATTCCGGGGTGCAAGGAGCACTGCATCACGTCTGACGACGTGTTCGCGATGCCGACGGCGCCCGGCAAGACGCTCGTCGTGGGCGCCTCGTACGTGGCGCTCGAGTGCGCCGGCTTCATCCACGGCGTCGGCTTCGAGACGCACGTCATGATGCGCTCCATCCCGCTGCGCGGCTTCGACCAGCAGATGGCGATGCACATCAAGACGTACATGCAGGAGCACGGCATCAACTTCATCGAGGGCGCCGTGCCCACTAAGGTCGAGCTCACGCCCTCGGGCAAGAAGCTCGTCACGTGGGCGCACAATGACGGCACGACCGCCTCTGCCGAGTACGACACCGTGCTCATGGCCGTCGGGCGCGACGTCACCCCCGGCCAGATGGGCGTCGACAAGGCGGGTGTGGCCGTGAACCCCAAATCGGGTAAGATCCCCACGGTGGCCGAGCGGACCAACGTCGAGCACATTTATGCCATCGGTGACGTCATCGACGGCGAGGCGCTCTCGCCGCCTTCGCAGCTCACCGAGCTCACGCCCGTGGCCATCCAAGCGGGCAAGCTGCTCGCGGCGCGCCTGTACGGCGGCGGGACGGAGCAGATGGACTACCATGGCGTGCCCACCACCGTGTACACGCCCATCGAGTACGGCTGCGTCGGCCTCTCCGAAGAGGCGGCCGAGGCGGCCCTCGGAAAGGAGAATCTGGAAGTGTACCACACGTACTTCACGCCGCTCGAGTGGACGGTGCCCCATCGCGGCGAGAACAAGTGCTACGCCAAGCTGATCTGCGACAAGTCCAAGGGCGAGCAGGTCGTCGGGCTGCACATCTGCGGACCCAACGCGGGCGAGATGACGCAGGGCTTCGCCGTCGCGCTCAAATGCGGCGCGACCAAGGCGCACTTTGACAGCACGGTCGGCATCCACCCGACCAATGTGGAACAGTTCACTACGCTCTCGATCACGAAGGCCTCGGGCACGTCGGCCGAGTCGACAGGTTGCTGAGGCTAAGCCCACTTGGTACACGGTAAGAATCCTTGCCGTGTAGCAGGTGGGCTTTGGCAGCTTCTCCAGGGCCGCAAGCAGATGGCTCGGATCGCTCACGAAAGGAATGATGGCAGGCCTTGCAATCGCGCGAGAGCGCTCAAGGCCATGCCGGAGTCGTGGGGGTCGAGCTAGCTCATGTTCCGCAGCCCGAACCGTCAGGAGGCCGCTGGACGAGGCGACAAGCAGCGTCAACGGCGGTCTTTTGGCGTCATGGTAGTTTGGTATGGGTGCGGGTCATCACGATTGGAAGGGGGGGGGAAGGGAGGCCACAAATTTTTTTGCTCAGAGGGAAGTTTTTGTTGCGAAAGTTCGAGAGTAGCTCCTCGGATCCCCCACAGGCGATCGAGAGGGAAGAAGTGGGCGAAGACCGCTTACACTAGCTTGTCCGACACAACCCAAAGAAGGGTATCACGATAGTAGTGTGACCATACATGGTATGGGAGTCTAACCAAACATGGTAAGACAGTATGCATGCATCTACTAAGAGATGTACCGACCCCTCCCCTGACCTAAGCCCACACTGGTCCTACTCATATGTGAGGTCTTGCTGGACCTCAGTCGAGATCAGGTGAGTTTCCCCACTTGTCTCGCGACACACCCCCGCAGCAAGACATGAGGTAGCTGAGAGGTAGCAGAGGCAGCTTAGTGCGCAAGCACCGTGCATAGGAGCGTCGGTACTGTATGCATTGCCCTGTGACCATGAAAGCGAACCTGTATCAACATGGTTCCAGCCGCCGCGACGAGATCCTCGCGGTCCTTGGATATGCGTGGGGGCATCTCACCCTCTTGGCTGGAAGAGTTGTTCCGATACTACATACCGAGTAGCATCTTACGGAACTTTGTGAACGTTAGGTAAGGAAGCGGTTTGGTGAAGATGTCAGCGGGCATCTCGTCGGTCTTGAGGTGCGATACCGTGACAATCTTCCGCTGGTACAGGTCGCGCACATAGGTAATCCACCGTTCGAAGTGCTTGGTGCGGCCAGACGCGCCATGTGACTTGACGATGTCGATGGCAGCGGTATTGTCGATGAATGCATTGATGATAATCTGTGGCGTAGCCTTGGGGCGGAGTTCAGCCAACAGCTGCTTGACAAACATCGCGTCCTTGCATCCCAGAGAGAATACGGCAGACTCAGCTTCAGCGCTAGAGAGAGGGACGATTTTCAGCGATTTCGCCGCCCAGCTAAGCGCCGCACCCCCGTAGCACGAGGCATAGCCAGCCATCGGGCGAGGGTTCTCGTTTCCCCAAGAGCTATCGGTGTAGAGGCATAGTTTCTCAACTGGCCCGTAGGTGATCCCGAGCTTCCGGGTACGCTTGAGGTAGCTGATGATCCCGAGGGCTGCGTCGAGCGCAGCAGGCGATGGGGAGGTCATCAGTTTAGCCAAGAACGCCGTGTGGAAGGAGATATCCGGGCGAGTCATGGCTGACGCGTAGAGGATGCTCCCCACAATGGACATAAATCCTTGCTCGATAATCTTGCGCTGCTCCTCCTCAGTACCGGGACTCAGCTTTGAGAACGCCTGCAGGCTTTCTTCGTCGTCCTTGATCGGGGTGTTCCACAACTTGGTCCACAGCTTGGACTCGGAGCCATGCATAAACTTGTCGAACATGGCGTCGATGTATCCCGTCTGCGTGAGAGTAATGGTCTTGTTCTTCCGGTCTCGGGAGATCTCGATGTTGATGAAAGTTTTGGGCTCTGCGACCAGGTCTTTGCACCTGAACCGCGTCCGGTAGTCCGACCAGAACTTGTCGGCGAGATCACGCCGGCCACTGGGGACAATGATCAGGAAGTCGTCCACCCAGATTCCTACCTTGATGTCGATCGTCTCTGAGCCGATGGTGACAGGGATGATCCAGATGTTCGGGTCGATGGTCTGCTTTCCGTTCAGCGCTCGGATCTTCGCGAAGCTCTCGTTCTGGAACAACCAGCCTGATTGCGGCAGCCCCTCGATGGACATGAGGGCTTTGATTACCTTGCCCTTCATGTTCAACTGCGGCGGAGGCTCAAAGTAGATTTCATGATCGATGTGAGCTTGGGAGAACGCCTTCTCAACATCGCCGCAGAATATGTCGTCGTCGTCGATGCTCGCGCAGCAGAGAAGGGCTCTCACACTCGAG
>Ga0210242_101588_pt1 | contig 16154 bp, 9 predicted proteins | sample ChrtobMeP5a_16mM_FD_155445 | JGI IMG/M metagenome (GOLD analysis project Ga0210242, IMG submission 155445) | Chrysochromulina tobin associated microbial communities from unialgal haptophyte culture, Seattle, Washington, United States - P5a_16mM | ecosystem: Host-associated > Algae > Haptophytes >... | reverse complement strand
TCGTCGCCATGCTCGCCACCCAGCACACCGACTTCGAATCCTTCGCCAATGCGCTCGGTGGCCTTCCGAATCAGCCGCCCGTTCCGATGGAGTGCGAGCCGTCGCCGAGTCCCATCGATGTGGACACCAAAGCCATCGTGCAGCAAGTGGTCGATGTGCTGCTGAAGCACAGCCCTTCGCCCTCGGTGCATCTCGAGGTGCTCGGCCGCCGATGGCTCGCGCTCGCTCGCAACGAATCCGTGACCAACCTCACGAGCACGCTCTCGCCTGCCAAGGTCCCTGCGATGAAGAAGCGAGACAAACGAGCCCGCGCGGTCCTCGAGCTCATGCCTGTGACGCCAGACTGCCCCCAGGCGACGATCGCGCTCCTGATGAGCCAGGCGAGCACCCATCGGTCGGCCGCAGGACACGTCTCCACCGCTCGCGAGCCGCAGCCAGCCGTTTCGAGCTTCGCCGCGACAGCGCGCGATGGCGGTTGTCGGCGTGCTGAGGGCCGCGCTCCGGCGCGGCGCGAGGCCGTGTTCCGGCTCTCCTCGTCTCTTACGCTAGTCGCGGCTGCGTTCGCGCGAGGCCCGTGCGCTTTTTGCCATCATGTGCGCGTGCGTGCGCTTGGTGCCATCATGTGCGCGTGGCATTGCTTGCAAACCTTGATGTTGCCGTCAATCGGATCACCGTTCTCCGTCACCGCGTGCGCTTTGCAGGCGTGACGACAGCACGTGGAGCATCCCGCAACGGGCGCCATCTCGCCCGGCTTTTCATCGTACGCTTCAACATGCTACAGAACCTAACTTCACATTCGTACACGGTCTCCGGCACCGCTGTTCTGGCGGTTTCGTGATCGTGATCGCATCTCTGTTAACCGCCGCCACCGTCGCCGCCGCCACCGCCACCGCTGCCATCGCCGCCTCCGCCTCCGCCCAGAACCAAAACGCAACAGAGTCCGCGCGAGCCGCCGTCTGCGCCATGTGCGAACTGATATGCTGGTTCAGTTACGACATATCGGTACTAGTTAGAGTTAAGACATACGCCAAGGTACGCACTGTACGGCGAGGCCCGGTACGAAATATGCGAACCCTCTCAGCCGTACCGCGGACTCAGACGCTGTATTTTAATACTGCAACCGATACAGATGCATCCGACACGCGACACCAGCGACCAGGACAACTGCACACTGCTGTAGAGCTGGAGACGAGTCGTGAACCTGACGACACTCGGCGACAGAAATGCATGACACTGATTGCAAACTGGTGGATGGGCACCTTCAGAAGCGAAAACTGTCGATTCAATCTGCGAAGCCTGAGCCAGAACGCGCTGGTAAGGGCACGCGGAGGACCCTCCGCTCGCTCTCACTCCGCAGCACGCCCGAGCTGCCACGGCGTATCGGCACGGCCGAGCGTGCAGCACGCTACGCGTGCACGCCAAGCTAGCGATGGCTTCCTGCCCTGATGGTGGCCTCGAAATCTGGCCTGTGACAGGCAGCACAGTCACGTCGGCACGAGCGGTCACGGTGAGGAGGCTCTTGGGATAGGAAAAGGTGCGAGAAGCACGCGTGGCAGCGCGGCGTGGCAGCGGCACCTAAAGGGTAAGCACGCGCGCCTCGTCCACGGCGCGCTGCGCAGCCCAAGGCAGATCTTCCTTCTCTGTGAAGATCAGCCTCCGGAGTGATTGAGGTTTTACGGTGGCTGCACGGTGGCCATGGTGACTGCGCGAGCGCGCGCGCTGGCTATGGCGTGCGTCGGTGGGTCCGGCCGGCCGGGGCGCGCGTCGGCGGGCGATTTACTGCGTTGCAGCGCGCGCGAGGGCGAGCGGAGGAGAGAAGCTTCGCCGCGACAACGACATTTTGGCTGCGGCTCGCGAGCGGAAGAGACGCATCAAAGTCTGGAAACCTCAGCCCCCCCCCGGAGGGGGGGGCGGCCTCCCCCCGGGAGGGGGGGGCGCACTTTTTTTTAAAGACACCGGGGGAGCCCGGACACACACGACCGAAGCCGCGGCCGACTCGAGAGCCGCAGGTCTTTTTACCGGCACGGTGGGTTTGGTTGGTTGTGAGATTGGTCTGTGTGCCTTTGTGCGTCCGCGTGTCCCGTGTGTCCCGTGTGTGTCCCGGCTCCCCCGGTGTCTTTTTACCGGTACGGTACTGTTCAGCGCGTAACCAAATCCAGCATGGAAAAGGGTGCGCCGATTGGTGCAAGGGCCGAATCGGTCACTGCCATGAGGAATACGTCGCGGCACGCTGCCGAGACACGTGCAATTACTGCAGTGCTGGAACCTCGAAATCGGACAAACCAATCTGCGAATGTGCTACACATGCCTTTGACGGCGACGGAAGATGTACCATGGCAGGAAAGACCAGTGACATGTTACGATCGCCAACGCATGCAGGGCACGGCGGCGCACAACGGCATGCACGTCCACGTCCATGAGGCCAACCACAGCAGCCCCAGAAAGCATGCAGGCAGTGCACGGCTCGCCAGAATAGCCGAGGCAGACGCACCGGAACCTGCTCTGGTCAACCACTCGTGGGGTTCCGATTTTGGAACGGCTCGCATCTCCAAGATGGGGCGTGTTGGGCCACCTGCAGGCTTCGGAAAGGGTGAAGTGAGGCAAGCAGCACTAATTGGTACTTGCGTTTCGGGTGAGTTCCGCGCCCTCGACCGTTCGTGGCCCACATGGCAGCGCTACGTGGCCGGGCCAATGGGAGGCGTGCACATCTACTTCTTCTACCTCGTCGTGGCGAGGAAGCTCTGCATCCACACTGGGAGCTGCCTGCGTGCAAGTGGACCGAACCGAGCCGGACTCGGGGGTTACAGCAATCGGGTGCTGGTCGGGCCGTGGGCGCTTGTCAATGACAGTTGTGTTGTGGAGACAGCCCTGCAACTTGGCATCCGGTTCGACTTGTGGTACGGCGAACCGCCTCTCAACCGCCGATTCTGCTCACATACGACGCCAGGGCATGTCTCGTATCGTGTTGTGGCGCCGGACCAGTTCGCGAATCTCCAAATGTCATTTCGGATGCTAACCGACTATGAAGTGAGGTGGAAAGTTCGCTTTGACTGGGTGCTGCGTACTGATATGCTGCTGTTCACCCCACTGCCGCACCACGCGCAGCTCGCGCCAGGTGCACACCTCGTCAAGGGAATGGTCAAAGCGATAATTAACGACCACACCGCACTTGTCTCACGAGCACACGCACCAGCATACTTCGAACTTGCTGAGGAATTCCGATGCGCCTTGAATGACACCACTGGTCGGTATGTACCAGTGAGCAAACTGGTCGACAATAACTACCTGATCGTGTCGAAGCTGTTGGCGCATCGCGTGCCGATCTGGCTGCTGCACATGGGTTACGTGCTCATTCGCCCGGGGCTTCCACTCGGCGAGTTTCACTATGACTGCTGGCGCCTCCTTATAAGTAACGCCGCCGTGCCTTTAACAAACTCGACGCCCTGGTCCTGGTACGGGAACGGCTCATTAGAGGGCAGGACAGGCTCTGACTATGGCATCTATTTTCCGTATTGCTGCGAACACCTTGCCCCATCGTTCAACGTGTGCTTAAAAGGGTGGGGAAGCTTTAATGGCACGAGGCAGTTGGGCTTCTCCGCGGCAGGGGGCACGCACGCCACCAACGTGTCGGCAGCGGCAGCGGCGACTTCGGCAGCGGCGGCGGCGACTACGGCAGTGGCAGCGCGCGGCGACTACGGCAGCGGCAGCGATGAGTAAGGCAGCGGCAGCGGCGAAAGCTTCTGAGTTTGCAGTGCAAGGAGCACGGCGCTTTGTTCGGTTGGGGGGGAGGCTAGTCATGTGTAGTGACCGGACATGACACCGGGGAGCGTTTCGACTTGACTTAACATGACTTGACTCGACATCTTGCGTTTTGAGTGTGGGAACATATCCTGCACTTGACGAATTTGTGTGCATGCAAAGTGTCGGTGTCTGTTCGTGGTAAAACTGAATCTAGGTTTCTACATGGACCCGATGAACATGAACCTCGAATCTGTGTGCTGGGTGAGCATGCACGCGCCCGGTCAACGGTCTCCGAGGCTGCAGCTCGCGACGATCGAGCGGCCGCATACGACGCCATCCTCCATTCCCTCTCTCCCGCATTTCCACACTGGACATTCCTTGCGTGCGCGATCACCGTCAAGCTCGGACAAATCATCTGGACTAAGGTCACCGTGGTCCACTGAATCACCGCGCCCAAGCTCCATCGGGTCGCCGCGTGCAAGCTCCATCGATTCGCCGCGTCGGAGCACGCGGACCCAGTCGAGCTCTCACAGCTCGAGGGCGGACTCGCCACTTCTCGTAGAACAAGGCGCCTGTGGCCATCGCGCTGAATTGCTGGCTCCCACCTGGATGAGCGCCTCGTTCTCTTCGATCATCAAGGACATTAGCTCTGCGTACGGAGCCACGGGCCCCATGCTGCGCAAGCTGGAGAACGAGCGCCTTTTGCAGGACCGAATGATCACCTCTCGCAACCATCGCAAGCTGCAGGAGAAGCAAGAGGCATGTTCCTTGAGACTGTTGCCCAATGATACCCGAGTTGATGCCCGGTGCAATTCGCGCGGGTATGGACATGCGATCACAGCCCAATCGGTGCCCCAAGCGACCGAGCCCGACCCCGAGTACCTCTCACGACTGGCAAGCCCACGTCAACAGTACCGAGCCAACCGCGGCAATTTCGTGACGCCCGGTCCGGGATCGTACTCGCCCACGCTCGCCCACAAGCCTTCTCCCCCATCCATCTCATCGATCAAGGACCGTGAAAAACGCCTCAAGCCGCCGGAGGATGGCTCACCAGGCCCCATGTATTACCCGCCATGCAGATTCACCCACCCAGACAAGATTCATTCACCCACCCGCTCACCTTCGCATTCACCAACGGCATCGCGTCCACCATCCCGCTCATCAACGCGCTCACCTCGTTCAGCAACGCGTTCACCATCCCGTCCGCCATCGCGATCACCCGCACGCCCGTTCACCAATGTTCGCCAACACTCGCCGGTCGACGAGGTGCCTCACGCGCCACGCCCAATCCACCCGAATACCGATCTGAACAGATCAAGCGGCTCAGCTTGCATGGGCGTCGACATGGGCGCCAGAGCCGGCAGTGGTATAGCTCCAGGGCTTGCAGTGGCAGCGGAGCCTGAAGCAGCGGAGGAGGCAGCGGAGACGGAGGCGGCACCAGAGGCAGAGTAGCTGTCTTTACGGCTACTGTAGACCACTTCCTAACTCTGGCCACCTCGCAAATCTCGCATGAATCGCTCTAGAATCGCTCGCATACATGGGATGTCGTCAGAGCTCGAGATGCCACGAGAGGTCGGGTCAGAGGAGCATGCTCGATCAGTACGAGTACCGATATCAAGTCGAGTACATCACGAACGTGGTATTCCGCTCACTATAACACCCTCTGGACAGAGGAGACCAACACACGCCGACACATGAGAGTCCGACCGAGATACGACACTCACCTCTTGGACCTCGTCCGCTCTATTTGTGTCCCAACCATGGTCCCAACGTGTCCCAATCGTCATCTGTTGCGGTCATGGCAGTTGGCCGCCCCCGTCCAGAGCTCCACCACCAACGACTGCCGGACGCCCGCGCGCACTGGCGAGACGTTGTGAAAGTCCTCCGACCGAAACAGTATGGCGTCCCCTCGGCCGAGTGCATGCTCAACGGCTTCTGCCCCGTCGGCGCCCGGTACCCAAGTGAGGAACGTCCCACCTGCCGCTTGGCTCGGCTCAGAGAGCAGCACCGACATCGTGATCGACGAGCCAGCATCTCGATGGCCTGTGGCCATCAGTTCGCCGCCCACGCGATACGTGTGCAGCTCGCAGCATCGCACCGACAGCTGGCGGAGCCCGTCGTCGCCTAGCTTAGCCCTCGGGTCCGCCCGGCGCATCGTGCTGATGATACGTGCAATGAGGGGCTCGGATCCGCTGCGCTTCACAGCCGCTCGGGTTTCGTCAGAGTGCACAAAGATCACCTCGTGCGAATCTTGGTGATCCATAAAGCACTTCGTCTCGGCGCTGACGGCCTCACGGATGCTGACGAGAGACGAGATCTCGATCTCGATCATCAGAGGTCATCAGAGGTCATCAGAGGTGATCATCAGAGGTCATCAGAGGTCATCATCAGAGGTCATCAGAGGTCATCAGAGGTCATCAAGCGGCAATCGTGGTTCATCAGCGCATCCCTCGTGCCTGAGGAGAGACAAGATCTCGATCTCACTCAAGATGCCTCGCAGCACGAGCGGCTCGAACCGCTGCCCACGCAGAAGCGCGGCGCACTGCGCATGGCCACCAGAGACCGCCCAAGCTTCAGCATCAGCGCCGAGGGTCTCACACACGTCGATCGTCGCCCCGCTGTGAAGAAGGCACTGGACGACCGCCACGTCACCCCTTGCGGCCGCAAGGTGCAGCGCGGTGACGCCACTGTCGTCCTGGACATCGGGGCTTGCATGCCAGACGAGCAGAAGCAGCTCGACGAGCGAGATCGCACCGGCGAAGCTCGCGCGCATCAGCAACGTCGAGGGGCCGTGCCCTCCACGCATATCGACGGAGCCCTCGGCGGACTCGAGCCACGCAGTCACAGCGGCCTGCTGCCCTTGCTCCGCGGCGTTGAGGGCCGCCGCGAAGCGCAGCGAGGGCGTTGTCGCGGGCAGTGGCGGCAGCTGCGCGCGCCGGTAGCTCACGCAGTCTTCTCCGCGCGGCCACCGCCCTCCCGTGTAGAAGGGCGCGTGCGCGCGGACCCATCGCTCGCGAAGAGCCGACCGACTCGGCAACGCGCCTCGTGTGGCCGTGCCAGCGTCTGCCTCCCCCGTGCTGTTGTGCAGCAGAAGGTCCTCGAGGAGCTCATCGAGGAGGGGCCCGGCGACACGCCACGCGAGGATGGCACGCATTGCGGCCACGGGCACGCTGACCAAAGGCGGCTCCACCGCGCCACGCACGCCGCCGCCGTCGCCTCCGAGCGAAACTTGGTCGGAGAGGCCCGATTTGGCCTCGGAGTGGCCCGCCTCGATGAGCTCAGCCAGACACACGTCGAGGCGCGGGCTGGGAGGTCTGGTGGCAGCCACCCGATGCCGGCGCAGCAGTCCGACCAGTACGTGAGCCAACGGCTGTGGGATTTGTATCAGCGGACCCATATTAGGTAGGAGACGGATGGGAGGCGCGCTTGCCATATTAGGGAGGAGAGGTGCGCTTGGCGCGATCCTGGCGGTTTCGGCAGCCGGCGCCCCGGCGGTTTCCTCAGCCTGCGCACGATCGCACGCCGGCGAGCGGCCGAGCCTCGAGTGCAGCCTCGAGCTCAACGCCTCGAGCCGAGTCAGAGATCGTCGAAGCGCAGCCCGACGACTGCTCGCCGGGTCCGATCGCACCTGATGAGGGAGGCAATCAGAGGTCATCAGAGGTCATCAGAGGTCATCAAGCTGCCGGCCAGGTCCGATCGCACCGAGCCTCCGAGGTCAGTAGTATCCCCAAGGCAACCGAATAGCCAGCCGTCCTCGGAGAAGACAGCAAGTGTGCCCGCGGCACTCCGTCGGAGGTACTCGGAGCCACACGGCCCGCTCAGCGTCGCCGCCGCCTCCGAGGCCGGTGCCGCCCCAAAGCCTGATGACCTCTGATGACCTCTGATTGCCTCCGAGGCCGGTGCCGCCCCAAAGCCCGGGTCGCAAAGGCCCGCGTCGAGCAGGACAGGCAGGCTGAGGAGCGAGAGGAGGCCGCGCAGCTCCGGCACAAGAGAGAACCCTCTGCCGAGCGCGCCGGGTGCCCAGTGCGACGCGAGCGCGACCGACGAGGTTGCGAATGAGAGTGCGAGCTCGACCGCGTATCGGCGCATGCCATTCACAGCACCGCGGCTGGCTCGAAGGTGCGGAGCGAGCAAAAGGGCGTCGCCGGCGTCGAGGTCCAGGCGCTTGCCTGTTGGCGCTGTGCTGGCGCCGCCGTGGCAAGATGGCCACACGGTTGTCGCGCCCGACGAGCGGATCGCTCTACCGAAGCGCTCAGCGGTGCGATTCAGAGCTATGCGCACGCTCAAGACGTCGTGCTCGTCGGTTCGGCATAGCTCCGCCGATTCGGCATCGGCCCCGCGCTCGCTCAGCACGGCCGATAAGCTCACGAGCGCCGCATCCTCGCCAAGCTTCGCAGCGAGTAGGTCTGCGATCGGTGAGTGCAGCAGCTCGCCTAGGGCCGATTTGACGGCCGGCGTGAAGCTCATCCGCACTTCGTAGCGCAGACCGCCATCGAGTTCACGTAGCAGATCTTCTCCGTCGTGCAGGCCGAGAGTGCTGCGTTCAGTGCCGCAATGGCATCGACTCGACAGGCCTCTGCCGTCTCATAGCTGATCACGCTATGTGCCACGGCGTATCCACGGGTTTCGAACTCGTCGTTGTCGTTGGGCGACATCAAAAAAGTAAGGCTCTCATATGTAAAATCCCCTTTAGGCAACTAGGGGGTCTCTCGCCGAGCCCTGCAGCCCACAACGCACCCGCGCCTCGAGACGCCTCGAATCCCCAGCAGGCCCACACCACGTGGCCCTCGCTCATCACGCCATCACAAGTCATCACGACGCTCATCAGACATCACGCGAGGCGGAGCAAGAACGTCTTGATTTCGAGGGGGCCGAGGGAGATGACAGTGGAGGTCGCCCAGTCGAGGGGCGGCACGCGTCGCCATGCGTGCGTGCCGGGCGGTCCGACTGACTCGCCGACGACGCGCCACGTGGGCTGGCTCTGCCGACGCTTCAGGAGTTCGTCTTTGCGCTGGTTGGCCGTGAGGGTCATCTCGACTGCCGAGCTCACAGCGAGCACCTCGGGAGCAAAGAGCGACGCGAGGTCGACGGAGACGGGGCGCGAGAGCGCAGGGTGCTCGTTGATGCCAAACTGGTGGGCTAGGCGCAGGAGCACCTCGCCAGAGTTGAGCCGGCGTAGGGTCACGATCTGTACATTGGGTGGGAGCGCCTGGGACAGCGAGCTCAAGACGGCGCGCGTCGTCGCGGGCACCGTCTTCGCGTTGGGCGTGGCTGAGATCCCCGTCCCAAAATAGGGTGTGGGTGCGGCATAGAGAGCGTCCATCGCCGGGCGCCAGACAGCGGCAGCGTCGTCGGGCCGCTCGAGGCTCACCACGTACTTGCCACGCACGATCAGCCCTCGACCCGAATGCTCCCCGCCCGCGCTCGCAAGGTCGACTCGTACGCCGTTGCCGTCGACGAGCCCGCCACCGTCGGGCTCATTAGTGCCTACGTACGGCTTCGTGTATTCGGTCTCGTTGAGCGGCTCGGAGACCCCGCGGGAATCGTCCTGGGTGAGCCGGCGGTGGATCATGACCTCGAGTTGGCCGTCGGCGAGGCTGGCGACACCCTGAGCGGCGTCGACGAGCAGCGTCAGCTGCGCGCTGGCGTCCTTGATGTACGCCGCCGTCGTCGCCGGGTAATAGTTGCCCGCGACGGGCTCCGTCTGCTTGAGCGTCCATGACGAGCGGAAGTCGCGCACCCGGTGGAGCATCTCCCGCGCGTTCGAGTCGGTGTAGAGCGACGCGTTCGAGGCGATGGTGCTGGTCAGGCGCAGGATGAGCTCGGTCCCGTTGGCGGCCGGCAACGGGCCCGCTGTGACTTCCATCTCGAACGTCGGCCGCCCCTGCCGCAGCCGGATCGTCACGTTGCACCACGAGGTCCACCTCTGGCGCACCTCCTGCACCAGATCGCCCGAGCTGCCGATGAGCTCGAAGCTCGCAGGCACTCCGTCGGCGCGCAGCGGCGCCGCCGTCGACTTGGGACGGAACATGTAAGCACCGCTCGGCTGGTCGTCTTCCCTCGAGTCCTTGATGGCCTTGTGGGGAGTGTACGCGCGAGGCTCGATGGTGAGGGGTGTGGCGAGCAACGGGCCGCTCCCGAGCCGGCGCAGCTTGCGCAGCGCGCCCGAGGCGTCAAAGTCAAGCGACACGAAGCCGTTGCTCACCGAAAATGGAGCAGCGGCGGTGGCGGCGGCCGGCGCCGCAGACGTCGGCACGGCGGCCGCCGCCGCCGCTGGCTTGGCGCTCGACATGGCGCTCGTCGGCCGCAACACGAAGGAGGTGAGCGACATGGCCGACAGAGTCGCCTCAAAGTAGGCCGTGAGCGGCGCCGCGTTCGGCGTGTTGTCGGGCTCGTAGTTGGTCACCGGCCACGGCGACTTAACGATCTGCGATGGCAAGACAACTCCGGTCGACTGTTGGACCACCTTGAGATGCGACGAGCTCACTGGGAGCCCAATTAGGAAGGTTTGCTCCTGTGCGAGTGAGTTGTACAGCACAAAGGGCGTGTCGTGCCCGGCAACGCTGCCCGCGGCCTGCGTCAGCGCGCACACGCTCACGTTGAGCCCTTCACAGCGCGTCCACGAGCCTGGGGATGTCTGGCCGAGGAGATGGTCGATCGACGCCCCGACGCCCCGGTCCATTTCGGCTGCGCCACGGTGGATCCGACGTGCGTAGTCGAAGGCCACGTGTTGCATCTCGGTGCCCGTGACAGCGTCGTGGTGCTGTGCGACGCCGATCGCCTGCTCGAACGCAAGCGTCGTGTCGGCAGGCGCCACGGCCGCGAGTGCGATCACCTGACGCGCCGCCTGCAGTAAGCTCGACGAGGTGCGCACGTAACGCTTGAGGGCGGGGCGCGAGGTGAAGAAGCCAGTCCAGAACATATGCGGACCATCTGCATACGGGTAGAAGTCGTCCGTGTACAGCGGGTACTCGACCCCTGGTTCGGCGAGCTTCGCGGACACGTATTCGTTCATCGACGAGTACCCGACCGTCACACCCGTCTTGGCGCTCGCCGCGTTCGCGTACTTGATTAGCTTGTCCATGTTGTCGAACCACTGCTCAGCCTGCTCGTACTGAAAGTCGGATCCCATCGTGAAGAGGACGTGGGCACCACGCGTACGGTTGGCCTGCCAGCGCGCGGCCTCGACAAAGTCCGCCACGCGCGAGTCCACGTTGTAACCGTCCAGGCTCGGATCGTCTTGCATGGGCTCGTCATTGCAGTGCACGTCCCAGCAGAAGCCTCCTGGTGGGCCATAGTTGCCCCCATAGCTGCCCGTCAGGCCGGCGAAGACCTGGGCGTCGCCGCCGAGCGAGAAGGAAGGGCGCCACATCCACTCGGCCGCCTTGTTCTTCAGCCGGTTGTCCAGGTCCTGGTAGTCCATTCGACCGAAGAAGAGGCCGTCGAAGCCCGACTCAGCTGAGAGCAGCGCTGCCTGCGTCGCCGAGTGACCGAATGGGTCGATCTGCCAGCCGACGACCGGGACGACGTTGAGCTCATCTTTGAGGTAGGAGTGGCCGAGCGTCTGCTGGTCCACCATGTCGATGTAGTGCGGCACCGCCTCGTCGTGCATGCACCAGCCGCCGTTGACGAACGTAAGCTGCTTGGCGTCGACGAGCTTGCGCACCTGCGCCTGGGTGGCGTTGGACTGCACGCGCCACCAGCGCTGGAAGAAGGCGACCTCGGCGTAGATGAACTTGCGCGCCGGGTCGCGCGAAAGGCTCTCGACCACGGAGGTGATCACGCGGCCAACGTTGGCGTGTTGGATCGAGTTGTTGGACCCGGTGTGGTATTGGTCGAGGGTCTTGAGCCATCCGACGTCGTCGTGCGTGTGCGGCACTAGGTGGACGTGGACGGGCGGAAGGTCCGCCGGACGGTAAGCAGTGGGCAGGGACGGGAAGCCGTGAACCGTCGCCACGAGAAACAGGCAGAAGTGCGACGTCGGCATTGCCGAATGAGCACCAGTGATGAGCGCTATGTTGAGCGCTTCGCGGCGTTTCCACAAGGCCGACGAGCTGCACTCCCTCACGTCCAGGGTGGTGCGCGCGCGGCGCGCGCGCGAGGCGGGATCGAAATCTGCGAAGAGGCCGAGGCGGCCGGGCCATCCCCGCCGCCGCCGCGTGCTCATGAAGCCCTGTCATGAAGGCGGCATAGCCATTGTGTAGGGGCAGAGGCGAGAGGGGCACCACACGGAGATTGCGTTGTGCACGCATCCTATGAATGGGAGGCGACGGACCCTGAGGGGACCTAGTTTCTGGTCAGCGTGTGCTGCGTCGCGGTGTCTAACCTTTATATAACGTCGGACCCCCCCTACACACTAGCCACCGCCCGCGTAGCTGGCCCGGCTTGCCGGCCTGTCCACCCCTCCCGTCCTCAACACTCCACCGCCAGCCGGCGGGCGTCGCCTTCCTACCCCCTACTCGTCCTCCAGGTCGAATGCATCGCGGACCATGTCGTCCTCGATGAACTCGCCTACCGCGCCGACGGGCATCTCGTCGGGTACGAGCAAGAGCTCCTCATCCGCAAAGTGCACGCCGCGCTGTAGGTCTTCGAACGCCGTAGATCCTATCACCGTCGCGAGGCGCTGCGACGCCTGCATGTTACACCGCGTGTACAGCATGTAGTTATATATAATAAATTTATATATTATAACGCCTTCGTGGCAGCAGGTTGGTCGTTGGTGTCTGCAAACCGAACTTCTTTACTTGGCTCGACTTCTTTACTTGGCTCGACTTCTTTACTTGGCTCGTGCCGTGGATAAGCTTTTGATTGTAAATCATCGTCCCTAACTTGTGATGCACAGAGAAGACATTTTGGTGCGTGTGGGAGGTGGGGTATGCTTAAGGGGGGGGGTGAGTCTCTGTAGGTATGCTTAAGGGGCTTGCTCCCGCCTCCTTCCGCTTCAGCTCTTGATCGACTTGATCACCTCTATCATGATCGTGACTAGCAGGTTGAGCGATTCGACAATGACCTCGCCGCACAGATTGGCGCAGAACGCGCTCGCGAATAGCATGGGCAACCCCTTGGATGCGAGGATGATCATCGGCTCGTTCAAAAAGAACCGCAAGCCGCACGAGAAGAGCCACGCCCTGATGAGCTCGACCGTATCGCCCGGCACGTGAGTCGAGACCTCGCCCTCCTCGAGAGGCGGCAAATATGGATTCTTGGCCGGGTCTTGCGGCTCGAAGAGCGAGCAGCCGAAAAAGAGGGCCATCAACAGGAAGATCCCGAACATCCCGATCGACAGGCCCCAGCCGAGGAGGATGTGCCTCACCCCAGGCCAGTCCTTGTTCTTCCATGTGTACGAGAGCGACGCCTTCAGAAGCCCATCGTTGAGACTCTCGTAAGAGAAGCTCCTCGCTGCCGAGTTGGCGGCCAGCCTGGGCGCCTCGGCCTTGTCGGCCTCGGCCTTGTCGGCCTCGCCCTTGTCGGCCTTATCCTTGGGGGCGGCCTTACGCACATTGACGCCGTGTCTACCGACACGCATGTGCGTCTTTGTTTTCTCCATGACGGGCTCAGGCGCCGCGGGAGCCTCGTCGGCGGCGCTCAGGTCGTGAATGACCTGCGCAAACTCGCTCAGGTCCAGCTTTCCGTTGGGCTTGTCGTCGTACGAGCTCAGAATGCGCCCGGCCTCGGCAGTACTTAAGTTGAGGCCGTGGTGCTCGAGCGCCTTGCGCAGCTCCTGGATTTCGAGGTACCCGCTGTCGTTTGCATCGAAGCGCGCGAAGGTCTGCTTCACCTTGGGAGCCTCGTCGGCGGCGCTCAGGTCGCGAACGGTCTGCCCAAACTCGCTCAGGTCCAGCTTGCCGTTGGGCTTGTCGTCGTACACGCTCAGAATGCGCCCGGCCTCGGCGGTGCTTAAGTTGAGGCCGTGGTGCTCGAGCGCCTTGCGCAGCTCCTGGATTTCGAGGTACCCGCTGTGATTCACGTCGAAGCGCGCAAAGGTCTTCTTCACCTTGGCCGACACGGGCGGCGATGCGACGGCATACTTCGAAGCAGGATCCTCGTCCGAGTGCTCGGCGACCTTGGCGCTCCTGCGCTTGCACTTGTCGCGCAGCCACCTGTAGCACTTCTCGAGGCGGTTCCAGACGAGCCAGTATGGCCAGCAAAGGTAAAACCACGCCATGTTCTTGCTCACGTTGACGATGATGATCGGGTCGAAGAGCCACGTGAGGATCAGACCCATCGGGATGCAGATGGAGGCCGCGACGCCAGCCCCAAAGATAATGCCGATCGGGTTGATCACGAGAGGTCCCTCGGGCTCGATAGGCATCCCGGTGACGTTGTCCGTAAGCAGCGGCGGAGGCGCTGGCAACAAGAGAAGGAGCATGACGAGCTCGAAGGCGAAGCCGTTGACTAGAATCATCACCGTCTGGGCGCGTGTGAAGCCCGGCACGCCCCGCGTCGTGATGCCTGCGCAGAGCGAATGGTTGAACATGCATGCGAGGAACAGGCGCTTCCACACCCTGTCGACGTCCTTGTGCCAGCGCTTGGTGAGCAGCGTAGCGTTCGTCTTGTGCTTCGCCTGCTTCCAACGCTGCAGCCCAGTGGGCTTGGCGCCAACGCGAAGGGCAGCGACGACGGAGGCGGTCGCCGCCGAAGGGGCGGCCACCAGGTCATCGGCGGAGGCGGGTAATGCGCTGGCGCCAGCTAATAGATCAGCTAATAGCCCCGCGGGCCTCGTTGGTGCAAAGGCGAGGGCAGCCATGGCGCTGGCTGACTCATTCGATGGGGTGACCACAGGGTCAGAGAGGGATATGTTATCTGCCGAGCCATCTGAAGGGGCCGGGGAAGAGGAGCGGAGCACGTCGGTGACGCGTGGCATACGCGTCGTGATGAACTGAGGAACATCAACGGTTCCAGACCTCGACATCTTGATCGTCGAGGCCGTCGTCTCCCTGAGCTCTTCGGTGATGGTGGTGACGATGGTCGTCGTCGTCGTCGAGACGGTCTTCACCTCCTCAGACACGTCAACCACATAATCGGGCGGCGATGGCGGTGGCGAGGCGGTGGCTGACGCAGACGCTGCCACCACCTTGGGCGCCCTCATCTGCGACGAATGAGCTCCCATTGATCCCATCGATCTGCGAGATTTCAGGTCGGTTGCCTTTTGCGTCGTAGGGCTCCTAGTCGCGATGTTTGCGCCTGGTGCCGCCATCTGCCGTCGGCGCAAGGTCCTCTTTTCCATGGACGTGTTCAGCTTTGCCTGGCGCCTGCGCTGCTCTTCACTCTTCTTACCCGAGAGGAGGGCGAGTGTGTCGTGCATCTGGCGCCGGTCGTTGCGCACCGCGTGGCCGACCAGCGCCATGAGCATGGCCACCAGAAAGAAAATGAGGTACCAGACGTTGCGCACCGTGTGCCACGAGCGGTAAAACGCGCACTCGATGTCACCCATGTCCAGGCTGTTGAACGCGACCGCTTCCAGCAGGAGTGCAAGCAATTCTTCGGCCGACGTCGGGAACTCGACGGCGATGAACTCGGTCAGGTGGGTGCACGAGCAGCCTACCGAGCCATCGGCGCCCATGATCGTGGCGCAGCCATCGGTCGACCAGCTGCGGCTGATCTCGTTCCAGAACTTGCACTGGACGGTCGTGCCGCACGCCCTCGCCGCAGCCGAGAACGGGTCGGGTACGCCCACGCACGGCGCTTGGCCGGCACCCGCGGCAGGCGACTGGTACGCGAGGCTGATGTTGATCGGCGAGGGCGCATCCTTCACGGAGAGCTCCGCGCCCCCTTGGGAGATCTTGAACGAGACGGTCGGACCGGCCGACGACGTGACGTTGCCCACGTTGCCCCCGTCGCCCAGCCCGCCGTGCAGGTTGACCCGCGAGGTGCGGAGGACGGCCGCGACTGGCACCGACGGATCGAGCCCAGGAATGCTGCCGATCAGGTCAGCGGGCACCGCGACGGCAGCCGCGACGCCCGTGCCCGAGTCGCATAAGATTGGCTCCGCGGCGAGCGCGCTGGGGGAGCGCACCTTGATGGTCATGTTGAGATTGGCCGAGGACAGCACCACGGGCTCGGCGATGCCGCTGCTTGGAACGGTTGCTGACGCGAGGGCGGCCGCGGTGGCGGCGCGCGCCATCTGTTCGACGGCGGCGCTGATTTGCTCGCCGGCGCTTGCCGAGGAGGGGGAGCCATCGGAGGCAGCCATCAACCCAAGGAGCGAGGAGAGACCGCTCGTGACGGCCTGGGCGGCGACGGTGTCGAGCTGCTGCACGGTCGCAAGTACCGCGGCCAGCTCGCCCGCTGCTGCCCCCGCGGCCGCGGCTAGCTCCTCGGCGGCCTCGTCACTGATATTGTCGCCGCCCAGGGGCAAGCCGCCGCCAATGCCGACGGTGAGGGAGGCGAGCACCTCCATCAGAGGCCGCAAG
>Ga0210242_101580_pt1 | contig 16184 bp, 6 predicted proteins | sample ChrtobMeP5a_16mM_FD_155445 | JGI IMG/M metagenome (GOLD analysis project Ga0210242, IMG submission 155445) | Chrysochromulina tobin associated microbial communities from unialgal haptophyte culture, Seattle, Washington, United States - P5a_16mM | ecosystem: Host-associated > Algae > Haptophytes >... | reverse complement strand
CCCGCCCTCCCCGCCTCCGCCCTCTCCGCCTCTGCCCTCTCCGCCGCCGCCATCTCCGCCACCGCCCTCTCCGCCGCCGCCCTCTCCGCCTGAGCCCTGGCTGCCCGCGCGGCCTCCGCCTTGGCGGCCTCGTGCGCTGCTGCCCGTACCGCCGCCTTCTCGGCCTCCTTGGCCGCCTGCTCAGCCGCCGCGGCCGCGGCCGCCTCCGCTACGGCCGCCTCTGCCGCAGCGATCGCATCCATGTCCTCTTCAGCCTCGAGGACCTCCGATGCTGGCGCCGCTTCTGCGGATGCTGAGCCAGCGGCAGGCGGCGACTGTGTGACCTCGTGCAGCGACAGCTTCGACAGGCTGGCTTGCATCTCCATCTCCGCCGCGTGCTTGCGACGCAGCTTCTGGCTCTCCTGCTTGCGCTTCTTGTGCAAGCGCTCGCGCATCGCCCTCGCCTCCGCCAACACACCCTCGCTCGCGAGTGCGTGGTGCTCCTCGATCGCACCGACCAGGCCCTCGTACTGCGCGGCCGCCATGGCCACACGCAGCGCCTCGTCGGCGGCGGCAGAAGGAGCAGGACCAACGACGTCCTCGTCGCCAGCCGCAGCCGACACCTCGCCGTCCGCCTCGGCGCTGCCACTCGCGGCCGCTGACGCACTCGCTGCCGGCGCTCTCGCCTCGCTCGCCCCTGCCTGCTTGGCTTTGGCTTTCTTGCTCGCTTTCTTCGTGTGCGCCTGCTGCTTGTGCGCAGCCTCGGCCTCCTCCTCAGCCAGCAGAGCCGCAGCGGCAAGCTCGGCTGCCCGCTCGGCTGCCGCACGCTCCGCACTCGACACCGGAGCGACCGCAGCAATCGTCGCCGGTGCGCGGCCCCTGCTGCGAAGGAATCTTGCGATGACGGTATGGCCTCGGGCCTCAGCGAAATCGAGGGCTGTGCCCGTACCAAATCGCAAGTCGGTGCGTGCGCCAGCATGCACGAGCAGCTTGACTATGTCGCCGTGGCCTTTGACGCAGGCGGCGATCAGAGGCGAGACGCCCTTGCGTTCTGCCTGGTCGACGGCGGCGTGGGCGGCGAGCAGCAGCTGCACGCAGTCGCCGTGGCCTTTGTTGCAGGCGGCGATCAGAGGCGTGAAGCCGTTGCGGTCTGCCTGATCGACGACGGCGTGGGCAGCGAGCAGCAGCTGCACGCAGTCGCCGTCGCCTTTGTTGCAGGCGGCGTAAAGGGGCGTGAAGCCGTTGCGGTCTGCCTGGTCGACGACGGCATTGGCGGCGAGCAGCAGCTGCACGCAGTCGCCGTGGCCTTTGTCGCAGGCGGCGATCAGAGGCGTGGCGCTTTTGCGGTCTGCCTGGTTGACGCTGGCGTGGGCGGTGAGCAGCAACCGCACGCAGCCGCCGTCGCCTTTGACGCAGGCGGCGTGCAGAGGCGTGTTGCCGTCGCTGTTTGCCTGGTCGACGACGGCGTGGGCAGCGAGCAGCAGCTGCACGCAGTCGCCGTGGCCTTTGTCGCAGGCGGCGATCAGAGGCGTGGCGCCCTTGCGGTCTGCCTGGTTGACGCTGGCGTGGGCGGTGAGCAGCAACCGCACGCAGCCGCCGTCGCCTTTGATGCATGCGAAGATCAGAGGCGTGGTGCCGCAGCTGTCTGCCTGGTCGACGGCGGCGTGGGCGGCGAGCAGCAGCCTCGTGCACCTCGGGTGACCAGTCTCACATGCACCAAGCAGGCAAAGGCCGAGGTGGGCCGCTCCTTTGACGCTGTCGATGAAGCCCACGGCCTTGGCCTCGTCGCCGCGACGGAGCGCGTCGACCATCGCGTCGACCGCCTCGGCCTTGACGAGGAGTTCCGACACTGAGCTCGCCGAGTGCGCAGCTGCCGCATCGAAGGCAGATTGCGCCTTTTCTGCCAGCATGAAGCCCTTGCCTTTCTTGGCGTTCAGCCTCTCGAGGTTCTCAGGTGAGCGGTTGAGGACTTCGAGCAGCTCCTCGTCGGTGATGACCTTACCCTTGCCGAGTGCCGACTTGCTCGGATCGAATGCGAGCAGGTCCTTAAGCTCATTCTCGACGAGCTTGGCATCCTTGTCGGTCTTTTCGCCGATGTCCTTGAACTTGCCCTTGGAGACGACGAGCTGCTCGAGCTTGAGCTTCTGCTTGGCGGCCTGCAGCACCTTCTCTTCGACAGTCGCCGCCGTCACGAGCCGGTAAACCATCACCGTCTTCTTCTGGCCGATGCGGTGGCAGCGGTCCTGCGCCTGCAGGTCCATGTGCGGATTCCAGTCGGAGTCGAAGATGATGACCGTATCGGCGCGTGTGAGGTTGACACCCAGGCCGCCAGCCCGTGTCGAGAGCAGAAACACGTCAATGCCCTCCTCCGACTCTTGGAAGGTCTTCATGCTCTGCATGCGGTCCTCCGCGGAGACGGTGCCGTCGAGCCGGCAGTAACTGTATTTGCGCCACTCGAGGTAGTCTTGCAGAATGTCGAGCATGCGCGTCATCTGCGAAAAGATGAGCACCCTGTGGTCGCCCTGCTTGCGAATGAGCTCAGTCAGGATGCGGTCAAGCAGTTGCATCTTGCCGGACGCATCCACGAGGATGTCGTCCACAGTCTCGTTGCCCGCGGCGTCCACCGGCCACTCGAAAAGGTATGGGTGATTGCAGCACTTGCGCAGCTGCATTAGGATATTCTGCAGGCGCTGCGGCTTGCCTGCGCTGTCGGCGATCTCCCGCTTGAGCAGCTCAGCATACATCCCGCTCTGCCATTCGGTCATCCACGCGAACAGGATGAACTCGTACTTCTTGGGCACCTCGAGCTCGACGTCAGCCTTGAGGCGGCGCAGCAGGAAGGGGCGCAGGATCTGGTGCAGCTTGGAGACGACGCCCGCCTGCATCTCACCCTTGAAGACTCTCTCGTCGTTGTCCTCGCGCGAAAAGTCGAAGTCGAACCACGCCTGAAACGAGTCAAGGTCGATGTTGGGCAGCAGGAAGTTGAGCAGCGACCACAGCTCGATCAGATTGTTTTGCAGCGGCGTGCCCGTGAGGAGCAGTCGATTGCACCCCGCACCACAGATCGACTTGAGCTCGCGGATCAGCCTGCAGTTCATGTTCTTCAGACGGTGGCCTTCGTCAATGATCGCAAACTTCCAATGGATCTTCTTGAGCTCCTTCACGTCGCGGATGACGATCTCGTACGACGTGATCATCACGGGAAAATGCTTTTCCGCCTTGCCGCAGAAGTACGAGCCCAGTATCTCCTTGCGCGTCTCCTTGCTCCCATGGTAGATGATCGACTCGAAGCCTGGCGCCCACTTTTTGAACTCGTTGTGCCAGTTATGCACCGTCGAGAGCGGCCCGACGACCATGAAGGGCCCGTTCACGCCTTGCTGGTTGAGGTGAGCGAGCATCGCAATGGACTGCACGGTCTTGCCCAGTCCCATTTCGTCACCAAGGATGCCGTTAAGGCCATTCTCGTAGAGGCCAACGAGCCAGTGCACGCCCACCAGCTGGTAGGGACGCATGGTGCCCTTGATCATCTTGGGCTGCTTGAGGCTTGGGCCGGTGACAGAGCCATCCTTCACATCGACGACGCCCTCACCCTCCTTCTTGATCTTGTTGGCGAGGAAATCCGAGTAGGCGATCGACTTCTCGAGCAGCTTGTCGAGGCGCGCAACCTTATCTTTAGTGCTCAGGCCCTTGAGGCTGTCCAGATCCTTGGCCTTTTCCTTCTCGGCCTGGGCCTCGGTCTCCTTGGCGAGCCGTGCCTCCTCGGCGAGGATGTCATCGCTCAGCAAGGGCACGTCCTCGCACATCTCCTCGCCGAGCTGGATCTTTTTGGCGAGGAAATCCGAGTAGGCGATCGACTTCTCGAGCAGCTTGTCGAAATCCGAGTAGGCGATCGACTTCTCGAGCAGCTTGTCGAGGCGCGCAACCTTATCTTTAGTGCTCAGGCCCTTGAGGCTGTCCAGATCCTTGGCCTTTTCCTTCTCGGCCTGGGCCTCGGTCTCCTTGGCGAGCCGTGCCTCCTCGGCGAGGATGTCATCGCTCAGCAAGGGCACGTCCTCGCACATCTCCTCGCCGAGCTGCTGTGCGTGAGAGGCATCGGGCGGGAAACGGTCATTGCGATCGTACTGCGCGGCCGCCATGGCCACACGCAGCGCCTCGTCGGCGGCGGCAGAAGGAGCAGGACCAACGACGTCCTCGTCGCCAGCCGCCGCCGACACCTCGCCGTCCGCCTCGGCGCTGCCACTCGCGGCCGCTGACGCACTCGCTACCGGCGCTCTCGCCTCACTCGCCCCTGCCTGCTTGGCTTTGGCTTTCTTGCTCGCTTTCTTCGTGTGCGCCTGCTGCTTGTGCGCAGCCTCGGCCTCCTCCTCAGCCAGCAGAGCCGCAGCGGCAAGCTCGGCTGCCCGCTCGGCTGCCGCACGCTCCGCACTCGACACCGGAGCGACCGCAGCAATCGTCGCCGGTGCGCGGCCCCTGCTGCGCAGGAATGTTGCGATGACGGTATGGCCTCGGGCCTCTGCAGCATCGAGGGCTGTGCCCGCAGCAATTCGCAAGTCGGTGCGTGCGCCAGCATGCACGAGCAGCTTGACTATGTCGCCGTGCCCTTCGAAGCAGGCGGCGATCAGAGGCGTGGCGCCGTTGCGGTCTGCCTGGTTGACGCTGGCGTGGGCGGCGAGCAGCAGCCGCACGCAGTCGCCGTCGCCTTTGGCGCAGGCGGCGATCAGAGGCGTGGCGCCGTTGCTGGTTGCCTGGTGGTCGACGGCGGCGTGGGCGGCGAGCAGCAGCCTCGTGCACCTCGGGTGACCAGTCTCACATGCACCAAGCAGGCAAAGGCCGAGGTGGGCCGCTCCTTTGACGCTGTCGATGAAGCCCACGGCCTTGGCCTCGTCGCCGCGACGGAGCGCGTCGACCATCGCGTCGACCGCCTCGGCGCTGCCACTCGCGTCCATGGCGAGGGATTTCACAAGTTGATTTCACACCCTCGAGTTCAAGCAAGGAAGAGGTAGTGGCTGGTCGGTACCTTGTGTGTCGATTCAACTGACCCTTTCGCAAGGAAGAGGAAGACCCCCACACTCGGCAAACTAGGTATAGAAGGCAAAGTGATGCGCAGCCAGGGCACCGTGCTCCATGGGTTAAGGGTCCTAACCTTTGATGGGCCTTTGATGTTCCTACGATCCTACTACATTCTGGACCTGTCTTTTGTCGTCTTTTGTTTCAGAAAGACATGACGAAATATCAATACCGAAGGGTCCCCTACAGGGTTTCTGTCTGCAGGACGTTAACTATGTGTCCCTGGGTCTGGCACGACGACTCCCGGACACGGCCAATGGGTAGGTACCACGGGTGACGGGGGGTTTGTTATCGAATTTGGGGGGGGGTGTTATCACGGGATACGTATCCCATGTATCGTGCATGTATCATGCATGTATCGTGAACGTACGGTATCTTGATGTGTGTCCCGTTCATATATAATTTCTTTTATTAGAGGTAGAGCACGGCATCAAGCATCGACAATGACAATCAACCACCGAGATCGAACGAGTGACGACGAGTCTACTCGTAAGACAACGGAGCCCCTGAACGGCCCTCTGCCTCTCACCGCGGCAACCGCTAAATTCCTATACGTGTGCCTCTCGCTTCCCCTCGCAAAGCCGCGGGAGGGCTGCGGCAGCCTCGTGCTTTCTCATAGACTCTGTTGGAATTCCCTCTTCTTGGACGGGGAGCCGCTGAAGCAGCGCGCCAACCACTGCGGCTCGGCGCCGGATGCCAGGGCGTCTGCGCGTGCGCCAGAGTCGAAGCACAAGACGGTGAGGGCCTGGCATCCAGCTTCGACCACCTCCGCGTTCCTCGACTGCTTGCGTAGCGCGCTCACGACCGCTCGGATGCAGCCGATGTCCAGCGCGCGACACTTGCGCGCGTCGCTCGGGTCGTGGCCGGAGCACAGGGCGGCCATCGTGCGGCAGGCGCTCACGACAACGCTGCTGCTCTTCGGGTGCCTCGCGAGCGCTTCGACGAGCGCCTCGAGCGCGTCCGCCTCGAGAACGAGGTGGTCGCGCGCTCGGACGGCGCTCAGCGCCAATAGCCCCTGGCACGCCGCCGCACGCACCTCCGCTTCGCGGCTGAGGTCGACGGCGGGACTGAAGATGCTCCTGACGAGCACACGGCTCGCACCCGCGCGAGCTATGTCCAGCCGAGTCGCATCGTCCGCCGCGTCGCTGGCCGTCTCCCCGAGCGCAACGAGCGCCGCCAGCCCGCACTCCTGCAGCGCGAAGACGTCAAAGTACTCCTCCATCGCCGTTGTGAGAGCGTCAATGGTCCCGATTCGGACAGCGTACGCTGGCAAATTGGCCGTCCCGACATCCGCGCTGCTCACACGCCCCACGTCGGCGAGGGCAGTGGCGGCAGCCTCGTGGCGGATGCAGCTGAGTATTCCGCCTTCCATACCATCTTCCGCTGAGATCGGTCGGCGCAGCACCGCCGTTGCGGCGTCGATGATCGCGATCCCGTCCCCGTCCGCGATGCAATGACGGGCAGACCAAGCGGCCGCGCCAGGTAAGCCTGGCGACCGGTAGTTCTCCTCGAGGGCGATCGCAAAGGAGGTGGCGGCACAGAAAGAGCAGGCGCGCTGCTGCAGGATGCCGTCCGAGGGGAAGGTCGCCATGAGCGCACAGACCGCGAGGACCAGCTTACTCTGTTGTACAACGGGCAGCCAACCGTTCGCTGACACGTCATCGCGTCGGCACAGATGCTGCAGGGTCCACACGCAGCGTTTGGCGATGAGGGCCACGTTCACGTCGTCATCGTCCGTGCTCGCATCCGTTTGCTCCGGCGGCGACATCGAGAGTACCACTTCGATGATGGCGCTGACGTGCTGCACGCAGCCTCTCGCCACCAAGTGGCGCGTCCGCTGCAACCCTGCCTCATCTTCCCCCGCGGACAGATTGATGAGGGGAAGCAGCAGGTGTTGTGAGACCGAAAGCTGGGTGGCCTTGTGCGAGAGCGCCGCCGCGACCGCATCGAGCGCGCCCACCTTGGCAGCGAGAGACACCTTATCCATCGTCTGCACAGAGTCGCTCAGCACCTTACCGGCCTCCACGACCTTGTCGTCCGAATGGCTATGACTGGAGAGCAGAGTGGAGACGGCATCGCCAAGGGTCGTTTTCGTCCCCTTGGGACGGAACGAGAGCAGGCCTCCGCCTCCGCCTCCGCCTCCGCTTTCGCCCGAGCGGAACGAGAGCAAGCCCATCAGAGATTTTCCCTTGCCCGTCGATCCGCTGGCCTGCTGCGCCGCCTCATCCGACTTGAGAGTGGGCATATCCAGCTTGCCTCTTATCTCACCAAGACTGGAGGAGTCCATCAGCACGTCGTTCTCAGCATTATCTCCATCCTTCGTCGGTATGTAATTGTCCTCCACTTCCGTCACGGGCTCAGCCACGTGGCCCTGCTCGTTCTCGGCCTCCTGCACCGAGCTTGGCGTGATGCCGAACAAGCGATTCGAAAAAGAGAAGATATCCTCCAAGAATCCCGCTGGCTTCATCTCCCCGTCCAGTTCTGACGGCATTGTCATGACCAGTGTTTTTGGAGATGACAGTTTCGAAATTGAATTGGTCTTTCAAATAAGGAAATCGAGGTTTGTCTTCGGCTCTTCGCCATCGCAAGACACCTCAGTCGTCTTGTTTCAATGACCGATACGTTAACAGTAAACGAAAGACAACCTAACAGGAAGCCAATCGAATGTGCTCGAGTCTATCCGTACCGGTAGCAGTGGAGGTGACAAGAGGGAGGACAACTGGACAAGAGGTGACTTGACTCGATTGATTGACATGACTTTTACCAGTGTCACTGTAAGTCAAGGACTATAGGTATTCTGAACTCCCGCATCCCGAGGGCGAAACCGTAAGAGTGGTTTTGAGATTGGACGCGAAACCGTTGCAAGTTGCTCCTCCCACACACAAACGAACAAGAGCCCGAGCGCTTCCTCTGTGGCGGTGTTCCCTGTGATCAGATCGAGCGTTCGAGTCATCGAGCCCTGTGTGCTTGGTTGCGGGGGGTGACATGATGGCGCACCGATCGCCACCGCAATCCCCGGCCTCAGTAATCGTGTCAGAGCATCGTCGCGCAGCTCCACTGCTGGAGTCCAAGAGCCTCGATGAGCGAATGTTCGAGCTGGAACGAACCCTACACAGTGCAGCAACAGCTCAACGCAATAGTGCGGTCCTTGACAGAGCAAATCCCCTCTATTGGGCCCAGCAATCATTGCATTCGCCAATTGCGCGTGCATTGCGCGCTTCTGAAAGCCTTAAGGCCCTTCCGGCTCCGGCACAACCATCTCCAAACCATCGGCGCCCAACCATGCCCAGGCCACTCCACCCAAGCCAATCCGAAGCCTTGCTTCAGCGACCTCTAAACTTTCGAGCCCAAGACATGCCAACGAGACATCGCTCTCAACCGACCGCTCTTGAGATCGCGCTCATCGCTTCGGCGGGTGTGCGCGCGGAGGCGCGTCATTCGGTCCAGGAGCAAGTGCAGCTGCTCGAAAAGCTCGTTGGGATCGACAGGCCAAGCGTGCGAGCGCTTCTAGTCCTCTCGAACAAAGCTATCACTTCGTTGCAGACCTCGACGGAGGCACTCGAAGCTGAGGCTCTTAGCATGTACTATGCGCTGTCGAGTGCTTTCGAGCAGCAGCGCCGTGTTGCAGACGGCGCGATGCAGGAGTTGAAAAATCAACAGATGCAGTACGAGGATGCACTGAGCACTGTACGCTCCTTCGTGTGGCCACACCTATAGGCCCAAGACGCGCGCTTGAGCTGTGATTCATCCTACACGATTTCGATTCGCGAATAGCAGATGCGTACAGAGTTTCTCGCGAACCGGAAAAAGCTTCAGCAGGCCCTTGGGGAAGTCGACGAGCTTGGAAAGACTTTAGCGGAGCAAGAGCGCCTCGCGCGTGAAAGAGAGGCCAAAGCCCTTGACATCCAGGCGGCGGCACACGCGAGTGTCGTCGAGAACTGGAAACGAGCGCTGGAAACTCAAGAAGCCAGCTCGACGAAACAGATTGACGAGCTCAAAGCGTCGCTTCAGGATGCGGAGAAGGGTCGAAAGCAGGCTGTTGCGGACAAAGAGGCGGCCAAGAAGGAATTTAATGAACTCTCCAGACAGCTCAAGGAAAAAAGCCATATGGAGGCCAGGGAAGCAAACGCCAGAATCAATGAGCTAGAGACATCGCGAGACAGAGACCAAGCGCAGCTGGCGCAACTGACTATGCAGCTCGATGAGGAAGACCGGGCCCGCCGGAAGTTGGAGAGTAGAACCCAAGCCAAGCTGGAGAAAATGCGCAAAGCAGTTGACTTGGATACGCCAGGCGCCGCCGTTCGCGCCCGTACCATGCTCTATGCCGAGATGAACTTGCAAGCACCACCGGGCTCGGCTGTGAGGAGTCCTCGCGCCACATCCCCCCCTTAACCCCCCGGGGGAGTCCGGGGCAGTCCGCGCAGCATCATAAGATCTTCATCGATGGCTTCGCGCTGCCGTAAAGCCGTATAAATTACGCTACTACGGGTCGTGACGTGTTTCCCTCGTTTCTCGTTCTCGTACGTGAGCTCGTTAAGGGATTGAATGTTTAGAAAGCCGCGGGAGCTCGCCATGGCGCGAGCCCCCTATGGTCCCACACAGTAACACACAGTACGGTACGGGTGGTAATACTGGTGGTGTCCAGGGGATGGTGGTGGGTTCGCTGAAAAGTCGCCAAACACGCGAACGTGTGTTGGCCCTGACTGCTGCGCTGAGAGCTTCGTGGGGTTGCTCTTGGGAGCGCCGCCATTTCGTTTTGGCGAGACAGAGATGCCTGGGCGGAACGAAACGTCTGCCGGCGAAACGTTTCACCGGGTCGCCCAGCAGGGCCCTGCCCCCCCGTTGGATGACGTTTGGCAAGGTCTCACCGTTGGTGTGTGTGCCCATGCGATAGAGACCGATAGTCTCGGTTGGTTCTTGTAGGCACACACCATCGATCGGATATCAACCCTGCCCAGCGGGTGCTCAGCCAACGGGTGGAGCGCTCTCCCACCGTACCCTCCGGCTGGCTACGGAAGCGAGCCTTGCCCGCTCTGGTACCTCACTCGCCGGGGTTACCTTCACCCCAGCCCAACCGCCCTTCACTGTTAACTCGCTCCTCGGCGAGAAGACAAATCTGACGCAGAAGAAACCATCTAGCCGAGCAGAGGGCGGAGTCGCACGGCACCCCCCGGCAGTACGGTAGACTGAGGAGAGACCACCGCTGACCTCAGAGTCCGGAGTGCGCGTTCCGCGTATCGAAGTCGAGTCTTGGGTAAACGAAAGAGGATTCGGATTTTCACATTTCCACCATGCTCCATGGTTGCATTCCTCACGTACGTCCGCGTACCAACACGGGACCGCGGCCATCGTTCCGTTCAGTGTGCGGTTACCCGGTTTCCACGAGGCCGTGCAGAACCGCTGCAGCCAGTGCAGATACATGGGCCCGGCGGCGGGCGGGGTGCTGCTTGCTCACAACAGAGCTACAACACAGCGGCTCGCTCTTGGATTGCGCCCATCATGGCGCCCATTTGCGTGTGCGGCAGCACAGGGTTGAGCCACGTCGACACAGGCTCACCAGGAGACACGCCGGGCGCAAACTTGTTCCAATCGTTGCGCTGCCCTTGCGTCATGGTGGACACGTCGACATCCGTACGCGCGGTAACACCGTCGGCAAAGAACGTGGCAGCTAGGATCATCCGAGGAGTCCCTCCCATATTTGGGCCGGTTCGATGGAAGCACGAGGTCAGGTGGATAGAGGCATCGCCTAACTCATACGTCGCGATATCAGGAGCAAAGCCCTCCTTCTCGAGCGTGGCAGTGACAAGCGCGTCGTACTCGTCTGATTGCTCGTAATCCGACTGGAGCAACCTGCTGCCCCCCTCGGCTCTGTCTGCCATATCCCAGGCGTCCAAGCACGGGCGCATGCCGGGCTGCTCCCCGTCCCTGCTGCTCTGCTGAGTCCTGCGCTTGCTGAAGATCAGCGATCCCATGCTAGGGGTGGTGCGCTGGAGCGGGACCCACACCGTGACGACTTGCGCGCTGCCAAGGATCATGTAGCCCGCCGGCCCATCGTCGCAGTGCCAGCGGGTTGGTTTGCTGCCTGGTGCTCTTGAAAGGGCATTGTCGTGGTAGAGTCGCACCGCATCGCATCCGAGCAGCTTGCATGCGGCATCGCCCAATCGGGGGGAGAGCACAAGAGCTCGCACGACCGGATCTGCGGCCCACATTTGCTGCATGTGCCAGGAGCGCACTGCGGGCTCTGATACGTCAGCCCACCAAGCCTCGACTGCCTCCTTTGACGCTCCGTGACCTGGCTGCGGATGTGGCTTGGAGGGTACACTCGCGTTGCAACCTCCAGTGGCGCGCGACGCGAGTGCAACCAGCCTCGAGCGCACCTCAACCAGCAAAGCAGCAGGCAGTAGCCCAGCCACTCGCAAGTGGCGATCGCGACGAAACGAAGCGATTTGGGCTGCGTTGAGCTCATAAGGGTCCTTGAGTGCTTCGAGCCCCTCGCGTCTCGCGGCGCCGTCATATTCGTTCCCATCAGGCGGCGCAGCTTCGAGAGATGCCGACGATGCCTGCACCAGAGAGTGCAACGCCTTCCAGGACATCCTTTGCTGAACAAGCAAGAGCGAAGCGAAGACACCCGCCGCCACTGCCGCCGATCCCTTGATCAAGCAATTGTGTTCTCAGATCCCTTGAGCTCAACAAGCAAGAGCCAACCGACGACGCACGCACGCGTGGATCAAAGAAGCTCCCTGCCTCGTTCTGGAACTTTTGTGGATAGATTTGGTCTCGAAATCGCCCATTTGGACGCGGCAAATTCTCCGAAGTTCTGTGTCCTACTTTATCTGAACCGCACAGTGATACAGTACGGCTGCTCCGTTCACACTGCTCAGCTTTGCCCACTCTCTTTTAATCGCAGATTCAGCGGCACGTATGACCGCCCTCCCACGTGGTAGGCTGGTACGTGGTCGTGGAGGTCGTATGTCTCGCAGGAGGCCCCAATCACGTCGCAGTAGGTCGGCGTAGGCCAGCCGCTCAAGAGGCCTTGGCGCGCCTGCAACAACGTCTTCAGGTCGTAGAAGACATCCGACGAGCGATTCATCGACCCGAGCTCATGAGCAAGTACTGCGTGCCCGCGGCGAGATTGACCGGGGGCGATAGTGGCTTATAGTGGCGTACTCCAATCGAACCCGTTGAGATTGCCAACTCCCCCGCGAGGTCGACAGTCGCACGCGCCACCACCGAGAAGGTGGTGCCGTCGAGTATCGACAGCTCATGGCCGTTCGAGAGACCCGAAAAGCGCGCGAGAGCATCTACCACCAGCGGCGGCGTGCCCATGCGAAAGCGACACCCGACGAGACCAGTGATTTCGGAGCGAGGAAGGGCGGGATCCTGATCGCCCCCGGGCGAAGGCCTCGGTGGCAAGAGGAGATGCTTGTCAAAGAGTGCCTGCGGGAAGGCGGACGGCTGTGACGAGTTGAGCACGAGGTTGTCGCGAACTGAGCGTGGAGAGAGGGGCGTCAGAACCCGCCCCAGAACCCGCCCCTAACCCGCCGCCCCGAACGCGCCCCGGGCCCCGTGCGGCATTAGAATACTCGACCCATGAACACCAGCCCCCTAAAGCCGTACTTTTTGCCCCCTGGTGACATCATTCACATTGGTGAAGGTAGTGGCCGGAACAGCATTTCGAGGGAAAATGTAGGTAGAGCGCCGGTTTCGAAGCTCGTCCACCATGCGCACAGCGGTCGATGGCACAGTGGGCTGCAGTACCTGCACCCTGTCAGCCTCAGCAGCCTGCGCCGCCTCCTCCGCAGCCACACTAGCAGCCACAGCAGCCTGGGCCGCCTCCTCCGCAGCCGCCTTGGCAGCCTCCGCAGCCTGCGCCGTCTCCTCCGCTGCCGTCCTGGCAGCCTCCTCAACAGCCTGCGCCGCCTCCTCCACAGGTTCGGGCTCTTGGGCGGCCTGGAGAGTGAAGAGGGTTGCGCGTACAGAGTACAGAAGCCCCTCGAGCATGTTCTTGGACGCTCGCAGATCTTTGTCGCGGTACGTCTTTGCCTTCCCAGAGCCAACCTTTTCGAGCTCTACCGTGTACAGTGCCTTCTCCGCATCGTACTCCTTCACATAGGCGAGAGTCTCTTCTCCACTGCTGCGCTTTACGTACACGCTGCTGCCGATAGCGTGGCGCTGCCCAAGGGTGGGATTGGGGGCCGCCGTTGCGATCGGGATCTTGAGGTCCGGCAAGCTCAGCACGAGCACCGACTGCGCCTCCGTCTCGACCGCGGGCTCGGCTGACGAGATTTCGAGGGTGATGGGCCGCTTCTCGGGGGCCGCGGGGGTGAGCTCGGGGTTGAGCTCCGGGGCCGCCGTCGCGTCCGAGGGCTGGGGCTCATGGGCCTCGGTTGTGGGCCTTTGCAGGGGTGGAGGCTCATGGGCCTTCTTGCGGCGCATTTCGCGGCGACTACGGTGCATGATAACCAGGGCGAGGACAAGAGCGATGATGACGCCGACGATGACGCCGATGACGACGCCCATGGAGCCGCTCGTCTCAACTCCAAATGCACCGCTCGACATGGCTGATACGGGTAGAGGAGGCAATGGTGAAGGCGGAGGCGGTGGTGGGACGTCCGCGACGGTGGGTGGCGTCACAACCGCGAGCACGGTGGTCGGGACGCCGGTGACATTTGCGAGCATGGCGGTCGCGCTGCTCGGACTGCTCGTCGCGCTGGCCATCGCCGACCGCACCGAGGCCGCCGCTGCTGTGGGCGTCAGGATGCGCACGTCAACGATGACGCTGCCCGGCGATATGGCCAACTCCACCGCCGATGGGTCGACGCTCGCCTGAGTCGCGATCGCGCTACTGATCTCGGCTTGCACGCTTGGGGTGAACGAGGAGACGTCGCCGCCGAGCTCGAGGGTGAAACCGACGACGCTCATCGCCGGCGGCGAGGGCGACGGCGGCGGCGGCGAGGGCGGAGGAGGAAAAGGCGTCGGTGGCGAGGGTGGCGGAGGTGATGGAGGCGGCGGCAAGGGAGGAGGCGGCGGCGGTGATGCGGGTGGCGTGGGAGGCGACGAGGGTGGCGGTGCCGGGCAAGTTGAGATTGTGCCATAGACGTCGGTGAGGGTCGTTGGCCAGGAGCAGACGATGCCTCCAAAGACACAGACATTGGGCCCATTGCCAGCTGAGTTCCCACTGATGGTGCACGATGAGATGGCCACTGTGCCACCCTGGACATAGACACCGCCGCCATCATTTGGTGCTGTGTTCCCACTGATGGTGCATGATGACAAAGTCACCGTGCCACCGTTGACGAAGACACCACCACCATCATCTTGCCACCAATTGCCAGCTGTGTTCCCACTTATGGTGCACGATGAGATGGCCACTGTGCCACCCTGAACATAGACACCGCCGCCACCGCCGCCAGTCTTCACTGTATTCCCGTAAATCGAGGAAGACGTTATCCTGACCGTGCCGAAAGAGACGTAGACACCGCCTCCCCCAGGAGTATAGTCTGCTGTGTTCCCACTGATGGTGGACGATGAGATAGCCACTGTGCCACCCTGAAAATAGACACCGCCACCACTGTAAGCTGTGTTCCCACTGATGGTAGAAGATGAGATGGCCACTGTGCCACCATTGACAAAGACACCACCGCCTTGAGCAGCTGTGTTCCCACTGATGGTGCACGATGAGATGGTCACTGAGCCATTCTGGACATAGACACCGCCGCCATTCCAATTGCCAGCTGTATTCCCACTGATGGTGGACGATGAGATGGCTAATGTGCCAGACGAGACAAAGACACCGAGGCCTCGATCTCCCCAAGGTAAACTTCGACCTCCCGTGATGTTGAGCCCGATCACTTGCACGATGCCTGACGACCCTGGGTTGACGTTCAGCACACGGAACGCGTTGCCACCATTCAGCTCGACAGAGCCTGCCACCGCCGCCTCGATGACGAAGCTCCTGGTGACGCTGAGCTCGCCGTTGAGGAAGTAGATGCCAGGAGCAAGGACCAAATGGCCGACGGCTGTGTTGGCAAGTGCACTGTTCAGGCCGGCGACGGTGCTCACCGCCGCGACCGCTCCCGCCGGCGGTAGCGACGGCGGCGACGGCGGCGACGGCGGCGGGCAAGTTGAAACATTGCCCAAGACGCCGGTGAGAGTCGTTGCCCAGGAGCAGACGGTGTCTCCATTGGCTTTGACATTGGGCCCATCGGTAGCTGAGTTGTAGTAGATCTGCGAGCTGATGATTGAGACTCTTCCATAAAACACTGAAACACCGCCACCGCCGCCTCCGACTCCGCCGCCTCCGCCAACAGTGTTCCCATAGATCGAGGAAGACGTGATCGTGACGCTGCCTTGATAGCCCATGACACCGCCCCCCCCCCCCGTTGTCGCTGTGTTTCCATAGATGCTGGACGATTCTATCGTGACTGTGCCACTGTCGACACGAACACCGCCGCCCCATGTCGCTGTGTTCCGACTGATGGTGCACGATGAGATGGCCACTGTGCCACCCTCGACAAAGACACCGCCGCCTCCAGAAAAGGACATAGCTGTGTTGCCAGTGATGGTGCACGATGAGAAGGTCACAGTGCCACCCTGGACATAGACACCGCCGCCTCGAACAAAAGCTATAGGATGTTCGCCAGCTGTGTTCCCACTGATGGTGCACGATGAGATGGCCACTGTGCCACCCTGGACAATGACACCGCCGCCAAAAGTGGAGGTGGTGTAGCCTCCCGTGATTTTGAGCCCGATCAGTTGCACGATGTCCGACGGACCTGGGTTGATGTTCAGCACACGACGCGGATTCGAGGAGCTCCCTTGTGCGTTCAGGATGACGTAGCCTGCCACCGCCCCCTCAAGGACGACGCTCCTGGTGATGCTGAGCTCGGCGTCGAGGTTGTAGGTGCCGGGGGCAAGGACAATGCGGCCGACGGCGGTGTTGGCGAGTGCACTGGTCAGGCCGGCAGTGTTGATCACCGCGGTCGCCGGCGGATACGGCGGCGGCGGCGAGGGCGAGGGCGGCAGCGGCGAGGGTGGCGGCGGTGGCGGCGGTGGGAGCGCAGGTGGCAGCGGCAGCGGTGCCATGCCTGGTGGATAAGGTGATGGATCAGGTGGACGCGGAGGCGGCGAGGGCGAGG
>Ga0210242_101570_pt1 | contig 16285 bp, 11 predicted proteins | sample ChrtobMeP5a_16mM_FD_155445 | JGI IMG/M metagenome (GOLD analysis project Ga0210242, IMG submission 155445) | Chrysochromulina tobin associated microbial communities from unialgal haptophyte culture, Seattle, Washington, United States - P5a_16mM | ecosystem: Host-associated > Algae > Haptophytes >... | reverse complement strand
CTACCTGTGGTTAGGCTCCCGCCTAACTCGTGGTTAGGCTCCAGCCTAACTCGTGGTTCCGTACATTTTTACTAACCATAAAAAATAATAAACCCCTAACCCTAACCCTAAACCCGCCGCGTAACGCCGCACTACCTGTGGTTAGGCTCCGAGACGGACCGTTGTAGGGGACTGCGATTCCCGATTATGGAAATTGACTCGCATTCACCTGCAAGTGGGTGTGGGTGCGCAAAACGCAATGCCGTCACCTTCTCTTGGGCATGGGCCGACGTGATCGGTTCCGTAAAGGTACACCTCCGCATCAGTGCTGCTTTGGACGCCCTCCAAACCGCGGTCACGCCGGAGGTTCGGTGCTGGGCGGCAGATTTGTCGAAGGGCAAGGGCGGCTCAGCCCGAAGCTCTGCGTTGTCACAACGCCAGCAGACTTCATCGCAGCGTACCTGCGCGTGCCTTTCAAGCACGCGTACGAGGTTATCGACGATGTGCGCGGTTGCCATCCGTTCCTCGATCTGCCGATCTACTCGTCGGCCGAGTATGAGGCGGCGTGCCGAGTGCTCTGCACAGCGGCATCCGATGTGTTACGCTCGGTGGCGGGCCGGAACGGCGTCGCGACGAATGAACCGCTGGTAGTCGACATCCTACTCCTCGATGTAAAACGACCATTCGGATGTGCTGGGACGGGCAAATGTTCGAGGCGCGTCGTGTGCCGGAGCAGGAGCCGGCGAGCCCACGTGAGCCACGTGAGCCACGTGAGCGGGGGGGTCAGGCGAGCCGCCCAGCCCAGGTGAGCCACGTGAGCCCACGTGAGCCCCACGTGAGCCACGTGAGCCACGTGAGCCACGTGAGCAGGGGGGTGAGATGAGCCAGCCAGACCCAGGTGAGCCACGTGAGCCACGTGAGCAGGGGGGTGAGATGAGCCAGCCAGACCCAGGTGAGCCAGGTGAGCCACGTGAGCGGGGGGTCAGGTGAGCGGAGCGTGGAGCCAGACAGCCACAGGTGAGCCACGTGAGCCACGTGAGCAGGGGGGTGAGATGAGCCAGCCAGACCCAGGTGAGCCACGTGAGCCACGTGAGCAGGGGGGTGAGATGAGCCAGCCATCCCCAGGTGAGCCAGGTGAGCCACGTGAGCGGGGGGTCAGGTGAGCCCGAGCAGCGTGGGCCAGCTCGTCGTGCCTGACCACATGGGCTCCCCGACGAGGCCGAGGTGTAGATTTCGACGGCTGGCTCACGTGGGAATGCGACAGCCGGAGCCGCGCCGAGCACGTGGCGTTCGAGGCGATCGACACGTGCATCGTGTGGCTCACGTGAGGGTTTAAGGTGATTTTAGGTAGTTACACGTGCCGAGGTGTCGAACCACCTGAGCCAGGCGGCTTGGCTCACGTCAGAGTGGGCCATCTCTGGCACTTTCCACTTAGTGCGCCTGACCGCCGGTCGCCCGACATGCGGTCGTCTTCCGTTTTGAGTTTTGTCCCGGCGCCGGGGATCGTGGGGCGTTGGCCGTCGCGTGCGCGCCGTGGGGACCCCACTGGGGGCCCGACCCACCGGGGGCGGCGCGCGGAGCGGAGGGCGACGAAGCCGAGCGTGGAGCGAGGGAGCGACCCGTCACCGCGTCACGCCGGACGTGGGCGGGCCGACGAACAAAGAACGAACAATCGCCGGAGTAGACCCAACCGGAGAAATATCCATACATCCTCAGCCCTTACCATACGTGCGGCTCATCCGAGTAAGCATCTCGACGGAGCCGCAGGAGGCTTTGCCCACAGAGGCTCGATCAGCTGCCCGTCTGGCGTGCACTCGGCGCACCGTATGACAAGCCCCGGAGGCTGGGCGATCACACACAGGGTGAGGCGCTCGCCACCGGCCACCGGCACGCCACCGGCTGCCGGCTGCCGGCTGCTGTCCATGGCCTCGACGGTCGTGCTGGGGGCGGCCGGACTCGGCAACAGCGGCACTGGCGCAAAGTAGTGGCAGTCGCGCTCCGCATCATCGTACGGCGGCATGAGCAAATCAATCACCGCCGTCGCTTCGATTGCGGTGAACGAGTGCAGATTGCAATAGTCGGGCGTCAGGCGCACTGCCGGCGTCTCCGGCGTCAGGATTGTGTTGACTCGACGCCACGCTCGACGCGGTGGAGCCAGCGGCCTTCTGTGAGCCTGCCGCTCGGCTGGTGACAGCATAGGGGCTCCGCTGCGCTCATCGCGGCACTCTTGAAAGGCCGCTTTGGACTCGTCACTCATCGCTGCACATACACACGCAAGGTAGCACAATCACATGAGTGGGGGCGTTGGCGGTGTATCGTCACGGTGAGGTCCTATTTTTCCGACGCACCTTCCAGCTCCTGTCGTGTCACAGGTTCCTCCCAGTCATACGCGAGCAGAGCAAGCGAGCCGTACAGAACTTTGGAGTAGACGGTCATACCAGGATGATCGTGGAGCGGCAGACTCGCACCCGGAGGAAAGAAGAAGATGACGAGCTCTAGCTCGCGCCCTTCGTAAATCGTGTGGGTGAGCACCTCCGACGGCGCGCTTGCACTGGAGCCTGCAGCGGCTCGTGCACCTCGATGCGGCACCTTTAGGCCAAGCGCCTCAGGTGTGAGCGCCTCCATCAGTCTGCTGATCTCTTTGGCGGACGCAGTGGGCTCCGATGGACGCAACGCAGCGTCGAGGAGCCGCACGACTGCGGAGGTTTTCATGAAGTGGGGGAGCAAAAAGTGGGTGTGAACGTAACACGAAAGACGTGAATGGGTGTGTGAACACCTATTCGCACGTCCGCCGCGGGCGCGGCATCAAACACACGTTTCGCCGAAATCGGCGTGCGAAAAGCCAATCGAATTCGAAATTTGCGCTCGTGTGTACATGTCGAATGTGCCTGTATGCCTGCCTGAAGGAATTCGCCGATTCGCAACGGCAAAGGCCCTGCAATCGCCTGCAGCAATCGCCCGGGCCTGGGTCAAACACGCTGCTGGGTCCTTGGAGTGCTTCCAGGCTCAGGTTCAGCTGAGGTCAAGTCGTTCATATTCAATGAGAAGGCGGCGCGCATTGGACAATGCGTCGCCGCTCTCGCACACGACGAGGTGCTGCTCACTACCTTCGCGATTCTTGGCCTGGTACGCGTACATGCTGTCGTAGTAGTCGACAAGTAGCGCGTCAGCGACCTGTGTGATCACGGGCGCCGCTCGCCGATCAGGGAGGACATCAGGGAGGTCGTCAGGAAGGTCATCAGGGAGGCCGTCAGGAAGGTCATCAGGGAGGTCGTCAGGGAGGACATCAGGGAGGTCATCAGGGGTAATCAGGGTCATAAGGTCTCATCAGGGGCCATCAGGGGTCACCAGGGGTCACCAGCGCACCTGTGCGAGCTCGGGCGGCTCGTGCTCGAGTAGCAGCGCCACTAGCTCATCGACCTTAGCGTGCCCGAGCCGCTTGTAGAGGCCACGCACGCACGCAGCAAGCTCTTGTGGCGGGAAGACGCCGTACTCGGACACGAGCTTGGCCACGCGGGCCTCGTGTGGCACCTGCAGCCGCAGCACAGCCGTTTGAGCCGAGCGCATCCGCTGCCAGAGCCCGGGCGGCACGCCGCATTTTCCGACGGCGTGGCTCTCGTCTTCGATGAACACGGGTGCGCTGGCTGAGAAGCGCCGCCACTGCAGTGCGAGCACATTCTCGTACTGCTCGCTCGTCGGCTGCGGTGCGTACCCGAGGGCGCCGAAGATGGAGCCGCGATGGTTGGCGTCGCCCTCGAGGTCAAGGACCTGCACTCAGTGGTCAAGGACCTGCACTCAGTGGCACTCAGTGGCACTCAGTGGCACTCAGTGGCACTCCGTGGCACTCAGTGGCACTCAGTGGCACTCAGTGGCCTCGAGGTCAAGGACCTGCGTGAGAGGCCTTCGGAGGCCATCGGAGTCATCAGCGGCAACACATGGCAGCCATTGCGCGCCGGCGCCACCCGTGGCAGTCAAGTCAAGTCAAGTGCGCCACCCATGGCAGCACCTGCGCGCCGAGATGGTCACGCAGCGCGTGGAGCACATCCGTCTTGCCAGAGCCTGTCGGGCCGCCCACCACGCAAATCGGACGCGCCTCGGACCACGCCTCCAGCATGTAATTGCGGAATCGCTTGTAGCCGCCCTGCAGCGTGTGTACGTGTAATGGTGCCTGCGAGAGCAGCCACGCCATGCCACCTGAGCGCATGCCGCCGCGGAAGCAGTACAGGAGCACCTCATCGCCCTCGCGCAGAGAAGGTGCTCCCTCGAGAAGGCGTTCCCACCCCTTGCGCTCGACAATCTGCAGCCCGCGCTTCACGGCCGAATCGTGCCCGTTGCGCTTGTAAAGCGTGCCGACCTCGGCCCGCTCGTCATCGCTAAAGAGCGGCACGTTGACCGCGCCGGGGATGTGCCCCTTGGCGAACTCGCACGGTGCGCGCACGTCCAGGATATGAGGTGGTGTGCTGCTGCCAGCCTCGGCGCCGCCGTTCAACAGCCCGCCGCGCGTGAGGAACTCTTCGACCTGGAGTTGCCGAGGAAACTTGGTGGCCACCGCGGCCGTTTTGGCGGCCTCCCACGCTTGCTGGCTGAGGAGCGAAGCGGGGTTGGCTGCGAGTGCGCTCGCAACGACAAACGATCGAAGACGTTGAGGCCTACTCAGCGTGGTGCGAGAGAGACGCAGATGCATGATCACTCAGGACCACACCCCCTGAGGATTTTTGAAGGGAGCTCAGACATCATCATCTCTCACCCAAAAACAGCCAACACGACAGGCAGCGTGTTACACGTGGCGAGGGGGGTACACAGCCACAGTCCTATTCATAGCCTAATCACATCTTGTCGAGTGTGCTGGACTTTCTTCTTTTTGTTTCTTGAGAAAAACATTTGTACTTGAAATACTTGAAACTGTAGAGAGTCAGAGTAACACAGTAACTTGGCTGACGCGTCTTGGCCGCTGGCCGTTAGTTTTGCCCGCGGCGTTCGACACGACCGCTCACCGACCTGCTCTGAAGCTGAAGGGGTACATTCCGACAAATTCAAAATAACCATAAATAAGGCACGCTGTGAAGTGTGATCGACCGCACACCCGTCGGCCCACGCGCTGCGGCACGCGACGCACATCAACCGAACAGACAACAGTCAACGCCCGACGCACGCCGAAACGTATACGCAAATAGCACACAATCGCAAATTACGCTGACCGCACCGCTGACCACTTCAACCACTGCGAGGTTCGCAGGCACGTGAAAAGGCGCTCCATGAGCCTCCGTGCCGCGCTCGACTCGCCCCGCGATCATCATCATCATCATGCCTCATGCCACCTGACTCCTATACGCGCATCTTCTCAGGCCACCGCCGAGCGCTCCAAAGTGCAGTCGTGAGCGCCGCCCCGAGCGCTCCAAAGTGCAGTCGCCCCACCCGAGTGATCATCTCATCAGCATCCTCCCTCTGTGGGAACATCTCCCTCCGCCAGCGCCGCTGGGCCGCATGCATGCGAGCTCCGGGGGGAGATGTTCCCAGAGGGAGGATGTGTGTGTGCACGCATGCGTGCGAGCTCCGGGGGGACGGCACACACCCCCGCGCGTGGCGCCAAGCTTCCTCCTTCCCCCAGCACCGGCCTTCCCCCAGCGCCTCCTCCTTCCCCCAGCACCGGACGCTCTCACACCTTGTTCGTCGCGCGGGGGCGGAGACCGGCAGGCTTGGCGGCTGCCTTGTTCGAGCGCGCCGAGTTGGGCTGGCTCGTGATGCCCACCTTCTTCGCCACGCCCTTTTTGGACGCCTTCGTCGACGAGCGGTCCGACTCGTACGAGCTCGCTGTCGAGGGCGTGTCGCCACTCCACTCTTCAATGGTCGGCGTGTCCGAGTACTGCTTGGCCACGCCGGCGCCGCCAGCCTTGGCGGCAGCGCGCGCCTGCTTCTTCGCCACCAGCGGCGTGGCGGCCTCCTCGACGAGCTTCATGACCGTCTTGCGCTTGCCTCGAGAGTTCTTGAGCTCCTCCGCCGCCTTGCGGACCACCTCCACAGACGCATCCTCCTCGTCCTCGTCCTCCTCAAGAATGTCGTTGCGAAGGCCCACCGACTTCTTCGCGAGTGCGCCCAGGTTGCGCCAGGGCGTGGCGACGCCGGCCCCGTCGAGAACGTCCACGTCCTCGTCCTCGTCCTCGTCGTCCTCGTCGTCATCCTGCGCGTGGTCGTACTTGGTCTTCGCCTCGTCGCCCCTCGCCGAGTCGAGTGACATGCGCCGCATCGTGTCGATGGACGTCTTGTGACGGTTGGCGCCCGCGCCCTTGGCGCCGGGGAGGTCGCACACCTCACGCAGCTGCGCCTGCACGTCCTCCGGGATGGCGGCGCCCCACACGGTGAGCATCTCCGACAGCACCCCCGCCATCGAGCGCGCCTGCACCTTGTATCGCAGAGCCTCGGTGGACGCCAGCTGGTGCTTCGTAGTCAGCTTGAGCTGCGAGAGCCGCTGTGACGAAACCACGCGCTCCGGCATGTCCTCCATCAGCTCGTCGATCGCCTCCTTGTTCGCCTTGAGCTCCTTGGTCAAGCGCGCCACGTTCGTCTCTTCGAGGGCCACGCGCTCAAGGAGCTCGTCAAGCGCCTCCTTGCCGCCCCCCACGCGCTGCTCGCCAGGCACCTGCTCCTCGGGCACGTGCTGCGGCGCCGCGTCGTACCAGCCGAGCCGCACCGACGCGATCTTGTGCGCGTGGCGTGCTTTGGCCAAGTCGCGCTCAAGGCCCTGCTGCTCCTTCCACAGGAGTGCCGCTTCGGCGGAGATGGCCTCGACCTCCTCCGCCTCCATGTTGTCGAGCGCCACGTAGGCCGCCTGCACCGCCGGGTTCGACTTGGCCTCGGGCTCCGCCTCGATGAGCTCCTCGAGCACTTTGCGCACCTCGCTCATCGACGCGTTGCCTGCCTCGGCCTCGCTCGCGAGTTTGACGGCCTGCTTGCCCTGCTGCGACAGCCGGCGCACCTCGTTCTTGACGCGGCCAGCCTCAGGCTCAGCCTCCTCCTTGGCCTCCTTTTTGGCCTCCTTTTTGGCCTCGCGCTTCTCGGCGCGCTCGTCCTTGGCAGGCGCCTTCTCGGGCGCCTTCTCGGGCGCCTTCTTGGCGCCCTTCTCGACCGGATCGCGGCCGGCGAGGTTGACGCGTGGCTGGGGCGGCGGGGGCGCGGGCGTGAGCTGGTGCATGGTCTGGATCAAGCTCTCCTTGAGCTCCTTGAGCACCTCGACCTTCTCGTCGGACGGCACGTACTCCCTCGTGTTCTTCTTGAGCTTATCGGGCGGCGTCATCTCCTTGGCGCGGTTGGCGTACTTGAGAGTGTTCAGCGTCTCCTCGAACTGGTCAGCGGAGGGTGAGATCGCACAGAGCATCGCCGAGACCGAAGTGCCCGAGAGAGAGTCGCGCAGCAGCCGGGTCAGCTTCGAGTCGCGGTACGGCACGTGCTGGTTCTTCTTCGACTTATCAGCGAGCGCGTTGATGCAGTTCGCGAGCGAGAGCAGCGACCGGTTGATGTTGCGCCCCTCGCGCAGACGCTCGCCGCGGTTGTCCGTCTTGTAGGCGCGCTCGGAGCCAGCGAGGTCGATCATTGAGAGGCGCGCCGACTGCTGCTGGATGGGCTTCCCGCGCCCGCGCTCTTGGAACTTGTTGACGCCCACGCAGTTGATCTGCATGACCGCGTGGGAGCGGCTCGACGTCTGGTTGCAGTTGGTCGACTCGGTCGTCCGGTGCATCGAACCCTTCTCCATCAGCTCCATGATCTGCTTGAGCGAGGTCACGGCCACCTCGACGGCGCCCGCGACCACGTTGCCTTTCTTTGGGTCTTCGCGCACGTCGAGGTCGTGCTCGCTTGGGTTGAGCAGGTCGCGAATGCGCTCGTTGTAGATCTCGATGTACGTGAGCGAGAACTTCCAGTTGAAGTCGTCCTCCTGCTTGGCGAGCTTGAAGACGTCGGCGATCGCGCGCGGCATCACGCCGGGATCGCTCTCGGTGCCCGCCATCGTGTGCGTCTTGCCGCTGCCGGTGGCGCCGTACGCGAAGCACGAGCCGTGGAAACCGGCTATCACCGCCTTGACCACGCCCTTCACGCACTTCTCGTACACCTCCTCGCTCGTGCTCTTCGTCCCGAAGGCATGGTCGAATGTGTATGCTTTGTCCTTGGTCACGTTGAGCCGCAGGTAGTCGAGGCCGCCCATCTTGTCGTCGGGATCGTTGGCGTACACGGTCTGACCGTCCTCAATCTCGATGCAGTTGTGCGAGCCCTTGGAAAGCTCCTTGCCCGACATCGGCCGGCAGCGCACACCAATCACCATGCGCGTCTTACGCCCGTTGCCGGAGTCGATCATCGGCGCGACCTTGCCTGCATGGGCGGGCGCGCCACCGTAGCCCGCCCATGGCTCGCCCTCCTTCGCCGTCCTCGCCTTGGTCTTCTTGGCGACGAGCGGCGACTCCTTGTACCCCTTCTGGATCTTCTTGGCCGCCTCCTGCTTGACGAAGTCGTCGTACGAGAGGCCGCCCTCCGGCGGGGGCCCCGGCTTCTTCTTGAGGTTGCGCATCATCTTGGCGTGCATGCCTCCGGCGTTGCGCATGTCACCGTGACCGTCGCCGCATGCCTCCGTGCCGAGCAGGAGGTTAGACTTGTCGAAGAGGCCACCGGGCTTCGGCATGGTGGCGAGAGTGGATTTCGAATAGGCAAGCGCTAGCCGGTCACCGATATGGAATCGTCACCGGTTCAAACTTCAAAAAGTTCAAGTTAAGGGTCCCAACGTCAGTGTCTATCGAGGATGCCTTGGGTAAAGACGCGCGTCACGTATTTGCGCGATTTTCCGCCCAGTACGGCGCGCGCGCGTGGCGGTCGTCTGAGGACAGGAGCGCTCCGGCTGGGACAGCGTCGGCCAGTCTCGCGGAGTGCACCCATGCGCCCCACACAGCTGATGCTGCTGCTCCTCCCGTCCGTGGCGAATTGCATGGTACGCGCCGTGCCCGCGCCGCTCGCAGTCCACAGGCGGCTGCTCAATCATCACCGCTATGAATTGCTCGCCCGCGTCGCAGGACTTCAAAGGGCAGCTGCATTGTGAGCGTGCGTTTCAGATCACAGTCGTCGCGTTCGGGATTGTCGGATTCATCGTTGGCTACCTGCAGCAGGAGTTCCGACTGACCTTCTACTTCCTTGCGACCGGAGGCGGCATCTCAGCAGTGGTGCGTGCGCACACGGATTGCGAGCTCTCTTTCCCGTGCCCAGCGTTCCCGCATGCGCGAGCCGATCGCACCGTTCGTGCTCACCTGACAGTGCCCATTCGTGCGCTACCCATCGGCAGCTCTGCTTGCCAGATTGGCCCTGGTGGAACCGGCATCCACTCGAGTGGAGGGAAGCGCCTGATGAGGAGGAGGATGATGAGGAGCTCAAGAAGGAGAAGGCGGAGAAGGCGGCGAAGAAGGAGAAGAAGAAGAAGGACAAGACGAAGAAGGATAAGGACAAAGGCGAATGAGAGCTCTTTCTCTCTTTCTCTCTCTCTGTCTCTCTCCTCTCGTTTACATTGTACCGACGAGAGGAAGAATGGAATACGGTACTAAGTGTTACAGACGTTTACGACCACTGTCATGATATTTGGATTCAAAATTGAACGCGCGTGCATGATTATTCACAGCATGGGGCCAATTTTCACACCCGGTCCTCGCGGAACAGGAGAGACGTATGCATGGAGAAAAGGAAGTCGCCGACGCCTCCGCGATTATCGTTCTCGGGCGCGGTGCGATCGGCACCGTCTTTGCGACCAAAGATGGCTCTACGATGGTCTCAGTCAAGAAGGTATCGAAAGCGCTGCTGGTCAAGCTACAAGTTGTCGAAAACGCACTTCGCGAAATTGCCGCGTTGCGTGCCAGCTGTCAGGGTGGTGGCTCACCGTTCATCGTGGCTTTCAACCGTGCCTCGCACGATGCGGATCATCTCTACATTCACACCGAAGCGGTGCTCGCCGGTGGCATCCGCAGTGTTCATCTACGCGGGCTGTGTGCTGCGCAGAGTCCGTTGCCGACGCTGCCACCTCGAGCAGCTTGCAGCCTGGCTGCCTGTCTCGGCCATGCGATTGCACACCTGCACGCGCGCAGCATCGCCCATCGTGACATCAAGCCCGAGAACGTGGTGCTGCGCTGCGACGGCTCTCCAGTCCTCATCGACTTTGGCGAGGCGCGCATCCTGAGCGTTGAGGGCGAGCGAGCCGAGGACGAGAGGGCGACCAGCTTGCATGGGACGCTCGCTTACCTCGCGCCTGAGATGCTCTCGAGGCGCGGCCATGGCTGTGCTGTCGACTGGTGGTCACTCGGCGTCACGCTGTTCGAGGCGCTCTTCGGTCGTCTCCCATTCGCCGCCACGAATTACACCGAGCTGCTCGACGCGCACGCCTCCATGACGCCGACGCTCCCCCTGCCTGCGCTCGACACGGCGTTCGAGGATGGCGTGGCGCCCTCAGTGGCGTCGTCAAGAGCGTCCGAATTACTCTCCCAGCTGCTGCGATGCGCTCTCGATATCGATGAGGCGGCGCGCAGCTCGGGCGCTAGCGAGTGGAACGGCCTGAGCGAGCTCGAGAGCTGGCGAAGGTCAACGGCCGCCCTGCAAGCCGCCCTTGGGAAAGCCGTTGGTACAACTGCTGGTACGACCGTTAGGACGAGCGACGCGCACCCGCCGCATGGCGACGAGTACGAGGAGGACGAGGCAGTCGCCTCAGCGTGGGTGCAGGCCGAGCGCGAGGAGCTCGTGGAGCAGGCCCACAAACTTTTGGGGCGTACCCGGCCGAAATGGCAGCCAATTTTTGAGGCGGCGTGCGCCTCGGAACATGAACCGCTGGGACTCATAGGATAGGTAGTGCGCCCGTTTTCTGTCAAATCACGGATAGTAGATTGATACACATTTGGACGCGTAGTACCGCGCGAATCGCACATGAGACATGACGCGCGCGGCCACGCGCGCGAACCCGCTACCACCCCACCCGACCCGGCGGTCCGGAACCGCGGCTCGATAGGGCATACGCAATACGCCTTCCGCACACACGCCTTGATGTTCCATGTTCGAGGAGGACTGCGGGGCAGAGGCAGAGGCGAGGTGTCTCGAGGCCGATCTCCGCGATCTCGGCCTGATCTCGGCCTCTCGGTCTTCATGCCCACGACCGCGCGCTCCGCGTCACTGGCCTCGCTCCGAAGCCGTCCATGCCCTCGCAAACGCCCGTGAGCTCCTGTCAGGAGCCATTCACAGGAGCCATGCCCTCACAGACGCCGTGTCGATTTTAGAAGCCGCGGAGGAGGGCGCGCCATGCGTGGTGCAGGATGGCGGCGGTGTCCTCGTCCAGGGCGCCGCGCGCATCCTTACCGTCCAGGGCGCCGCGCGCATCCTTACCCCATCCGGCAGCGGCCTGCTCCGCGCTAATTTCGCGGCTCATGGAGCTGCCCACCACCGTCTTGCCCCGCTGCACGTCGACGACGCCGACCCAAAAGCACGCGAAGAAGCGCGGCTGGCCGCCCACGCGGAGGGTCTGCACGCACGGCTGGACCGCGGCGAGCAGCCGTGCGCGAGCCAGCAGCGAGGCGGAGCGCTGGCTGAAGGCGGTGCGCTGCAGCTGCAGCCCTTGCAGCGTCTGTGTGAGCAGAGAGAGAGCCTGTGTGGGCGAGTCCGCCACCGACACGAGCGCATGCACCTCCGCGGACCAGTCGGCCGGTGGCGTAGGCACCACAATCGCGCCTGGCAACGCGTCGGTGAAGGCGGGCACCGCCGCCGTCGCATGCCGATTCGCGGGCGCGTCCGCAGGGCACGCGAGCAGCACGAGAGCTTCGTCGCTGGAGCTGGCAACGCCCTCTCCGGGGCCTGTGGGCGCCGTCTTGGGCGCCCCACTTGCGCTCTCGTCGTCGTGCGGCTCGCAGCCCCACGCGTAGCACCGTCGCGTGGCGCCGGCCCCCGTGTAGCCACCAAAGATCAGGAGCATGCCGCCACTCGAGCTGATCGCGGCTCCCTCGGTGGGCGGGGGTTGCTCCTTTGGCAGCTCGGCCGCCGAGCTCGATTGCAGACGCGTCCAACGAGCGCCGGCCGCGCCGCCGCGGAGCACGACGATGTCGTCGAAGCCCGTCGCCGAGTTGCCGCCGCCGAAGAGGAAGACCTGGAAAGAGGTGCCGCTGCCCGTGATGGCGCAGGCCACGTGGCCGGCGCGCGCGCTCGGCACGGCGCCGCTGGTCACGAGGCGGCTCCACGAAAGCGTGTCGGTGTGGAATGTGGGGATGCGCTGGAGTTCGAGGTACCCCTGGGGGGACGAGCCGCCCAGGAGCAGCACGCGCGCCCCGATGGCAACAGCAGCGTGGTCGCTGCACGGAGGCGCCGGCTCACCGGTGGCGTTGATGGCGGTCCAACTCGCGGCGGGGCTGCCGGGCGAGGCGAGCGGCAGACACCACACCGTGTGCGGCAGCACGCCGAAGGTCGCCGCATCGCCCCCGAAGAGCCACAGCTTCTCGGAGACCACGGCGGCCGCGTGGTTGCCACGCGGCGGCGGCAGCACGCCCTCGATGAGCGGCGTGTCCCACTGCATCGCCTCGGTGTCGAGCATCGTGGTGTCGTTGAGGCAGCCACGCCGGCGGTGGCCTCCGAAGACGATCACATATTGGCGGAAGGTGTTCATCGAGTGCCCCCAGCGAAGGTCAGGCGGCTCGCCGGCGATCGCGGGCACGGACCAGCGCCCGGTCAGTAAGTCGAGTTGGTGCAAGCCCGAGGCGAGGCGGCCGCTGTTGCCGCGCCCGCCGTAGACGAAGAGGCGAGCGCCCACGACGGCGCACGCATGCCGATAGCGCGCCGGCGCGCCCGAGTCGGGCAGGCAGCTCCAGCCGCCGAGCGCGAGCGCATTGGGCGCCAGCTGCAGCGGCGCCATGCCGGAATCCGGCCGTGGCGGGCTGTCGGGCTCGTCCACCGGCGGTGCTGCCGGTGCGGCCGCTGCCGCCAGCTTGGGCGACGCCGGCACGAATGTCACAGGCCCCGAAGGAGGCTTCGGAGGAGGCGACTTGGCAGAGGCCGGCGCCGCTGCCGCCGCTGCCGGCGCCGCAGGCGCCGCAGGCGCCGCCGCCGACGGTTCCTCCGGCTGCTCGAGCCCAAGCGGCGGCCATTTCCACCAGTCGGGATCCAACGACTCGATGGCGCTCACGTACTTGAACATCGCCTCGAAGGCCGAGAGCTTACCGAGATCGTTCCACGCGTTCCACTTGGCCTTGGCGACGACGTCCCACATTGACGGACGCGGCTCCTTGCACGGGCCTTTCTGTGCCTGCATCGAGACCGCGTAGAAGAGGAGCTTGTCGGAGTCAGAGAGCGCCGGGTTCTGCTGCAGCGGCCCTTCGCCATAGCGCAGCGCGAGCTCAAACTTCTCCGGGTAACCAATCATGTCGATCGGCTTCAGAGGCCGAGCCATGTTTGTTGTTGTGCACCACCGTCGGGGTGCCGCGCCGCTGGGATTCGCCTGTGGTGAACACAAGGAAGCGCCCGAAACGGCGTTTTGCCAAAAGGTTCCACTTCGTTCTATCTTCTATGATCGTTAGCTGTGCACCACCACGCTTCCAGACACTCGCCACGCACCACGACATCCCGATCACGACGCTCTCGAGCTCGAGCGACTCAAACTCGCACCCTTTCAAAAGGGGGTTGCGCCACACAGGCACCGCACACGGATAATCCATGGGATCAACTAGGACACATGTCTCGCACGTACATCGTCAGTTGGGGCGCCGCATCGCGATGGCAGTCCCGGCCCAGGCGGCCGCACCAGATCCGTCCAGACCTCGACACAGACCCGAAGCCGACCTCGGCGGGGTCTCTCTCGGGATTTGCGTCGTCCTGGGCGCTGTGCTGGTAAGGGGGGGCGCTGGGGGTGGGGATGGGGAGTCTACTTGGCGCGGGCGCCCTTGCCCACATTAACCTTGGCGCCGCCCATGAGCAGCGCCGTGTTGCCGGTGAAGCCCGCCGAGTACTTGGCGTCGTTCGCGTTCGCAGTGAGGTGCTCGAGCTGGTCAAGGTGGTCGATGCCGTTGGCAATCTCGTCAGGGCGTGCGGTGTGCTCGCCGCGGATGTCGGTGTAGCCCATCATCGCGAGCTTCTTCTTCGTGTACTCTTCGTACGCGTCCGTTGTGAAGCCGTCGCGCGGGATCGGGCCGCTCGCAATGTTCGGGCCTGTCCGGTCGAGCATGGCCTTCGCACCCTGCGCCACGTGTACTTTGCTCTCCATGAGCTTGGAGGCGGCGTCGCCGCGCAGGCGCATCTTGGCGTCGAGCACCTCGGGCGGCGGCTTCTGCTTGCCGCTGGGCGAGCGGCACCACGACGTCGAACGGTCAAACTTGCCCTCCTCGTCGATGGGCTTGAAGTCCGTCGTCTTCCCAAGGTCGTAATCGACCACCGGCATCGGCCCGGCCTCGGGCGTCAAGCCGAGCATGTGCGAGGACTGCATGATGGGCGACTCCTTGCCGAGCGTCGAGTGGATCGACTTCTTGCCCGGCGAGGGCGGCTCTGTGATCACGTGCCGCGTGTGCATCCCATAGCTGCCGCCGGTGAGTCCCACCTCCCACTGCTCCTCGAGACGCCTCTGCTGCTCGCGCGCCTTGCGAATCGACTTTTTGCTCACGTTCACCGCGGGCGGCGGCGCCTGCGACTTGCACGACAGATCGCGCATGTTCGCGAGCTTCTCCTCGCTGAACTCGTAGTGGAAGATGTGCTTTCCGTCGCCCGCGCCGCTGTGCGGCAGGTTGCGGCCCATCGAACGTGCCACCGCCTGGCTAATGTCCTCGCCAATCATTTTGTCGGGCAGCGGCCGCGAGTCGCCATAGCCGGGCTCAAAGGGCCGCACGAGTTGGCCCTTGGCGTCCTTCCCCTCGTACTCGACATCAAACTTGGTGTTGCGCTCGACCAGGCCCGTCAAGGCGCCAGACTGAATCTTAGCGCGGTACTTTTCCTGGAGTGCCCGATCCTGACGGCCGGCCGCCTGCGAGGCCGCTTGATTGGGATCCTCCATGGGCGCCTCCTACGGTCAGACCCGGATGCTCCAGCTGGGTCGCTGGCCGCGCTGGCCGCGTCCGCCTCCAGGAGCCGCGAGTGCACTCGCACGAAGCCGAAAAGTTTAGTTTGGTCGGACAACAAGTTTGCGAAACCGCGATTTCCTCTCAGAAAATCAGCTCACTGGGGGCCGTTGACGGCGCCACGCCTCGGTCCCGGTTTGGCCGCCTGCACCGACGGCGGCATTCCGGCACAATTGCCTAAAGGGTCAAGGCAAGGGTGGGGATGAACCAGTTACCTAGTTAACTGCTTAACAGGCACTAAGTGGCAGTTTTAAAACTGTTACCACTATCTGGCAACTGCCAAAACCCCACCACCCAACCAGTTAACAATAACCCAAACCAGATAACAAGACGCATAACAAAATAAGACGCGTGGACGGCAGTTCAGACCTCATGATTCCTTCTCCCTTCTCACGTGCTCTCTAGGTCATGTGACCTCAGATACCACCCCAATCGAGATGGACGCCCCGCACACGCCATTCTCTGCAAGGTTCACTGCTTCTATAGCTTGCAGCACGCCTGGCCACACAGGGTGCGCCCGTCGTCGTGTCAAAGGCAGCCCAAACTTGCGCCGATCGCCTGGTACCCGAGTCATGCTGGCCGGCAGAAAAGGGGCTGCCCGCCACCACGGCCGCGAGTCTCTCAGCTTCCTTGCGCGGCGATCGCCGCTGATCCTCATCGGCTGGCGCTTCCACCCGAGCAGCAGCCGCACTTGTAGCAGCAGCTTCCGATACGGTTTGTGCCGCTGCCGCCGCTTTCTCCGCGTTCTTGGCCTGTGCGGCGGCTTCGTGCTGCGCTATGATCGTCCTTTGACGCTCCTCAAACTCAGCGACCATGTCCTCGCAGCCTGCTAGGTGCTCGATGGGCTCCCACGTGTTGTCGGCGTACCATTCACATTGAACGTCGTGACGCCTGTGCTGAGGCGCTGGCCAAATGATTTTTCCCGGCTTATAGATGTCCTTGCCGGCCGCCGGGTCGAAGGCGCTCGTAGGTGTGCGCTTCGCCCGTGCCCTCCAGCTTCGGCGGCGACGGCAGCGCACCGTTCTTGCTTATCGGTCGACCGCGCTTTTTCTTGTGCTGGCGAGTGCGCGAGAAATATAAATAGAAAATCATCGATTTGGAAGTTTCGAGTGTTCCTTCCCTTCAGGGCTGATCGAGGGGCCGCTCAGGTCGTCACGCGCACCTGCCGAATCAAGTTTCCGCAGACACGTGCGAACACGCCCAGATGATTGCCAGTT
>Ga0210242_101559_pt1 | contig 16368 bp, 4 predicted proteins | sample ChrtobMeP5a_16mM_FD_155445 | JGI IMG/M metagenome (GOLD analysis project Ga0210242, IMG submission 155445) | Chrysochromulina tobin associated microbial communities from unialgal haptophyte culture, Seattle, Washington, United States - P5a_16mM | ecosystem: Host-associated > Algae > Haptophytes >... | reverse complement strand
GCGGGCGCGAGGGGCGGCGGGCGCGAGGGTGGCCGCAAGGGCGGCGGCGGCGAGGGCGAGGGCGGCGGCGGCGAGGGCGAGGGCGGAGGCGGCGAGGGCGGCGGCGGCGGTCGCGGCGGTGTCGCGGGCGGCCGCAGTGGTGGAGGCGCCAGCGGGCTCGTGGCCATCGAACAGAAGTCGCTGAACCGCGCTGTGATGGCAGCGGTGTCCGAGGCGGTATAGGCGTGGAGGGCCGTCGGTAATGATGCCATCGAGTTGATGGTGAGGCTGTTAATCAAGGAGCCGAGACCGACAGAGAAGATGGTGATGCCTTCGTCTCTGAGTGCGAGTGCGGCCGAGATCGCCCCCCTGTCACCGCACAGATTGCGTGACGCGGGGCCGTAGCAACTCGTAGCGCTCTGCTCACCGTCGCTGAGAACCCACACTACTCTCGGCACGCTGGCGTTGACGCGCTCGGCTGCGCCAGCGGCGAAGGTGGCATTCGCCTCTACTAAACCCGACGAGATTGAGGTGGCGCCGCTGGCCACGATCGAGTCGATGGCCACATACACGCGTGTACGGTTGTGCACCAGGCCGGTGAGCCGCTGCGCCGCAGACGAAAACGTCACCACACCAGCACGCGATCCTGGTGCCGTCAAGTCGACCTGATCGACGATCCGCTTGGCCGTCAGTTTCATGGAGGCTAAGACCCCGAGCATCGAGCCTGAGCTGTCGAGCACCAGCACCAGATCGAAGGGCGTGGTGCAGCGCGGCTGGCTCGGTGGGGGCGCGGGGGGCGCGGGGGCGGCGGGGGGCGCAGGAGGGAGGGCCGGAGAGGGAGGAGGGAAGTTGGTACAGCGCACGTCGACGTGGTCGAGGGCGATGTCAGACGTCCATGAGACCCCGCGCACACCGATGAAGTAAACCTGCTCCGCCATGATCTGCGCCTGGCCCTCGAGCCACACGTCGCCCTGTTCACCTACGCGAGACCAGACTGCTTGCTGGAAAGAGACCGCTTGCTGCGCGCCTAAGCGCACAGGGATCACGTACAGAGAGCCCATCGTGACGCCAAACATGTGATAGCGGAAGGTGATCGTGCCGATGAGTGGAAAGCCTGCGGCGGTGCAGGCCGAGCCGTCGTAGATGAGCAAAAACTGGTCGTTGGGCACGCGTGGAGCCGATGTTTCGCAGTAAAAATAAGAGCCGCTGCCGCCAAAGCCGGTCGTCGGCCCGGTGCCGCTCGATGGAACTCTGCCCGACCATCGAATCCAGTTGTAGGGATTTGAGGTCCCAGACGTGGTCATCCAGCCGGCGAGGTCGTTGGCATCGTCGAAGGTGAATAGGCGGCCAGGCAGGGCTGGCGGGGGCGGCGCCCTCGGCGGCAGCGGCGGCAGCAACGGCGGTGGAGTCCTGAGCGGCGGCGGCGGCGGCGGCGGCGGCGAGCAGCGTGGGCCGCAATCCTGGCAGTCGGTGCCGCGGGAGCAGACTGTACGGGCGAAGGTGCGATTCAGTGAGAAGGTTGGACGGTGTGGGTGTGGGAGAGAGGTGATCGCGCGCACTATTATACTCTGATCCGGGTCCGCCGTCGTCGCACCAGCCGTCTGCCGGATATGGGCACAAGTTGCTGCAGCTGCAGCCACTGATGGTCAGCGGCGGGGGCATCGCCGTTTGGGCAGTGGCCCTTGACAGCAAGCTCAGCAGGAGAAGAATCGACCTCATATTTATGGACTCCGGGTCCTATGTTGCACTTGTTATTGGATCTGCGGACTTTCGCTGCTCGAAATTTGGGGTTTCCGCAAATTATGTGTCAATTGCTTTCTAGTTCGGACTTCCACGGAACTTTAATTACATGAAATGACTTGACCAGCACCAGGAAGCTCGCCACAACTGTCTGATACAAACGGTAGATGCCTGTGCAGCCGCTCGCGACCTCTTCCTCGGTCGCTGCACTGCCCACGCTGCCCAAGCGGGCACGCGGTCTCACTTCGGCGCCTGCGAGCGACGTGAACGGGTCCTCCTCGGCGCCTGTGCTCCACGCGCTCGCTGTCGGCCAGGTGGCTGTCGACCTGCGCGAGGGCGTGGAGCGCGTGGTGTCGCGGCTAAAGGAGCGTCCAGGAATAGCGCAGTTGCTGACGCTGCGCGATTCTGAGCATTCGGCGGCCGTCCTCAAGGCGCGCGTCGCGCAGCGCCGGAGCGTCGCGCCAGCTCCCAAGCTGCTGCTGCAGCCGCAGGTCAAGCGCGCGGCGCTCTCGTCGCTCAGCCAGCGCACGTCGGTGCTCTCCGACTCGGCCGACGAGTTGGGCATTCGCCGCCGCCAGAGCGATTTCTCGCTGCTCGACGATCTGAACGGCGCCGCCGACGTGGGCGGCGACCCGAGGCGTGCACAGACGGCGCTCCTCGAGGGACCGCAGACGCGCGCCGAGCGGCGCGCCGCGCTCGTCGAGAGCTCCTACGGAGCTGCGGCGTCGTACGGCAGCAAATGGCCGCCGCCCGACTTGCTGCCGCTGGGCGCGAGCGTGCCTGGGCTCAAACGGCCGCCTTCGATGCGCGTGAGCCGCTCAACGTCCAGCTTGCATGCAAACCGTGCGGCGGCCGCCAAGGCAGAGGCGCTCCTCGCGACGAGGCTCGACCAGTACCTGGTCGAGTACCGGCGCGTGCACTCGCGCGACTCGGCGATCGTCGCCATCCAGTCCGCGTGGCGCGGGCGCTCCGGACGCGACGAGAAGGACCGCTTGATGGAGATTCGTCACGCGGAGCTCCGCCCGATCTGGCACGCATGGCGCACCGTCGTGCAGGCCGACCGCAGATTCCGGCGCGGGACGCTCTCAGCGTGCCTGTGGGGCTGGTTCCAGGAGCGGCTCGAGGCGCGCTACTACTACACCAAGCTCGGCCTGATGCTGACGCGTGCGCTCGGCTCGGGTGCGGCGAGCCAGTACTGGCGGTCGATGATCGAGAAGCGCAAGCGCATCCCTCGACCTGCCGACACGCCGACGGTGGCGGCGGCGTTCGCGCGCGCGCTGCAGATCCAGCTCGCGAAGCGCACGCTGTTCCTGTGGCGGCGCCACTGCCGGCGTGTGGACGTGCTGCGTCAGCAGGCGTCCAAGAAGATCAAGCTAGTCGTCAAGCCAACCAACCTTTGGCCGTCCGAGATGCTCTCGCTCGCGCTGCTCCTGTGGAGCCGAATCGCCAAGTTCCAACGGTGCACGCGGCAGGGCAAGGCGCCGCCAGTCTACCTTCGCTATGTGCCGCAGTGGCACGAGTGGGAGACCAAGGCCGTCCAGAAGCTGCAGCGCGTCGAGGTTGCGACCGAGCTGCAGGGGCCCGCTCTCCTTAGGCGCATGTTCCGCAAGTGGTCCTCGCTCCCGCGTCTCGAGGCCGAGGTGATTGCCATTGATTGCAATCGATTGTAATTGATTGCCTTCCTCATCAACTCGGCCGTCTCGAGTGGGACCCGCGTCTAGAGGCCGAGGTGATTGCCGCCACCGATGGCCGCTGATGGCCACTGTTTGCCGCCGCGGATGGCCGCTGATGGCCACTGATGACCACTGATGGCTCTTCCTCATCCCATCCCCGCACATAACGCTGCATGTAACGCGCATCGCAGGATCGGATGCTCGCCGAGGCGTCGCATCTGATGCGGCTGCAGCTGTACGCGGGGAACTCGCTGCTCCGCTGGAAGGGCCTCGTCGAGTGGAAGCGCGCGCACCGCGCCTTTTTCAAGCTCATCATCAGCGCGTGGCGCATGTGGGCGGGCGCCCACAAGCGCGCCACCGCCGTCGCTGTCGCTGCCGGCTCCCGCCACAAGGTCACCGCGCTCGCGCAGCACTTTGAGATCCTGATGCAGCACACGCTCTACCGGCGTCGGCTCAACGCGGGCGCCGTGCTGCGCATCCAGACGGCGAGCCTGTCTGGCACGCGCAGCGCCGTGCAGGCTCGGCGCTCCGCGTACATGATGCTCGGCGCTTCGTCGCACGCATCGCAGACGCACAGCTTCGCGGCGTGGAAGCAGCACGCGTGCGGTCGCCGACGGCTCGGTCGGTTCAAGGCGCGGCTGCACGACGCGCACGCGCGGCTGCTGCTCGAGCTCATCTTCGTGCGCTGGCGGCTCGGTATCGCCAAGCCCGTACAGGAGGGCGATGACGGCTCCGGCGTGGCGTCCACCGTCCAGGCGAAATTGGTCGGCGTATGGCAGGAAAGTACCACCGCCTTCGGCTGGCCTATCGCGAGCGAGACGGTACGCGAGCTGTTCGAGACGGCGCGAGCCCCGCCCCGGGCCGACTCGCCCCCAGCGCAGCTCCTGGCCTACCCGCCGCCGCCGCGCCCGCCGCCTCCGCCACCTCCTCGGATGCCAATTGCGATGACTCTTGCAGCTCCGGCCGCCGTGGCCGCCGCACCCGAGCCCGCCATGGGCGACGACAGCGCGTCCGTGGTGGAGAGCGCGTTGATGTGGCAGGCGCTGGCGGCGCTCGCGCCGGCCGCTCTCTCGCAGGCCAAGGCGCGACGGGCCGCCCTCAAGCTGCCCGAGCTCCAGAGGCTCGTGGCGAAGCGCAATCAGGCGATGCTGCTGCTGCCTGCAGGCATCGCGTCCCGCCGTTCCTCTCTGCTCGCGCTCATGGAACTCGCGAGCAATCGTGCGACCGACGTGATGCGCGCGGCACATCGTCGTGACTTGCGACTGCTGCGCATCCACGACGGCGCCGACGCGGCCGCTCGGATCAACGCGGCCAACCCGAAGTTCACGTTGGCCAAGAAGCCGGGCGCCGACGACGACAAGGAGGATGGCGCCGAGGGCAGTGGCGGCAAGAAGGGCAAGAAGAGCGGCTCCAACTCGGCACGCGGGCGATCCGCCAAAGGCGAGCGCTCCGGCTCGGCCAAGCGCGCGCGCACGCCGCCGCCGCAGGCACCGATCAGCGGGAAGCGCGAGGAGGACGACCCTTCAGAGTACTGGGACGAGCCCGCGCCGCCGCCGAAGCTGCCGCCCTCGGTCCCCCGCTTCTCATGCGGGCGCGAGCGCCCGCCCTTGAATGTGCTGCCGCTCCTCCCGTGGGAGGTGGAGCTCGCAGGGCTCGATGGAGGCAGTCAGGGCCGGGGGGCGCAGCAAGCGCCAGAGATGATGGGGGCCCTCTCTGCCCTGCGGGCGCTGGCCAGCTCGTACATAGAGAACGAGGGGCTCGAGGACACTAAGGAGGTCTTCGAGACGGCGTTCAATGAGGCGATTGCCGAGGCGGAGGCCCCGAGCAAGCTCGGGATCCAGAGTCTTCTCGGCCTCTCGTCCGCGCTCAACGACGCGTCCACCTGGCAGCCCGGCGCTCTCATGCGGAAGCTCAAGGGTGACGAATCCGAGGGCGACGGTTACGCGCCGCGCTCGGCCGCCGACGACGACGACGACTTCGCCGTCGAGGAAGATGACGACGACGACAGCCAGGATGGGCGCACGCTCGAGACGGCGCTCACGGGGGCGATGGCGGCCGTTCGCATGCTCGCCTTGCGTTCGGGGCAGTCCGTTGAGTCCCTCGGGATGAACGGGAGCATCCACCCGAAAGAAACTCGTAAGTTGATGGAGGCTGGCTATGCTACGGCGGCCGCCTCACTACAAGATTGGGCGGATGAGCAAGAGAAGGAGTTGCTCGCGAAGCTGCGAGATGAGTGCCGCGCTCTCGGCGCAACGGACGCCGAAGTCTTCCCGCCGCCGCCGCCGCTGCCTGCCGAGCATGATGAGGACGACGCTGAGCTCGCCGACGCTGCTGGCGCGCCAGAGGCAGCGCGTGCACACGCGGCAATCGCCGAGGCACCGTCCTGGTTAGGGTCCGAGTCGTCACCAGGCGCCCCCGTAGGCTCCGAAGCCTCCGAGGCCTCAATGGATACGGACGAGCTGCCCGTGGTGCCGCCCATGTATGAAGAGTACCATGCGCCCCTCATCGTGACGGACGACGAGATCCTCGCGGCGCGCGCTCTCGAGAGTTCGGAACGCCCGGAGGATCTGCAGCGCTCCTCGCGCCGCGACAAGGGCCTGCTCCCGCCTCTGCCCGCCGAGGTTGCTGCCCAGAACGCCGCCAGGGCCGCCGCGATGGCCGCCGAAGAGGCCGCCGACGCCGCGGCGGCACAGGCGGCGGCAGACGCGGCGGAGGCGGCCGCTGCGGCCGCAGCGGCACAGGCGGCACGCCAGGCGGCACAGGAGGAGGCAGATGCGGCGGCCAAGGCGGCACAGGAGGAGGCAGCTGCGGTAGCTGCGGCGGAGGCCGCAGCAGAGGCAGCCGCGGCGGCCGCAGCTGAGGCCGAGGCGGCGGCCAAGGCGGAGGCAGAGTTGGCGGTGGCGGCGCTCGAGGCAGAGGCAGAGGCGAGTCTTGAGGCTCTGCTTGAGGCCAACCCAGGTATGGGTGAGCAAGGCGTTGCGGCGGCCAAGGCGGAGGCGGATCTCGCACTCGAGGCGGCCAAGGCCGAGGCGGCTGCCAAGGCCGAGGCAGCTAAGGAGCTCGCCGCGCGCGAGCTCGCACTCTCCGAGGCGGCGGCTCGAGAGGCGGCCGAGGCGCGCGCCAAGGCGATGGCTGAGGCGGCGGCGAAGGCTGAGGCGGCGGCCGCCGCCGCGGCCGCCGCCGCGGCCGCCGCCGCGGCCGCCGCCGAGCAGAAACGAGCGGCCGAGGCGGCCGCGGCGGCCGAGGCGGCCGCGCAGCCCATGGCCGTCGTGGCACACTTGCCGACCATTTCGACGCCAGAAGTGACCGGTCCAACCGCAGTGGGCTCTCCAGAGGGGCCCGACCTGCCCTTGCCAGCGTTGGCCGCGCCCAAGCCCAAGCCGCTCACCGCTGCTGAGATGGCGCGCCGTGCTCTCGACGAGAGTGCCGAGCTCGAGGCCATCCTCGAGGGCAAGCGCGACAGCAGGCCAGGCAGCCGGCCGGGGAGCCGTTTGGCCGCAAGGCAGACGGGCTCGCCCACAGAGTCGGTCCCGTCGTCGAAACCGCCGCCCGGGCTCGTCGCCCCGGCCTCGTCGCCTATCACTGTGCCCTTCTCGCGTCCGAGTTCGGCCGCCAAGGATGCTGCACGGTGCGTGAGCCTCACTGCTGTGCCGCCGTCGACGGCGAGCTCGGCTGCGCCGGCTGTCGGCATCGACAATGCTCAAAGCGCCCGCGCCGTTTCGAGCGCCGTCGGTGGCAGCGCGCTCTCAGCGTCGTCGTCACTTCCGCCGATGAAGAAGACGAACAACAAGAAGACCACTCGAGAGATCCCGGAGCCTCCGGAGCTTGCAGTAGTGGGGGCGCTGGTGATCACCCCGGCGCCGGGCACGCCCGCCGCACGCAACCGGCAGTCCAAGCTCTCCGACGCCATGAGTTCTGTCGAGCCCGCTCCCGCGCCCGCGCCCACGATCGACGTGGTCCACAGTGTGGACGGAATGAACGTGGCCTTCTCGCCCTCGGCCTCCAAAATGTCGTCCTTGCAGGGCAGCCGCCTGCAGACGCCCGGGGCCGTCGGCTCACGCGCGCCCACCGCCGTCGACGAACCTCGACTGCTTCGAGATCGGCTCCTCGACGGGCCAAGCGCGCTCTCGCCGTCGCCGGCGGCTGCACTGTCTCGACCTCCCAGCCAGTACAAGACCTCGAGGTTGAGGACTCCGGTCGAGACGCCGCCACGCATGATGACGCCCGCGGCCCTTCCGAAACAAGAGTCGGAGTTGGTCATCGACACGCGGCCGCCGCCGGTGGTGAGCGAGGACGACCGTCTGGTCGCGGCGCTGCCGGCGCTGGTAGCACCCCTCACGCCGGGCAGCTTCCGCAGCATCCCGAGTGCGCGCAAGCAGGGAGTGCTGCCTGGGTTTGCGAGCTCGTCGCCGCTGGTGCCAGCGTCAGAGCGCGCGCCGCCGCTACCCGCCGGCGCAGTCCGCATGGTGGCCAACCGGGCGCCCACAGCACCCAACTCGCCGCTCCTGCTCACGACAACGCGACCGACGCCGCTTCTGCTCGAGTCGGGCGTCTCGATCGACATTGGCTCGTCGCCGCTGCCCTTTTCGCAGCTCGCCCCGGTGGTGAAGCAGCGTCTGGTGCAGGCGGGCTACGTGCACGTGGAGGCCACCCTCGTGGGCGACACGCTCAAAATCTCGGCCAAATCTCCGGTGGCGCAGCTCAAGGCCGAGCTGCTACCCCCCCGCTCCCGATCTGGATCGCCAGTGCCGCCCTTGTCGCCAGCATCGCCAGGCGCGGTGCATGGCGCGGTGGATGGCGCGGCGGGCTTGGTGGCGGCGGGCAGCGCGGTGGTCTTTGAGAGCGGCGAGGTGGTCGAGCTGGGCAGCGAGCCAGTGCCATTCGACCAGTTGCGCGCCGTCGTGGCCTCATCGCTCGAGCAGGTCGGCTATTCGGACGTGCAGTGCGCCATCGGCGACGACGGCATGCTCAGCGCGACCGGGCGCTCGAACGTGGACCTGGCGGCGCACCTGCCTCGGCCCATGGACATGTCGCACCCCTCGCCGCCGCGCCCGCTCGGCAGCACCGCTACATTGGACCCGCTACCTCCTCCCGAGCCTGTCCTGCTGCCCGACAGCCTGCTCACGCTGAGCCAGACCACCTCGGTCGCGCTTGGTCCCGAGCCGGTTCCGCTCGGTGCGCTGCCCAACATCGTCTCACGCAAGCTCTCGCTGATGGGGTACTCGTCCGTCCAGTGCTCCGTCGTGGGAGAGACGGTGCGTGCCACCGGACGCACGCCCGTCGCGCTCCGTGCGATCGTGAGCAGCTTTGTCGCCTCGGACGCCAAGAGTGGCAGGCCACAGACGCCCGCGACCGATCCGTCCGATTTCGTGGTGGCCGCCGACTCAGCGATCATCTTCCACACGGGGGAGGCTGTCTCGGTCGGCGCGCGCGCGTGCTTCCTCACGCAGCTGCCGCGTCTCGTCAAGGGGCGGCTCGAGGAGCAGGGCTACACGGAGGTCGAGGTGGAGATCAAGGACGGCCTGCTCTGCGCCAACGGCCTCGCCAATCGGTCGCTCGTGGCGTCGCTCGTCGGCCTGCCTCGGATGCTCGAGCCCTTGCAGAAAGGGGAAGCGCTGCCGGGGGGCACCACCCTTCCGTTCATCGTGGGGACCAGCATCGAGCTGCACGACCTCCCGGAGGGCGCTAAGGAGGTGGAGCTGGCCAATGCGGTGCGTGAGCAGCTCGTGCGCCAGGGCTACGCGGGCATCAAGGTGGGCGTTTCGGGCAGCTCCATTCTGGTCGAAGCTGCCCTTCCGCACGCGGAGAAGCCACACTCGTCGCCAAAGCGCGCGCGCGCCGACCTCGACGGGTTGGAAGCCGACAAGCGCGACGCCGAGGCGGACGATGCGCTCTCTTCACTGACGCCCAAGCTTCCGCTTAAGACGGGCCCCACGCCACCGTCCTCTTGTACTGCCACGAGGGACGAGGGGCGAGAGTTCGGAGTCTCCTTTGATGCCGCCGCCATTGCGGGCCCGACGCGGCCGCCGACGCAGGGTGGCAGCCGACCGCGCACAGCGCCCGACGCAGCGCCTGATGGCTCGCCCGCGAAGGCGGCCGCCCGTTCGTCTTCCAAGCCACCATTCGAGCCGTCGAAGCCTTCTGAAGGCTGGTCCGTGGAGAAAGGCATCGCTTACCCGCGACCGCAGACGCCACCCCGCGCCCCGCGCGCGGCCGCGCCGATGAAGCCGCCCTCGCCAACGAAGCCGCCCTCGCCGCCGAAGCCGCCCTCGCCGCCGCCGTTGCGACCGCCTGTGCTCTCCGAGGGATCGTTGATCGACACAGCTGCCTTCATCGCCCTCCTCGACAGCGGCCCGAGCACCCACCCATTCAACCTGAAGCTGCCGAAGGGTATGGGTACGCGCGCGGAAGTGGAGGCGGCGCCAATGGTCGCTGCCCCGCCGGCGCCGGCGCCATCGATGCCAAGCCGGCCCCTGTCGTCAACTGGGGGACAGAGCCCGTTCCTGGAGAGACGCGCCAGCGGACGCAAAGCGTTCCGCGACGGGGAGGAGGGACTGCTGAAGACCCAGCCCAAGGAGTCGGGCGAGGCGCGCGGCGGCAGCAGCAGCAGCAGCTCGCTCACGAAGGCGCGACCGAGCTCGGGCACGTTCGAGCTCACCGGCGTTGTCCTTCCGAGCCGCCCGTCCTCTGTTGGCCTTGCCTCGCCACCGCGCATGAACACGCCCGAGACTGGCGCCCTCGGCCTGGCTGCGAGGGCTGTGAATGTGAATGTGAATGCGCAGGCTGGCGAGTCGCCCCCGCGCACGACCAAAGAGGACGAGGCATCACGCACGAACCGGCTGGCTGCCGATGTGGCGCGCCATCAAGCCATCTTTGAGTGGCGGCGCCAGGCGGCACCGACGCCCCAAGAGCGGATGTACAGGCGGCAGCTCGAGCACGTGGCCCTGAAGGAGCGAAGGCTTGCTGAGGCCGTCGCGGCCGACCGCGCGCACGCGATCGCACACGCGGCACAGGGGTGCTTGGAGGATGCCATCATGGGCGCCGAAGGGTTGCCTGAGGCGCTCATCAACGCGCTCGCGCAGCAGATTCTTCCCAAGGGGCAGCGTCGCAAGGCCACGTCCGCCGACCGTAAGGCACATGCCGATCGGCCCGTGTCCACGGGTCGGCCGTTGCGCCCACGCGACCCCTTGACGGACTCGCCCGCGCAGGCAGCTTGGGATCGGCCCGCTCTCCCCCTGCAGACCCGTCCACCGACCGCCGAGTCGGCAGACCCTTACGCGCGCTTGGAGCTGCCCATGCCGATGAGCGCCGACGGGTCGAGCGCAGCCGCCACGTACCTATCCAGAGGGCCGATGTCGGCGCCTGGGCTGCGCGCGGCCGGGCTCGACGGGCCTCTGTGGGCGGAGCTCGTGCCGCCCGTCACCCCGCCGCCGGACTACCAGCAGCTCGGCCAGAGCATCTACCGCAAGCCCAGCACGGCGCGCGAGCAGCCCCACCGACCCTCCTCTGCGGGGGCGGCCTCGCCGAGCGCCGTCTCGGGCACCTCACCGCGGGTGCGTTCCGACTCGCCTACCGGTCGTTCGCAGTCCGCCGCCGAGAAGCCCGAGACGGCGCTCGAGGCGGAGCGCAAGGAGGCGATCGCGGCGGCCGCGGCGGCGCGCGAAGCGGCCTTGCTTAGGGCGGAGGCGCAGCGCATCGCCGGGCGTGAGGCGCGCGAGGCGATTGCACGCGAGCGTGCGGCGGGTAGGACGCCTCTCTCGCCGCTCTCTGAGAGCACGACCGAGGCAGAGGCAGAGGCGGCGGTGGTTAAGGCGAAGGCCGAGGCTGAGGCCGAGGCTGAGGCCAAGAGGCTGGCCGCCGAGGCGCGGGCCGCCGAGGCACGCACGGCGCAAATGGCGCGGGAGGCCGAGGCGAAGCGACGGGCAGACGAGGCACGCGAGGTGGAGCGCGAGGTGGAGCGCGCCCGGGCAGAGCTCGCGATGCAGCAGGCGGCGGAGGCGGCCGAGGCGGCGCGTGCGGGCTTGCTGGCGTACAAGGCGACCGAGGAGGAGGAGGCCGCCGCGGCTGCCAAGGTGGAGGCCGAGGTGGCCAAGAAGGCGGCCATCGCGCAGAGGGCGGCGAGCGACTTGGACTTGGAGAGGCTGGAGGAGGAGCGGCTCGCTCTGGAGGAGGTCGATGAGGCGCGCCGGCTGGCAAACGAGGAGGCGGCGAGGAAGGAACGTGAGAAGGTGGCGCAGCAGACGCTCGCCCAGTACCGTGCCGGCAGTCTGCGCGTCTCCAATGAGCCGATCGAGCTGATCGAGGAGCTCCCGGATGGACTGGCGGCTCGCCCTAGGGTGGTGGGGTCTGCCTTGGGCCCCGGCCCACCGTCGGGTGCCGAGCCACTGGGCTCAGAGCCTCTCGCCCCTCCTCCGAGGCCGAGTGCCTTTGTGGCCTTGGGCGCTGTGGAAGTTGGCTCGGTGGAGCTCGAAGCTGCGGCGGTTGAGATCAAGGCGGCGGCAGTCGAGGCGCGCCTCGCCGAGCTTGAGCGCAAGGCGGCAGCGGGCGTGCTGTCCGACGAGGAACGCAGGGAGCTGAAGGCGTCGCGTGCGCAGCCGCCCGGACAGCCGCTCGAGGAGCAGGCGCCCGAGACGGCGCATGCGCCCGGGACGGCGCTCGAGCCCGAGGAGTTACGCACGATCCTGGGCGAGATTGAGGGCGAGATTGAGGGCGAGATTGAGGGTGACCTGATCGCCACCGACGTGCGCCGTGAGGCGAGCTCCCGCCCGAGATCTCGCAGCGTGGGCGGTGACTCGAGCGCTGGGGATACATTGGGCCCACCCTCCCTCGCAACCGACGGCCTCGTCGGCACCGCTGAGGACGGCTCTGGCGACGCGAGCACCTCGGGCCTCGGCGCCACGCGCCCGCCGACCGACGCGAGCACCTCGGGCGCAGAGATCTCGGATGGCGATGCGGAGACGTTGGCAGATGGCTCCGCTGGATGGGTCAGTGCGCCGTCGAGCACGTTGAGTAACCCGCGGTGGGTTGAAGCGGAGAGAGAGGCGGCAGTGACCAAGATTCAAGCGCTTGAACGAGGCCGTGCGTCGCGAGCTGGCTCCGTCGCAGGCAACGCGGCGGAAGCGGCGGAGGCGGCGGAGGCGGCCGGGGAGTCTCCCCAAGGTGCCACCGGCCTGGGCCAGCGGTCCAAGACCGAATCGACCCACGATGCGGCGGGGCGGCGGGATGGCCGAGGCTCGCGTGGCGGCGGCGAGGAGCGAAAGGATGGGCGCGAGCCCGAGGATGAGGGCGAGGAGACAGAGGACGAGGTGGAGGGCGAAGGCGCTGCCCAAAGGCGACGCCCGAAACGGATTCCTGTCGAGGACGCCGAAGGCGACGAGCGCGCCCAGTTGACTGTGAATTCACACCTCGACGAGGGCGCAGAGTTGGCCAGCGCCGTGCTGGGCGAAAGCGACACGTCCGCCATGACACCTTCGACACCCAGCGGCGCCAGGCGCCCGTGGGACGATTACACTGCGCGCAGCCACGGTTCCTCGGTGCGTGCGAGCAAGCGGCGCATCAAGCAAGGCACGACGCCGCCTCCGACGTCCTCGGCCCTCAGCCTGCAGGGTAAGCGCTCGCCACGACGCGACTCCGACGACGAGCTGCTCGATCTCACCGACTTGGATACGATCCAGAGAGTGGAGCACGAATACGAGGCGCTCGTGCGGCGCCGCGTCAATGAAGCTCTGGCGCGTGAACAGGACGAGAGCGAGGAGCTCCGACGAGCCGCCGTCGAGGCGGCTGCGGCGCGCGCGGCTGCACAGGAGGAGGAGGCCGTGCGGCGCCCCCCCGGCGGCCCTGGCGGCTTCTTCGCCGCCTCCATCCCAACTTTTGAGCCGGAGCCTTTTGAACGCGTCGTGCTCGAGCAGCCCGACTCGCCTCTCAAGCGCTCGAAGCCGATGCCGCGCTCCTTTGCGATCGGCCTCCTCGAGGACGGCGTGATTGACACGAGGGTGCTCGATGACGGGGGCGACGATGAGGAGCCCGACGAGCGCTCTTGCCAAGAAGTCGCCGATCTGACGCGCGCTCAACGCTTGTCCAAGGAGGGGACTGCCCAGGTACGCGTCGATAGCGCCGTACGGGATTTGCATACCGACTTTGGCATGTAGCCTCTTTGGCTTGTAACCACTTTGGCTTGCAACCACTTTGGCATGTAACCACTTTGGCTTGCAACCACTTTGGCATGTAACCACTTTGGCTTGCAACCACTTTGGCATGTAACCACTTTGGCTTGTAACCACTTTGGCTTGCAACCACTTTGGCATGTAACCACTTTGGCATGTAACCACTTTGGCTTGCAACCACTTTGGCATGTAACCACTTTGGCTTGTAACCACTTTGGCATGTAACCACTCTCTCGGAGACGTGCGACCCGACATCGCGTGGTGTCGGGCACGACGTGACGAGGTACTGCTGACAGCAGACAGCTCAGCATGTTGGAGACCCAGCCTTCAGACGAGAGCTCCTCGATCGTCGATGAAGTATATAGTATTGATCGATGTGGGTCGGACACTACCTCTGGATCTGCTCTGGATACCCCAGCATGAATACCGTTTCGAATTACGATCAGTATGCTGCGTGCATGTAGGCTGTTTGCGGGAAATATAGTATCGAAGAATATATTCTGTCAACACGCACACACCACACTTCTCTCTTCTGTTGTGTCCCACGACTCACAAAACTAACGATAAACGAGCCAGCACGTTCCGTCACGTCGGGTCGTCGCAACTCGCCCACAGCGGTACCGCTACCGGCTTGGAAGTACTCGCTATGCAAGAACATCAACACGACATGGATGATTGTGTGTGTGCAGGCGTGGCCGATCGGCGACAATATGTATACATAAATATGCCCCGCGTGACACGGCCTCGGACCGTGTGAAACAAAGTGGATCACCAAGCATGGGAAAGGCCTTTCCACTCACCACTCGCAAACTATACTCCCGTGGTTTCGGCCCCGCCCCTTCACCTGCCCGGAACCTCCCCGCCCATGTGCAGAATGGCTCGCGCCGAAATCATGCCGTGCGCTACATGCCACTCTCTTCCTCTACCTCGCCTTCTATGGAGCGGGGGCCATGTTGCTTACATGTTGCTGAGATCCAGCTGATTTGTGACCCCGCTATTGAGAAGAGGTCGTCGTACGTTGCTTCGCAGGATGGTAGCGGGACGATCAGCCTATGTATCGACGAATCTTGATGGGTGCTCGCCTTGTGGAAAGACTTTGTATCGATGGCGGCATACAAAGTCTTTCCTGGTGTCGTTGCTCTCGCGGCCTCCACACGAAGAGCTTGCCATGAAAGCCATTGATCACGCTCGCGATAAATCCGCCCGACGGCGAGATGGCCACGCTCCTCACATGGTCAGGGTGCTCGTCGAGCGTGGCGCACTCGCTCGCGTCGACGTCTTCGAGGAGCGACCAGACCTTGATCGTCCTGTCGTCGCTTCCGCCGCTCACCAGCACCGAGCCACCGAGGGCGAGGCTCTGCACTGATCCCTTGTGCCCGCGCAGCTCGCGCACGAGCTGGCCGGTGGAGAGAGCAAAGACGCGCACGACCGCATCCATCCCCCCGGTGGCGAGCATATCCCCTTGCATGCGCACCGCGCGCAAGGGGCTCGGATGGGCCAGCGTGCGCCGGCTGGCGCCGCCGTCGCGCGGCCAGAGGCGGACGGTCGCATCATCGCTGCCCGTCGCGATCGCCTCCTCGCCCACGTCGACGCAGCTCACACGTGCAGAGTGCTCCCTCAGCGTGGCAACGCACTCGCGCGCGCGCAGACGCCACAGCTTGACCGTGCTGTCGGTCGAGCCGCTCACGACGAGGTCGCCGCGCACCGCGACGCAGTAGACGGACGAGCCGCTGTGCTGCAACTGGCCGGCGGTGGCGAGCGTGTCCGCATCCCACAGGCGTAGGCTGCCGGACGTGTCGCCGGTGACGATGTGGACGCCGTCGGAGGCCACGGCGACCACGTCCGCCTCGTGCCCCTCGAGCACCCCGACTGTGCTCGCATCGGGTCGGTAGACGGTCGCGTTGCGCGTCGAGGCGGCCGAGCCCGCGGCGATGAGTCGTGACTCGTCCGGGAAGAGCTGCAGCAGGTTGATGCTCCCGGGGTCGCCGCCGATCTTGGCGCTCGCCTCCGCCGCTTTGACCGCGCCGTGCTGCCACGCGGCGGGGCCAAGGTCGAGGAGCCAGCCTGTCGGCAAGTGTGGCACCGCCGATGGGTAGGCCGGGTTGTGGCGCAAGTCGACGTGCAGCTCGCGCAGCCCAGCGGCGGCGGCGATGAGCGACGTGACGTGCTCAACACTCAGCCGGTTGCCTATCAGAGAGAGGTGGCGCAGCGACGTTATCCGAGGCAAGGCGTCGCATAGGAGCGACACCGCCTTGCCGCCATCAAGGGCGTCCAGGCCGAGCCCCCGCAGGGCCAGCGAGCGCAGCCGGCCGGTGAGGACTGCCTCGAGGGACGCGGCCGACGCGGCGACGGCGGTGCCGCTCAGGTCGAGGGTGTGGAGGTGCCGGGCGTTGGCGAGCACGAGGCACTCGTCGGCCGCCAGCTGGCTCCCGCTCACGTCGAGCTCCGCCACCACGCACGACGCCGCGCCCAGCGCCGCTGCAAGCGTCGCGCCGTTGCCCGCAGCCCACGCGCCGTTGCCGCCCAGCCGCACCGTGCCCAGCGCGTTGCCCTCGCGACCCATCAGCGCGCACAGCGGCCGCAGCATCGCGAGGAACCCCGCCGCGCCCGCCACCAAGGCACGCTCGATGCGCACCTCGATTGTCTCAACACTGGAAGTAACAGAAAAGGGGATTGATACTGGGCGAGCGCCTTGATACTGGGCGACGCCAAAGTGCACGCCGCTCGGCACGCCGCGCACCTCGGCGGCCCTCTGGCCGTTGATGTGCCACGCGAGCACGCCGCCGGCGAGCGTCATGCGGATCCGATCGCCC
>Ga0210242_101558_pt1 | contig 16389 bp, 13 predicted proteins | sample ChrtobMeP5a_16mM_FD_155445 | JGI IMG/M metagenome (GOLD analysis project Ga0210242, IMG submission 155445) | Chrysochromulina tobin associated microbial communities from unialgal haptophyte culture, Seattle, Washington, United States - P5a_16mM | ecosystem: Host-associated > Algae > Haptophytes >... | reverse complement strand
AAGTGTTAGGTGACCTCCCTGGCCGTCAGCCCCAAGGTCGTGCGCTTGAAAACAGCGAGCCACCGGATCGCTGCGACGCGCTTGCAGCGCGAATCGTCGGGGAGAGAGAGAGACATGAGAGCAGAGCGAGACGAGGAGCGCGCGACCTTTTCGCGGACCCCACCCCACCCCACCCCACCAGGGGGTCAGGACTTATGACAACCACTGTACATGATTGATGAAATGTACTGAAGTTGATCCAAAAAAGGGAGCAAACTTTTCTCTCCGACGCCAAGCGCTCGGGTCGCCATCATCAGTAAGGAGGCCTTTGGGGGTACTCGATATGGGCTGGTGCAGCGACCGCCGAGACGACGACGACGACCAGACGCCCTCACCGTCGCGGATCGCCGCGCGTCTCGTGCATCTCGCGTCCAAAGGCGCAACTGATCGTGTGCGGGCATTGCTCAAAGATGGGACCAGCGTCACAGAGAACAAGCGTGATGGCACGAGCGCGCTGCACGCGGCTGCGGCGGGAGGGCACGTCGAGTGCGCCGCGGTACTGCTCGAATATGGCGCCCCGGTCAACGCCGCCGACAATTACGGCCACCGCCCGTTGCTCGAGGCGGCGCGACACGGCTCGGTCGAGATGCTTCAGCTCCTGCTCGCGCACTCGGCAGACGTCGCGCTCTCTTCTTTCCAGGACGTCACTCCGCTGATGCGAGCGTGCGCCGAGGGGCACATGCCCGCGACCAGCCTGCTCCTCGCCGAGGCGCGCTCCGACCCGATGCATACGGCGGCCCGGGGAGGTGACCTCTACGCCTGCTCGCTCTGATGAGCTGTGATGAGCACTGATGATTGATGAGCACTGATGAGCGCTGATGAGCGCTGATGACGAACTTGGACAGGTGACCACGCCCTCTCGCTTGCCGCCAAGGGCGGTCATGAGGGATGCGTGCGGCTATTGCTGGAAGGCGCTGTACCGGCGGACCTGCGTACCGGTACCGGTAGCACCGCGCTGATCGCGAGCGTCACGCAGGGGCACACGGGCTGCGTGCATGCGCTCCTCGAGTGGCACGCCGACCCTAACGCAACCGACGCCACCGGCCAGACGGCGTGCATGCATGCCTCGAGTAACGGCCATCATTCGAGCCTGCTGGCACTGTGTGAGGCGAATGAGTACTGATGAGCACTGATGAGTATTGATGAGCACTGATGACCACTGATGGCGCTGTGTGAGGCGAAGGTGGATGGATGAGCACTGATGACCGCTGATTGAATCTTTCATCAGGTGAGGCCGGGGTGGATGTGAACCAAAAGGGGCCCGCCCACGGCACCGCGCTCCTCGTCGCCAGCATGCGCGGCCATGTGCGATGCTGCGAGCTGCTCTGCGCGTACGGTGCCCATCTCGGCGCTGACGAACCTGAGAGGGCGAGGTACGCTGATGGCCACTGATGGCCACTGATGGCCGCTGATTGCCGATGATGGCCGCAGTGTGCCGCAGTGTGCCGCAGAGTGCCGCAGAGTGCGACCGATTGCGACTGAGTGCGACTGATTGCGACTGAGTGCGACCGAGTGCGACCCTCATCAGGACGCATGGGCACGAGAAGCTCGCTCATTGGCTTGAGGGCGCACGGCAGGTGATCACCTCTGATTACCTCTGATTACCTCTGATTACCTCTGATTACCTCTGATTACCTCGCTCATTGGCTTGAGGGCGCACGGCAGGTGATCACCTCTGATTACCTCTGATGACCTCGGATTACCTCTGATTACCTCTGATTACCTCTGATGACCTCGCTCATTGGCTTGAGGGCGCACGGCAGTGGCCTTCGGAACTCCACCACGTGGGCGCGCTGCCGTGGGCGCGCGTGCGGCGCGCGCTTCGGGCGGGTGCAGACCTCTACCTACGCGCTACCGACACGTCGCCCTCCCCGCTCGAGCTCGCGAGCGAGATCGCGAGCGAGATTGCGCGCGAGCTCGCCCAGCACGGCGCCGACTCCTGCGCACTCGTCGGGGCTGCAGGCGGCGCTGAGGGCAGAGGTCATCACAGGTCATCAGAGGTCATCGGAGGCAATCACAGTGGGGCCTGTGGCAGTGGGGAGCTTCGAGGAAGCTTCGAGGAAGCTTCGAGGAAGCTTCCAGGCTCAGGGGCAGCGCTAGTTCTCGCGGCAGCGCGCCCCTGGTCACGCGAGACGCACGAGCTCTGGCCCGCACCCCATCGGGAGTGGGCGGCGGCGGCGGTCCGGCTGGGGCAGGCCCTCGCATGGCATCGTGGGACGCCCGAGCGGCTGCCGTTGGCCGAGGTGAGTCTCGTCAATTGCCTCTGATTGCCCTCTGATGGCCTCTGATGGCCTCTGATGGCCTCGGATGGCCTCGGATGGCCTCGGATGGCCTCGGATGGCCTCGGATGACCTCGGATGGCCTCGGATGGCCTCCGATGACCTTTGATGACCTTTGATGGCCTTTGATCCGGTGCAGGTGTGGTTACGGATCATCATTCCAATGGCGCTGGATCGAAGTGTTCCTCCCGTGTCCCGCGCCACCTCCTCACGAGCGACGCCGCCGTCTTCGGCGCCCAGCGCGATCTCCGCGCCGAGATTGAGCGACCTCCCGACGGAGCTCATCGTGCAGATTCTCGCCGCCTTGCCCATTGAAGACCTTGGGCGCGTGTGCTGCGTCGCCTCCGACTTTTGGCGCGAGAACCAAGGCGCGCGCCAAAATTTGGAGGCTCCAAAGTTTGAGCGTCCAAAGTTGGTGAGCGCCGAGACGAGCGCCGATGCGAGCGCCGTTGTGAGCGCCGTTGTGAGCGCCGTGGTGAGCACCGTGGTGAGCGCCGTGGTGGGCGAGCCCTCGTGTGGGGTGATGCTCCACGCGCTGCGGCTACGTGCGAGCCGGCGGGGCGGTGCCGGCCAGCCGCCTCCTCCCCCGATGCCGCCTGAGGAGCAGCACAGGTGCATCGCCTGGTACATGTGGGAAGAGCGGCGGGCGCAACGCGACCTCGAAGCGGGGCTCGAGGCGTGCTGCCGCTGGGTGCTGGGCGGCGGCAGTGCAAGCCTAGGTGCCGCGTGCTGATATGGATGCTGAGTGCATGCTGAGTGCATGCTGAGTGCATGCTGAGTGCATGCTGAGTGCATGCTGAGTGCATGCTGAGTGCATGCTGAGTGCATGCTGAGTGCATGCTGATTTGGATCCCTCATCAGGAGCCGCATGCATCGTAGGCGGGAGCGCGTATGTCGTTACGCCCGAGCAGGACGAGCCTCCGCCATCGCCGCCGCCGTCCTCGCCACCACCGCCGCCACTGCTCCCGCCCTCTCCGCTCTCCTCGCCTGAGCTGCATGCAAGTGCTCATCACGGCGCCCCCTCGTCCCCAGAGCTCCCGCCCGCCCTCGCAACTCCACTTCGCGCCTCCGCCCCCTCGCCACGCACGTCCGCTTGCTCGCCACGCGCCTCCGCCAATGGCGACGACGAGTACCTCGGCGTCGGCGGTGCCCTTGATGAACTCGGACAGGTGCTTGCCACTCTGATGGCCACTCTGATGGCCACTCTGATGGCCTCTGATTGCCTCTGATTGCCCTTGGCTAACTCGGATAGGTCTTGCCACGGAGTGCCTCCCTGAGTGCCTCTCTGAGTGCCTCTCTGAGTACCTCCCTCTCTGAGTGCCTCTCTGAGCGCCTCTCTGAGCGCCTCTCTGAGCGCCTCTCTGAGCGCCTCTCTGAGCGCCTCGCGTTCGATGGGCTGGGGCAGGGCGGCACTGCCTTCGTGCTTCACCCGAGCCTGAGTGCGTGCACCATCGATCGCGTCGCCGTGGGCGCGGAGCACGTGCTCGCCTTAAGCAGCCGAGGCCAGATCTGGTCGTGGGGCTCGAACCGCTTCGGGCAGCTCGGCCATGGTACCCGAGGGGAGCCGGCCACGCAGCCGAGCGTCGTATTGGGCGCGCTCGCCGGCCGGCGCGTGCTCGACGTGTCCGCCGGAGCGTTCCACAGCCTCGCGGCCGTTGAGCGGGGCTTCCACAGCCGCGCGGCGGCCGTTCACAGCGGTCGTTCACAGCGACCGTTCACAGCGACCGTTCACAGCGGATCGAGTGCGTCGAGCGTCTTCTCGTGGGGCTTCGGCGGCGACAGCGCCCTTGGGCATGGGCGCGAAGAAGATGAGTTCCGCCCGCGTGCCGTGCTGCACTCCTCCGAAGGCGAGCTGCTCATGGGCGTGAGGACGGTGGCGGCCGGTTGGCGCCACTCACTTGCTCTGACGCGCCAGGGCATCCTATGGGCGTGGGGACATGGCGACAGCGGCCAGCTGGGCGTGCAGGGCGTGGTGGAGGCGATGGCGCCGGTACGCATCGCGTCTTTCGATGCAGCGACTGGGACCACCGTGTGGAAGGGCAGCTGCCCAAATATGGAAGGCCAGTCGCACGTGCCAAGTATGGAAGCATCGCAGCTTCGGTTGATCGCAGCGGGCGATCAGTACAGCGTGGCCGTGGATGCACATGGGCGCGTCTGGCAGTGGGGGTGCATCCTTGGAGCTGGGCGGGAGAGTTTCCCCACAGCTTGCCCTCGGCGCATGCACCTGCCGCTGCCCGTGGAGGATGCCCACGTGGAGGATGCCCACGACGACGCTCTCCGTCCGCCCGGCACGACGCCGCGCGTGCGCTCGATCGCTGCGGGCGCCGGACACGTCATCGCGCTCACATGGGATGGCCACGTGTACACTTGGGGGCAGGGGCGCTCGGGCAGTCTGGGGCACGGTGACGAGCGTGATCTGCGCGCACCGGCGCTTGTGAGCATGCATGATAGGCTCCAGGGCATCACGAGCATCAGTGCGGGCGCCAACCACAGCCTCGCCATGAGGGCGAGCCTGGACGGCTCTGGTGAGCCTGTGATGTGGGCGTGGGGTCACACGGCAGCCTTGGGCGCGCCCTGGTACGAAGGTACGAACGTGCCAGAGGTGCTGTTCCAGATGAAGAAGCACTGAAGCAGGCGAGTTTGCGGCTCTGGAGATTTGTGGTTACCACGATGCCCGGGTCCGTCATCGGATCTCCGAAGACCTCCGGGGAGGGACCCGAAATAATTGAGGCCACACCAAAAGAACCAAATCAGGTACATCGGAAATCTCCCGCGGAGGTCAACGGCAATAATTTCAGGAATCTTTCTTGTGGAAGAGCGTTCAAAGCTGCCTGCACAAAGCTGCCCGCACATTCCAAAATCCACGAGAATGGGTTGCGCCACGTCGACTCCGAAAGAAGACGCTGTCATGCAGACCATAGTTGTCATCGGTGCCACCGGCGCTCAGGGTGGGGGCGTCGTGCGTACGCTCTCTGCCAAGGGTGGCTATGCGATCAAGGCGGTCACGCGCAAAATGGAATCGGAGAAAGCCAAAGCCCTTGCCGCGCTCCCAAATGTTTCACTCATCAGCGCCGACCTCGACGATGATGCCTCGCTCATGGCCGCCTTCTCGGGCGCGTATGGCGTGTTCCTGGTCACAAACTTTTGGGAGCACTTTTCGGCCGCCAAGGAGGTCGAGCAGTGCAAGAAAGTTGCCGCCGCTGCGAAGGCGGCTGGTGTCGCACACGTGGTCTGGTCAACGCTCGAGCACACACCCTCGTTTGGCGCGGGCGACACCATCCCGGACATTGACAACCATGGAACGAAGTACAAGGTGCCGCACTTTGACGGAAAGGGCCTCGGCGACGCGGAGTTCAAGGCGGCAGGCGTCCCGACCACGTACTTGCTCACTTCATTCTACTGGGACAACATGATCTACTTTGGTATGGGCCCCAAGAAGGGCGAGGATGGCCAGTATGCCATCACCTTTCCGCAGGATCCTGAGACGGTGCTTCCGGGCATCGCCGCACAGGACATCGGTGCCTGCGCCGCGGGCATCTTCGCAGACCCAAGCCTCATCGGCCAGACCATCGGCATCACCGGCGAGAAGCTCACGTGCGGCGCGATGGCCGAGAAGATGAGCAAGGCGCTCGGGGTCGAGGTCAAGTTCAACAGCGTGCCTGCCGATGTTTACCGCAGCTTTGGCTTCCCGGGCGCTGACGATCTCGGCAACATGTTCCAGTGGCAGGCGGAGAACAACGCGGACTTCTGCTCGCGCCGTGATGTGGCAGTATCGAAGAGACTGCACCCGGGGATGCTTGATTTCGATGCCTGGCTCGCGCAGCATGGCAAGTCCATCCCAATGTAGTAGGCGCTCGCCAGGCTCTGGGAGCTGATGGTCCGTACCATGGCCCCTGTGAGGAGCGGCCTGGCTCGCAAGAGGCGATCATGAACTACGAGCGGGGTGTAGGCCGATTCGCATCACGCATAGATGAACACGCGCAGCCGCCAGCCGCCCTTCGACTGGGCTTTTCGAGCAGGAGCAAGCAAGTGCAAGTGCTTGCTTGAGCAGGAACGCAGTGGCGTGGGAATGACGAGCCCGCTGAGTGAGGGTCTAGGGCAGAGAGGTGGGGACGAACCGGAGGTGCAACGGACGTGCTGCTCCGGGGCAAGGGTGGGTTCCCACACACCGGGTTAGTATTGCGGTCGATAAGCGGTCGATGGCAAGATACTACGGTAGACGTGCGGTAAACTACAAGACGTAGTACTTTAAACATACAGTAATCACACTGACTTCCAGAGACTGCCGGACCGCCGTTGATTGAATCATCGCATCATACAACCCCCGGTACACGTCCATCGCTCCGAATCTTCAAAAATGAAAAAATCTCCCTGAACCTGCGACCTGTCTCCGAGCCGGTGTGGTGACGCCACTGCCATGATTGTTGAAACCGTTCATTTCATTCATTATACGCTCGCGTTACTGACAAGTTACGATCTACCTTAATTGTGCTTGACGCGCTATTCAGGCTTTGCTTTCGTGGCCACAGCTGCCCTCGCCTCGTCTAGCCAGGGCAACGGCTGGGCGGGTCGCGCCGTGCGCGCGATGAGCTGCACAAAAGGGTGCGACTCTGGAAAATGAGCCGCCTCAAGCCCGATGGCAGAGGCGCGCAGCAGCCCGAATTGCTGGCCGAGATGTGAACTGCCACAACTCAACAGGGCCACGTGTGCACCGCTCTCTTGTGCCAGCACCGCCACGTGCGCGAACGTGAGTGGCGGGCCAGCGTCGGATGCGAGCACGGCCGCGCTCAGAGCCCGTCGTCGAAGCAACCTGCAGACGCTCGCACGGCCCAGGTGGATCCCTTTGGCTCTCCGCTGAGCTCCATCGGCGGACGCTACCGTGCTGATGATGTCCGCGCTCAGCCGACTCAGCACGGCCGCAGTACTGGCTCCAGCGGCCGTCACCCAGCGCGGGTCCAGATCGGAGTGGAAGGCCTCCTTGAGTGGCGCCGCTGGAACTAGTGTCGGAACTGCCGCGCGCGCATCCGTGCGCAGAAAGGACACGCGCCGGCTGGCGTCGCCCTCGAGGTCGCCGAGCGTGGCGGCGACGACTTTGGCTGGACGCTTGCGCTTCTTGTCAGCGGGCATTCTCCAAAGTCAAGTCAAGTCAAGTCAAGTCAAGTCAAGATTCAAAATGGCGGTCGCCTTTCCGCCGCCTTTGGTGCCCATCGCTGGCGCGAGCGATCGGGAGGGCAGATCTCGACGCAACCTGCACCACTGGATAGCCCCGAGTCGGGGCATCATCCCCATCTTCTTGATCTTGATCATCGCGGCGCACCGGGGCTTCAACATCGTGCCTTTTCAGGAAGTCTACAGTACGGCAATGCAACACCGCTCCAGGGCCGACGATGGGAGCGGTCGGGGGCCTGCGCGAGGGCTGCTCCGATGGTCCAAGGTGTCGGTAGGGTCTGGCGTCCGCCGGCGCCGCGCGTCGAGCGCGCGCGGCCCTTCTCCGACGAGTTTTTGGTGTTTTGGGCTTGACAAGGGCACGTCAATCGATTTTGGCCAGGCAACAAGGGCGGCTGGCGCGGCGGCGGAAAGAGTGGTCGAGGGCGTTTCCGCGGTGCGCGCCACACACCCCGTCCTCTATCTCACGCATGCGCGCGCGTTCGCGACATATAGGTGTGGCGTCGATGGCGGCGCGAGAGGCAGACGGGCGGCGGGAGCAGCAGAGAGAGAGGGTGTCCGTGAGGCAGAGGGCGACGACGAGGACGAGGCCATGGCGGGCGACGAGAACATCTCGATGCAGGAGGCTGAGGGCGGCGGGGGTGACGCTACGGGTGGCATCAAGAAGGGGAAGCGTACGCGCAGCAAGCGGCCGAACGGTGGTCAACGGCAGCGGCAGGCGATGGAGAGGGCGGACCGTCGTCTGGCGGCGGACGAGGCGAGCGGGAGCTGAGCTGAACGGCGCGAGGGCGAGGGTTCCGAGTCTGTGTTGCTCACGCGACTGCAGTACGGGTCCTCTCCCTTGAGCTGGTAATCTCGGTGAGCGTGACGCTGCGCCGACCGGCCTCGAGCTCCTCGGTCGAGGCGCCTTTGTCCCTCCCTCTTTCTCTCCCCCAGTCCCCCATTTTATGCTTGACGCCACGGTCGATCTCGAGCCGATTTCCTCTTCGGCGTAAGAGTGGCGCTCATCGGCTCGAGATCGGCCCGTTACTTCTCACCTACTTGTTCTCCGAGGGCACGTATGTCAGCATCTATGACGTGTCACCTCTAGATGGACCCCCTCCGTCATCTCCGCCTACTCCCGTCCTCCCCTGCTGGCTTCCGGAGCACATTCGATAGGCTTCCGTATGGTTGTCTGTTGTTTATGTATAGACTTGACTTGACTTCTCCAAAGCTCTTCGTGGTTATGAATACAACAATACATGTACCCGATAAAAAGACACCGGGGGGAGCTGGGACACAACACGTACATGTTCCCGGTTTCCATTTTCGGACATCCATGGCGAAAGGCAGCTTCGTAGCGTCCAACGCGATGGTCGGCGCGCTCTGTCGCGGCGACGAGGCCAAGGCCGTGGGCCTCATCGACAGCGTCAAAGAAGCGGCCCACCTCGGGAAATGCCTTCTGAGTGCATGTGAGACTGGTCACCCTAAGTGCGCGAGGCTGCTGCTCGCCGCCCACGCCGCCGTCGACCAGGCAGACAGCGACGGCCGCACGCCTCTGATCGCCGCCTGCGACCAAGGTCACGGCGACTGCGTGCAGCTGCTGCTCGCCGCCCACGCCGCCGTCGACCAGGCAGACAGCCACGGCCGCACGCCTCTGATCGCTGCCTGCTTCAAAGGAAATGGCGACTGCGTGCAGCTGCTGCTCGCTGCCCACGCCGTCGTCGACCAGGCAAACAGCGACGGCCCCACGCCTCTGCTCGCTGCCTGCGTCAAAGGCGATGGCGGCTGCGTGCAGCTGCTGCTCGCCGCCCACGCCGCCGTCGACCAGGCAGCCAGCGACGGCCGCACGCCTCTGATCGCCGCCTGCCTCAAAGGCGATGGCGGCTGCGTGCAGCTGCTGCTCGCCGCCCACGCCGCCGTCGACCAGGCAGCCAGCGACGGCCGCACGCCTCTGATCGCCGCCTGCGTCAAAGGCGATGGCGGCTGCGTGCAGCTGCTGCTCGCCGCCCACGCCGCCATCGACCAGGCAGCCAGCGACGGCCGCACGCCTCTGATCGCCGCCTGCTTCAAGGGCGATGGCGACTGCGTGCAGCTGCTGCTCGCCGCCCACGCCGCCGTCGACCAGGCAGCCAGCGACGGCACCACGCCTCTGTACGCCGCCTGCCTCAATGGCCACGGCGGCTGCGTGCAGCTGCTGCTCGCCGCCCACGCCGTCGTCGACCATATGGCCAGCGACGGCACCACGCCTCTGTACGCCGCCTGCCTCAAAGATCACGGCGACTGTGTGCAGCTGCTGCTCGCCGCCCACGCCGCCGTCGACCAGGCAGACAGCCACGGCTTCACGCCTCTGATCGCCGCCTGCTTCGAAGATCACGGCGGCTGCGTGCGGCTGCTGCTCGCTGCCCATGCCGCCATCGACCAGGCAGCCAGCGACGGCACCACGCCTCTGCACGCCGCCTGCATCAAAGGCGATGGCGGCTGCGTGCAGCTGCTGCTCGCCGCCCACGCCGCCGTCGACCAGGCAGACAGCAGCGGCAACACGCCTCTGCACGCCGCCTGCTACTATGGCGACGGCGACTGCGACTGCGTGCAGCTGCTGCTCGCCGCCCACGCCGTCGTCGACCAGGCAAACAGCCAAGGCCGCACGCCTCTGATCGCTGCCTGCCTCGAAGGCCATGGCGGCTACGTGCAGCTGCTGCTCGCTGCCCATGCCGCCATCGACCAGGCAAACAGCGACGGCACCACGCCTCTGATCGCCGCCTGCAGCAAAGGCTCGATCGACATAGTCAAGCTGCTCTTGCATGCCGGCGCACGCACCGACTTGCGATCCGCTTCCGGCACAGCCCTCGACATCGCAGAGGCCCAAGGCCACACCGTCATCGCAAGATTCCTGCGCAGCAGACGCCGCGCACCTGCGACGATCGCTGCTGCGGTCGCTCCGGTGTCGAGTGCGGAGCGTGCGGCAGCCGAGCGGGCAGCCGAGCTTGCCGCTGCGGCTCTGCTGGCTGAGGAGGAGGCGGAGGGCGCGCACAAGCAGCAGGCGCAGACGAACAAAGCGAGCAAGAAAGCCAAAGCCAAGCAGGCAAGGGCGAGCGAGGCGAGAGCGCCGGTAGAGTGTGCGTCAGCGGCCGCGAGTGGCAGCGCCGAGGCGGACAGCGAGGTGTCGGCGGCGGCTGGCGACGAGGACGGCGTGGGTTCCGCTCCTTCTGCCGCAGCCGACGAGGCGCTGCGTGTGGCCATGGCGGCCGCGCAGTACGAGGGCCTGGTCGGTGCGATCGAGGAGCACCACGCACGCGCAAGCGAGGGTGTGTTGGCGGAGGCGAGGGCGATGCGCGAGCGCTTGCACCAGAAGTGCAAGCAGGAGAGCCAGAAGCTGCGTCGCAAGCACGCGGCGGAGATGGAGATGCAAACCAGCCTGTCGAAGCTGTCACTGCACGAGGTCACACAGTCGCCGCCTGCCGCAAGCTCAGCATCCGCACACGCGGCGCCAGCATCGGAGGCTACTGAGGCACCCTCGGCGCCGCCCGCGGCCGTCGCCCTCACGCTCGCCGAGCTTGCGGCGGCGACGGACGGCTTTGGAGAGCAGCGGCTCATCGGCAGCGGCGGCTACGGCAACGTCTACACCGCGGATGCGCTGTCGTCGCTGCGGCCCGAGGCGCTGCCGCTGCGGCTGCGCCACAAGCCCATCGCCGTCAAGTGCGCCAAGTCGGGCGTGCACGATCTCACCGACCTGCGGCGCGAGGTGAGTGTGCTGCAGCAGTGCAGCCACCCGCACGTGCTACCGCTGCTCGGCTACTGTCTGGAGCACGGGGCGCCGCCGTGCCTCGTCTTCCCGCTGATGCGCGGCGGCAGCTTCGCCGATCGGCTGTGGCCGAAAGAGGCCGACTCCGAGCACCTGCGCCGCCTCGGCCTACCTGCGTCGCTCAGCCCGTTGATGTGGCACGAGCGCCTGCGCATTCTACGCCAGGCGACCGACGCGCTGCTCTACCTGCACACGCCAGTGCCTGGCGGCAAGGGTGCCGTCGTCCATCGCGACTTCAAGCCTGAGAACATCCTGCTCGACGATGAGCTCAACGCCTACCTCGCGGACACGGGATTCGCCAAGATGGACGCCGGGCCCGAGGCGTCGAAGATGAAGAGCGCGTCGAATGCGTTCTACCTCACCCTCGGCTATCTGGACCCGAGCGTTTCGGCAGGCGGCGCGTACTCAGCTGTGACTGATGGCTGGGCGCTGGGCATCACGCTGCTCGTGGCGCTTACCGGCCGCTCACCTTTGAAGATCATCAACAAGTGCGAAGAGGAGTTTGAGCTCGATTTCGCCGAGATCGACGCCGAGAAGCTCGCCGACGCCGGGGCGGACTGGCCCCCGATTGTGGCGACGACGATCAAGGACGTCGTCCAGTCTGCCGTGTCAGGTCTTTGCCACGACAAGGAGCGGAAGAGGCTCACGGTGTCCGCCGCACTCGCGACGCTCACGAGCCTGGTGGATGAAGATGGCAGCAGAGGCAGTGGCCAGGGCGCGCCCCAGGACTCGGTGCTTTCAAGCTCGGAGCAGACCGCGAGCAAGGCGGCTGGCTACGTGCCCTCGCCGCTCTCGATGCAAGTACGCGAAACGCGCAAGGGCACCGATGCACACAAGAGCATCAAGGACAACATGCTGCTCGCGTTCAGCAACCTGATGCCTCGACTCGACGCCATCTACGCAGCAAGGGCAGCGCAGGCGCCCGAGGGCTTTGAGGAGCGCATCAACTATTGGCATCGTGAGTGTGGCATGCGGATCGACCTGAAAGATCGGTTGCACTCGCTCCGCATTTGGGCGAATGCCGCGCGCCACCTCGACGACGATCGGTGGCGCCGCGATGGCCCACGGGACGAGGCGGAGGCGTCGCAGCTAGTGTCCGCGGTGAAGACGGCGCTCGAGGCGCTCGAGGGCGCTTCCTCACGTACACGATGAGTATCATCGCGACAGGACGCCATGGCGTCATCAGATACATTACACTACCACAGAGGCGTCATCAGAGGCTTCATCAGATACATTACACTATCGGGGGCACACACGCGCACGCTTTTTTACGTACCGAGAGGCTGTGTACGTTGTTAGGTGTACGCGGTCCCGTAGCTTTTAGCCTGAGCCCGTCAGCGTGTGCTCGAAAAAATCCGCAGCTGAATACAGTGAAACGCGCCGGGCACGTACCGGACACCGCACGAATCACGATAGTCGACGCATAAATCGCCTCGCCAAATCCTCGCCAACTAGTCTCCAGCAAGAGCTCAGATGAAGATCAACATGCACGTGTCAAGCTAGGGCGCCTGCAAGCTGCATCGGCCATCACGATCACGCCCTTTCGGCTCTCCAAACTCCAAACGATTAAGGGGACCCCCGACGCAAACCCGCTCAGATGTCCACGACCTTGCCTGGGTTGAGGATGTTGAGTGGGTCGAGACTTCGCTTGAGCTCCCGCATCATCTCGACGGTGTTCTCGCCGTACTGAGGCACGAGATACTTCTTCTTGCCCACGCCTATGCCGTGCTCGCCTGTGCACGAGCCGCCCGCGGCGAGTGTGCGCGCCATCAGCCGCTCATTGATGGCGTTCAGCTTCGCCACGTACTCGGGAGGATCGTCGTGACGCACAAGGAGGATGCAGTGGAAGTTGCCGTCGCCCGCGTGCCCAAAGATGGGACCCCATACGCCCGAAGAGGCCACGTCATCCGCCGTCTGGCGCATCACCTCCGCCAGTCGCGAGATGGGCACCACCGCGTCCGTCACTATCCCGCGCGAGCCCGGGCGCAAAGCGAGCGCCGCGTAGTACGTCGAATGGCGCGCCGCCCAGAGGCGCCGGCGCTCGCTTTCGGAAGTCGCCCACTGGAAAGAGCCGCCGCCGCTGTCATCGCAGCACTCCTTGGCGACCGAGGCGATGGCGCCCACCATCTCATCAGAGACGCCTTCAAACTCGAGGAACAGAGTCGGGCCCACGGGCACATCGGGCACCTGATGAGGGAGGCCATCAGCGTGGGCTCATCAGTGGAATCATGAGCGGTCATCAGAGGAGCAGAGTCGGACCCACGGGCACCTAATTAGGGACGCAGCCATACGTGACCTAATTAGGGCATGTCGCTCACCTCGGTGGCATAGGAGTTGAAGGCGCGAATGGCGGACGCGTCGAGCAGTTCACAGCGCGCGAGGGGCACGCCGCTCTGCAATAGGCTCGCAACGGCCGCCGCTGCCGCCTCGAGGGTCGGGAAGAGGCACGTGGCTGCACTCACGGCCGCCGGCAGCGGATACAGCTTGAGCTGCGCCTCTGTGATGATGGCCAGGGTCCCCTCACTGCCCACGAGCAGTCGCGTGAGGTCATACCCTGCGGATGACTTGCGCGCGCGCCCACCGGTACGCACCACCGCGCCGGACGCAAGGACCTAATCAGGGACGCAGCCATACGTCACCAGAGGCCATCCGATTGCAATCAGAGGCCATCAGCTAGCATACTGCAGTCAGCCCCAAAGTATTCTCACGCATGGTACCATAACGAACGGTGCTCGTGCCGGAGGCGCCGCAGGCGACCATGCCGCCTAGCGAGGCGTCCGCGCCCGGGTCGACGGGGAAGTGCAAGCCCGTCTCGCGCAAGTGCGAGTTCAGAGACTTGCGCGTCACCCCTGCCTGTACGCGGCAGTCCATGTCCGCTGCGTTCACCTCCAGGATGCCGTTCATCTCGGAGAGATCGAGGCAAACGCCGCCGTGCACCGCCTGTATGTGGCCTTCGAGTGATGTGCCCGTGCCAAAGGAGATGAGTGGCGTCCGAGTCTCCGCGCACAGCCGGACGACCGCCGACACCTCCTCAGTGCTGTGGGCGTAGACGACCGCTGAAGGCGGAACCGACGGGTGGTGTGATTCGTCATCGCCGTGCCGATCAAGGATTGAGGCGTTCGTGGTCACACGGTGCACCACACGCTCCAACTGCGCCAGCAGCGCGTCGCCGACCGAGACACGCGCAGCAGCGGTCGTGAAGCGTCGACGCACCAGCATATGATGAGCGAAATTCCACAAGCATTTCGTCATTTTTTATCGTTCTCCGAATTCAAGTCTCCGTGTACAGGGAGACACACGTGTTGAAGAGAGCGCGGCAGAGAGGTGTGGCCCGTTTGATTCTTTGCGGAATCCCGCGCCATGCGCAAAATCGCTTTGGAGTTCACCTCTCATGTTCGCCCTCGCACTCCTGTCCGCCGCCGCGTTCCCGCCGGCCACGCAGTATACATGGCGCGGCCACAAGTGCTCCTACGTCAAGGCGGGCCAGGGCCCACCTGTGTTGCTGCTTCACGGCTTCGCTGGCAGCGCATTCAACTGCTGGCGGAGCACGGTGCCAGCGCTTGCTGCCACGCACACCGTCTACGGCCTTGACCTGCTTGGACTCGGCGCCAGCGCTCAGCCAGCAAACGTCGAGTACAGCATCGATCTGTGGCGCGAGCAGTGCGCCGACTTTCTGCGGGAGCACACGAGCCGCGAGCCGCCGATCATCATCGGACATTCCTTCGGTTCGCTCATCGCCCTGGAGCTGGCGCGGGAATGTGCCTCCGTGGGCTCGCCGGTGCGTGGCGTCGGCATGATGAACTGCGGCGTCGGCATGAACAACAAGAACGCGCTCAAGGTCGAGGGCTGGCGAGCGCGCCAAGCGGCCAAAGGCATCGACGTTGAGCCTGCGGCGGAAGGATGGCAATTAGCCTTCATTGGCGCCGTGCTGGCGCTGGTCGATGCCATCTTCAACCAGCGGTGGCTGCTGACCTTCATCCTCGACAAGTTTGCCACCGCGGACAATGTGCGCAGCGCGCTCCAGCGCAGCGTCTACGTCAACCCCGAGTGCGTGACGGACGACCTCGTCGATGATTACCTCTCACTGGCTACGGACAAAGAGGCGGCCGTGGAGGTACTTCGCCAAATCTATACCAATGACGGCGGTCCGCTTCCCTTCGACGCCGCCGACGCCCTGCCCGATGATCTGCCCATCCTCGTCGTGTGGGGTGACACCGACAACCTGGCACCGATCACGGGACCAGTCGGCCGCTACTTCCGCCAGCGCGCACAGGCGCTGCCAGCCACACGTTTTGAGGAGATCCACGCCGGCCACGTGCCACAGGACGACAGCCCGGAACAGGCCAATGCCATATTGAGAGAGTGGCTGGCGGGCGTGTAAGTGGGTTGCACGCGACATTGGCGGGCGGCGTGTGAATGTTCTTCTGCTTCGTTCTACTAAACCTTACACCTTCGCTCATGCCTTCGCTATGTCAAATCACAAATGGCACATGAACTTTGTTCTCACAGATCGTCCGGGCGATCCAACGCACTTCGATCCACAGCTTTCCCGCGCGCCTGATTTGCTCGGCCGCCAGCGGCTGGATGATGCCGCGGCACCTTGGACTCGCCGAGCCTTCCGATGGCCCGATCCAGTAGATCCTGATGCTCATAGCAATCGCTGAACTCGACGCCACGCGAGACGAGAAGTGAGACCAACTCGGCAGAGCTCATGGCCTGAAGTCGACCGACCGAAACAGTACTCGTCGAGGCTTCCGGCGGTGGCGCAGCCGCTTTCTGCGCACTGGCGGCCCTTGCAGCGGCAGCTCGCCCAATCTCCTTTGCGTACGCAGGCTGCACGCCAGCGTCTCTTGCCTTCGCCTCTTGGATCTTGGCCATAATGTCGCGAGCACTCAAGCCGCCCGGTCCCTTAAAATTGTCCGCATTGCAGAGAGTCCGCGATGACGGCAGCTGCAAGCCCAGCAACGCCCGGCGTGCCTTCATCGACCCGTGTCCAACTCCTGTGCGTGCAAAGTTGTATAAGCCCACTGATAGGGTTTCGTCGCGCCTTCGCGCCGCTATCGCGCTCTGCTGCTGTGTCACGCGTGGGGACACAGCGATCGTGGTACGGTACGTACTAGA
>Ga0210242_101556_pt1 | contig 16407 bp, 11 predicted proteins | sample ChrtobMeP5a_16mM_FD_155445 | JGI IMG/M metagenome (GOLD analysis project Ga0210242, IMG submission 155445) | Chrysochromulina tobin associated microbial communities from unialgal haptophyte culture, Seattle, Washington, United States - P5a_16mM | ecosystem: Host-associated > Algae > Haptophytes >... | reverse complement strand
TGTAATGCCTAAGGTATTTTGAAGGTACATTTATCTTACATGTACATATCCTAGTTCAGTCTTCCCCCTCTTTCTCCCCTCTTTTTCAATTTTTTTATTATCGTTCCACCAGCACCGGAAAAAAGCCAACATATAAACGGTCGGTGACTCTGCACGCGGTGACTCACGGCGAGCCCCCTCAACAAGGTCATGGCGTTGTGGTCGACGGTACTCCTTCTCCCCGTTAGCGTGGCGCTGCTCATCGCGCAATATTGGGGGGTCTTTTACATGTCAACCCTAGCGTACTCTGACTTTGAGATGTGCCAGCCGCGCAACTTCCGCGAGGCCTTCCGCGGATGGTTCACCGGCATTTGCCTCACCGACGAGCAGCTATGGTGCCGCGTGCACGGCAACCAGCACCCCGACTGCGCTCAGGCCGACTGCCGCGCCGAGGAGATCCGCCTTACACTATACCCCATATTTTTCGAAACGGTCAAAATCGTCAATGGGGAACAGGAGCGGTATGGAGCCATGCCCGACACATCCGTCTACGACCGGAACAATGTGTGCTTCGACCGCATACGGCAGCACATCCTCAGCTTGAACACCCCGCCGCCGCTCGGAGACGGTCTCGTTTTGCGGACAATCATGGGCGTGTGCGTCCCCAGCGACGATCGGCGCTCCATGTTTCTGCCAATCTGCCCCTTGAGAACCGCGCGCTGTCGCAGCTTGTTCTACCGCCCGTGGAACTACTCCGACCCACAACACGCAACCTGGGGGTGCGGCGATGAGGGCCATGGCGACCCGACCCTACAGGGCGATCTTAGCAACGAGACCGTACGCCTTTACTACCGGCAGCAGAGCTACGCCAACCAGTTCGAAAGAAGTGCGCGCGGACTCGACTCTTGGGTGGATGCACCGCATCCGAACTATGGGTGGCCTTCACTCCCCGATGACTGGATGAGATATCCAACGTGATGGGACGGTGACGGGGCCACCTGAGCCCCTCCCGGGGAGCGCCAGCAACTCGGAATTCAAGTGCGCTGTCGTGGAGAGGTGCAGCAGAGTCTGGGTGATCTCTGGTCTCACGCTCTGGTGCCAATGCCCCCTCTGGTCTCCGAAGGCGCGCTCTCAAGTCTGTCTCATAGGAATCCTAGAGCTTGCGAGCGAGGAGCCTGGCGGACGCGCCGAGCCCGTGAGCGTCCCCTTCAATCAGTGCACCTGACACGCCGGTGTGTTGGCCGCTCGTGCGGCTTCTCACCTTCACCTTCATCTTTCCGACACCCCCCATTTCGGACCCCAACGCGCAACGCCCAGCCTGATGAGTGTGTATACGCTGTGTCGATCGACGAGTGTGCTGCGTGCGGTGCATACAGCATCGCCCCGAACCGCTACCGGATTCTCCAGGGCGGGCTCTGCACACTCACAAGTCCGTTCGCATAACGGGGGGGAACCGCGCGCGGGAACCGATACGAACCGGATACACAGAACACACCATGATACACACTCACACATATAAAAACCATTCGGTTCTCGTGTTCCAACATTATCAAGACCACAAGTATAAAATCTATCGACATTGATTCGGTAGCGTGCGCGGACCCGGCAGCGGCACCCGCGTAGCGGCGTGTATATCTCAATCTGAATCTCTGTCGTGTGGGCGGCGCGCGCCCGGCCCCGGGCGCGCACGGGCGGGCGCCCGGCGCCGGCCGGCGCGTCGTGTGGCACGAAGCCCGGCCGAATGCGTACCGAATGCGCCGCGCCATACATGTAGGGAGATCTGTACTCTACGAGGTCTCTCAAGGTACTCCCAACGAAGACCCAACAAGGACGGAGCGGAGGTGGGCGCCTCTCTGCGGCTGTGCACACGTGGTCTCTCACACAGTCCGAGTCCCTGAGTGGCTGTGAGAGTCCTCTCATATCCCGACACACTCTGCCTCACGCACACCCTTCAGCCGATGGTCTGTGGTGCATATCTGGTGCATGCTCTGACCTCCCCTCCGCCCTCCCCCACTTTGTGAGTTTGTGTACTCTGTTCTCCCGCCTCCATCACACTGGCTCACGAGGCTGGAAATTGCATGCATGCACCAGAGGTGTGAGGGCTCGAATGAAGGTCCGAATCAGGTCCGAATCAGTTCCGAATCGGCCATGTTCTTCAGACTCAGAGACGACTGCCCGGTAACTGCCCGGCCGCCATAGCCTTGGCCTGCGCCGCCGCTTCCTTCTCGGCCGCCGCCTTGGCCTTGTATTGGCCTTGGCCTCAGCCGCCTCCTGCGCCGCCGCTTCCTTCTTGGCCGCTTCCTTCTTGGCCGCCGCCTGCGTACCGCCTGCGCCGGTACCATCACGAGTGTATCACGAGTGCGCTGGGAGGATCAGGGGAGGGCAGTCCCATCCGGCTCTATTCCCGACATCTCGACCGACATCATACCCTCCGAGAGCATCCCATCCAGCTCCTTTAGCCGCGAGTCCCGCGCCTGATACTCTTCCCACGTGGGGTCGCCGGCGTACAGGCCCGCGGAGGAGCCCTGCGCCGCAAGGACAGACTCGAGGTGCGCGCGTGCCTGGGGGGTCTCACGCGCGGCCTCGAGCACTCGGTGCGCTTCGCTCTCCTGCATCCCTGCTGAGATCAAGCTGCGCAGGTGGGAGAGCTCCTTGAGGCTCACCGAGCGCGGAGCCGGGGGCGGCCGCAGACCGGGAAGAAGCAGGGCTTCGTGTCTCCCAGGAGAGAGTTGTTGGGGTACGTTGGGCATGTACATGGCACCGTACTGTTGCTTCTTCTGCGCCGCGGCGCGAACTTGAGGAACATCTTCTTCCAATGCAAATACCATGGCATCCGCCACGGGCTTCGCGGCACTCCTTGCCGAGCGCTGGCGCTGCACCGTCTCCGTCTCCGAGCTGCTCTCATGGCGCGCACAGAGGGTTTCGAGCTGTCCCTCCGGCAACGCATCGTCGTCTGGCGAAGCCACGCCGGCAGCGCCGGCAAAGCGGACTCGGCCAGGGTTGACCAGGTCGCGACCACCGACACCTACGGGCAGTGCACTGCGATCCAAGGTGTCGGGCTGGCCAACCTGCCCGTGCGGGAGCGCACCGGCACCTGTGTCGTCGTCCGCGAAGCCTGGGGGCGGCCGCATGGACATCGAAAAGGGGCGCGGGCTGTCCTCGATCTGCACAATGATCTCGTCACAGCTCACGCCAGCGAGATCCGTCCATCCGAAGCCGCGGTCGATGCCGAGGACGATAGAGCCTGCCTGCACGCCTGCCTGATGCGCCTGCAAGTTGGGAATGACCCCTTGGACGAAGACGTACCCGCCGGCTTGCTTGAGATACATTCCGAGTGGTGTCGTATTAGGGAAGGTGTACTGCACCGCTCGAGACTGAAGCCAGGCGTCCTCCTCCTCTGGGGTCCGCGGCGGCCGCGGCGTCCGCAGTGGCCTCTGTTCAAGATACCTCTCGTAGTCTGCACCTGCCAGCTGCGGCTTGATATCTTTCGAGGAGCTGCGCTGCATGAAGCGCTGCCAACGCTCGCGGAACCGCGAGCGCTGCTCTTGAAGCGTTTGAACAACGCGGTGCTCGAGGGGCTTCAAATGCTCGCGCTCGAAGCTCTGCCAACGCGTGGGGCCGCCCTTGGGGGGATGCGCGAAGCAGTAGTAGGAGCCTGCTAGTAGAAGGATGATGACAGCAGCGAGCGCGCCGACCACGCCGCCGATGATCGACCCTGCGATTCCACCCGTCTCCGTGTAAGGAGCCGTCTCCTGGTTCTGGCTAGAACCGGCCTCCACCGTGCGGAGCACGGGATACCCCGGAGGTTCACGCGGGGTTCTCGGGGGCCGGGGGGGCGGCGGGGATCTAGGCGGCGGTGGAGAGGGCGAGGGCGGCGGCGGAGAGGGCGAGGGCGGCGGCGGAGAGGGTCTGGGGGGAGGCGGAGAGGGTGAGGGTGGCGGTGGCGAGGGCGGCCTTGGCGGCGACGGCGGGGGTAAGGGCTGCGTGAAGGTGCCCCCACGACACCCACAGCACAGGCTTGTTGGGAGAGCAGATTGCCACTTAAAGAGGGTGCATGGATTGGCCCCTGGCACGAAGCTGTTCGCGTCCACGAAGGATTGAGGGGTGCTAAAGTAGTCGCAGCCGACGTAGCCGACGACCCAGTCCGCGTTGTCGGTCCGCAGCAGATGATCGTCTATGAGGGATCCGCTTACCGCTTGAGTGTGGCACGGCAGTGATGGCGGAAGCGGGGAAGTGGGCGGCGACGGAGGGCTCGGGCCAAGAGTCATCGTTCCGCCCCCGCAGCTGCAGCAGTGCGTCAGCGGCGAAGCTACCCGCCATGTGTAGTTGCCGCACAGCCAGGGCGTATTGTCAAAGAAGGAGCAGTTGGCCGCCGAAGGCACTGGAGCCCACTCATTCAGGCGCGGAGCTACGCGAGTCATGAAGGCCATCCACGTAAGACCAGTGGGCCCCATGAGGATCGAGGTGTCGAATGGCGGTTGCGGTACGCGGTCCCAGCAAAACGCGCCAGGTGCCGCTGGGGGCGCCGGCATTTTTCCCTGTAGGAGAGGAGCCTGTCCAAGAGTGCCCGTCTTCGATCTTGGGATCGGCTTCTGGAAGACCGTCTCACAGCACCTTTTATGGCCGTTTCTGAATGCATGCGTTTCTCGACATGGAGTTTTCAAGGCTTCTCGCCGTCGCGCGCATACTTCTAAAAACATTTTGATGTGCAAGAAAAGTTCCCGGTAAATCCTTGTTCATAATGAACTGGATTGGTCCATAATGGCGTCGCTCGCCAACGCCGCACCCTCGGCGTGCTCTGCGCCGTGGCCTATGTGGTGCTACACCATTGGTGGCCACCAATTGGGCGGCGGCCACCGCAAGGCCTCCGGCGGAGGTTTGTCTTCTTTGGCGATTCAATCATTGGCAACGCCTGGTCGGAATGTGGCTGGCTGGCGCAGCTGGCTTCTATTTACAAGCGGACAGCCGATGTGACAAATCGTGGATACAATGGTTACAATTCACGTTGGGCGCTGCATGTGCTGCCGCATCTCTTCCGAGACAGCGCTCTTTCTGCGCCAAGCCTGGTCGGCATATGCCTCGGTGCCAACGATGCGATTCTACCTCCGCCATTGGCCGGCCGCTCGCCCGCCGCCAGCCGCCACCATGTGCCAATCGACGAGTACGAACAAAATCTGCGCGCCATTATAGCCGCCAGTTTGGCGACGGGAGCATGCGTGCTCGTGATGACTCCCCCGCCAACAGATGGCCTCGCGTGGCTTGCATTCGAGCGGCGAACAAAGCCAGAGCCGCCGATTCGTGAGCACGCCGAAAGCACACGGAGCAACGAGGCAACGGGTGCATACGCTGCACGTGCCATCCGCGTGGCCAAGGAATTTTCGGGCGTGGCGGCGGTAGATCTGTGGAGCGCGATGCAAGAGCGCCAGCCGAGAGCATGGGGCTCGTTCTTCTCGGACGGCGTGCATCCCAATGTTGAGGGTGCCACCGTCATCTTTGAGCTCGTACGCGATACAATCGCGACGCACTTTCCGGAGCTCCGTCCAGCGGGCTCTGAGGGGGGAATGCTCTTCGATTTTCCTGACCACTGCTCGATCGACGAGCACGACCCGGCGCGCTCGTTTGAGCAGTGGGAGGAACGGAGACGCACGCGTCTGGCGGAGCAGTGAGCCGACTCGAAAACGGGGGTGGGCCTGCAACAGCCGAGCTACCGATATGTCTTGTGAGAACCGTGTGTGTGCCCCGGCTCACCCCGTGTGTTTGAAAGGTTCTTACCGGTATGATTCCCGCGAACGCCCGCCTCCGCCCCTCCAGGCGCCTCTCGGCGCGTCTCCGGAGCTCATCGGGGGCTCTGGCCGCACCGCGGTACCGCCGAACGCTACGCGTCCGCCGCGCGCGCCTTCATTTCGTCGACTGCTTTCGAGTAGGCGGCAGGCGCGGGGAGGCGCCCAATGGAGGCCAATTGATGGAGGCGCCCTGGGTGGAACTGGGGGGGTGCTGGGAGCGGGTGGCGGCAGGGTCGGGTTCGCTGGGGGCGGCCTCTTCTGAGTCGGCCGCGGGGAGCGGTCGGCTCCGGGGCTGCGGCTGTTGTGTGTTGAGCCGGGCCGCGGTTTCGATCGTCGCGCTGTCCGGGGCTGTCGTGTCACGTGTGGGTTGTGTGTTTGGTGGATTTGGATGGTTGTGAGGTTCGTCTGTGTGATCCGTGTGCCCGTGTGCGCCCGGGTGCCCCGTTTGTGTCCTCTGTGTGTGTCCCGGCTCCCCCCGGTGTCTTTGAACCCCCCGGTGTATGTTCCCGACGCGTCGGACTTCTGAAACCGATTCTGTACAAAACGCGAAACCGTATAGACGCCGCGAGTCCGAAACAAGTCCGAAAAGGTCGCACAGGCCATCCGGACTGTGTGGCCGCGCGGGTTGCACCTCATGGCGGCGCACAGTGCCGTGATGTCGATAGGTTCCAGGTCGGTCGACATGTCCGCAGCTGTCCAAGGACTCAGCTGGGTCGCAAAGCCGTTGTTCATGCCTCGTGCGCAGGCGCCGCGCTCTGAGGCCGCAGAGGGCTGGCAGCCGAGCCGCTCGCTCACACCGCGAGGAGACAGCAGTGGTACTGGCAACACCAGCTCGCCGTTCGCTTCATCACAAGCTGTCCTGCAGCAGCTGCCGCAGGGCCAATCAACGTCCGTGCCATTGCGGCGCCCACCGCTACAGTCGCCACGGCCGCTGCCTGAGAAGCAAGCAAGCAGCACGCCTCGAGCAAGCAGCACGCCTCGAGCAAGCAGCACGCCTCGAGCATGCTCGGTGGCATGGGCGATGCCATGGCCAAGTGCGAGTGAAGTTGCAGCACCAAGCAGGAGCAGGGTGCCCAGGACGATTCCTGCAAGCGGCTCTCAGTACCTCCCACCACAACAATCTCGCAAGCATAACTCATTTCTGCTTGGGTCTTCGACCAGCCCGCCTCTCACCTGGGCCGCGTCGCAGGTCGCTTTACCGCTCGACCGCTTGGCTCGTCCGTCCGCAAATAGACGCACCGTGCCGCCGCTCAAACTTGAGCGGAATTATGAGCGGGATCCCGAGGAGACGGGCGGGAAGCACCTTTTGCGACGCGAACAGGCGATGCACCAGGCCGGAGAGCGCGAATATATGCTGCGTCTGCGGCAACAAATTGCAGAGCGCACGCGAGATTACAACCGGATGCCGCGCGGTCGCGAACATCAGTCCGACTACTTTGAAAGCGGCGAAGGCAGCCAAAACATAATCAGCAAGGGCAGTGAAAGACAGACCCACTTCCTCTCGTGGCCCGAGCGGATGTGGGGCCGTGCGCTACGAGAGTCGCCGATGCATTGTGGCCGAGCACTGAGGGAGCGTGGTGGCCCTGGAGTCTACGAGCACAATGCATCGGCGTTTCATCCCTCTAGGCCCTCTACAGCGGGCGGGGTGGACGCAAATGGCCACGTTGGCAAACCCAAAGCCGACATCAGGGCCGACACGGTGGTTAGGATCTGAGCTGCTGAGTGCTGTCGTTCAACACGCTCCAGCTGTCCTTGTTTTCGTATGGTTATTGTAGAGGTATAGAGTTGATTCGCCTTTTAATCTTCCCCAAATAGGGACCGCTACTAACCCAATTAAAGTTTTTGCACACAGCGCGCGGCACCGGTCCTCCGCCGTATCGCCCGCTACGCTATATGGCTATCGATGGCCGCCGTATAAGGTGCCTGAAACCCGCGCAACGGGCCGGTGCGTCGGCGCCCGAGTCTGGTCACGTGGGTTCATGCCCGCTGCCCGGCTAGACGGTCTCTTCCGTGATGTGTTGAGTGATGTGTTAGTGATGTGTTAGTGTGTGCCCCCGTGTGTGGCCCTCGGCCTCGCCCCCGCTTTGCCCCCCAACAACCCCCCAACGCGTGTGGCTCCGCGCCCCAAATTCCTAATCGGGCGCTCGCTCGCATCCCTTGAGGAATAGCGAAGTACGCTTCGCGTAAGAGCGCGAGCCTGGACCCTGGTGCTTGCTCTGTGTGCGACCACGATCCACGTTAAGACCACGTCTAAGGTTAAAATCACTGCTCCTCAAGTCAGAATTGTCACCGCTTCCCCGCGTGAGCAAGAACTGAGCAAACACATGGTCGCTCGGACGGGAACGGAACCTCGGAACCTCGCTGGCTATGTCCCTGACGTACGGTATGACCTATGAATGTAAGAAGAGGACAATATGCTAGCAAGCGTCGACGCTGGGTACTCACAACACACAAGACGGTTATCGGTTTCGTGTCGCAAAAGAAAAACGATATATCTGCATTCAGGTCAACGGTTCAGGCCGTTTCCGGTAGTTTCTTGTAGCGGCGTTAGCCCATGCGTTAGCCGTTACCGTTTTCCCGAGACGACCGGTCCGGTGACACAGCACACAGGTGTCAGGTCCAGGCCGAGTTCATCGCCGCATGCGGCCACACCAGCAGCGCCGGACTAACTTAAGCTTAACGTACGATTAGCGTGGCGCGTAACAGTACTACCATCGAACTTGCGTTTCGCTTCGCAAATCTTCCATAGAGCACTCTTGTTCGGTTCCAAAGCAAATCTTCCAGCGATCCAACTAGTTCACGTATCACGAAGCAAGGCGGCACGTGATCGATCCAAATCGTTCATGAAGACTCGAGATTCCATCGAAGAAGGGTGCCACATGGCCGCGCCATCTCATTGAGCCGACGGCGGCGCTTGCGGCGCCTGCACGGGCTCTGCTGAGGGAAGGCGCTGCGCTGGCATGGGGCCCGCTCGGAGGGAGCGAATGGCCGAGCGCATGCACGTGCCACCGCCTGCGTGGCGCTCCTCAAGCTGCCTAATTTGGGCCTCGATTGCTTGCAGTTCCGTCAGCACCCGAGACATCGGCGGACGGTCGGAGGGCTCGTGCTGCCAGCAGGCTTGGATCAAGGGCGCGAGCGCGCCGAGGGGCGGAGGTAGCGCCACTGGCGGCCGCTTGCGCTCGACAGCGACGGCGAAGGCGGCCTGTAAGAAGCTATCGCTCCCAAAGGGGATCTCGATGTGCCCAATTTCCCACAGCAGCACACCGAACGAGAAGACATCGCACATCTCGTTGTACGGGTGGTGCGTGAGCACCTCGGGCGCCATCGAGCGATAGGTGCCAGTCTCGGCCGTATGCTCGGGTCCGAACGTCGTCGAGATGCCAAAGTCGCTCACCTTGGCATGTAGGTCCGCGTCGAGCAGTACGTTGGCGCTCTTCACGTCGCGATGGATCACCTCCTGCTGGTGTAGATAGGCGACGCCCGACGCCACCTCGAGCGCGATCCGGCTGAGCGTTGACGGGAATAGCTCTGCTGGCGAGTTGTGAAGCAGGTCGAAGAGCGAGCCGCCCGCCATGAACTCGAAGACGAGCGCAGGCGAGCTGAGCTGCATGCAGGTGCCATAGAGCATGCAGATGGACGGGTGACAAAGCTGCGAGAGGATGCGCGCCTCCTGCACGAAGCCACGCAGAGCGTCCTTATTAGAGGTACCCGGCGTCGTCTTGAGCACCTTGACGGCGACATCGAGACCCGCCACGCGCCCCCTCCAGACGGACGAACCTGAGCCTGAGCCCACCTCTCCGAGCAGTATGAGCTCGGCGGTCTGCAGCGGAACGGCCTTAATCTCCGGATCTGCCGAGGCTATGGCGGCGGCGCCGTTGGTGCCTAGGATGACGGGTGTCTTCATTGGCATCGCGCTGCCCATGGGCCCTACTGGCACTGCGCCCGCCCCGACCGGGATCGCGCTTCCCAACCCAACGACGAGGCTGTTAGTGCTCGCACCGGCCACGGCTGCGTGGCTGCTCGCGGATGGGCCGCAACAGGCACCCGGAACCTGTCTGAAGCTGGTTCCGAAGCTGGCTGTGCGATACAAAGGAGACGCGGTCGCCGTCGGCAATCCGCCGCAAGCCGAGGCGCTCATCGAGTTGAGCATCGGCATCATGCAAGCGCTCGCGGGGAGAGATGGCCACGCTGGGGTGGCGGTGCCGCCGGCACCGAGGCTGGGGATTGGGGTGGCCATTGCGGCACCGGCAACGCCCGACACGCCCGCACCGGTGCCGGGTGGGTTACTGGTAAGTCCACCGGGCAACAGGGCTGCCGCGGGCAGCAGGCTGGGGGCGCCTCTGCTGCTGCTTGCGGGGAATGGTGTGGCGAGGGCGGACGGTAGCGTGTGCTTAGCCGTTGAGGGTGTAGACGAGACGGGGAAGGCTGTGGGTAAATTGGGCAAGTTGAGAGCGGCGTGCGGCGCAGATGCTGTAGGGAAGGTGGCAGCGGCGGCAGCGGCAGCAGTGACGGCGACGGAAGCGGAAGGGTGCCCCAAAGATGACGCAGCGCTTGCGCCTGGCCTTTGGCTGCGAGGAGAGGAGCCCTGAGCAGACGTGGTGCGGTGTGCCTCAAGGGAGCTGGCGGCAGTCGCCGGCATGGGCGTCAGGGAAGCGCCGGAGGCATGGCCGGATGCGGCCGTGGCAATGGCGGCAATGGCAGTGGAGACGGCGGCAGCAGCGGCAGAGATGGGCTGCGGTTGGCCACCGGCCGCCAGCGGAGGAGGTGACGTGCGAGAGACATTCCCCACAGAACCCCTCGAAGAATCGTCGCTGGCCGCGTCGTCGCTCGCTGGCCGGCAGACGGCAGACGAGGTAGCTTCCCCACTTCCCGGGTACGGCGGCTGCTGCGGGGTGAGGGCCGAGCGGATGTGCGCGTCGATTGCCCTCAGGTCGGTGGGCATGTTACTGGCGGCGATGACACTGAGGCCGAAACCATCGTTCGTGGTATGTGCAGAGACTCCGATGATGTTCCCGCCGTACTTCGAGATGATGGTCGACAGGGTGCCGAGGGACCCCGACCTGCGAGACTCAGCATACACGCGTACACGTGCGCGAGGGGAGGTCAGGAGTGCGCGTGGCGGGCCTGCAGCGGCACGGCGAGAGGAGCGCGCGAGCGCTAGCGGCCAGAGGCAGCTGCGCACGCACTTCCGGGCTGGAGAGCGCGCGCTGAGGCTCCTGAGCGAGGTGCGCAGGAGCAGCGGAGGCGAACCGCGAGCACGCACCGGTCACGAAAGACGATGTGCAGGCGAATAGCGGCGTCGGTGGAGCCGCGCATCCACAATGTCTGAGCCGCGTGGCCGGTTTGCCGCGCACGCTTGAGCAGCAGCGCGTGCACTTGTTGGTCAGTGCGTGACGTGCCGAGCACGTACGCCTGGGTCACCGAGCGCGTGAGTTGCTCCATGTCCTCGACGCTGACAGTCAGTGTCGCAGCGCTCTTGGCCTTGGCGGCCGTCCTTGGGACGGCCCCTGTTGGCGGATCCATCGCAGCCGGTCGTGGAGGGGCCATCTGATTGACTTGTGATGGATTGTAAGTGGGTGCCAAAGCTGGGAGTACAGATGGTGCCTCGGCGGCGGAAGCGTCGTCCGTGCCCTCGGCCAAAAGCGTGGCGATGAAGGCGAGTTCTGTCTGCTCCGACGTGTCACCGTATTCGTAGCTGTGTCCTCCCTCGCCGGCTGCCGGCCGCGAGCAGGAAGCTTGCGCCGATCCAATCCAGCTGTTGAGTTCCTCGGTGGTAAATTCGAAGGCGTCGCTGTCGTCCTCCGGCCGTTCCTTTCTCTTTGACGACATCCGAGCGAGCCTCGACGAACAGGTTGCTGCCGGCAGGAACCTGTCGGTTCTTGCAGCAAGAAGCGACTGCAGCCGGGCCGACGGCGAACGCGAACAATGCACCGCGACAATGCCAGCAGCTCAAAGCAGCGCTTCTTCATGTTTGAGATTGGGAGGACGCCCTCGTGTCAGTTTACCCCAAAATTCAGCCGGGAGCGTCGTGTTGAGCGCGCGCGTCGATCAAAGCGCGATCGACGTCGCCGCGCCGACGACAATGGCTTCGGGTATCCTGCCTCTTTTCTGGGACCTCGCGTCGATTGAGGAGGGCAAGCGGCTCGAGGCAGGCGCACGCTTGCTCGACGTGCTGACTGCCGCGCAGCGTGCGCACGCCGACGGCGGTACCACCAGCGCGTGCACCGACGTCAATTACACTTTGCGCCGGCTCGTGCGCGGGCTGGCGAGCTCACGCGACGGCGCGCGGCAGGGCTTCGGCGCCGCGCTCATCGAGCTGCTGCGCGCCTTTGAGGACGTGCTCGAGCTCGACGATGTCCTCAAGGTGATGGAGGAGGCGATGGCGCTGCACGGCTCCATGGACGGCGCCGAAGAGCGTGATGCGCTCTTCGGACGCATCTTCACTTGCGCGAGCATCCTGCAAAGTGGCCGGCTGGAACGTCTGGCGCCGCCGCGCCGCGCCGCGCTCGCCGCCTCGCTCGCCAAGGAGCTCCACTTCTGTTCGCAGAAGAAGAGCTTTCTGCAGGAGCTGTGCGCAACGCTGCTCGCCGACCTTGCAGATGTCCTGCCGGAGGCGGAGGTGCTGTCGGCGGTGTGGCCACAGCTCGCTCCGCTGCTCGCGGGCCCACTGCCCGACTGGTCTGCCCATGCGCTTTTCCTCGGCCTGCGCCTGTGCCGCAAGCTCCCGGCTTCGATGCTCGCCCCTCTGCTGCCGCACGTGACCCTTCGGCACGGGCAACTGCTGCATGCCAGCAATGTACCCGCGCTCGTAGGACCGCTCAAGGCGGCGTCGGTGGCGCACCCGCGGCTTCATGCCGTCTGGGACGTCCTGATCGCGCAGGGTTTCCGGGTGCAGGAGGCCGCAGTGTGCACAGCGGCGGAGCAGCAGCAGCAGCAGCAGCAGCAGCAGCAGCAGCAGCAGCAGCAGCAGCAGCAGGGGGGCGTGGGCACGGTGGCCGAGGGCGGCAAAAAGTCTAAGAAGCTCAAGAAGGACAAGAAGGGTGGCGATGGCGGCGCCGGGGAGGCCACTGCCGCAGCCCCCGCGCCCGCCGCCGCGCCCGCCGCCGCCGCCTCGCCGGAGGCACCGCCTCTCGACGACGGGTTGCTGCGCGCGTTTTGGAACGATGTAGTGGAGGAAGGTCTGGTCCCATCGACGCTTGAACGCAAGTACATGGCGTTCCTCGTGCTGCAGCGCGTGCTGCCGCGGCTGCATGCGCAGCAGGTGCCCCTCCTCCTCTCGCCCGCCTTGCTCCGCTGCCTCGTCAACGCTCTCGAAGGTTCGGATCGGCTCCTGCGCCCGGCGGCACTCGTGACTCTCAAGGAGCTCGTCAGTGCGGCCGAGGCATCGTCGCGGCTGCGCTCGTCGCTCGTCTCGGGCTTGCTCGGGCGAGGGCGCTCGGCGGATGAGACGTTCGACCGGCGAGCCTCGACCAAGGCACTTCGCCAGCTTCTCTCCCAGGGGCTCGCGCCCTCAACTGATGGCGACGAGAGCGAGGACTACCTCTTCAGTTTCGTCACAACGGCTCACCAGCACGAGGCGCCGTCAGCCTCCGCGCGGAAGGCGATCGCGAGTGGCTCGCTCAACGAGTCGGATGCGCTAGAGCGCCAACGCGATGCCTCTCGTCTTTGGGCACTCGATCAGCTCCTTGCCCTCGGACGCGCGTCGCTCCAGCGCGCGCGTAGGTCGCCGCCGACTGCACCCTCGTCGTCGGTGATGACGACGACGACGGCGGCGGCGGCGGCGACGACGACGTCGACGACGACGAGCGGCGCCAAGGGCAAGCGCGCGCGCGAGCCCGCGCCGGCCGCGACCGACGCCGAGGAGGAGGATGCCGTGCCCGACGCGGCGGCCGCCGACGCGCCGCTCGTGCTGCCGACACGTACGCTACGATTCTTCTTCGGTGCCGCCTTTTGGAGCTGGCCCGAGCGCGCCTCTGGAGAGGATGAGCTGCCGCTCGCGCGCGAGTATGGCGGTCGGCCAGTTCCCGCGCTCTCTCCCGCCGTCCGGCGCGCCGCCGCGGATCGCTTCATCTCACTCGTAGGCGAGAGCTGCACCGCCGCCGCCGCCGCTGGCGGAGGCGGCGGCGACGAGAACAGCGGCGCGCTTGAGCTGCTCACCGAGGTGGATGGCTGGTGGCAGCAGCTTGCCAAGGGCGGCGCCGTGCTGCACACGCCGCTGGGCGAGGATGACAAGGCAGCGCTCGCCGCCTCGCGCGCCACCGTCGAAGAGCTGCGCCAACGGCGCCTCGGCGCAACTCAAAGTGCCGTCACTGGCACTGTCGCGGGCGCCGTCGCGGGCGCCGTCGCGGGCGCCGTCGCGCGCAAGCTCCGGGCGCTGGAGCTCTTCTCACGCCACCTGCAGCTGCAACTGCTCGTGGCGCCGCGCGGCGTCGCCGCCAACCTGGATGAGCTGTACCAATGCGTCCGGGAGGTGAACGCCACGGCCGCACTCGCCAGCAACGGCGGCGCCGCTGCGGCCGAGAGCGCTGGCAAGAAGGGCAAGAAGGGCAAGGCCGCCAAAGCAGGCGCGGCCGAGCCAGGCGCCGAGCTGGGCGGCACCCTCGTCTCGGGCAAGGAGGGCAAGGAGGCTCAGCCTTCGGTGGCCGAGGTGGTCGTCGATCTGACGCTGTCAGTGCTGGTGCAGCCGTCCGCGACGCTGCGCGACGTGGGCAAGGCGGTGATGCGCGCCTTTGGCGACGAGATGACCGAGGCGGCGCTCGATCTCCTCGTCGAGGTTCTGCGTGCGGATCCGCAGGAGCTCGCGGGCGGAGGTGAAGACGAGGACGAGGACGAGGACGAGGATGACGATGACGATGACGACGACGACGACGAGGACGAAGACGATGACGTGGAGGAGATGGACGCGGAGGGTGGCGAGGGTGGCGAGGACGAGGACGAAGACAAGGACGAGGGCGAGAACGACGAGGAGGACGAGGACGACCTCGACAACGACCTGGATTACCAAGAGGCCCTCCGGGTGGCGAATGCCCTCGAGAAGGCCGTCTTGGGCGGCGGCGAGGCGGACGAGGCGGACGAAGACGAGGACGAGGCGATGGATGCGATGCCAGAGGACCCGCGCGAGATGGCCGCCGTCGACAAGCAGCTCGCGGCCATGCTCCGGCTGCGCATGGAGCAGCAGAGCGCCAAAAAGGAGCAGAAGCAGCAGCAACTCCACTTCAAGCTACGCGTGCTAGACCTCCTCGAGGCTCTCGTCCGCCGGCACAACCCCCCCCCAGCGCTCGTCCTGCTGCCGCTGCCGCTGCTCCAGGTGATGATTGCGAGTGCGCCGCGCCCGTCGGAACGCCCCTTGCTCGAGCGAACTGCCGGCCTGCTGAAGAACCGGCTGGCGAAGCTCTCGATCCGCGCGCCGTGGCCGGCGGTGGCAGTGGCACCCTCGAGGCTGGTGAAGGAGCTCGAGGCTTTGTTGCAACTCGGCGAGAAGCTGCGCGCTGGGGGCTCCGATGTGGCGTCGTGCCTTACCGAGTCGGTGCTGCTGCTCCTCCGCACCATGAGCCAGCACAAGCTCCTCGGCCTCGCACCGCCCGAGGCGGCCGACAAGGGCGCCAACGGCGGGGCCTTCCACCACAGCGGCGCCAATGGCGTGGGCGGAGGCAGCAATGGGCGTGGCGTGGCGGCGGCTACTGGCGAGCTCAACGCGCAGGTGCTCACACTGCTCGAGGGGGCATTCACGCGCTTCTACACGCACAAGAACTGCCGGCTGCACACGAAGCTGCTGACCGAGGTCCTCCGGCGACATCCTGCACTTGGCTGGGCAATGGCCCCCCTGATCGTGAGTCACGTGTGCGGGGCACGCGACACGTACCTGAGCGGCGAGGCATGCAACCATCTCGAGATCCTGCTCCAGCAGCGCGGCGCATACGCACCGCCTTCAACGGGCGCCGACGGCTCCGACGGAGCCGGGCTCCGTATGGTGCTCGCAGTGCTGCCCGAGATGGGCGCGCAGCTGAGCGCCCTGCTTGGGCGCGACGGCGTACGCGCCAAGCACCTCTTGCCACCGCTGCGCCTCGCTCACGCACTGCTCAAGACGGCGCGCGACGTGCCGGGCGCTGATACGCCCGCGCTCGCCAAGACGCTCGCTGCCGCCGTCGACGAGATGAAGTCGCGCCAGGGCGCGGCGGCACGCTCCTTGCAGAGCCAGATCCAGCGGGTGCTCAGCCTCGTGCAGCAGGTGCAAGGCGGCAGCGGCAGCGGCGGTGGCGGTGGCGGCGGCGGCGGCGGCGGCGGCGGCGGCGGGAAGAAGAAGAATAAGAAGCAGAAGAGGTGATCCACGGACGTGGTTCATCCAGCCGGCGTGTAGTAGAGGGGCATCGCCGAGGTTTTGGCTGGATCTGGAAGGCGCGGGATGTCGGCTGAGTCCTGAGAGTGTGAAAGATCGATGTGTGTTGTTGGTCAAGCTTGAACTTCTTCGGCATGTTTCGTCAATATTTCACACGGCTCCCACTTTCGCATTCTATTTGAGGGTCGGTTCGGCTCAGGATTGGACTTCCGAGGTCGCAACTGATTCGAGCCCAACCCAAGTTGGGGACCACGTTGTATTACCCCCCCGAGTGTTCGCAGCTAATAAAATCGAGAAAAAAGTTACATC